>Ga0070765_100002179_pt1 | contig 12189 bp, 6 predicted proteins | sample HubBroMetageWFT5_FD_71516 | JGI IMG/M metagenome (GOLD analysis project Ga0070765, IMG submission 71516) | Warmed and freeze-thawed soil microbial communities from the Hubbard Brook experimental Forest, New Hampshire - Hubbard Brook CCASE Soil... | ecosystem: Environmental > Terrestrial > Soil... | reverse complement strand
CAAGACATTGGTCTCGGTAAGCGAAGCCGAGATGCGGGTGGCCGTGCTTGCCGACGTCACCGTGGTGCAGGGCCAACCGTCGCAGTTCGAAGTGCAAGTACCCGAGGGATACGAAATCACCGGCGTGACCGGCGCGACGCTCGATTCGACTGAGACGCAGCCCGGCGGTCTGATTCTGAAAGTAAATGCCCCAACCCGCGAGCACCAGTTCCTGATCTCGATGGAGCGCTCGATCAACGCTACCAAGGCCGACGCTCCTTTCCTCAGCTTCAAAGGAGCGCAGCGCGAGACTGGCGAAGTTCTGGTCGAGGGCGCGGGCACCATGGAAATCACAGCGACCGAAGCTGGAGGCCTGAAGCGCATGGACGTGAAAGAGGCGAATCCATATCTGCGATCGCTGGCACACTTCCCGCCGCAGGCTGCGTTCCGTTATCACCGGCAGCCGAGCGAGACGCCCACGCTTGGTCTCGATTGGGTCCGCTTCCCCGACGGCAGCGTGCTCGCGGCCGTCGCCGAGAGCGCGGAAGTGACCACGCTGGTCACCTCCGAGGGCAAGTCGCTCACCGAAGTAAAACTGACTCTCAAGAATCAGGCACAGCCGTTCCTGAAAGTCGCGCTGCCCGCGGGCGCGACGATTCTTTCCGCCGACGTTGGCGGAGAGCGCGTCAAGCCGGTGCAGGGACCGGATGGAAACCGCGTGCCGCTCTTGCGTCCAGGATTTCGTCCGACCGGTTCCTACACGGTTTCGTTTGTGTTCATGCACTCCGGCGCTCCGTTCGCGAAGAAAGGCGGCGCGGAACTGAGTCTGCCGAATATGGACATCCCGATCAGCCTGCTGAACTGGGAAGTTTTCCTGCCCGAGCAATACAAGGTGAAAGATTTCGGCGGCGATGTGATTGCCGCAAATCTTGTGCCTCAACCTTTTCGGGAACAGGAAGCATTCAACGCGCAACAGACTGGCCAGGACGAAGGGTCCACCAACGCGTTTCATGGCAGCGCGTGGCTCGCGCAGGCAAACATCCAGGCCCAGCCCGGACAGATGGCAGGTTATGTCGTCGATCCCACGGGAGCCGCGGTTCCAAACGCCAGTGTCGTGATCACATCAGTCGACAACGGAAGCAGCCGCAGCGTGTCGACCGATGCGCAGGGCCGCTGGACAATTCTAGGCCTGCCATCGGGGAACTATAAGGCGCAAACGCAACTGCCTGGCTTCAAGACCGTGGTGGCCAATCTGAACTACGACGCCAACCAGCCGTCGATGTACCGCTTTCAGATGAGCGTGGCCAATGTGGCGGAGACGGTGGAGGTCACGGCTTCAGCCCCGCAGATTGAAACCTCGGAGGCCTCGTTGTCCGCAACGAATGGGCGCAACTACACTCAGCTGGTTCAACTGGCTCCCGGAGTGGCGGGCAAGAGTGCTTCGGCTAACGTTGTAAACCTGCAAAAGCGCGTCGCCGGTGTGCTGCCGGTTGCGATCGAAGTGCCGCGGACGGGCACCTTGTTCAGCTTCGTGCGGCCGCTGGTGCTCGACGAAGAGACGAGGGTAACTTTCAGCTATAGGAGCCGCTAAGGCCTATCCGGAGCGGGTTCGCGCCTGCGACCAACTTCTCATTGCTGACGGGTTTGGCCCGATGGCATAGAATAGTTGGTTCGCGGGCAGCCGTTCATGAGTGATACAGAAGTTCGACAAAGCGAGGTCAGGCGAACGGAACTCTGGAAGTCCTGGGAAGGCCGCGTGGTCGACGGAAAATTTACACTCCGCCGGTTGCTGGGCGCTTCCGAGCACAGCGGAGTTTTTCTCACCCAGCGCCAGTCTTCGCAAAAAGCCGCGATCAAGCTGATTCCGGCCGCTACGAAAGAAGCTGACGCCCAACTCGCCCACTGGCGGGCTGCCGCGCAGATATCCCATCCGCACCTGCTGGCGGTTTACGAGTCCGGCCGCTGCCAGATGGACGGTGCGCCTTATCTCTATTTGCTGACGGAGTGCGCCGACGAGGATCTGTCGCAGATTCTTCCCCACCGCGGGCTTACGCCCGGCGAAGCCGCCGACCTGCTTCCGCCGCTGCTCGATGCGCTTTCTTATTTGCACGGGAAAGGTCTGGTACACGGCCGCGTCAAGCCTTCGAATGTGCTCGCCGTGGGCGATCAGCTCAGGCTCTCTTCCGATCACATCGCACCCTCGATCGAACTGAGCAACGGCGCGCAGCGGCGCGATGTTTACGACCCGCCCGAAGCTGCCGCGGGAATCGTCTCGCCCGCGGGAGATATGTGGGCGGTGGGCGTCACCCTGGTCGCGGCCATGACGCAGAATGTGCCGTTCTCGGCGGAGTTGTCGCCGCGCGATCCGGTCGCCCCGGAGAAAATGCCCGAACCTTTTCGCGGTATTGCGCGCGAGTGCCTGCATCTCGACCCTAAGCGGCGCTGCACCGTCGCGGATGTGCAGGCGCGGCTGCAGCCCGCGGCCCGCTCGGTCCCGGCCGCACCGGAGCCCGCGCCCACGCCCCAACGCGGCCTGCGGCGAGGTCCCATCGCGCTGGGGCTGGCTTTAATCGTGATTGTCGGGATCATCGTCATATACTCGCGCGGCAAAAGCACGGCGCCGGCAGCGCCCGCAGATCAACCTGCGGCGCAGACTTCTTCCGCGCCGCCGTCTACATCACAAAATTCGCCGCCGGCGTCTTCTTCAGCTTCGCAGCCAGCGCCACAGACGCCTGCTGCGCAGACCGAGACGAAGCCAACGCCAGCGCCACCTGCGCCCCAGCCCGCAGCGCCACGACAGCGGCAGAGGCCTTCGGCGGCTTCCGGCGCAGATGGCAATGGCGTGCTTCATCAGGTGATCCCTGAAGTTCCCCGCAGCGCGCGGAACACTATTACGGGGAAGATACGCGTGGTGGTGCGGGTCGATGTGGATGCCTCAGGGAAAGTCACGAACGCGACCCTCAGCTCGCCCGGACCGAGCAACTATTTTGCCGGCCTCGCACTGAAAGCGGCGCGGGAGTGGGAATTCGCGCCCGCCGCGAGCACGTGGTCCCTTCGTTTCTATTTCGGAAGACGCGGGACTCAGGTTTCGCCGGAGCGCTCCAGCCGCTAGTCTTTATCACTCTGCCGCAGTTTCCAGATAATCTGCCGCACCATACCGAGAAGAACAGTCGCGTCCAGCGCCTTGAGGTCGAAGCGCAACACCAGGCTGCGGACTTTCTTTTCGCACATCGCGTCATTGCCCGGCTTGACGTAGCCGCTGTTGTGCAGGGCCTCCAGCAGCAGAGCGCTGATCTGCTCGGCATCGCCTGCCGTCGCTCGCGACTCGTTGTCGCTCGCTGTCGCCTCGCCTGCCGCTGCCTTGCTTCTAAGCGCTGACTGCGCACTGCGCGCGATCTCGTAAAGACACACGGCCACGGCCTGACCCAGGTTCATCGAGATGTTCCTCGCGCTCGTAGGAATGTTGAGCAGCCAGTGGCAGTGGCTGAAGTCGTGGTTGGTGAGACCGATTTTTTCCGAGCCAAACAGAAGTGCGACGCGGCCCGCGTGAAGGTCACTGCGAATCGCGCCACCGGATTCTGTGTCGAGCCTGCGCACAGGATGCTGCAAGACACGTTTCCGCACTGCCGTGGTTCCAACCACCAGCGCGCAGTCGGCAACCGCTTCGGCGACGGTCTGGAACTCTTCCGCTTGCTTGAGGACATCCGTGGCGCCCACGGCTGAGCGCGCCTCGCGGAACGCGGGCGCGTAAGACTCGACCAGCCGGAGCCGATGCGCTCCGAAATTGGTCATGGCCCGCGCCACCGCGCCGATGTTGAGAGGATTGCGCGGACGCACCAGCACGACCACCAGACTTTCCAGATCGGCGCTTGCGGGAGCGGGCAAGATCTAATTTTACGGGATTCGGGGTCTCGGGTCGGATGGTGGGTCAGATTCCGGCGTGGCGGAAAGCAGATTCCTCACCGCTGAAGCGGTTCGGAATGACAACTCCTCATTAGGGCGGAAGGAAACCGCGGGCAAAAAGAAAAGGCGCACCGGTTTGGTGCGCCCTTTCCGCCTCTGTCTTCACTTCGTTTACCACAACTCGACAGCAACTTGTACCGCAACTCGTTCTCAGCTAGCCGCCGTGGATCAGCTTGGTCTAGCGATGGCCGCCTCCGCCGTGACCGCCTCCGCCCGGATGCCCACCACCGCCGCCGCTGCTCGGGTGCCCACCACCGCCGGAGGGATGGCCACCGCCACTGCTGACATGGCCTCCGCCAGTGTAGCCGCCGGCATGCGAACCGCCGTAGCTCGGAACCGCGCTACGGACGGCACCGTAGCCCTGGCGCAAGCCCGAGGAGTATCCGCCGTAGGAAGGACCGCGCACGATGGGCTGGCGCATATCGAGCTGCGGACGCGATCCGCCGCCGTAGCTTCCAGCACCATAGGTGCGCGAGCTGTTGATGGGTGACCCCGTAGAACCGGGAGCGGTCCGGCCCCAGTAACTTCCGCCGCCGCGTTCTGCCGATCCTCGTTCCGACGAGCCTCCGGTCTCACCACGCGACGCCCCGCTGTTCGACGGCGGAGTGAACGGACGGAAGCCGTCGCGGCTCCCTGAGGCCCCGGACTGATTTGAGCCAGACTGATTCAGACCGCGTGACATTTCTCCGTAACTCGATCCTGCCCCTCTCGCGTTGCTGTTGTTCGGAGCGTTGTTCGGGGGCGTGAATGAGCGCGTTCCGCCGCGGCTTCCATTCGCGGCCGATGCCCCGTTCTCCGCGCCGCGGCTCCCCGCACTGTTGGTTTCGCGTGCGCCCTGAGCCGTGCCCGAGCCGGGCTTCTCCGTATTGCTAGAACTCGAACCAGCACTTGTTCCACGGGCAGAAAATTCTCCACCGCGCGAGCCGGCCGAGATCGCCGAAATGTGATTCTGCTGCATGGTCTGCCGCAGACCGGCCGTTTGTTGCTGGAACGATTCCGGATGCGATGCATTGGCGTGCACTGAGCCAAAGAAATGTTCCGATCCGCCATTGCGAACGGTTGACGGAGCTGCTGCGCGTCCGCTTGCCGACAAACTTGCATGCGAAGGAACCACTGGCAGGTTACCCGCCATCATCCGCGCGCCGTTGAACTGCGCGCGCGTCGCCGCCGTCGCCGTCACTCGCCCTGCGCCGAAGCGACCCGCGCCCACCGTCGACATTCCGCGGAAGACGCGATCGTTATGCAGGTTCGCAACATTTGAGAAGCGCGTTCCGCCGTGCAGAGGAGCAAAGCCGCCGAAGCGGCCGTAGTTTCCAAAGCGCGCGTCAAATCCGCCGAAGCGTCCGCGGTATCCGCCCCACCACGGATGGAACCAGTCGCACGGCCCAATCGGGAGCCAGCCGAATCCGCCCCAACCGAAACCGACGCCGAAGCCAAATCCGCCACCCCAACCCCAGAACGACACGTAAGCTGGCGACCAGAACGGACGATAGAAGCCGCCGCCATAAACCGGCCCCGGCCACCACGCCCACGCACTACCGTACGGAAACCAGCGCCCGTAGTGATACGGCGCCCATCCCCACGGCTCGTACCCAACCCAGGTCCAGCCGTAGTAAGGCTCATAGGTCCAGTTGCCGTCGCGATACGGAGCCCAGCCATCGGGCTCGTTCGGAACCCACACATCGCCGTAGTCGGGCACGTTCTGCCAGCGGCCATAGGCGTCGAGATCCTGCGAGCCGGTGTAATAGCGATTGGTGTGATGCCACGACTGCGCGTTGCGGATCAGGTGATCGCGGTCGCTGATCCAGCGGTCCCAGGAGTCGACATCTGGAGCTGCAGAAATCTTGTACTGCGCGGAATTTGCGTCCCCGCGAATTGTCGCCATCTCTCCGCTGTGAATTTCAGTGCTGCCCTGCGGCGTGGAAATCTGCGCCTCGCCCTCGCGCGCGATCACGATCGTGTCGCCGTCGGGACGCACTTCGATGCGGAAGACGCCGTCGTGATGCGCCGGGTGCACCGAAACATTGGGAGTATCGATCTCAGGCTCGGCTTCGCTGTCTTTTGAAACCGTGTAGCTGGCAATGCCCTGGCCCAGCTGAATCTGAATGTCTTTTTGTGTGAGGGTCGCGATGTTGGCTTTAGAATTTGCGCCGAGACGGAAAATGTTGGCGAAATCCAGCTGCAACTCGGTGCGGGCGTTGTCGCCGGTAGAAACTTTGTCGCCGCCCATTACGGGCTGATTCAGCGTAGCCGCCGACCAGTCGCCCGAATCTCCACGCTGGGTCGAAACATCGCCGTGAATCAGGCTGATGCGCGCGACGCCCATGTCCGTCTTCGCCGGTCCCTCACCTGTTGGCCCGCCAGGCTGCGCCTCGGGCGGCTGAGCGCCATTTTGTTGAGGCCCGTTCGGCTGCGATCCGTCGGAGAGTGGTAGGTTGGGCGAAGTCTGTGGCGCCTGCGGCGCTCCAACTTCCATCGGCGCGCTAGGCTGCTCCGACGGTCCCGACCCTTCGTCGGTCGTCTGCGCCAGCGCGCCGAGCGAGAAGACGCCTGCTAGCGCCAAAGTCGAGATCGCGAAATTTCTTAAGAATCCGCTCTTCATAATCCGCCTCTCCCGAGGGCGATCCGACTAAGTCAACCACGCATCGGGAAGATTTCCCCACTCAGGTAGTGGGCAACTGCCGTGCCAAAAGGGGGGTTTCTGGATTCCGGAACTCTTTTGTTTTCAATGGCAAGAGGGGCAGAGATCAACGGCGAGAGCAGCCTATCCATCAAACTGGCCGCCCACAGCCAACAGTGGTGGTTTTCAACCACTTGCGGCGCCGGGTTTTCAGCTGCGGCTTAGCGAGAAACCTGTAGGCTTCGCTCCGAGATTACTTGGGCAAGCTCTGAAGAAAATCCTCGAGCGTTCGGTTGAATTTTTCCGGATCATCGACGAACAGTGCATGGCCGTCGCCATCGAAGCGCTCAAGGCGCACTTTGTCCCCAAGTTTCGATTTCAGAAAGTCGGCGCTTTGTTGAGAATCGGGCTGATAGGTGAAGAGCACCGGCGAACTCACCTTTGCCAGTCCTGCGGAGACCTCCTTGACGGTAACCATATTGTAAATCAGCACCGCGGCGGTATCGGCTGGAACCTGCGCGGAGGCATCGACAAGACGTTTCAGGTAATCCTCCGGCTGAGGCTTCTTGAACATGCTGCGCACAAACCCGTCAGCTTGTTTCTGCCGATCCTGCTGGAGCAGGTTCATCGCCCCGGACAGGTACGAGAAGAGCTCAGGACTCGCCTTCTCGGCCAGATAGCCGTCTACCAACACCAGGCCGGCAACGTTGCCGATGCCAAATTGTTCGGCGTATTTCACTAGCTCTCCGCAGGCCATCGACCAGCCGACCAGAATAGGCTGCCGCAGCCCGAGGTGATCGACCAGTTCCTTGTAGTCACGGGCGCGGGTTTCCGGCAGGTGGCCGAAAGTCGGCTTGTCGCTCTCGCCCTGCGAGCGGGGATCGACGGCAATGACGCGGTAGTGCTTCGAGAATTCATCGATTTGCTTCTGCCAGATCCAGGCCGGCATGGTCCATCCGGGGATGAACACGATCGGACGGCCGTCGCCGGAATCAAGGTAGTGAATCCGGATGCCGTCGGAAGTTTTGAAGAACTCGCTCTTCGCGGTTTGTGCGACGACGCTGGTCAGCGCCGAGAGGCATATCACGACTACGGCCAGCCTGGTTTTCATGTTTTTCCGCTCCTGGTTTTTGTAAACAGCGCTCTCGCCTTGAAGTGACCCCTTCACGGCTGAGGCTCTTTCTCGCCGTCGTCCGCAATCCCGATCTTTGACAGTCTGTAGCGCAGGGCGTTGCGCGAAAGGCCGAGCAGGCGCGCCGCCTGGCTCTTATTTCCGTTGGCGCGGCGCAAGGCTTCCTGCACCATTTCATCCTCCCACTGCTCGAGCGTCATACCGTCAGGAAGGAATCCCGCCGTGCCATTCGCAGTCTTGGACGGACGGATGTCCAGATGAATGTCGGCCGGCGTGAGTACGTTGCCCTTCGCCAAGGCGCACGCACGCTCGATAATGTTTTGCAGCTCGCGCACATTTCCGGGCCAGTGATAGTTCACCAGAATCTGCATCGCTTCCGGCGACACTCCTTGGACCGGCTTGCGGGAGTCTTCGGCGAAGCGCGAGATGAATAGATTTACAAGGTCCGGAATGTCTTCTTTACGCTCGCGCAATGGCGCGATGTCGATCGGCACAACATTCAGCCGGTAGTAGAGATCTTCGCGAAAGGTTCCTTGCTCCAGCGCGGCGCGCAGATCGCGATTAGTAGCCGCGACCAGACGCACATCGACCTTGACCGTGCGCGTTCCGCCCAGCCGCTCGAATTCGCGCTCCTGCAGCACACGCAACAACTTAACCTGCGTGGCCGGAGGCACGTCACCGATTTCGTCGAGAAACAGCGTGCCCTTGTCGGCGAGCTCGAATTTCCCCGGCTTGCTTGCGACCGCGCCGGTAAACGCGCCTTTTTCGAAGCCGAACAGTTCGCTCTCCAGCAAACTTTCCGGAATCGCGGTGCTATTGATCTTGACGAACGGCCCCGACGCGCGCCGCGATTTTTCGTGAATCGCCCGCGCGATCAAGTCTTTGCCGACTCCGCTCTCACCGCCGAGCAGCACTGTCGAGTTGGTGGGTGCGACGCGCTCCACCGTGGCCAGCACTTCCTGCATCTTGGGGCTGCGGGCAACGATGTTCGGATGCGTGTAGCGCTTGCCCAACGCCTCCCGCAAAGACCGGTTCTCTTCCCGCAGGTTTCGGACGTCCAGTTCCTTGTGGATGACCATCCGCATCTCGGCCAGCGAAAACGGCTTGAGCACGTAGTCACTGGCACCGGCCTTCATGGCTTCAACCGCAGTCTCGACGCTGCCGAATGCGGTCATCACGACCACCGGAAGCGCCGCATTCTGCCGCTTGACGGCTTGCAGAAACTCCAGGCCGTCCATGCCGGGAAGTTTCAAGTCGGTCAGCACCAGATCGACGGAATTCTCGCGTAGCAGCTTCAAACCGGCCTCGGCGTCTCCAGCGGAAAATGTCGTGAACCCGTCCTCGCCGAGATTCAACTCGAGCAGGCGGCGCATCTTCGTTTCGTCCTCGATGATCAGAATGGCCGGCATTTAGAACGGATTCCTCATTTCGCTCCAACCTTACGAGATCACCAGATGCGTAGACTCTCCCACTTTCACATCGCTATTCGCGATGGCAGGAAAAAAGATCACGAAGCAGGCGCCGCTTCCGTTTGCGCCCTCGCCGCCCTGTCCGCCTGCTTTTTCAATTCGGATGGACCCGTGATGCCCGTCGATGATCTTCGACACGATCGAGAGCCCCAGGCCGACGCCGGTTTTCTTCGTTGTCACAAACGGGTTAAAAATCTGCTCGCGCAACTCCTGCGGGATGCCGGGCCCCGAGTCCGCGATGCGCACTTCCACGCCGTCGCTTCCGCCCGCCTGAGCCCTGGCGGCGCTGACTCGCAGCGTGCCGCCATTTGCGCCCATCGCGTCATAGGCATTTTGCACGATGTTGATAAAGGCCTGTTCGCATAAGCCTTCGTCCAGTGGCACAGCCGGGAGATTTGCTTCGAATTGTTTTTCCACCCGAATGGGCGGACCCTGCCACAACTTGGCCACGTCATCCAGCGAGCGCTCGACGACTGCAGTAATATCCTGCGGCAAAAGATCGGCGTGCAGCGGCCGCGCGAAATCGAGGAAGCGTGTCACCAGCGCGCTCAGGCGATTGGTCTCGCTCGAAATATATCCGGCGAGTTCGGTGGCCAGCGGATTCGAGTCTTTCAATTTCTGGCTGAGCATCTCCGCCGAACCCTTGATCACGCCCAGAGGATTACGAAACTCGTGCGCCAGTCCAGCAGAAAGCTGGCCCAGCGCGGCCAGCCGTTCCGACCGGCGCGCCTCGGCTTGCGCCTGCTCCAGCCGGCGGTTGGTCTCAGCCAGGGTCTCGGCCACTTCCTGATAGCGCTGCGTCTGCCTTCGGCTCTCGACCACGTAGCGATTCACCACCATGGCCGCGAGAAAGAAAAAGAGCAGACGGATCGCAAGCAGCGGGTAGGCGTCTAACGGAATCTCCCCATACTCCTGCTGTGCGGGATAGAGGTAGGAGCAGTAAGCCGCTGAGGCGAGGAAAGTCCACAGTAGCGTACCCCAAGGTCCAAAATATTCAGCCGCGGTGAGGATCGGGAGAAAGTAAATCGGGTAGTAGTAGCTGTTGATTGCGAGTTCGCCGGTGTGATCGATCAGCGCGGTCGCGAGAGCGATCTTGATGATCACGACATAAACCGCGCCGCGCCGGGGCAGGCGCGCGACCAGCCATCCCTCGCCGATCTGCATCACTCCAAAGGCCAGCAGGATAAGCTGTTTGTGAGGTTCCTTCACCGGCGGCAGCAGAGCCAATCCAGCCAGGAACATGAGCCACAGAACATCCATCCAGTTGATCGTGGGCCGCTTGGTTTCGTTCATGGTCTTGCTTGGGATCACCGTCTCGCCAGAATCAGTGACTCGCCATAAGTAACTCTCGCAGAATAACGCGTCGCAAAAAGCTACGCCGGGAGCGTCGCGCCACTCCCGGCGTTATCACACCGCAATCGACTACCCGGCGTCAACGTCGACGCTCCCAGCAGCAGATTTACTTCTTAGGCTTCTCCTGTTTCGGCGGTTCGGGCCGCGACTCCGCTGGATGCTGCGCCGGAGGGGGAGAAGCTGGCCGCTGCTGCTGCCAGGTGTTGAACTTCTGCTCCTGCTGATGCTCCTGCTGTTCGTTGCGCTCCTGCACTGCAGGCGCGGGCCGCACCAACGGATGCGACTGCACCGGTTGCGCCGGCTCCGGAGACCGATACGACTGTTGATTTGTCGGCTCCTGGTTCCGGTTCTGGGCGGGCGGCGGAGTCGAATTGCGGGCAGCGGGCGGCGGCGGTGTTCCCTGCTCTTCCAGCGTCCGCGGCTGCGCGTTCGGCTGCACCTTCACCTGACTGTTCCCACCGGCCGGCGTAAACGGCCGGAAGCCCCCCTGTCCTGCCGGTTGCCCCTGCTGTGGCCTGGCCGGCGCAGGCTGCGCCGGACCCGCCGGCCGCACCAGAGCCTGCTGATTTAAGTGGCCGCCCGCCGCAGCCTGCCGTTGCTCGATCGGGCGCGGAGGTGCGGCCGGCGTCCTTACTGCAACCACCTGCCGGCTCATCACTGCTGCTGGAGGCCGCGCTGATACTGGCCGCCCCACGCCGATCACGCTGGCGTGCACGGGTTCCGCAGCCACAACGTGACCCACCGGAGCGGACGCAACTTCCCGCGCATCGACATGCATGATGTTCGTTGCCACCGGCCGCGCGTTCACGAACGCGTCATGCGATACCACCGTCACGCCGTTGGTCACGTGCTGATTTACATACGTGATGTTGTTGACGGTCGTTTTGTTGATGACGACCGTGTTGTAGACGTTGGTCACCCGCGTGATGTTCACCGACGTATTGGTGATGTTCACGTTATTCACGTAAGCGCGGCTCACGTGATATCCGGGCACGAAGACTTCTCCCGGACCGAGGGGGAACCAGCCCACGCCGACGCCCGCCGAGAAACGGAAGCCCGGTCCGCCACCTACGAACGCTACCAGCGCCGGAGCCCACATGGGACGAACCACCACCGGTCCCGGGACCCAGAACCAGCCACTGTTGACGAAGGCCCAGCGTCCGTAGTGGAACGGAGCAAATCCCCAGGGCTCATCTTCCACCCACGTCCAGCCCCACGGACCAACCCAGGCCCAGTGGCCGAAGCGATACGGGGCCCATCCAATGGCAACCGCGCGCGGCCGCCAGCACGGACCATAGCCGGCGACATAGCTCCAGTCGCCGTTGTCGTCCAGATCTTCGTATCCGGTCATCTCGCGCGAAACGTAATTCGCCGAATCAGCCTGATCCTCGCGCTCGTCGCGTTGAAAGGCCCAGTTGTCGAGATCGTCGCTCGAGGGAATCTGCTGCAGGTCATAGTCCAGATGGTCGCTACCGGTGAAGGTCGCCGACTGATTCGCGATGACGGTATAGGTGAAACCGCCGCCGGTGACGCGCCCACGCCCGTGCCATACCGTCGTAATCGTCTGGCTGCCATCTTCGCTCACATCCACGCGATACTCGCCGGGCTGCAGCAGCGTAAAGGCAATGTTCGGTGTATCGATCTCGTAAGTGTCGTCGTCATCGACATGGCGC
>Ga0070765_100002178_pt1 | contig 12195 bp, 8 predicted proteins | sample HubBroMetageWFT5_FD_71516 | JGI IMG/M metagenome (GOLD analysis project Ga0070765, IMG submission 71516) | Warmed and freeze-thawed soil microbial communities from the Hubbard Brook experimental Forest, New Hampshire - Hubbard Brook CCASE Soil... | ecosystem: Environmental > Terrestrial > Soil... | reverse complement strand
AAGAGCGTTGATTAGACATCGAGCGAGAATACTAACCGAGTCTACCTGCCATTGCGAGCAGTCGATATCGTGCCAGCAGATAGCTACGTCCGGTGAGTTCGCCCGCATTCGCTTGATTCATTGTTTCGCGCCGCTCCTCGGCTGCTCGACCGCACTAAATAGCGAAGCGGCATGCCGGTGTTCCCGGAATGCCGCTTATCGTGTCACGCGCTTTATCTACTAATCGAGACGTCCCGAACCACTACGGCGCAAAGTAGCTCGAGATGTCCAGGATCAACTGGGTTGTCCCGGAGGCAAAGGCATCGATCTTGCCGTTGATGTTGGGTACGACCGCCATGTTCGAGGTTGTCAATCCATCCAGAGCGTTCAGGGTCGAAACCACCGGCTGTAGCTTACTGTCGGGCCACAGTGTCAGGAAGTTCAAAGTTGGCGAGGGTAAGGCCGTTGCGTTGAAGACGTAGGCTTGCGAGGTGCTTGGGATTGCGCAAGGTCCGTCGACCACGTCAGCCGGCGGGTTCAGGTTGCCGCTGAAGGGCGCCCCGTTGCCGATCGAGCGAGTGTCGAGCGTTCGGCATGGGACCGCAGGATACAGAGACAGTCCACCGGACTCGAACGGTGCGAAGTAGCCGTTGACATCGATCACCAAGTTGGTATTGGCACTTGGATAGACGGCAATTGCTCCCCCATTCCCGGCCGGCACCATCGCCGCATTCGCGACCACCGTCGCGGTGGGATTGTTCAGAGTCGAGACGATAGGCTGGGGCTGTCCAGCTGCCCACACTGTGAGATATCCCAGAGCCTGGCCGTTGTAGGGAACGGCTGTGAAGTTCAGGGAGTATCCTTGAGCGTTTGGCGGAATGAGGCAGTTGCTCAGCAGCAGCGGGAAGTCGCGCTCCTGGCCGCCTTGCAGGAAAGGTCCGCCGAGGTTTCCGTTAGGGGCACGAGTGTCGGCCACACGGCAAGGCGGCAGAGGATAGAAGGCCAACGTGGATCCAGTGGGAGTAGTGAAGTACCCGTCGATATCCACGATGACGTTTGCGGTATTGGTGACGTAGATGTTAACGGCTCCGCTCGTACCCTCCGGAACGATGGCTGCGTTCGCCTTGATCCGTCCGTCGGGCGAGTTCATGAGGGAAACCGTCGGTTGCGCTTCTCCAGTGGGCCAGATCGTCAGGTAGCCCACCGGACCACCATCTGGTAAGAGCGTTACATTCAAGGAGTAAATGGAAGCCGCGGTAAGGTCGGTACAGCCGGCATTTTGCGCCAACTGCTTAAGGTTGAAGGTCGCGAAGTTGCCTCCGCCAATCGGACCGCTGCTGCGGGTGTCCACCAGTCGGCAGGGCGTGACCGCAACAAACTGATAAGGATTCGGCGACAAACTGTAGACCGTGCCATCATTGCCGGTGCCGCCGGTGTAGGTGGTGCCATACAAGTTACCGCCGGGCGCCAGGGCAACTGCGGCGTACGGGTGATGGCCGTCGCCACCGCGGAAAGCATATACCGTAGTGAAGGTACCGGTGCTGGTGATGTTGTAGACCGCGCCCTCGGAAAAACTCCCGCCGGTGCTGGCAGCGCCGTAGAAGCTGCCGTCAGCGGCCTGAACCAGCGCAGCGTATGGGTTAGAGCCGTCCGTGCAATTTTGCGGAGAGCAGAAGCTGTGCAGTGTGGTCAGCGTGCCCGTCGGGGTGATCTGGAAGACCGTTCCATTGCCATTGGCCCCGCCCAGGAACGTGGTCCCATAGAAATTACCGTCGCTGCCCTGTATGAGCCCCGCATACGGCTGGTTGCCATCGCTGCCGGCAAAGCTATGCAGCGTGGTCAGTGCTCCCGCCGGGGTGAACTGGAAGACGGTGCCATCGTTATTGGCGCCGCCCTGATAGGTTGTTCCGTAGAAGTTCCCGTCGGTCCCTAGCGTGAGCCCGGAGTACAGCGATCCTCCATCGGTGCCGGCGAAATTGTAGAGCGTGGTCAATGACCCGCTGAGGGTGAGCTTGAAGATGGTGCCATGACCATTCGTGCCCCCCTGGTATGTCGTTCCGTAGAGATTGCCGTCGGTGCCTTGCACCACTCCACCGTAGGGGATTGTGCCGCCGCTGCCGCCGAAGCTATACAGCGAAGTAAGCACTCCGGCTGGCGTGATCTTGTACACTGTTCCGCCACCCAAGGTGCCGCCGAGAGACGTTGTTCCATAGAAGTTTCCGTCGGTCGCCAGGAACAGTCCGGAGTACGGCCTGGCTCCGTCGCCGTTGTTGAAGGTATGCAATGTCGTCAGAGTGCCGCCCGGAGTGACTTTGAACACGGTGCCGTAATTGCTGCCGCCACCGTAATAGGTTGTTCCGTAGAAGTTTCCATCGGTGCCGAGAATCAGAGACGAATGTGGATTTGCCCCATGAACAGCCCCGTCGAAATTGACCACAGATTTCAGGGTTTGTGCTGTTGAAACTGCAACGGCTGAGCACACCAAGAGTGCAACAGCCAACTGGCTAAAGCTGGATTTCATTACGTGTTCCTCCCCGCCCTACTTCGTTCCAAAGACTAACCTAAATTTGCAAATTCGCCGACTGGAAATTCTGCTAGTCCGTTATGACAAGGGATTCCCTTTCCGGGACAAGACGGCAGCCAGCAAAGTCCAGGACTAAGGTTCAGGCGTACTCTCTGAGCCCAGGACCCTGCGGAGCCTCCACAGGGCGACAGTCGTCGCCGCCAGGCCGGCACCCCAGATGATGAAGGCGAGCCGCACCACCCAGGCTGGGGCGACCCCGACCCGCCTCAGCAGGAATGGCAGAAAATTCCAGGTGGTGATGTGAACATAATCCCACGGATCCCAGTGCAGGGCGTAGTTGTCATACATCCTGCCCAACGCGAAGCCGGCGATGTTCTTGAAACGCAGGGCGATGACGAACGTGGGATGACCTAGCGTCTCCATCTGGTAGATCTCCAGCGGCAACCAGAAGCAGAGGGACGCTATTTGGATCACGGTGCTGATCGCAACCAGTGCGATGCCGGCGGTCCAAACCAAAGTGCCATTTTCGCGGCGATAGCGCAGAAGAAGCGGAACCGCCAGCAGTACCGCCAGCTCGACCGTCGTCGAGACATAGCGGTCTCCCCAGGCGAAGTCGCCGCTCCACACCGTATAGCGCGCGTAGAAGCAGATGTAGGACAGCAGGAGTAGATACCCCGTGATGACGTACGCCTTGACCGAGGGGCTGAAGCGTTGCCACGCGGCCACGGTGAGCACGATCATCAGGATCAGCAGCGGATCGAAGAGGAAGATCGATTTCTCCGGCGCGAAGAGCGCTCCGAAAAAGCCCTCGTGAAACGGCTTCTCGAAGGGATAGGCGATGGGCAGGGAAGGATCTCGTTGACGCGCCTCGCGTGCCACCATGCTGACATACGTGTTGAAAAACGAGCCGAAGCGGTAGTACTGATATATGCGGTCGATTAATCCGAAGAAGGCATAGACGGGAGCCGCGACCACAACGTACGTTTTGCAGCGCCCCCACAACTCGTTTCCGCGCACGCCTTCGAAGCACAACACCAGGAGCGCGAAAAGAGCTCCGGCCATCAGGTCCAGGCCCGTGGTCAGTCGGGTGAGCAGATTGAGACCGAAGGCAGCCGAGCCGGTCAGCAGCGCGCGCCGGCTGCCGGTTTGCAGCCACTCGTATTGATAAGAAAATCCGGCCAGGGTCAGCAGAAAAATGTAGTTGTTCTCCATCATGTTCTGCGTGTAATGGAGATGAGTAGTCGCCAGCAGCAGAGCCAGCACCCCGACGCCGGCCTGCCTGACGGTGAAATTCAGTTGCCGCAGAAAGCGGAAGCAGAGGAGCGCAGTCAGCACCGTCACCAGGATGTTGGTGCTGTAGCTGACAATGATGTTTCGCACGGTGGGATCAGTGCCATCGTAGTTCGCGAAAACAGGAAGGCGCGCGACGCAGCTGCCGACAATGTCTGCCGGTAGCATCAGCAACGACTGCCCTATGCCGTACCAGCTTTGCAGCATACCGTTGCGGCCATGCACGCCGAACTCGGGATACTCGTTGGGAAATACCGGCGGCTCCGAAGTCCAGAAAGCGTGAGCCGATTGCTCGCGATGTTGCGTGTCGGCGGTGCCGAGTTCGCCCGACTGCACCACAAATGCGATCAGGCCCGCTGTCAATGCCAGGAGAAAAACGGGATCGCTAAAGCGGCGCCGAAGAGAGTGGGTGGCCATCGATGCTCCCCCATCATAGGCGAACCGGCAGTCCTCTGGCAGATCGCCCTTTTGCGTTGAGCGCCGAATGGGGCGATGGTCGTTCACGTCCGCTTATCTCAGCAGAAACAATAGATGTGGCGCCTTCGCCGCTTTTGACAGTTCTCCCACTATTTCGCAATACAACCTTTCACCTGCAGCTGCTCTCCAATGTGGTGTTGCTGATTATGCTTGCCGCCAGTTGTTCAACGAGCTCATCACGCTGCGGCATTCGACAGTAAACGATCCGAAGGCCGTGCGGGCACTCGACCTTTCCCGTCTTGAACCGTAGCCCTGCGGCAACAGTGAAAACAAATTTCGCATGGCAGTCCGCCAGTTGGAGCGGTGCACTGTCTTATGCAGAGGAGTCCATAACGTGATTACGATTTTGATTATTTTGCTTGTCCTGATGTTGGTTGGCGCTTTTCCGGCGTGGCCTCACAGCCGCAATTGGGGCTATTATCCCAGCGGTGGTCTGGGTCTGGTGGTCATCATTCTGGTGATCCTGTTGTTGCTGGGCCGAATCTAAGACACCGGCTTATTCGTCCGAGAGCCGTAACTGATCCGGCTCTCGCGCAAGAGGAAAGACATGCGACCTCTATCGATACTCGGCCTGGTCGTGCTGGTGCTCGGCATTCTGTCGTTTGTCGTGCCGGTGCCGGTCAACAAAACTCATGAGATCAAGGCGGGCGACGCCTCGATTGGCATCACCACGCATCACGATGAAAAACTACCGCCCGCGGTCGGTGGTGTTCTTTGTGCGGTGGGAGCCGTGCTGTTGATAGCGGGCGCTCGCAAAGCGACGGCGTGAAGCGAAATCGTGTCGCTACCTTAATCGTACAGCTCTGACGCCTGCCATTCCTGCTCTGCGGTTTGACCTCGATTTTCCCCGGTGCTACCGTCAAACCGACAGCCCCTGATGCTCAATAGATTGCAATACTGGCCGGTTGCGCTACTGGTGCGCCTGATCGGCATCTTACCTCGTCCCCTCGCGCACGCGGTCGGCATTATGATCGGCGGCGCCGTCTATCACCTGCATCCGCGGTTGCGGAGAGTCGGCCTGCGCAACCTGGAACTGGCGTTTCCTGGCCGGCCCTTGGCTCAGCGGCGAAAAATCCTGCGTGGCGTCTACGTCTCTCTCGGCCGTCTGCTGGGAGAAGCCTGTCTGTTCCCGAGTTACACCCAGAAGAATGTCTCCGAGATCGCGGTGTACCAGGGCTTCGAAAATTTTCAGGCCGCGGAGAAACGCGGCAAAGGTGTTCTGCTGCTCACCGGACACTTCGGCGGATGGGAGGTGGGTTCGTTCTTCCACTCGCTGCAGGGACATCCTATGCAGATCGTCGTGCGGCCCCTGGACAATCCTTACGTCGATGCATTGGTCACGCGATATCGCGGGCTGCATGGCAACACCATGATCGGCAAGCAAGAATTCGCGCGCGGCCTGATCGCCGCCATGCGCAAGAATGCCACCGTCGGCATCCTGATGGACACCAACATGACGCCGCCGCAGGGCGTCTTCGTCGACTTTTTCGGCATTCCGGCTTGCACGGCCAGCGGCCTGGCTCGCGTCGCGCTGCACACCGATGCGTCCGTGGTTCCGGCATTCACGATATGGGACCCGGTGCTGCGCCGGTATCGCGTGGAGTTCGACCGCGCGGTTGAACTGGTGCGCACCGGCGACAATGAAGCCGACACCGTTACGAACACCGCAATCTTCACCAAAGTGATCGAGGAGTATGTTCGACGCTATCCCGATCAGTGGCTGTGGGTGCATCGCCGCTGGAAGAGCCGGCCGCCAGGCGAGCCACCGCTGTATTGAAGAACAGTCGGTAGTGAATAGTGGATAGTGGATAGAGTAGATGTCGAGGGCCGAGCCTCGATCTGTTCCAGGCGTCCGATCGCGCTGAGTGAGAAGCGCCTGTGATCGCTCGCAAATTATTACCCACTAACCACTACCCACTAACCACTGCTATAACAATTCCATGCCTCACACGGTGCAAGAACTGGCGGAATTTACCGCGTCCCGTCTCATCGGCGATGGCGCCGTCAGCGTTTCAAAAGTTGCCAGCGTCGCGCAGTCGCAGCCTGGCGATCTGGTGTTCGTTCAGGACGAGAAAGACCTCGCGTCGGCGCTGTCGTCTGGCGCGAGCGCAATCATTGCCGGCGAATTCGCTGCAACTCACAGCAGTGCCAGGAAGCCTGTTCTCATCTCGGCGAATCCACGCTTGGCTTTCTGTCGCGCGGGAGCTCTCCTGCATCCGCCAAAGACCTACACCGCCGGCGTGCATCCAACCGCAGTGGTCCATTCATCCGCAAGAATTGCGGCGAGCGCCGCTGTCGATGCTCATGCTGTCGTTGAAAGCGGGGCAATCATCGGCGAACGCGCCCACATCGGCGCCAGCTGCAGCATCGGCCAGCAGGTCGTGATCGGTGACGACTGCGACCTATACCCATGCGTTGTCATCTATCAGGGGACGACGCTGGGCAAACGCGTTATCGTACATGCCGGCGCGGTGCTGGGCTCAGACGGTTTCGGGTTTGTGCGCGACGAGACGTATGGCCGTTATCACAAGTTTCCCCAGATCGGCGAACTGGTGATTGGGGACTACGTCGAGATCGGTGCGAATTGCACCATCGATCGCGGAGCTCTGGACAAGACAGTGATCGGCCCGGGAACGAAGCTGGACAACCTGGTTCACATCGGCCACAACGATATCGTCGGAGCCAATGTCGTCATCGCGGCCCAAGTCGGCGTCTCGGGGAGTTCGGAGATCGGTGATGGCTGCGTCATCGGCGGCCAGGTCGGTATAGGCGATCACGCGAAGATCGAAGAGGGAACGCTCCTCGGTGGCCAGGCCGGAGTCCTGCCGCATAAGGTTTTGCGAGGCAAAGGAAAGCTATACTGGGGAACGCCAGCGCAGCCGCTGCGCGATTACTTGAAGGAACTTGCAGCAATAGCGCGGCTAACGCGCAAGGAAACGAAGTAAAGTGGCAAGGTGTTTACTAATTGCTAATTGCTGATTGCTAATTATGTCCCTCATCGTGATAGGTGGGCATTCCCGCAACGTCGGCAAGACCAGCGTCGTCGCTGGCCTCATCGCCGCTCTGCCCGAGTTTCACTGGACGGCGATGAAGATCACGCAGTACGGCCACGGCATCTGCTCCGCCAACGGCAAAGTGTGCGATTGCGCCACTGCCGATCACATGTGGGCTGTAACGGAAGAGCGTAGCCGCAGCGGCGAGAGCGACTCCTCGCGTTTTCTGGTTTCCGGCGCCGTTCGTTCGCTGTGGGTGCGGACCCGGCAGGGCATGTTGGCTGAAGCCATGCCGCGCGTCCGCAAAGAACTCGCCAGCGCTGAAAATGTGATTCTCGAATCGAACAGCATCATGCGATTTGTGCGGCCCGATCTGTACATCACCGTGCTCGACGCCGCCACGGCCGACTTCAAGCTCTCGGCACAGCAGTTCCTCGATCGCGCCAACGCCGTGGTCCTGCACGACCAGACCGATCAGGTTGCATGGGAGAACGTCTCGATGAAGCCGGTAGCGGAGAAGCCGACCTTCCGCATTCATCCTCCGCAATACGTTACGCCGGAGCTGGTCGAGTTTGTGCGAACGAAGCTGAACGCGATCGCAGGCAATTAGCCGGTTTCAAGCCGCGCGGGTCGGCGAGCCGGCCTTCTTCTTCTTTTTTGGAGCACGCGCCGATTCCCTCTGTGCAGCCGATTGCCCATGTGTTCCCCCTTCGCAACCGATGCGAGCGAACGTAACGTCGAGCACCAACCCGGTCATCGCCTGCATAAAAGCTTCGTTGATGCGAACCAGCGAGCACAATTCTTCGCCGTCCATCCCGGCGTCCAGGAGTTGAGCAACTCCGGTTTCCACCTGCACTGGCAGCTCAGCCACTAAACAGAGTGCGCTCTCGCCGATGCGGTACTGGCAATCGGCGTATACGGGCGACCGCAGAATGCTTTTCAGCACCGCCCAATATTCGCGATAGAAATCAGGCCAGCAAGCCAGCGCCCGATGCTCATCGGAAACAAAAGCCACGTCCAGGATGCGGCGACGCTCGTCCCAGGTGCGCTGCACCGCCGGACTCACCTGTTCCAGATTCAGCAAGCAAGGCGGCACAGGAAAGTCCGGGTGATTGGCCGGTTCGAAATTTCCGTTCTCTCCCACCGGACCCTCAAACGCCTGCATCTGGGCGGCGCTGATCAGCAGCAGCAACGGGTCCAGATACTGGTAATAGTCCAGCACCTGCGAGATCGGCAACTTGGGCGAGACGTCCGGATGGGACTCATACATTGTCAGAGCTGCTATCTCGAAGTAGTTGTGTGCCCGGGTGTAAGACTCGGCGGCCATGCGCGCGCCGAGCATGAAAAATTGGCGCGATTGAAGCGCCGGCCGAAAGGCTCGCCAGTGCAGCTCCAGAAACTGCGGAAATGCCGCATAAGCCTGGTACAAGATGGGAACGGACGGCAGGCCCAGGCTGTGACGAATCTCCTCGAAGATTTCGCGAGTACGAGCAGGCGCGTCGTCCTCGCTTACCAGTCGCAGCCGATTGCCCCGCTTCCAGCCCATAATTCCATTCGATGTGTCAGACTAAATCTTCGATGTAAGGTGAATACCATAGGTGCGAGGGTTACCGCCCCGTAGCTCGGCGCTTGGAGAAATTGTGAATGCCATCACTCGACAAATGACAAACACAATGTCTGGGAGCCCGCTATGAATTGGACGTGAACGACGGCCGCTACACAGAGATTTCCCTGAAGCTACAAACTTGGATTGAGGTTGCCGGCTTCGGGGTTGCTGCGCCTGCAGGTAATAATTTGCCTTGGAGCCACCTGGCTAGCGTAACGCAGTGAGCGCGAGCGCCAGGCAGGATAGAATCTCCGCTCTGGATATTCTTATGAATGTCAGCCCTTCTCCTGACCATACGTTCGAAATTCTTTTCGATTGCGCCGAGCCGAGCGCGATCGACGACCCCTCCTACGCCTCTTATGGCCACTTAGGATTTCCACCTTCACCGGTCGATCGACCTTGGATCTATACCAACTTTGTCCAGTCGCTCGACGGAATTACCACGCTGCTGGGGCAGCACGCATCGGGCGGCGAGATCTCGCAGTCGTCGCCCGCGGATCGCTGGCTGATGGATCTGTTGCGGGCCCACGCCGACGGCCTCCTGATGGGGATGAACACCCTGCGCGAGGAGCAGCGCCAGCGCGGACCCGACAGCCGAGGCATTATCTTCCGCGTCGCCGACGCCGCGTTGCAGGAGTTGCGCCGCAAGCTGGGGAAGGCGCGCGAGCGGAATATCTTTGTCACCAGCGCGGCCGATCTCGACCTCTCGCGCCACAAAGTTTTTGACGGCGACATCGTCGACGCGGCCATCCTCACCTCCCCGAACGGCGCCGAGCGTCTGCGGGCCCAGGGAACCCATCCGAACGTCGTCGTTATTGCCGCAGGCGAGAAGGATCGTTTCGATCTACCCAGAGGAATTTCCAAACTGCGCGAGGAACTGGGAGTCGAACACTTGCTATGCGAGGGAGGTCCCACATTGTATGGCAACCTCGCACGCGCCGATTTAGTGGACGAAAAGTTCATGACGGTGTCGCCAGTCGAGGTCGGGCAGGTCGTCCCTCCCGAACAAGAAAGACTTCCGGCGGAGCAAACCATTCCGGTACTCCTGCGGCCGACAGTTTTCGGAGGCATGGGACTGACGCGCGAGCAAATCACCCGCTGGCGCTGGATGAGCTGCCGCAAGGCAGGAGACCTGCAGTTCAATCGCTATCGGAGAATCAGGGGTGGGGTGGGGAGCAGGGATTAAGGGCTCGCAATTCTTAGGTTGGGATGAAGAATTGCAATGGGTGAGTGTAGTAGTCACGATAGCGGCCCTTCGAATCCGGTGCGCAAGAGATGCGCACCTCCGCTCAGGATGGCACCTCTGATGGCACGGAGCCGGCTTTACCCGACGACACAGCAAGAGCTGTTGACCTGTAATCTCTGATTGCTGATTGCTGGTAGCTGCTTTACTTCGCCGCCTCCAGCGCTCCCGCGGCGCGATCCAGCGCTGTCGTCAGGATTTGCAACTGCTGCTTCGTCAACGCCAGGTCCTTGTTATCGATCGCTTCGTTCACTCCGGGAATCACCACTGCTGCGTATCCGGTATGCTCGCCGGGCGCATAGATCGCGTGCTTGAACCAGGGCCGGTCCGGAAGCCCATCGATCAGGAACATTCGCTCCGTGTTGCGCAGCACCAGGTTGACGACGCCCGCATCGCCCACAAAATTCGCCTGCTTCTGCATCAGGCTCGCGCCGGCTTTCTCAATCCGGTCAGAAGCGCTTAAGGCGTCCGCAAACGATGGCGCCTGATCGCCGAAAGCCGCTTTCGCCTTGGTTTCCGCGGCCTTCAGGTACTCCGTGATCTCCTTCCCGTATTGCCCGTAGTCCAGCGGCAGCACTTCGGTTGACCCTATCCGAATCACGGCAATGCCGTAGACGCGCGCCATCTCCTGCTCATAGACAAACGTCGGATCGGCAAACTTGGTGAACCAGGCAAAGTTGTCGAACGCCGAGTGGTAAACGCCGTACGGTCCCTTCGAGCCCATGTCCGCCGAAGGCACGCCGAGATGTTGCAGGAACGCTGTGTAATCCGATCCGCTGCCCAGGTCGCCGACTTTTACATCCTGCGTGGCCACGACCGGGTCGCGAGCGGGAACTCCGGCCAGCGCATCATCGGCGTCTTTGCCCTTCTTGTCTTGCTCAGCCTTCCACTGGTCGTAAACGCTTCCGCCCTTCGGGCTGGGCACGGCCTTGGCAACGTCTCGCAGGTATTGCTTCAGGCTTGGCACGGACGACGCCCCAAAGTTCGGTCCGGCCACGCCTACATCCATATTGAAATATGCCACAGCGTGGGATAGCTCGGTCGCATGCTGTTCCGCATACTCCGTCGAACCGATCAGCCCTTCTTCCTCTGCATCCCAACTGGCGAAGACCAGCGTGCGCTTCGGCTTCCACCCGGTCTTCAGCAGCTCGCCGATGCCATGCACCGCTTCCAACTGCGCCGCGGTGCCGCTATTCGGATCGACCGCGCCGAACACCCAGGCATCGCGATGATTGCCGCTGACCACCCAGTCGTTCGGCCACTGCGATCCCTTCACGGTTCCGATCACGTCCCAAATGGTGGTGTAGTGGTAGGCCAGCTTGACAGACAGATGAACTTTCACCGGGCCCGGCCCCACGTGGTAAGTGAAGGGCAGCGCGCCCTGCCAGCTTCGCGGAGACTCCGGTCCACCAAGGTTCTGCATGATCGGTGTCGCGTCGGCGTAAGAGAGCGGCGTCACCGGAATCCGGGTCAGGTCGGTCGCCTGGTCGGGCGGAGTGCGCTTGCTCTCGGGCAGGCTCACCAGCGAGGCAATGCCCGGGGTCGTCGGGTCTCCCGGATAACGGAACAGGTATTGCACCGAGCCGCGCTGCACGCCGGTAGCCGGACGCCACGGACCCTTAGGATAGATATCGCCCTTGTAGTAGCCGTCGTCCCACGGATCGGAATAGATGATGACGCCCACAGCGCCGTACTGCGACGCCAGGAACGGCTTCACGCCGCGAAAGTTGTCACCGTACCGCACGATGACGATCTTGCCCTTTACCTCGACCCCCATGTCCTTCAGCTTTTGAAAATCTTCCGGGCGGCCGTAATTCGCGTAGACGACGTCCGCGGTCACGTCGCCGTTGCCGGAGTATTCGTTGAAGGCCGGCAGGATGCGCGGATCCTTCTGGAAGGGGTCGTCTGTCACACGCTCGGGAGACGGACCGTGCATCACCACGTTCTCTGGCTCCACTACGTCCACACGAACGTCCAGCGGCAGCGCCATCCAGACCTTGTATTCCTGGATGTGCGCGTCGAGTCCCGCGTCCTGATATTTCTGCAAAACGTATTCCGCGGTCTGGCGGTCCTCGGGAGAGCC
>Ga0070765_100002176_pt1 | contig 12201 bp, 10 predicted proteins | sample HubBroMetageWFT5_FD_71516 | JGI IMG/M metagenome (GOLD analysis project Ga0070765, IMG submission 71516) | Warmed and freeze-thawed soil microbial communities from the Hubbard Brook experimental Forest, New Hampshire - Hubbard Brook CCASE Soil... | ecosystem: Environmental > Terrestrial > Soil... | reverse complement strand
CCCAAGGCATGGTCGAGAACGTAAACGCGCTGGTTCGGCCCCGACTCGAAGAAGTTCGGCTGTTCCTGCCATTGCACCCAAACCGCGATGACGCTCTTGGTCTTGTCGCGGACAAGATGCACGTATCCGACGATGATGTCCGTCTGCGGCCCTTCGGCGGCGAGCAACGATTCGAGTTCACTGACGATGTTGGGATCGGAGGGCACGGCCTGAATCGCGACATTGCGCCATTCGGTGTTGGCGCGCGGCCCGCTCAGCTCCTGGACTTCGATGATCTGTCCCGGAAGAATCGGAATCTGGTTGAACTGAAAAATCTGGTTGGGAACACCGGTGCTGGCGCCTAGCGGCGAGTTGGTGTAGGTCTGCCATTGCGACGCCCACACCGCATTCGTGTAAATGTTGTCGACGGTAGTTTCGTTGGGCGATCCGTCCTCTTTAAGCCTGCCGCGCAGCCAATAGAGCGGAGTGTCGAAGCGCGCGAGCGCCTGGCTATCAGCGGCGGGGATAAAGGTGATCATTCCGGGCAGCGCCAGTTGCTGGGTTCCGTCTTCCGCCACGGCGGGCGCCCACTCGCCGCCATTCCAGTACTCCCATATCAGTGCCGGGCCGCTCGCCACGCCAGCCTGCTCCTCAATGTCCAGGTAAGCCCCGAAGTTGTTTACTGGAAGTTGCTGGTTGAATCCCAGGTAGACGGTTGGGGTCACATCGCTGACTGCCTGAAAAGGCGCAAACGGATTGCCCGGAAATAACGCGTTACTGGTGTACTCCGCATACTGGAAATCATTGCAGGTGAACACCTGCTCGAAAGGATACGGACCGTTCACCCAGGAGTAGCCAAAGCGAATTCCTGAGAGCACAGGCGGCGTAGGCTGTACGTAACTGACCGTGATTGCCGGACTGGCATTCGGTATGGTGATGGTCTGAAGCAGGCCATAGCCGCCGCCCACCAGGCGCACGCGAATCCACAATCCGTCTTCATTGTTCACCTTGGTTGAGACGATGTCGTTGGGAACGGTGAACTGGAGGATTTCGGGCACGGTCAAATCTCCGGATGCACCGGAAGTTGTGGCCTGTGACTGCAACAGCAGGATCCATTCATACCCGTTCCAGTACTCCCAGTTAACGGAGTGCCCTACGTATGTCGTGCTCCCGCTGCCGACTGCATTAGTGCCTGGGGTCGCCGCCTGGGCCAGGTAAATCTGCAGAACCGCCCCCGACTTACTAAGGATCTCGGTTTGCTTGAAGTAGAAGGTGCTGCCCACGGCGGGATTGGCGCCCATCGGATAGAAAGCTTTGCTGGTATCAAGCGTCTTCGCGTCCGCATAAGCCTTATCGGGCAGAAGTCCCTCGACCTTCACCACAATGGTTATGGTAGCCACCGTGGTGGAGGACTGGTACGCCGCGTAGCCCCAGCCGCTGATGCCCAAGTACGACACATCGAACTGGTAAGTCGTGCCGCTCTGGAGTTGTACGCCCGCCCCTGAAATCGGAATCGGATTCCCGGAAGAATCGACGCCCATCGTCCCGTTAATGAGTATCTGGTTAGGATTGTTCGGATCGATAACACTGACGATCGCCCCGCTAAGTATCTGTTGCGAGTCGTCCACGACGAAAATGGTTATCGTGCTTTGATTCGGAGCGCCGTAGCTCGGCATCACCTTCAGCTCCAGGCGCTGATCGATGGCCGTTCGCAGCCGGATCGTCTCGGCTTGCGGCAATACTTGATTAGGATCGGGTAGCAGCGGCTGAGTGAGGCGTGCTCGAATCCAGTACGAGGACACTCCATTGACAGCGGTCAGAGCCGCCTGTGCGCCCTCGACATCGAGATAGAACGTTCCGGCGTCGCTCAATCCGTTGGTGCCGTCATATCCGGTCTGCTGCGGGTCCAGGCAGGACGGCTGATTCGAGATGAATCCCCGCCATACCTTGCCGTCCCAGTATTCCCAGGTGATGTCCAGCGGGGATGAGCTGCCCTGCGCGAGATCGAATGTGACTCGCAAGTGCGCTGTGCCTGCGAATGCCAGGTATTTGCTGTGTCCCAGGTAGAGAATGTGATCGGTCGGTTGCAGTTGCAGATTCTGGAACAGCGTGAACGGCTTTCCGGCGGCAAGTGCGGCCGAGTGATTGATGTACTGATCGCGTCCCGGCCACAGGCTGACGATTTCGGTCAGCTTCGCGGCTGCCACGGCGGCGTCCTGCTCGGTTGAGAAGACAATCTGCTGCGAGCTCCCCGGCGGAGGAGGCGCCGCGACCTGCGTTCCTTCGGGAGCCGAAGTGTCGGAGGCGTTCTGCGCCAGCGCGAACACGATGGGTACACGCGCCGGTTGCGCTGGCACCAGCCGCAATCCGAGCAGGTCGAGAAAAGCCAGCTTGTCTTTTCCGGGCGCCTGATTAAGCCGTTGCAGGATGGCCCCCAGCAGCCGCGCAAGAATCGGGCCCATGGCAGCTCCCGCCGACTTCGGCGGAGGGCTCCAAGCAGGCAGATAGCCCTGCCGGCGATTTTCAAACTCGGCCACAAGCGTGTTCGTATCGCGTGAATCCACCGGAGGTGTGTTGAGCCGGATCACGATGCCGCACCCTCCTCGAGAAAGAACGGATACACAAGGTTCTGGCGCGTGTTGGTTACGCGAACGCGATAGGTGATGGCGATCAGCAGCTTGCCGGGATCGTTGGGATCGAAGGTGACGTTTACCTGCTCGACGTTGATGCGCGGTTCCCAGGTGACCAGCGCCTGCTGGACGCGGGTCTGCACCTGCTGCAGCACGGTCTGGCTCAGGGGACCGAAGACAAACGACCTGAGCCCGGCGCCGAATTCCGGCCGCATCACGCGCTCGCCCCAATCCGTGCTCAGGATGATCCAGACAGCCTGACGAACGTCCTCTTCGTACGAGGCCGTCGCCGTCGATCCATCCTGGGCCGCGCAGGGCGGGAACGCCCAGCCGACACCCAGAAAATCTTTTGCCGAATCCGCCACAGTCGTTCCTCAGTCGCCGATCATTACGGTTGGAAATCCAATCGCGATCGCGTTTGGTGGTCCTGCTTCTACGATCACGTCACCCATGCGCGCCGCCGGCATGCCCTCGATCAAAACTGTGAGGCTGCCCAGTGAGACCACGCCACCGACATGCGGGACCAGCACAGTCACCAGCGGACAGGCATGCAGGTCCGCGACGGCGGTCCACGCCGGCATTCCCCCAATGAGCACCGTCGGGCTGCCCGGGCCGGGCGCCAGCGGCGTCCCGTGACTCGTCAAATCTCCCAAGCGTGCTGCCGGGGGCATCTGGTTCTCCTTAGTTCAGCGTGATGAGGTCGCCTTCGACACTGACCAATCCACTGGAGGAAATGTCGGTCTCGACCTCGCTTTGTATGTCAACGTTCATGCCGCTCAGCGTGATCGTTCCCAGGGGAGCGCTTAAGCTGATATCGCCCGTGGTCGATTGAATCTGGATACCCGGAGGCACGCTCAGAATGTCGAGGCTGATCTGGAGCAAGCCCTCAGCCGTGCTGATCTGGATCTTTGTGGGATCCATCGTGATCTGCTGCTGCGTGCTGGTGGTGATGGTGACCGACTGCAGGGCATCGTCGAACTCGATGGTGTGGCCCAGCGGGCTGTCCGCCAAACCGGTCTGAAGAATCCTCTTGGTCAGAAAATCGGTCGGGAGGAACGCCGGGGGACGGTTCAGCGTGCTCCATAGTCCACCGATCACATAGGCGTCGCGCGGATCGTTCTTGTTGAGCGCCACCAGCACCTCATCGTCGATCTGCGGGATCCACATCAGTCCACGTCCTGCTCCGGCTCCCACGGACACAACCCTTGCCCAAGGCTCGAGATCGGGGAACGCTGGAATGTGCACTTGCACCCTGCCTTCACCCAGGATGTTCAGGTTGTCGGTCACCACGCCCGGCGCGATCCCGAAGCCTTCTTCCTTTTTCGTTCCAGAGAACCACTCCAGTACTCCGGTTGCCATCAGCTCAGCCCTCCGTCCTTGCTTGCATTTTCACCATCAGGCGACACCCTGCCCTTGCACGCGCAGCAACGCGCCTTGTCCAGTCGGCACTGGAATGCTGCCGAGCCACACCTCTTTGCGAACCTTGAAACTTGTGCGATAGCCGCTGCCGTCGAACGTATGGGTGGCGGAGGTGACGCGATAGAGGCCACCGAACTGGCTGCCCAGTCCCACGAGGTTGATCACCTTGCCCGGCTTGATGTCCGGATTGCCGATGGTGCTCCCGTTGCCGGTGAGCCGGTTGTTCAAGCGAGGCAGCAGCTCGCTGAGAATCTCCCGGAACGACGTAGGGAATCCGGTCGGCTTAATCGAGACAGTCTTCGACGCATTGTCTCCGAGGATGGTGGCGATGTCGCCCAGCCCGGGATAGATCATCAAAGTGAATGCAGCACGGTCGTAGTCCCAACCTACGACGATCACGAACTCCAACTGCAGGGTCGCAATCCAGACACGCGCCGAAACGCCAAAAACGTCGCCAACGGTAGTGAGGCGCGGGATGAAATCGGAGAGCGATTGGCCCCACTGGAGAGTGACGCTAGGCGAATAATCCTGCAGCAGGAACTGGAAGCGCAGAACATATCCTTTCGGCTCCTGCGTGTGGTCGATGTAGACTTCCCATCCATTGTCTTTTGCGATGGCGGTGAGGAAGTCGAAATCGCTTGTGCCCGACTGCGTGCGCACTGAATGCTGCGCCTCCTGCGGCGCCAGGATGTAGCTGACCAGGCTCATGAGGGTGGAGAGCGCCGCGCCGATCGGGTCTGGCTCGGGGATCAGGAGGTTGGTGGCAGCCACCAGCGAGGTCACCACCGGATCGGGCAGCGGAATGGTTCCGATCGTGGGCAGCTTGATGGCGAAGGTACGATCCACTTTGCCGTGCGTCAGGCGCTGCAGAAAGTCGTGCGCGGTGACATGAATTGTCGGCATGGCGCCGTTGGGAAACGACGGTTCTACCCCGGTAATCTCGCCTACAAACACCTTTTCCAGCGGGTCTGGAGCATAGCCGATCGAAAGGGTAAAGCCGTTGTCGACCGCAAGCAGCGGATTATCCAGCCATTGCAGGTTCTGGTTGGCGAAGGTCACTTCGACGCTGTCGGATCCCTCGATCCCGGCAGTCCAGGTGAGGCTGGTAATCGCGCCGCGCAAGGCAGCGGGCAGATTGCTGCCGTTGATCTGGATGGTGAACATCGGCCCGAATTGTGGATAGCGCGCCATCTCAGCTCAGCACCACTCCGGTGCTTGGATCGGTAAACGGCAGCGGCGGCACTTGCAACTGCTGGCCAGGCGTAAGCGATCGCGGATTGACCAGGGCATTCGCCAACGCAATGGGACGCCACTTGGTCGCGTCTTCATAAAAGTTCGCGGCAATGCCAGTCAGCGTGTCTCCCTGCTTGACGGTGTAGAGCTTGGTGAAATCAGGGCTTTGCAGGTTGGCCTGGCTGACTTGCGTGGCAGCATCCAGATATTCGCTGAAACTGACCGTGAGCCTTGCGCGTCCCGGCCGCCCATCGCTGTAGAACCTGATGAACTTCTGATTCACTTTGGTGAGTACGCAGCGGAAGTCCAGCGATCCCCAGGTGACATCGATTACCGGTGGCGTGTGCAGCTCCGAATTGATAGCCAGCAGGTTGAAAATTTTCAAGGTCTCGGTGCGCACGTCAGCTTGCGTATCGAAGGTGTCGAAGAACAGCTCCATATCGAGGGTCTGGAGATTGCCGTGAACGAATTGCAGAAGCGGAGAGGTCAAGCCGGGGATCGCCTGCGAGGCGTAATTATTGTCCTTGTTCAGGCTGTACTCCTCCGGATTGAACAGGGCGAAGAACTTATCGCCGGTCTGTTCATTCAGGATCTGCACTCGTTCCATGGGTCTTCTCCTAGATTTTTCCTCTGCGTTCGCGAGCGGCGATGAAGCGCCGATCGAGTTGCTTGATTACCTCATCGGTGATGCGCGCCACGTTGACGACCGGCTCCGCCTGCAACTGCGTTGTGGTTCGCAGCTGCGGCGAGGGAGTTGGTACCTCGGCGTCAGATGCCGGCTGACGCCACTGCGGCTGGTGAACTCTTCTGGGGTTCGACACGACCGGCCACGCCTCGCTGCTGATGGCCGAATCCTCGGGATGAGGCCACGCGTGGTGCTCAAGCCTGCGGTGTTTTCGCGCCACACGAGACGGCATGTCGGCCGCGACCGAGCCATCCTCGATGACACCGGGCGCCAGCCAGGGCTGCACGTGCACGCGCTTGCACGACAGCACTGGCACAACAGGCCCTACGGGAGGTTCGGATGCCGCCCGAAAAAAATGAGCGGAGGCGGCTTGCATCCGCGGCCAGAGGGCGAAATATATGCTTGTTGCGGGCGCCCGGTTCCGGAAGCTCCCGGCAAACGGCGCCACGGCGCGAAAGCCGTGATGGTGTGGCGTTTCATGCGCTCGCGAAGCAGGATGCATCCCCGCCGGATTTACTGCCGTGATATGCAGTTGGGTGATGTTCTGGACGCATCCGCATGATCTCTGCCTGTTCTTGCTGAGGCGTGTTCCCGATGCGTGCGAACTGCTTACCGGCTGGAGTTGCCTGATCAACTCGCGCAGCAGTATGTAATTCCGTGTCGCTCGTGCCAGAACTTTCCAGCCCGAGTTCCATCCCAACCCCAACTTGCGCTCAGTCAATCTGGCGCTGATGCCGGCTGCCCACCCGAGATGGCGGGATGCTCCCCGGAGCGCGCGCGTGCTCCCGAGTTGGCGTACGAATGCCAACGCTGTGGCCGGTTCTGCGCGCTTACGAGAAGCTGGTTTCGAGATCGCTGGCATGTCCTCGCTCGCTATTCATCCGCTGATTGATGGCGGAAATCTCCTTCACCCAGCGCTGGCGGTCACCATGTTCCAGGTTGAAAATCGTTTCCGGAGGCCAGTGAAAGTGATAAGCCACAAAGGCTACCTCCTCATACAGCGACTGCAGGCGGTAGCCTAAAACCCCCCCTCACCGTTCAACTCCAGGTTGAAAGTGTGCGAGCACTGCGGGCAGATCGCCGGCAGAACCGCTTTTCCTTCCCGATTGATGCGGTTATAGAGCTCCTGCAGGTAGGCGAGATCGCCCGCGTAGAGACCTTCAATGATTTTTGGCGTGATCTGCCCGATCGATCCTAGGCGGGTGATCACACGCGAGAGCAGCACGACGACCAGGTACGCCTGGTTCGACTGCACTCGCGGATCTTTGAGAGGCAATATCTCATCCCCGGCGGTTGCCAGACGCATGATGCCGTCCCGGTGCAGGTTTCCTTGTTCGTCGACGTAACCAAAGGGCAAAGTGAAATTGTGTTCCGTCTGAAACATGAGTAGCTCCCTGTTCGACATAAATGGCGCTCGTCTGCCAACCTGGACGAGGGCGAGCGCAGATTGCGGAAGACGGCGACGGCAAGCAGGTTCGCTTACGCCAATTCGACCCGCTCGCACGACAGTGTCAAGGTGACAATCGACAAGTCATTGCCCTTGGCGTTGAACGCCGGTCCGTCCCACTTGCTGGGCCATGCGTTGTAGAAATTCCAGCGGGTGGCCTCGGTGCCGGTGTCGTCCAACTGCACGACCGAGCCGTTTTGCCGTTGCAAGTTTCCCTTCACCGTGGCCAGGTGCCACTTGTAGAGGTCCTGGTTATCGGTCATTCCCCACTTCAGGGTTATGTCGGGATAGCTTGCCTTGCCGGGAAATTTGCGGACGTTGATGATGTCGGCGCCCTCGCGATACTCGACCACTTCCAGGTGCGAGCCGATCGCGCTGCACTCCATGAACCCGGCCTGCTGAATGCCCTGGATTTCGACCCGAAATCGAAAACCTAAGTATGGGTCCTGTGCTGCCATCGCTTTCTCCCTTCTATCCTGCGCTGGATTCCTGCAAGGTTGTTCCGGTGATGTCCTGGATCACCTGGAAGATGATGAATTCAGCCGGCGTGGTGGGCACGACCGTGACTTCGACAACCATGATTCCCTGGGCCCGGAGATCTGGCGGGTTCAAAGTCTCATCCACACGAACGCGGAATGCCAGGTCTGGGGTCGTGCCGAACAGCGCGCCCTCCTGCCATTGCTCCATCAGAAAACCCGTCACCATTCGCTTGACCTGCTGCCACAGCGTCAGGTTGTTGGGTTCAAATACCGCGAAGCGCGTCCCATCCTGGATGGATTTTTCGATGAACGTCACCAGGCGGCGAACGTTGACGAAACGCCAGGGCACCTGGCTTGGCGGCGTGATGGTGCGAGCGCCCCAGATAGTCACGCCTTGAAATGGAAAGACGCGCAGGACGTTGATGCCCACATCATTCAACGGTCCCTGATCACCGTCCGACATGGGCACTTGCACCGCGAGCGCAGTCGTGATCTGTTCGTTGGCCGGCGCTTTATACACGCCGAAGTTGTTGTCATTGGTCGCGAAGACTCCCGCAAGATGTCCGGACGGCGGAATCCAGATCTGCCCGGTGCCAAACGGATTTGCGATTCCGATCCACGGGAAATACAGCGCCGCATACCCATTGTCAGAGTTCAGGTTCTGCCGCTGGTTCTCCAGCGGAGTGAAGTCCTGCGCAGGAGACGGCAACATCTGCGAGGCATCAAGAATCGCGAAACGATCCTGCATCTTTTCGCAGTGCGCGATCATGTAGGTCTGGATGGCCTGGGTGTCGGCGACCTGGAAGTGCGAAGTGCCAGTCGCCGTCATGGTGGCGTCAGGAATACAGAGAAGATTGACGCTCACCTTTTCCAGCGTATCAATGGCCTTGAAATAGTCTGCCGTGGTCAACGTGCTGGGGTCTTCGTTTACTCCTGCGTTCCCCTGACCGACCGCACCTAAATTCGCGGTGACCTCCGCCGGTAGGTTCTGAGTTGGTGGAGTGGTGGTAGGGGGATCGGCGAATGCCATCGACACGGTGGCCGAGGAAACGATGTTGGGGAAGTAACGGCTGTGCCGTGGATCGAGTGACAGGTTCGCGAAGGTCTCAACCGGAAGGGTCGGCGCCGTCACGACCAGCGTGAACTCCATGGTCGTGACCGTCACGTCTGCGGTCAGCGGGTAAGTATTGGCGAGCGCGCTGTCGAGAGTTAGAAAGTTATTGGTGTAATCCACATTGCGGACTACCGCCGTCTCTTTCGTCGCGCCCTGCGCGATGGCGATATAGCTTCCCGGTTCGATGCTACTGGCTGAAGCCACACGAACCTTGGTCTGCCCGGGTATCCAGTCGGCAACCGCAATCGTCCCACCGCCGTAGTCATTGGCGAGCCCGTTCACCATGGTGAAAGTCGTGGTGTTCGCGGTGGTGTCTTTCGTGATGCTGGAGATGGTATTGCGCTCATTGTTGGCGCCGTTCACGAGCGTCACCGTGTCGCCCGGATTGAAATTGGCCGCATCGCCCGCGCTGGCTGTCGAAACCGTGCGCTGGTTCGCTGGGGCTTTGCCCGCCGCAATGTTCGCTGTCTCCCGCGCCGCCTTGGTATTGATGATGCTTGCATTCGTCGTCTGCACTTTAATGTTGTTGCCGGCAGTCCCTTCATTCAACGCCGTTACCACCAGCACGGTACGGCTCTTTTGGTCCTGAAGATTCAAGGAAGCCTGTACCCCGGTGCCCACGCGCACAAACCAGCACTGCGCTCCACCTTCGTTGAAGAACCCGTTGACCGCGTGCGTAGCAAAAACTCGATATGGGTTTTCAACGTAGGTTCCGAAGACACTCTGGAACTGATTGAAGTTGGTGATTGAAGTTGGCGTGTACAGCGGGCCCATTGCCGCCGGACCCACAATTGCGGTAACGCTGGTGCTCACCCCCGCGATGGGGCCGGGGATAGTGATCTCCTGGATATAAACCCCAGGCGCCTTGCCAACTGTCGATAACAGAGCCATACCTGTCCTCCTCTTGCGATTTCTTCTAGAGCGGCGCCAGGGTGACCACGTAGTCTTCCGGACGCCCAGGAACTGTCAGGGGCTGAACCTTCGGTTTGAATCCCACCGCCACGGCGCGCAGGGTGTGCGCTCCGCTGGGAATGCTGTCAAAGTTGAATTCGCCGTTTTCGTCGGTGACGTCGCTGAGTCCCGCGTCCATTACATCGACCAGCGCCCCGGAAATTCCCTGCGCCGTCGAGTCGACCACTCGCCCGCCAATCTGCATCAGGGTTTCTGTCGATACCGGAGTCCCCTGCTTGTAATTCGCCTGCTTGGTGGTGACGACGAAGTCGGCAACATCGGAGAAGATGGGCACGCTAATAGTGACCGTCACCGTCAAAGACGCTCGTAACTTGCTGCCCAGCGAACTCCAAAACTCGGCCAGGTTCTTAAGGGCGTCGGGATGCATTGCTACCATGGGCAGCGGCGGGTCCTGTCCGACGAGCGTGCCGTTCAGAAAAGTCGAGGGGATAGTCGGATAGTGCGACAGCACGACCAGCACTTCCGAGAGCAGCCGCTGTTCTTGCAACGCCAGATCTACTCCGCCGACCGGCCAGGCCGTAGCCAGATACGAACAGGCCAGCCGCAGCTTTGCCGGATGGGTGATGGTCTGGTTACCGACACGCGTGCTGGTAGTTTCGTTGAGGCGGTAGTCGAGATTCTCACGCAGGTCGTACAGGAAGAGATCAACCGTGCTTTTGGCCGGGGCCAGCGTGTCGCTAGGGCGGTCGAAGATAATGTCGGCGGCAGCCAGCTCCGGAAACATCCCGCTGAAGGATGGGTCGTGCAGGACCCCTTTCAGGGTGGCGCTGAGATCGTCGATGAAAGTAGTCTGCATCATCGGCTTAAGTGGCCTCGGCTTTCGTTACAGGCGACGGTGGAATTTTGCCGAGGGCTCCTGGATTCCAGGAGCGAGCCAACTTCTGGTGCTCGCGGTGGGCGGCCTGAATGAGGTGCGCGGCGCGCACGACGCCTCCGTCGGCGGCGGCATAGAAGGCAGCCGCCAGGGCCATGTTCTTGATGTTGCCGCCCGCCAACTGCACTTCGCGTGCGAGCAGATCGAAGTGGATGTCCTCAGCCAACGGCGTTTCTTTAGGGAAAACGCTCTCCCAAATGCAGCGCCGATACTCTTCATCGGGGAAGGGAAACTCGACAATGGCTTGCAGGCGGCGCACGAATGCCTCATCGAGGTTCTGTCGCAGGTTCGTCGCCAGCACGCTGATGCCTTGGTACTCTTCCATTTTCTGCAGCAGGTAGGAAATCTCGATGTTCGCGTAGCGATCATGCGAGTCGCGCACCTCCGAACGCTTACCAAAAAGCGCGTCGGCCTCGTCGAAGAACAATATGGCGTTGCTGTTCTCCGCGGCATGGAAGATGCGGTCGAGGTTCTTCTCCGTCTCGCCGATGTACTTGCTTACGATTTGCGAAAGGTCAATGCGGTAGAGGTCGAGGCGGAGTTCATGCGCGATCACTTCCGCTGCCATGGTCTTCCCGGTTCCGGGCGGACCGGCGAAGAGCACGTTGAGGCCCTTGCCCAACGACAACTTGCGATCGAATCCCCATTCACCGTAGACAGTGGGCCGGCATTCCGCCTGCGCGCAAATTTCGCGCAGTTGCGTTTTCTGATCGGCCGGCAAGACCAGGTCCGCCCACCCGTAACGCGGCTCGATTTTGTTGGCCAGGCCGGCAAGCTCGTGTCCGCATTGGTTGCGTGCCGTGGCCGAGAGTTCATCCAGCGATAGCCACACGGGCGCAGACGAATTGAGATCATTGCGCTGTGCGCCGTTGCGTGCCCAGTTCCAGCGCGATTTTAGTTGAGCGGTTTTGGCGGCCTGCGCGATTTGCCATGCGGTCAGGCGGAAGCGCCCCGCCAGCACGGCTACATCGTCTGGATTGGCGGTCACCCCCAATTGCTCCAGTTCGTGCTGCCAGCGCCGATGGCGTTCGGCGAAATCGGGAAACCCGAAGTCGATGGGGAGGATGCCGAATCCTGCCTCCGAGTGGGACTCCCAGGCGCGCCTGCCGGCTAGGATCGTGATCCCGACGTGCTGAGCGACAGCGTCCAGCAGGTCCTCCCGCCGTCCTATGGCGTCGGCGGTATTGAACGCGTCTGTCGGCGAGATGAACAGAATGGCCTGTTGCAGCTCCGCTTCACGCCTGAGCAGATTGAAAAGCAGGCTGGTGTCAGCTCTATCGGGCAAGCGGTCGAGGCGCACATTCAAAAGCTTGGCGCCGAGCATCGCGGCCAGCGCTTCCGCCGCCTCTCGTTTCTCTGGTCCAGCTGC
>Ga0070765_100002174_pt1 | contig 12209 bp, 10 predicted proteins | sample HubBroMetageWFT5_FD_71516 | JGI IMG/M metagenome (GOLD analysis project Ga0070765, IMG submission 71516) | Warmed and freeze-thawed soil microbial communities from the Hubbard Brook experimental Forest, New Hampshire - Hubbard Brook CCASE Soil... | ecosystem: Environmental > Terrestrial > Soil... | reverse complement strand
AGCGCGTATCGCGGCGAAGGACGCGCACTTGCTTCTCCGTTTCGACTACTTGAATCGAGTTCTGGCTGCGCAAGAAATTGATGAGCGATGCGGGATCGGTCGAAGAGTAGACGCCGCTAATCTTGAGACTTCCCAATTCACCGCCATCGATGGTCAAGGGGCGCCGGTTGTAGCGATTGAACTCCTCCGCCACGTCGCTGAGTGGCGTTTCTTCGAATATCAGACGCTTTTGCACCCATGCCGTGGCAACCGCCGTGTCGGTGCGGGTTGGTTTGGTCACGACGTGCGGCACCACGGTGAGCTGTTCGCCTGCCGATAAAACGATCGCGGCGGTCCCAGGGCTGTTCAGATCGTCGTAGGTTTCAACGCGGCCTTCGACCACGGTGACCACCGTCGCGGCCTGTTTCTTGTAAACGTCGAATTCGGTTCCGACCGCGCGCACCTGAGCATCGCCCGCGCGCACCACAAATGGCCGCTGCTTGTCTTTCGCGACGCGAAACAAGGCCTGGCCTTCGAGCAGTGTCACGTCGCGTTGCTCCGCCGTGAGACGCACCTGAATACTCGATCGCGCGTTGAGCTCGACCGTCGATCCGTCGAGGAGTTGCACGGTGCGCTGCTCGCCGATTCCGGTGGTGTAAAGACCGTTGAATTTTTCGCCGTCAAGGACAATCACCGCCGCGACGGCAAGCAACACGACAGCCGCCAGCGCGACAGCGGCTCGGCGCGAACGCCATGCCGCGCGCGGCTTCTCCGCTGAAGGAGCTGCGCTCGGGCGCCGCCGATCGGCGGGCAGCGCGATCACATCCGGGGCGGCGCGCGCCTTGTCGATCAGGGCTGCAATATCGATTTTGCCTTCCGGATCCGCCGCCGGAAGTTCCGCCCACACGCCGGCTATCTCGAGATACGCGTGAATGTGCTCGGGCGAGCGGCGCAACCACTCGATGAAGCGCACACGCGCATCGCCGTCCACGTCGTCGGCGCGGAATTCTATGAACCATGCGGACGCTTCGGCGATGATCGCCGGATGGGGCCTACCCGGATGGGTTCTGCCGTTAGAGACTGCCGCTTTCATAGTTTCATGGTGTTCTGGTTGGCTCGAAGATTGCGGCAATGCTCGACGGCACGGGCAAGATATTTTTTGGCGGTTTCACGGGATACGCCCAGTTCATCTGCAACCTCCTGTACTGAATAACCCGCCACGCGGTGCAAAACCAGCGCGGTGGCCACGCGTGTGGGCAAAAAGCCAAGCATGTGTTCGAGCTCATCGAGCCGTTGTGCGTGAGCGGCCTGGTCTGCCGGATCGTCGCTCGCGGAAGTCCTGAGCTCCGAAAAAACGTCCGCGACGTCCACCGACACCGGCTCGCTCGAGCGCCGCACCGCGTGCTGATGAATCACGTGGCTGGCAATCGTAAAAAGATACGCCTCCGGACTGCGGATGCTTTCGCTGCCGTTGACGCGCAACAAACGCAAGAACACCTCTTGGGCCAGATCGGGGACATCCGCCGCATTGCGCAGCCGCACCGACAAAAAGCGGCGCAGACGAGGTCCATAGCGGGCCGCGATGCCCGCGACGAAGCTGCGATTGTCAGGTACACCCACACCCCACCCCCAGGCCGTTTTCCCCCTAAATGATTAGAGCGCGTTTCTCCAGGAAATGGGTATGCCCCGGACCATTATTGCCAACGAATATGCTGCGATGCCGCATGATGGCGGCGGCAAGCGCTCGGAATGCTAGTATCCGAGCAATTGAACACACGCCGCCGTGTAGTATTTTTTCTCATCTTGCCCGGGTTGCTCGCCGCATTCGGCGCGCCGCAATGGTCGGGCGCATGGCCATGGGCCGGTCCGCATTGGCGCGGAATCCCGACGGTCACAATCATTGGCCGAGAGGATGATCCGCGCCTGCCGGCGGCGCGCGACGCGATTGAATTCTGGAATCGCACCCTCGCTTCTCTTCCCACCCCATTTCGTCTCGGCACGATCACCCGCGTCGATGGCAGCGTGCCTGATGCTGTGCTTCGCGATCTCTCCGAATCAACGCTGCACGGTTCGTCGCAGCACGCGGACGCCTTCGCATCGTTCCGCGGTGATCTCTTGATCGTGCTTTCCGACGCGGAATTCGTCTCATTTACCGCGCGCATCGGCAATCGCACGCTCGTTGCCATCAAAAACGGGGCAAGCGCGCCGCTGAATCTGCCCAACGTAGTGCCGAACGTGATTGCTCACGAACTCGGCCATGCCTTGGGGCTGCAGCATAATTCGGATCCGGCCACGCTCATGTGCGGACGCCCTGCCGCGTGCCGGCCTGCGGCTTTTGTCTCTGATTCGGCGCGAATGTTTCCGTTGACCTCCGCGGATATCTCGCGCCTGCACGATTTGTACCCGGTGCACTGGCACGGAGAATGAACGCCGGGTTATTTGGGCGCCGCCAAAGACATGGCCCGATCGAGTACCGGGTCGACGCCCGCGAGCCAGTCTTTAAAACTCAACGGAACTACCTCGTCCGGGCCGAGCGACCTCACGCGCAGCTCAAAGAAATGGTTCAGCCAAAAGCAAACCGTCCAATCGTCACAGCTGTGTTGATAGTCATGTTTGCCGGTCTGATAGACGACGCACAACGGGTGATTGGGTAGGCAGGCCTGACCTCCTTCCGAATAGAACTGCAGTCGATCGCCCACCGCTTCGCCTACGATCACGGCCCGCTCCTCTGCGGCATGTTTGACAAAGGCTGCGGTGGAAATTCCGGCCGAAAACGTCGCAGGGCCGGTGAGTACGATCACGCGCCCGGCTGAAGGAATCAGTCTTGGCAGCTCCCGCGCGAAGCGATAAGTGTTGGTGTAGTCGCCCCCATCGTCGTAGCGCAAATCGAAAATCACATTGCAAGGTGGTGACTGCCGCAGGAGCCTTTGGGTGCTCGCCAAGAAATCCCGGATGCTCTGACCTCCCTGGTCGACGTTGGATTTGAGCTGCACGAATTGGGTGCACGTTCCCGGTAGGCGCAGACTTCGGAAGGGCTGGTCGAAGTCGGCCCATGACATTGGCTGAGCGTGGTCGGGTTCGACTGCGCGCCATGCTCCCGCCATGCCTGCCAAGGGCTCGCTCGACAGCCAGCGCGTTACGAATACCGCCGGCTCGCTCGCTGGAGTGGAGAAGGCGTCCAGTCTTCTTGTGATCGTCGCACCACCAGGAGTCTCAACGGTCCAATTCGAGTGTTGCATGTCCGGCGCCACATCGATGCCGTACAACAAATCCTGCTGCGTCAGGTATTGTGAGGCCTGCAAGCGTCGCCAGTTGGCCGCGCCGCCGCGCAACTGCTCGAGTTTGCTTACGACAGAATCAGTGGCTTGCCCGTCGACCGCCGTCACTCGGCCACCCAGCAGATCCGCATTGTTTTCGGTAGCACGCATGACATATACGCCATCGGAAAAAGCGAGCACCCGCACGGGAAGCTCAATCGGCGCTGCGCCGGGTCCACTCTCAACCCGGGAATGACCGTTATCGGCCAACGCGTCGATTTGCATCAACAAAACGCGAAAATGCGGCCGATCGAATGCCGTCCCGCTCGCCTCGAGCGCGTCGAGGCGTCGATTCGCTTCAGCCCGGGCCGCCGGCGCAAATGAGCGGTCCAATGCAATGAGTTGGCGGAAATAACGAACGTCCTGGCGCTGCGCATCAAGCGCGCCGGCAGCGACTGGAAAGTTTGCTTTTGGCGCGGAGACGTGAAAGTGAAGCCGCATGGCTCCAAAGAACACCACCGGGGTTATGACAACGAGCGTGATCAGCCCGATGGCCACGAGGCTGATCGTCTTAGCGGCAGATTTCATGCGTTGTTCCAGCTTGCACCATTAGCCAAGAACACCGTTCGGGCGGCGGAGTTACACTCCTGGCCGAAAAGGCCTTCACTCGACTCGGACTTCGATCGTGGGCCTGTTAAAACACGAATACACGCGCCATAGTGTCGCCACCCCAGGGCCGCGCCGAGAATCGCATCAGCACCACCACACCCACGGGATTGCCGGCTCGACACGTAGTCGCGGTCGCCCTCGGCAACGCCATCGAGTTTTATGATTTTGTCACCTATGCGTTTTTCGCCGCTCAAATCGGCCGCGCGTTTTTCCCCTCCGATACCCCCGGCACCAGTTTGCTGGCCTCGCTCGCAACGTTCGGCGCGGGGTTTCTAACCCGGCCTCTCGGGGCATTCGTACTGGGCCGACTCGGCGATCGCATGGGCCGCAAGCCGGCCATGATCGCCTCATTCACCTTGATCGGCATCGGAGTGACGGGCTTGCCGCTGATACCCTCGTACGCGTCCATCGGCATCGCCGCACCGATCCTGGCGATTTGCTTTCGGCTCATCCAGGGCTTCGCGCTCGGCGGCGAAGTCGGTCCGAGCACGGCGTTCTTGATGGAGGCAGCACCGCCCTTGCGCCGCGGACTATACATTTCACTCCAAGCGACCAGCGCGGATGTTGCCGTGATGGTGGCGGGGGCGGTCGGTGTCGGTCTCGCCAGCGTACTGGATCCCGCCGCACTCGATAGCTGGGGATGGCGCGTCGCGCTGCTGGCCGGCGCGGTCATCATTCCTTTCGGCTTGCTGCTGCGCCGGACGCTCGGCGAGACATTGCAGCCGCTGCGTGAACCACAAGTCCCAACGATACGCAGTTACGGCCGCATCGCTGCGGCGGGATTGGCACTGCTCGCCTCCGGGACGACCACGAACTATTTGCTTAACTATATGACGACTTATGCGAACTCAACCCTCGGCATGCCGGCCCGGATCGCTTTCGGAGCGACTGCCGTTGTCGGCCTCTGCGGCGTCGTGTGCGATCCGTTGGGAGGCTGGCTCTCGGATAAGCTTGGGCGCAAGCCCGTGATGATCCTCCCCTGGCTGTGCCTGGCGTTCGCGGTCTTTCCCTGTTTCATGCTGCTCGAGCATGAGCGCAGCAGCTTTGCGCTGTATGTCGCCTGCGCGGTACTGGGATGCACCTCAACGCTCGCCGGTTCCTCGGCGTTGATCGCGGTCAACGAATCGCTTCCGCACCGAGTGCGATCCGGCGCATTCGGGATCATTTATGCGTTGTCGATCTCCATCTTCGGTGGCTCCGCGCAATTCGCCGTGGCGTGGCTGACTCGCTTGACCGGCAATCCCCTGGCGCCGGCGTATTACATGATCGGCGGCGTGATCGTCGGCCTGATTGCTCAGAGCCTGATGCCCGAGAGCGCGCCGATCAAAGTCGGCGTTACAAGTGCTGGCCTAAAAACGTCTCAAGTTCCTTGAGAACCTGCACGCGCGTCTCCGTTTGTGAAAGCCAATGATCTTCACCCGCCAGGATTGCGACGCTGACGTTCTTGCCGGCGGATTTTAGCGCGAGTGCCATATTCTGGGATTGCGCATTCGGCACGACGCTGTCGCCGGTTCCATAAACAATCAGAATCGGAATCTTTATCGCTTTCACGGAGTTGATCGGCGACTTCGCGGCGAGATTCGCATCATGCGGGCCGCCGATGTGCGCTTTCCAGTCAGACATGGAATTCGAAATGGTGCCCTCGTAGAGCGGCACCTCTCCGCGCATCAAGGCCGGCAGGTCGGACACTCCGCTAATACTGGCAGCGCAAGAATACAGGTCCGGCGTGAATGCCGCGCCGGCAAGCGCGGCGTAGCCGCCGTAAGAGAACCCGACAATGCAAATTCGATGGGGATCCGCAATGCCCTGCGCAATCATGGCGCGGACCCCATCGGTGACATCGTCCTGCATCAGTCCACCCCACTGCCGATAGCCCGCTTCGCGGAAGGCATCGCCGAAGCCCGTGGATCCGCGAAATTGCGGCTGTAATACCGCGTAGCCGCGCGAAGCGAGGAATTGGGTCAGCCAGTCGAATGCGAGGTAATCCCGCGATTGCGGGCCGCCGTGCGGATACACCACGAGCGGTATGGGTGCTGAGGGTCTCGCGGCCGGCAACGTGAGATATCCGGGTATCGAGGTGCCGTCTCGCGCTTTGTACGATATCTCTTTCACCTCGCCCAACGGCACGCCCGCCAAGGCGGGATACTCCTCCCCTGCAATGTCGGCGCGATGCGTGGTGAAGTCGACGATGTAATAGATCGGCGGACTCGATGGCGTGCCGACGGAGGCGAGCGTTTTCGTGCCGTCCGCGGTCCAACCATATACATGAACCTGGCGGCCGGGAAATGCGCGCTGCACGGAGTCTTGACGTTGCTGGGCCGGGGGCTCGAGCCAGCGTACATCCGCGACCGAGCCGCTCAGGTAAACGCCAATGATCGCGCCTGTATACGGATCGGCGTACACATTGGTGATATCGGCGTTGGGATCTTCGACAATGAGCTTGGCGGGAGACCCGTCCAGGGGAATCGCCCATACCGCTTGATGCCTTCGCCCGTTGGCGGCAAGTAGAACGACCGCGGATCCGTCCGCGAGCAGGCCGGCAATCTTCGGATGTTCACTATCGTCTTTCCGGAAAATCTCCCTGACCTTTTCGCCGGTCAGCGCAACCAGCTTGTAAGCGTGACGACGCCAATCCCAATCCTCGCGCGCCACCGGCCGGCCGTGCAGATCGACGACCCAGTCCATGGTGTAGTCATTTCCGTTTTTGATGACTGTGTATTTACCTGTGCGGGTATCCACTTCCAGGAGACAGCTGCATACATAGCCGGTCGCCATGATGATGGTATGGGGATTCGACGCGCGTGCTGAGATAAGACCTGCGGGGATGACGTTCCCCTTGCGATTGGGAAAGTTGGGGTCCCTCAGCGGCAGCATGCGGCTGTCTCCGCCGGACACGTCGGCTGCAATTGTGCGGAAATTCTCGCGCGAGGTGTCTTTGCTGTATTTGCTCTCGGTCGTTTCGCTCAAGATTATGATGAGCGTCTCGTTGTCGCTCCAGGTCAAGTCTCGGACCTTGACGCGATCGGGAACCGCGAGGACGCGTTGGATCCTTTTGGCCGCCAGATCGAACATGATGACTCGCGGCTTCGATTCGGTCCGGTCCGTCCAGGCAAGCCAGTGGCCGTCAGGGCTCAGGATGACATCGCTCTCCGCCGGCATGCTGCCAAAGGCCTCGGGCGGTGGCGGCGCGGCGGCCCAGGCCGATAACACCCAGGCCGTGAACAAAACTCCAAGAGGTCCCGTGACCGGGTGTGCAATCCGTGGCATCACTGTCCTTTCTAGCGCTCGATAAGCCGCTCAGTGGGAGGTAACGTGTACCGCTCCAATCACCCAGAGCGAGACCAGTGCGGCGTTACTCAAGGTGAACGCGGCCAGCCTGTGCAGGACATGGTTGTAGGTAAGATGAATCAGGCTGTGAACGACGCGCAATGCGACATAAGCCCAGGCAGTCGCGACGGCCAGACGCGAGGCGCCTCCGGTGACATACAGGACCACGCAAATTATATAGAAGAGCATCGGCATCTCGAGCAGGTTCATGTAGTTCCTGTTCGGAATACTGACATCGGGTGGCACCGCCGAGGACTCCCCATACTTGAAGTCATTCGGCCCAATCTCACGACGGCGCACCGAACGAACCCGCACGAATGGAATGAGCAGCAAGACCAGGAAGGTCCAAGCGGCGAGCGCAAATACGGGATGAAGCATTTCGAGGTTCCGCATTTTTCCCCCGGAGTCTATTTGTTATTCGACCGGCACCATCGAATCCGCCGCAACATTCTCCCACATTTGGCCGTTTCCGGCCGGTAACTCGAGCCTCCCGGCGGCAGGTTTGGACCTGCGGGCTCGACGCCCGAAAATATTTCTCTTGGATCCGATACCGATATCGTACCCAAATATCACGGCAACGCGCTCTAGGTCTTTATGGTCGGACTGGAAAAAAGCGCTGTGCCGCGGCCGCGCCCCTTGAGGCTTCTTATTGTCGACAAGGAGCCGGCGGCGCGCGGTGCTTTTATGCAACTGTGCCACCAGATGACTGATCTGCACATTGTGGGGGAAGCCGGCTCGGGTAGCGCCGCGATTGATGCCGTTGAGGATCTGGCGCCGGATGTGATGCTCATCGACGTGGCCTTACCCGACATGTCCGGATTTGATGTCCTACGGCTGGCTGGAAACTCGATGGGACCGCTTGGCATCACGACTTCCAACCAGCCCGAATATGCCGAACGCGCAATCGCGGAAGGGGCGGTGGATCATTTGGTCAAGCCGGTTAGCGCCGATCGCTTCGACCACGCGATCGGGCGAGTTCGTCAGCGCTGTGGTATTGGGCAGGCTGCCGAAAGTCGATTGATCCGACATATCCTGCATCTTTTGGCCAGGCGTCCGAAGTTGCTGGTCGGCGAGAGACAACACCGGCTCTATCCGCTCGAGGTCGAAAAAATCGATTACGTGGAAGCCGACGGCAATTATGTGACCATCCGTGTGGGCAATACCGAATACATCAGCCGGGACTCCATAAAGCACTTGGCGGCTGATCTGGCCGACTTCGGTTTCGTACGGATCGACCGCTCAATTCTCTTGAATATACGCTCAGTCCAATTTGCGGAGCCCGCCGGTCATGGAACACTCGCCTTCACGCTCCATTCCGGAGCTTGCTTGTATTCCAGCAAGACATACCGCGAGACGATCGTGCGTATGCTGCCCTGGCATCATTGCCGGATTGGTTCGGACGTCTAATAAGTAACTCGCCACTGCGAGCGCGGCTTGCACACTCGGAAGAGTCACGTCCTTAATCTCCGCGTTGCTCCCTGTCACGGAGCGCTTCATCCCAGAAAATAACGAAGTGCGTACAACTATGTAATCGTTTTGCGCATGAGGCTCGCCGACCAAATCGCACAATGCCGAACACCTTTCATTGTCGAAAGCACGATCACCAAACGACAAACGCGCTTGCTGGGCGCGGCGGACTTCTCGAATGTACTGGTCGCTTGCCCCACGCGCTACAGCCTCAGCGATGACTTGGTGAGCCTGTGTACCGCGTTGGCTTTCTCGAAGGGTGCACGCACGCTCGCCTGTGCGGATCTGTTGCACGTACCGGGCGAGCACGTGTGGATTGAATGGTGCGAAGCGCCATGGATCAAGGAACTCAGCCGCTACGGTTTCCGCGCGGAGCATGCTCAAGCTGTGGGAAGGCGTGGTGCGTTGATTCAATCATCGCCACAGGGCCGGCGCGGTTTGATCAAGAGCTTTTGGGCCAATGGCGACAATGAGTTGGATGTACTCGCGAGCAGCATGGAAGCATACTTTGATTTCGATACCGAAGTGGGCGAGGATCCCGCCGCCCCGGATGACCGCAATGGATCGGTCATCAGTGTCTTTGACCGCACTGCCGGCGATGCGGATATCTTACGGCGGTGCTTTCGCTTCCGCTACGAGCGCTCCTGGCAGAGTTACTATGAAGAGGCGCGACTATCGCCCTGTCAGGCCGATGCGATCGCGCGGCACGCGCTCGGCACCATTGCGGTCGACATACCGGTGATCTTGGCCTTCCTCTTGCTTCTGGCAACTCGCCCGGGCCTGCCTCGTCGAGCGCTCATGCTGGAAAGATTGAACCAGGCGCGAATGAAGTCGGGGAAGAAACCGCTCCTGGACCATATTGAAGTTTCTTCTCCGCTGTTACCTGAATACCGATCCGCTGGAGGCGACAGCCCGGCGAGCCATTCTCGTCGGGGTCCGCGGCTTCACCACGTGCGCGGACACCTGGTGCGGCGTGGGAGTCAACTATTTTGGCGAGTTCCTCACCTACGAGGCAGCGCGCGCGCCGGTATCGTTCGCAGCCGCACCGTGACGTGGACCCTGGATTCGCCCACGGAGCACAGGCCGAGCGTGAGTTGAGCCCGTCTACGAAGTCATGGTGCGACCTGCTCGAATCGATGCGGGTTAGTGTGTCACCGCTTCCGCCACTCTCTGCGCGATCTCGATTCGCTGGCTTCGAGAACTCTGATCAGTTTGGTACAACGCCGTGAGGTAGGCCGTATCCCAATTGCTTAAACCCGAGGCAGCGCTTCTCGCCGGCGAAAACAGTTGCAAAATCGACGGGGCATCGCCGACATCCACGTCGATATCGATGTTCGATAATCCCATCATGGCGGCGTAGTCGGTAAGTTGCCGCAGATCGACGCCTGCGGTGCGCTTGGCGTCAACGATTTCGAACACTGAAAAGAACCCCAATGGCGAGTTTCCGGCGAAAGGCGAAGGATCCGCATGGCTGTTACTCGGCACGAAGTGACCAAAGCGCGTCGTGGCCACGCGGCCGATATCGATGTTCCGCCAAATCCGCACCGGGCGAGATCGGGTCGAATCGAGAAAATGGCGAATTTGTTGCGGCGAGGCATTGCCGAAGAGCCGATTATTTTTCGCGTACCACGCGTTGATGACTTGATCGGGTTCAGCGGTTGCGACCACCACGAAGTTAGGTGTGCATCCCTTCTCCGCCAGCGGCGCTCCCGCCGCGGCGCTGATCTGTGCGAAACGCGCCAGCACTGACGACAGATCTTCACCCCTCCACCCCGCTGCAAGGAAGCAGATCGGTGTGTTCCATCGTGCCTGAGATTCTTGATCCGAAAATCCCGTGTTGCGCGTGATCGCACGGACAAACGTTTGAACTCTCTCTTTGAGAATCGCCGGCTGTGCGTCGACCGTCGCCGCATGCCCATCGATCGTGCAGATGAAAATCGAGACAGCGCCCAATATCGCCAAATATGCCTGGACGAAGGCGTGCTTCACCGATCGAAGACTTTTTATGCCCATGGCGCACCTGATGTGGCTCCAATCGAGAGGCTTGTATACATCAAGTTTCTCGTCAATCAATAAATGCTTGTTAGGTAGGAGACATGGAGCCCCGCATCTGGTGCTCGAGAGCGACATTCAAAGATGCGGCCGCCTTCGCCAAGTGTGTGACGCCGTGATCTTCGGTTAGCTCCTCACTTTCTCGAAAGCAGTTCATCCCGTAACCGGTCGCCTCGTCTCAAGCAAGACGCGGCTCATCACATTTTTGTGAACACCGTGGCGAGCGGCGCGTATTTTTCGATCCCTACGATTGGGAGGCTGAGCCCGGACTTTGAGCGCCGTTGCGAGTGTGCAACGGGAATCGGGCTGGAATCTCCCGCTGCACATCCAGGGTCAGTTAAACCCTTTTAGGGAGAACGAAATGGTGCTTGGACTACGATTGGGAAGGACTCAGGTCGCCGGTAATCTCGCGATAGGCGCCGCGAGTTCGCCGACTTCCCGTGCTAAATGGCACGGGCTACTGCTCGCCGTGGCGATGGCCCTCACGGGTGTGCCCGCCGTCGCGCAACAGACTCCGGCCGCTGCCGAGCCAGCCGATACTACTCTTACCGAGATCATCGTTACCGGGTCGCGCATTGCCGCTCCGAATGAGGTGAGCACCAGTCCGATCACAGTCCTGTCGTCGAAGTATATCGACGTATCCGGCAAGACTGACATGAACGATCTCTTGATGCAGTTGCCGCAGAATTTCAATAACTCATTGGGTCAAGATCTCGGCAATACGACGACTGGATTGAGCAGCGCCGGTGGTGTGGCGACCGCCGATTTGCGCGGACTGGGTCCGAATCGCACCTTGGTGCTGGTTGACGGTCGCCGCCTGGGTCAAGGCTCGCCGTATACCTTCATCCAACAACCCGCTCCGGACCTCGATCAAATTCCCGCAGGCTTGGTCGAACGGGTCGAGGTGGTCACGGGCGGCGCGTCTGCGGCCTACGGCTCCGACGCCATCGCGGGCGTCGTCAACTTCATCATGAAGAAGAACTTCGAAGGCTTTCAGGTGGATGGCCAGTACGCCGAGGATCAGCACGACAATAACAACACCTTTGCTCAGAATGCCGTGCGGCTGTCCGGCCAGATCCCGCCCACGGGTTCGATCACCGACGGCCGCCAACGCTCCTTCGACATGCTGATGGGCACGAATTTCGCCGACGGCAAGGGCAACATCACCGCCTTTTTGAGTTATCGGCATCAAGACCCGTTGCCCAGCAGCGACCGCGATTTCAGCAGCTGCGCCTTGGACCCGACAACCACCGTCAAGGGTGGCCCCGTCACCGGCGTTGCTTGCGGCGGGTCGGCGAATTCGAACTATTTCGCGCCGCAGAGCGGACCCAATGCCTTCACTGCTTATAGCGTGAACGGCACCAGTTTCGTTCCGAATGGCTCCGTCGCCACCACGCCACCGGCGGTCTTCAATTCTCAGCCCTACATTTATTTGTCGCGCGAGGATGATCGCTACAA
>Ga0070765_100002173_pt1 | contig 12211 bp, 7 predicted proteins | sample HubBroMetageWFT5_FD_71516 | JGI IMG/M metagenome (GOLD analysis project Ga0070765, IMG submission 71516) | Warmed and freeze-thawed soil microbial communities from the Hubbard Brook experimental Forest, New Hampshire - Hubbard Brook CCASE Soil... | ecosystem: Environmental > Terrestrial > Soil... | reverse complement strand
TGATATTTGTGGTGGAGGCGAGCGACAATTTTCTGCTGCCGCTGTTTGGGAAGCTACCACCGATTCCGGGAGGGGTTTCGACAGAATCGCTGCTGGGGTTGCGGCACGCGCTGGCGCAAGTACTGCTGTACGTTTTGGGCCAGACGATCGATTCACTGGGGATTTTCTTTATACTGTTCGTCCTGCAGCGGATTTTGCGGAGCGCGTGGATCGCGGCGATTGTGGTGGCGGCAGCGGGGACGCTGCTCTCGCTGGGCAATAACAGCAGCGAATATCCCTGGATCGCCGCCGTATTCCTGGTGGCTTTGTATCTTTCGTTTCTGCTGGTGCTAAAACGGTTTGGGCTGTTGGCGCTGGTGGTGGGGCTGGTGGTGCAGCAGGTGCTGCTGATTTTTCCGGCGACGATTCACTTGTCCCGGTGGTATGCGGCACCTTCGCTCGCTGGAATGACGGCGATCGCGGCGTTGACGATTTATGGGTTCCGGACAGCGCTGGCGGGCCAACCGGTGTTTTCGATGAAGGCGTTCGAGCAGTAGTTAGCGGGGAACGCCTTCGTTAGCGTTTGCGGCGCGCAGGCGCTGTTTCAGCTTCATGTAGAACAGCCCCGGCGATATGCGCCGCGAGGTTTTCCAGGTCGTTCAGCGCGCGGCTCGCTGCCACACGGGCCTTCTCCAGGAACGACGAATCCAGGAGGAACGCGCAGCGATCGGCGAACGGATGATTAGCCGCTTCGAACGGTTTGCGACTCCGGCGCGTCGAACTATTCCGCGCTAGCAAGTCTTCATACTTCTGCAAATCCGTTTGAAAATCGAGCGCATCTCCCGCGCTCCATTTTTGCTGGCGCGTGAGCGCCTGCAAGAATTTCCTGCGAAAGGCCACGCCGTCCTTCCGCAACATGGGCCGTGGCTTCGCCCTCCCGTAAGGCAGCGGTTCTGCGTATGTGATTTCAAGCGCGCGCGCCGTCACTGCGAGCAATGCCTCACGCTGCAGCAATTCAAGAAGATCGCGATAAAGCGAAGCGTGAACCTGTAGGGCGTGCCGTCCGTGCTCCACAACGTACGAATCCACAAACCGCGGAACAATCCGCTCGCGCTGCAAACCCTCCACCAGCCGCTGTGCCAACTCTGCTGGGGCGTCCGTTTTGATTTGTTTTTCCCCGGCCATGCCCGTAACCATGGTAGCAGGACTAGCCTCCCGCTCCGTGCGCCTGCCGCCAAAAGGAAAAGCCCAGCGAATTTTGCTGGGCTTTTATTTGCATATCTCTACAGGGACACGAACTATCGTGCCCTTGCCGTTTAAGTTAGCGTCCAGTCTTAGTGAATTGCCCGCGGACTCTCCGTCCCTAGAGGCTTCTGTTTCGGTCCCGGCTGCGGCACGATCGGCGGCGCCACCGCTTCCTTGGACAGCGCGTGCTCCAGCACCTCATCGAGATTCCGCACGTAAGTGATCTTCATATCGCCGAGAATGTCCGGCGGAAGATCCGCTACGGCGTTCGGCTCGTTGTCTGCCGGCAGCAGCACTTCCTTAATCCCCGCGCGTTTTGCGCCGAGGACTTTTTCTTTCACGCCGCCAATTGGCAGCACCACGCCAGAGAGTGTCATCTCACCGGTCATCGCCAGACGGTCGCGCACGGGCCGTCCCGTGAGCAGGCTGATCAACGCCGTCACCATCGCCGCTCCTGCGGAGGGGCCGTCCTTCGGCACTCCGCCTGACGGCACGTGAATGTGTATGTCGTGCTTGCGGAAGAAGTCGGGATCGATTCCGTACCGCTCCGCATTCGCACGCGTCCACGTCAGCGCCGCGGTCATCGACTCTTGCATGACCTCGCCCAGATGCCCGGTCATCGTGAACTGCTTCCCGCCGCGCATGCGGCTGGCCTCAATGAACACGATGTCTCCGCCAACTGGCGTCCAAACAAGTCCGACAGCCACGCCCGGCTTCTTAACGCGCTCCTCGACTTCTTTTTCCGCACGGAACTTCGGCACGCCCAGGTATTCGCGAACGATTTCTGGCGTAACCTCCATCTTTTCCGTGTGGCCTTCGGCAATCTTGCGCGCCTGTTTGCGTGTAATCGTCGCGATTTCCCGTTCCAGGTTTCTCACGCCAGCTTCTCGCGTGAAGCTGTGGATGATTTCCCGCAGCGCCTCGTCTGAGAATGCGATCTGCTCTCCCACTTTCAACCCGTGTTCCTGGGCTTGCTTGGGAATCAGATACCTATGCGCGATGTGAACCTTCTCTTCACCGGTGTATCCGGCCAATTCGATGATTTCCATGCGGTCGCGCAACGGTTCTGGTATGGGATCCATCCAGTTCGCCGTGGCGATGAACAGCACTTTGGACAAATCGAACGGCACGTCCAGGTAGTGGTCGCGGAACGCGTTGTTCTGCTCCGGATCGAGCACTTCCATCAACGCCGATGACGGATCGCCGCGGAAATCGCGGCCCAGCTTGTCGACTTCGTCGAGCATCATCACCGGGTCGTTCGACTCCGCCCGCTTCAGTCCTTGAATGATCTGCCCCGGCAGGGCGCCGATATACGTTCGGCGGTGGCCGCGGATTTCCGCTTCATCGTGCATGCCGCCAAGAGCGATGCGCACGAATTTGCGTCCCAACGACCGCGCGATGGACTTCCCAAGCGAGGTTTTGCCAACGCCCGGAGGCCCAACGAAGCACAGAATCGGCCCTTTCATCCCCGGCTGCAGTTTCTTCACCGCCAGGTAGTCGAGGATCCGTTCCTTGACCTTCGCCAAATCGTAGTGGTCTTCGTCAAGGATCTGCTTCCCCTTGGCAATGTCGATCTCGCTGACACCGGAAGACTTTGCCCACGGCAAAGAAGTCATCCACTCCAGGTACGTCCGCGAAACCATGTATTCGGCCGACGCCGGCGTCATTTTCGCCAAACGCTTCAGCTCGCGGTCGCACTCTTTCTTGGCTTCCGCCGTCATTCCGGCTTCATCCACCTTTTTGCGAAGCTCGTCAATTTCCTGCGTCGAATCGTCAGATTCGCCGAGTTCCTTCTGAATAGCCTTCATCTGTTCGCGCAGCAAGTACTCGCGCTGGTTTTGGCCTACCTGCTCCTGCACCTGCTCGTGAATTTTCGAGCGCAGCTCAAGCACTTCCAGTTCTTTCGAAAGTTCGCGGATCAACATCTCGAGCCGCTTGCGCACGCTAGGTGTTTCAATCAGTTCCTGGCGCAGCAGGGTCGAGAGTGACGGCAAGGTCCCAGCGATAAAGTCCGCCAGGCGTCCAGGGTCATCGATGTTCAGCGCGACCGATTGCAGGTCATCAGAGAGTTGCGGCGAGTGGCTTACAACGTCTCGGAACAGGTCCTGCGCATTGCGCTGCAGGGCTTCGAGTTCCGCGTCCACGTCCCCCGTAATTTCGGGCTGCGATTCCACACGCGCGCGCAAAAACGGCCGCAAACCGATCAGCTCCAGCACGTTAACGCGCTGCAAGCCCTCCAGGAAGATAACCACGTTCCCGTTGGGCATTTTGACGGTCTTGTGAACCTTTGCCAGCGTACCGACCTTGTGCAGGTCCGCAGCGGCAGGATCTTCAATTCGGGGGTCCAGCTGCGCCACAACCCCTAACAATTTCTCCTCGCCTTCCAGCGAGTTAACTAGGGCCAAAGAGCTCTCCCGGCCTACCGTCAAGGGCAGAACCGCCCCTGGAAACAGGACTGTATCCCGAACCGGCAGGATCGCGAGAATTTCTGGCACCGTATACTTTTTCTCAGCCATAGTGAGTGTCCCCTAAATCCGGGCGCAGGGAGAATTCTCCTGTGCTTAAGAACTTTAGATGCGGGCTAAACCAAAAGGGTGCGGGAAAGTGCGATCATGATTAGCATGAAATCTTAGCATAACAAACTCATATTCTAGCACAACCCCTCAAATCCCGGCAATCGATACCTAAATATTGTGTTTTCAGTCATGTAGCAGAGCTTCGAGCCAGACCGTCCTCCACGAACATGTTCGGCCGTAGAGCGTCTTTGCTTCACGCCTTCGCCCGCTTCAAAGCAAACTTCTTCCGCACGAATTCCTCAGCCTCTTCCTTGGATGCAATCTGCCCCTCGAGTTGCGCATCTTCGACGGCCCTTAGTATTTCGCTAAATACCGGTCCAGGGATATAGCCCATTTCGCTCAAATCAGTACCCGTTAGGACACGCTGTGGACGGACCTGCTCCTCAGGCGTTTCCGCCAGGAAGGTCTGCACCGCTCCATACGAATCCAGATTGCGATGGCTTGAGAGGCAATCCAATCGGTGCAGTTCCATGTGCTCTTCAAAATGCGGTAGCCGCACGAATCGCTTCAGCGTCGACTTCCGCATCTGATCGACAGCCCCAAAGCGCATATGATTCGCGACCAGCGCGACGATTTGCTCCGTTTCTTCGTTTGAAAACCGGTAGCGCCGGCAAATCGCTTCCGTCATTCGAACACCCACGTCGACGTGATGATCGAATCGAATGCGATCGCCTGTTTGCGAAGCAGGTTTGAAGGTCGGCGGTTTGCCAACGTCGTGAAGCAGCACGCCCCAAGCGAGCGTTGGCGAAGTCCCGGCAGGCAGGCCCTCGATCATCAGCAGCGTGTGGGTCCACACATCGCCTTCGGGATGAAACTGTGGCGGCTGCTGAACGCCCTTCATCGCCCCGATTTCCGGCAGCACAATCGAGAGCAGCCAGGACTTTTCGAGTAGTTCGAATCCCGTCCGCGCCGCGCCTTCCGTCAATAGCTTTGTCAGTTCGTCGCGAACCCGCTCCGCGGAAATGTCAGTCACGGCGCCAGCGTGGCGGCGAATGGCGGCAAACGTTTTGTGTTCGATGTCGAAGCCGAATCGCGAGGCAAATCGCACCGCCCGCATCATGCGCAGCTTGTCTTCTGCAAATCGCCGGTCCGGTTCGCCGATCGCGCGAATCACTCCAGTTTTCAAGTCGGCTTGGCCACCGACAAAATCAAGAATTTCGCCACTATCATGGCGCATCAGCAAACCATTGATGGTGAAATCGCGGCGCTGCACATCCTCTTCCGGCGATTTCGAATAAACCACACGGTCGGGATGCCGCCCGTCGGAGTAGCCCACGTCGGAGCGAAACGTCGCGACTTCCACCTTCAAACCGTCGTGTGGCACGAGAACTACACCGAACTGCGCGCCGACGGCGATGCTCTCCGGAAATAATTCGATGACGCGCTCGGGGGGCGCGTCGGTCGTAACGTCGTAGTCAGCGGGCTCGCGGCCCAGCAGCAGGTCGCGCACACAACCGCCCACGAGCAGCGCCTGATGCCCGTTGCGCAGCAATGTGGCGCAAATCGAATTGGCGGGTTCGCGGGGCGTCACACCGCGATTATGCGACACTCGGGGCGGCAAGGCGAATCCCTCATAGACCCTAGTTTCTGTAAGTGATTATTTAGCGCGAACTACCAGGCAGGTAATGTCGTCCGACTGGCGCGTCAAGCCCACGAAATCGTCCACGCGCTTCATCAGAAATTGCAGGGATTCTTGCGCACCCCAATCGGGCAACGCGCGGACGGCATCCAGCCAGCGATCGTTACCAAACTCCCGGGCCTTTTCGTCGAATGCTTCGACCACTCCGTCCGTGTAAAAAATCAGGACGTCGCCGGATTTCAATTCGATGGCGGCTGTCTCGTAGACGGCTCCGGTGTCAATTCCCAGCGGCAAGCCGCCGACCTCGAGTTTTTCGGTCGTTCCGTCGGCGCGACGCAAAATCGGAGCATTGTGGCCCGCATTGACATACACGAGGTGCCGCGTCGCAGGTTCGTACTCACCGAGTACCGCAGTCGTAAAACGGCGGCCATCCAGGCTGTGCGCGGAGGCGTACCGATTCAGCCGCACAACGAGCTCCGCCAACGGCGCGCCCTCACCCGCAATCGTGCGCAAACTCGCTTGAAGTGTGGCCATGAGCAACGCAGCGGGAATGCTCTTTCCCGCCACATCCGCAATCACCAGCATGAGCTTCCCATTTTCTTCGGCGCTCGCTGTGGGATAGAACGCGTCGTAGTAGTCTCCTGCGACGGAATTTTGCGGGCGTGAGGCGAAGGCGACCTCCGCTCCAGCCACAGTCGGTGGCTGCGAAGGGACAAGCCAGGTCTGAATTTCCCTCGCGATCTCCAGGTCGCGCTTCATCGTCACTTTGTCGGCCAATTCCAGCGACAGCAACAGCAAAAACAAAAACGCTGAGACCACGCCAAAATTGAAATCGAAAGTTACATTGTTGTGGCCCTGAACATTAACGTTCGGCACGAAAAAAAGTACGCAGGCAATGATCAGAATCAGGCGCCGTGTCGGCGTCAGCTTCATCGCCAGCGACCAGAACAATGTCTGGACGATTCGCCAGAATCGCGGCCGTCCTCGGCGGTTCACCATCTCTTCCGAATCGGCTTCTTTCATGTAGAAGCCGTAGCTCTCCCGCGCGTCCGCCGTGAACTGCGACCACAGCTCGTCCAGTTGCCGCCCTTCGCTGATGCGCTGCCAGAATCCGGAAAGTTTGCCGCCGCGGATGCGCGCTGCTGTACCGGAAGGGGGTGTCAGGGGACTCATGCCAGAAGTATAGGGTATCCGCTGTTAAAACGTCGTGACTGGCATCACGACTCACTCGACTTCTTGAGGTTTGCCCTTCCCAAGGTAGACAATCTCGGTTCATCGCGCTCGCTTTTTGAGCCGTCCGCGCGTAGCGAGCCGCCGAATTGCACCTTTCCAAATCCAAAGCGGTCTCGCAGCTTGTCCGTGGCGCGGGTTAGTTTTTCAAGCCTTTCCCGACGTTCGGCTTCCAGAAGATCCAGCTGCTCGCCGCCATGCGTCAAGCCACTGAGACTCACGCCGAGCAGACGGATTTTTCGTTTCGTGTCGCGGTGCTCGGCGAAGAGCGAATCGAACACGCGGAAAATGTCGGCATCGAGCCGCGTTGGCTCGGAGAGAGTTTTCGCGCGAGTGTGGGTGTCAAATCCGGCGTAACGAATTGTAAGCGTCAGCGTTCGCGTGGCCAGTCCTGCTTCGCGAAGGCGTTTGCAAGCTTTCTGCGACAGATGGCTTAGCATGGCGTGCAGCGTGTCCGTGTCGTTCGTGTCTTCGCCAAACGTGTGATTGTGCGAAATGGATTTAGGCTCGGCGTCGATCACGAATTCGTAGGAATCGCCGCCGCGCGCCTTCCGATAAAGCGCATCGCCCCATTGGCCAAAAACTGTTTCGAGTTTGTCCGGCGAGACTGCAGCGAGCTGATCCACTGTTTCAATACCAAGCGCACGTAGTGCGCGCTCCGTCACTTCTCCGATCCCAGGAATTTTCCGCACAGGAAGCGGCGCAAGAAACCGTGCTTCCTGGCCAGGCGCAACGCACACCAGCCCGCGCGGTTTGGCTTGGTCCGAAGCGACTTTCGCGACGAGGCGCGTCGTCGCTAAGCCTGCGGAGCACGGAAGCCCCGTAGTGCTCGTGATGGTGCGGAGAAGTTTGTCAGCTGCAGCCAATGGCGGGCCGTGAAGCCGTTCCGTGCCTGCTAGGTCAAGATAAGCTTCATCAATCGAAACCATTTCAACGATAGGAGAAAACATCCCGAGAATTGTCGCGACGCGGTCGCTCCACTCCCCATATTTCTCGTGATGCCCGTCAAGAAAAACCGCATGCGGGCAAAGCTTTCCCGCCGTGCGCAACGGCATCGCGGAATGCACGCCGTACTTTCGCGCCTCGTAACTCGCTGCCGTGACCACGCCGCGCTGATCGGGCCGTCCGCCAACAACCACGGGTTTGCCACGCAGTTCGGGCAGCTCCAGCAATTCCACGGACACAAAGAACGCGTCCATGTCCACATGCAGGATGGACGCGATTGCATCTGCCGCTCGCTCTTCCAGCGGCCCATGCTTCGCCCGAAACCGAGCCATCTCCGGCATGCCGCTAGCGTACTCCTGACTCAATCTTCGCCACAACTTCGCCGTTGCCTAGGCGCGTTCCGCCGCGATGACGCGAGGGATGCCAGCCAGATCGTTAGTCACAGCGACATTCGTCCAGTTTGGCAAATCGAGCAGTGGTTGGACCGCTGGAAGGCTGTTGTGGCCGACCTCCAAGACGAGAAGACCACCTGGCTGTAGATTTTGCACGGCTTGCGCGATTAGTTCGGCGTAGAGTTCGTAGCCTTCTTCGCCTCCATAAAGCGCTACCTCCGGCTCGTGGTCACGCACTTCGCGCATCAAGGTGTCCTTTTCTCGGCGCCCGATGTAGGGAGGGTTGCTCACGATGAGATCAAATCGGTGCTCTTGCTTCGCGTCGGCTGTAGAAACTTTTCTGTGTAAGGGCGCAGCATGTTGCGCCCCTGCGATCGAGGCTGTGGCACCGGAGATTGCCGCATCGCTTAGGAGATTGCACTCCAAGAACTGGATGCCGTCGGCGACAGTATTGTGGGCGGCGTTGCGGCGAGCTACCGCGAGAGCCGCGGCAGAGATGTCGGTGGCAATAATTCGCGCTCCGGGAAGCTCTTTCGCCAGGGAGATAGCGATGCAGCCGGAGCCAGTGCCGACATCGACTATTTCCCGACCATCTCCGGTGAGGGTTTGCTCGCGGCCTGCGCGAATTTCTCGAACGGCCAGACGATCCAGGGCGACTTCGATGACGTGTTCGGTTTCGGGGCGGGGGATCAGAACATCGGGCGTGACTTCAAACTCCAGGCCCCAGAATTCCTGTTTCCCGGTGATGTATTGCGTGGGTTCGCCCTCGCCGCGCCGAAGAATGAGCGAGAGGAATCGATGCGCGTCGAGGCCCGGGATCACTTCTTCGGGATGCGCGTAAAGCCAGGCGCGGTCGCGACCGAGGACGTGCAGGAGCAGCAACTCCGCTGCGAGCGTGTACGAGGGGACATTCGCCTCGCGAAGCTCGGCGATGCCTCGTTTGAGTGCCGTGCGTACGTCGATCATTTCCGGATTCACTTGATTCGATCGCAAAACCTGGCATCAGAAAAACAAACAGAAAAGATAACGCAGAGACGCAGAGCTTCGCAGGGAAGTCTTGGTGAACTCTTGAACTAGGCAGCTCCTAACTCTTGCTCCAGGCGTTCAGCTTCGTAGTGGCTGACGAGGCCGTCGACTAGCGCGCCGAGTTTGCCTTCCATGACCTCCGTCAATTGGTGGAGCGTCAAACCGATGCGGTGGTCTGTCACCCGGTTTTGCGGGAAATTGTAGGTGCGGATTTTTTCGGAGCGGTCGCCGGTCTTGATTTGGCCGCGGCGCTCCGCGCCGATGGCGGCTTGCTGTTTTTCGAGCTCCATTTCGTAGAGGCGGGCGCGAAGGACGCGCATGGCTTTTGCGCGGTTTTTGATCTGCGATTTTTCGTCCTGCTGCGAGACGACCAGGCCGCTGGGGATGTGCGTGATGCGCACTGCGGAATAGGTGGTGTTAACGGACTGTCCGCCAGGGCCCGAAGAGCAGAACGTATCGATGCGCAAATCCTTGGCTTCAATTTTGATGTCAATTTCGTCGGCTTCGGGAAGGACCGCTACCGTTGCCGCGGAGGTGTGAATGCGGCCCTGCGTTTCCGTGGCAGGCACACGCTGAACGCGATGAACGCCGCTTTCATATTTCAGCTTGGAATAAACCTTGTGTCCTTGAATCGCGGCGACGATTTCCTTGACGCCGCCAAGACTTGAAGGCGAGCTCTCGAGGACTTCCACTTTCCAGCCGAGCGTTTCCGCGTAACGCGAATACATACGGAAGAGTTCGCCAGCGAAGAGAGCGGCTTCGTCGCCGCCGGTGCCAGCGCGAATTTCCACGATGACGCTCTTCTCGTCGTTCGGATCCTTCGGCAGAAGCAGCAGCTTGAGTTCGCGCTCGACAGTTTCTTTGCGCGTGATGAGCTGCTTTTCTTCGTCCAGCGCCATCTGCTTCATCTCGGCATCTTCGTTTTCAACCACCATTTGGTGCGCGCCGGCGAGGTCCTTTTCGACCTGCTTGAACTCGCGGTGCTTGGCGACGATTTCTTCGAGCTCGGCGTGCTGCTTGGCGATCTTCTGGAAGCGCGCCGAATCCGATGCGACTTCCGCCGTCGAGAGCTGCTGCGTCAACTCGTCGTACCGAGTGCCGAGCTGATCCAATTTGTCCGACAACGTCATTACGGCCATGGCAAAACCTCATAGGGAAGTGACTGGTGCTTCGGGACTGGTGACTGGCGAAACCAGAGCGCGCTCCAGCGCTGGAGCGAGAGGAGAGTCAGCTAATAGAAGGTGGCGTACATCGAAGTGCTCATTTACAAGAATACCGCCGAAACCGGAATCACGCAATTGGATGCTCAACGCGATCGTTGGTCACATAGAATTGTCGAAACGCGGCCTAAGGCAACTCCAAAAGGTCGGCAATGCTAACGGAATTCGATCCACGCCAAAAACAACACCGGTGAACGCCTAAGTATCGACCGGCATCATCCGGGAGAGTTCACAATCAAGAGCAACTTCGCATCCAACACCGGCGCCAAACTGTTAGCAAAGCTCCCCGTCAAGTGATTATCGTCCCGATACATCACCTTTCCTTTGTCGACAGTCCTGCAAACACCCTCCTGGCAGAGTAAGTCAGTTAGATCGATAAAGAACACGTTCTGAAGACCGCTCGCCCCAGCTTTCTCCGCGTCAAATACAGCGGGGTCGAGTGATGTGGATCTATCCATCTCGCACGAACTACTGCGATACCAGCTTTGACGCACGGACCGGGCAAGGCACGTTGGGATATCCACGGTGAAAGATGGATTGTCGCGCATGAATACCACGCGAAGACCTTGAGTCGTGAGACCTTCCAGTGTCCGTCTTGTCCCGCCTTGCCATTCTTCGGGGGGGACGGTCGATTTGCTCGCCGGATCTTCCTCGCGCCCAAGGTGGTTACTCGCATTTCCGATGAATACGATCGACGGATGCAAGGCTGCGATTTGCCGGATAGCCTCGGCGCGCCACGCAGCGCAATTTCTTGCGAAACCATCGGTGGAGCTGGGATTTCTGACATCAGCCGCGAGGCATCCCGACTTCACCACGGTCGTCAACTTCCACTGATGTGTCTCGGCTATTTGGAGCAGAGGGTTGAACCACTGAATGGCATGAGAGTCGCCAAATAACAGGATGTTTGTCGCGGAAGAAGTATTGCCGAAGACGCACGTTATAACGGTTGATGATTCGCCCAGGGTCACACATTGCTGTCTCGGCATATTTGCGATGTCGCCGACCGCCGCTTCGATAGTCTTCATCTCTGGCGCGTTCGCCAACCGGACCGCAAACCGCATCGTCAGAAAAGTAACGCTCAAGGAACACAACGTCACCGCCGCGGCAAGGTACAACGTCAACGCGGGACGCTTCATCAAGTAGGGGTGGAATCGAATTGGATTTTCGATGAGATGGTGGGTGATCACAGCAACGGCCAAGGACGCACCTGCAGCGACCATTTTGCCGGCAACGGAAATGTTGGGGAAGAGTGCAATCGCGAAAACCAGGAACGGCCAGTGCCACAGATACCAGGAGTAGGAGAGCGTTCCGAGCTTCTGCAGCGGAGCAGAGTCAAGCACGACGCCAACTCCTCGATGAGGTTGTTCCGCCCCCGCAACTAGCGCGACGGTCGTTCCTAAGACTGGAATCAGTGCGATCCAGCCGGGAAAGTTGGTGTCGCCTATGATAAAAAATCCAGACGCCAGAACTGCGAGGACGCCGAGCCACCCGAAAGCGAGCCAGAAGCCGGAGGGCAGCTTGAGAGTAGCGCGAGGGAGAAGAACGGCAAGGCCACCGATACCAAATTCCCAAGCCCTAGCCGGCAACTCATAAAATGCAAATGTGCCCCCCTTGGCTGTAAACCAGATGGACGCACCCAGCGAAAGGATGGTCAGTCCGGAGAGCACTGCCACGAGAGCCTTCTTTGATCGCCAAAATTGCATGCCCAGGATGATCAGCAGCGGCCAGAACAAGTAGAACTGTTCCTCCACGGCCAAGGACCAGGTGTGCAGCATGGGATTCAATTTCACATCCGGAGCGAAGTAATCCGCCGCGTTGGTCGCGAAGAAAATATTACTCATGTAGATGGCAGTGGCCCTGGCGGCGCGTGCCGCGAAGGTCAACTCGTTGGGAGCCATAATGATCGCGCCGATGACCAAAGTAACCAGCACCGTCAGCGCAGAGGCTGGCAGGAGACGACGGACACGACGGGCGTAAAACTGCAACAGACTGAGCCGCGAAGTCTTCTCAATTTCGGAT
>Ga0070765_100002172_pt1 | contig 12212 bp, 11 predicted proteins | sample HubBroMetageWFT5_FD_71516 | JGI IMG/M metagenome (GOLD analysis project Ga0070765, IMG submission 71516) | Warmed and freeze-thawed soil microbial communities from the Hubbard Brook experimental Forest, New Hampshire - Hubbard Brook CCASE Soil... | ecosystem: Environmental > Terrestrial > Soil... | reverse complement strand
GTCGGTGGAATAAGCAACGCCACCGCCGGTAATCTCCAGAATGTCTAACTGGAGCAGGTACTCGCAAGCCTTGTCCTTCGCCAAATCCTCAGCGTCCTGCGGATTTCCATCGAGCGCCACTAGGCGAACCTGCTTCCGGTGCTGCTGGACCAGGGAATCGCGCAATCGCGGAAGGAAGTCGGCAATCCGCACATAGTTTGAATCCAGGTTCAGACCGACAACCATCTCCTTGGATTGCTGCATGTTGGAGGTCTGCGCAGCGGCGACAACCGCCAGTCCGATCACCGCGCTCCAAACAGCCGATACTCGAAAACCGAACATGGAAACACCTCCTTTGAGGAATCGAGGCCGCCCAGTAGTCAGATTTTCTTCCGGTTTCATGCTCGTCAAACCAATCTTTTTCCGATAGTTCCGCGAATTGTACTCCGATTACCCTCCCAATCCGGTGCGGCTCTGGCTTTTCGGGTGGTCTGTTCGGAGGCCAGTTCTTAAGTCTCCTCGCCCAAATTGGTCCCGCCGTGCACTGTACGCCGGTAACTTTCACCGGCTGGACGTGCTCGGGGAAACTATTGTTCACATGGGCTTGCAACCGGCCCGGTAGCGATTACGCCAAGGTTGCCATGGAGGGGGATTCACAATGAAGTCCAGAGTCATGCTGGGAGCTGTGTTGTTGGTTTCGGTCGCCTACGCGAAGGAGCCAAAGCCGCGTCAGACCGGCAAATTGGTGCAAATGGAATCAGTCGCGTGCGGAGTGGATGAAAACAGCGGTAAGAGCTTCGCCGGAGAATTGATCGGCACCGACTCCGCGCACAAGAAAACACACGAACTGCTCTGTCAGGAATACATCTTGCAATCCGAGCGAGTGATCTTCCGCATCCGTCCGCGCGACGAGAAGCATCCGGTATTGCTGCCGGTCGGTGAGCAGGCACAGTTCCGGCTGGCAAAAGACAGGATGATCCTCCGCGTCGAAGATCTCGATGATAAAGATCGCGAGTATGTGGTGGTTTCGATGACGCCACGCGACGAAACCAGTTCCGAAAAGGCCTCGCTGAAGTAACCACTGTTCAGAAGCTTCAAGAAGGCGCGCTCCGGCTTACCGGCCTCCCCCGGCACGCTCCTCGCAACGCACGGTGCCGTCGCTCAGATCCATCGAGCAAACGAAACGAAACCCATGCGCATCGAGGGCTCCGTATCCCCAGACGTTCAAGAACAGCGTATCTTTTTCAATCCGCGACACCTCCACATACACGTGGTCATTGCCTTCGAGGTGCGCTCTGAACTCTGCCGGCACGCGTTGGCCGAGCGTGGTCTTGTTGACGGCAACCATCTCGGCCGGTTGATCGACCCGGAAGACTAGCGCTCGCGCCGTTTTCTTACTCGCGTAATCTGTCACGATCAGAAACCGATCCCCCGACCAGGCCACCGCGACGCGGCCCACGTAATCGTAAAGGTTACGCGATTGCCCAGTCTTTGTGTCCTCTAAGACGAGGGAACGGAATACTCCGGTGAAGTCGGTTGACTGGTTGACCTGCTCGACGCTGTGCACCACAAACCGGCCATCGGGTGAGCGCAAGTCCTTGCGGTCGGGAAAAATACTGAATTGTGCAGCGCAGGCCGTGCTGGCTGCCAGAAGCACTCCCAGAATCGAGCAGAAGGGCCGGGTCAGCACGGTGTTGCCTCCGACAACCATTCAAGCGCTCTGCGTCCGCCTATGCTGTGAACTGGGTCACACTGCGGTGTTACGCTGGTTCCAGCCAATGTATTACCGCGAGATGAGCGCGCTCGAGATTCTCTAGAAGATCGATGTTTTTCCGCGTGACCCCGTTCGTGGTATTCTTCCCTGCCCGAAGACGAAACTTCGGGTGCCCGAACGGGCGCTTCCCCAAGAAGCCGCCAGGATGCAACCAGTCGTTGCTTCGACATGGCGGCTTTAAGTCTTTTTGGTTGGAGTCTCGCTAGGCAGGTCTTAACCCTGAGATTGTTCTCGGCGATCTCTGCGAATGTTCTTCGGGTCCGGAGCCTGTCCTGAGTGAAGTCGAAGGGCGTTCCTACCACTGTAACTTCACGAACTGCGACACCGGCGGTTGCAGGATGGCGAACTGCGGCAACTCTCCCCGGACCATCGCCACTTCGTCACAATTATTCTGTCGTGGGCAACGGTGGCAATCCTTGTACAACTTGTCGGGAATTTCCTCGCGGGTCGCAATCGTGAACCCCATCCGCGCAAAGAATTCCGGGATCCGTGTGAACAGGCACACACAGGTCACTTCCTGCCTCGATGCCTGCTCCAGCAACGCATCGATCAACTGACGGCCCGCGCCATTCCCTTTCGCTTCCGGAACCACGGCAATCGAGCGCACTTCTGCCAGATGCGGCCCGTAAAGGTGCAATGCGCCGCAGCCCAGAATGCGTCCGGCATTTTCTACCACGACAAAATCGCGGATGTTCTCGCAGATCTCCGGCAACGTCCGCGGCAGCAGTGTGCCATCGCCGGAATAACTCGCGATCAAATCGTGAATCTGCGCTGCATCACGTAGCAGGGCTTCACGCGTGTGCATGGATGTCACCTCGCAATTGAGCGATCTTCTGCTCCGCTCGCTGAATTGACCGCTTCACCTGACCCGGAGCCGTTCCACCTTCCACGTTGTGGATGGATAGAACTGACTCGAGTTCCAGAGCCTTATAGATGTCATCTTGAAAAGCGGCGTGGATTGCCTGCAATTCGCCAAGGCTTAGTTCCTGCAGTTCGCATCCACGTTCCACACACAGCCTGACCGCCTTGCCTACTACCTCATGTGCCAGCCGCGATGGGACACCACGTTCCACTAGATACGTCGCGGCCGCCCATGCGTTCATGAATCCGGAATGCGCTGCCTCCTGCATCCGGGCAAAATCGAAGGCGACATTCTTCATCCAGCCGGTGACGAGCGGCAGCGTCGACAACACGGTCTGTGCCGCTTCAAAGAGCGGCTCCTGTGTCTCCTGCATATCCTTGTCATAGGCAAGCGTGAGCCCCTTCATCGTCACAAGCAGACTGGTGGCCGCTCCGATGACCCGCCCTGCCTTTCCCCGAACCAGTTCCAGGAGGTCGGCATTCTTTTTCTGCGGCATCGCACTACTGCCGGTGGAGTACGCCTCCGGTAATGAAACAAAGCCGTATTCTTGGGTAGAGAACAAGATCATCTCTTCGGCCCAACGGCTCAGGTGCGTCGCCAGCACCGAGAGCGCCTGCACGAATTCAAGTACGAAATCCCGGTCGCTGGTGGCGTCGATGCTGTTTGCAGTCGGCGCATCAAAGCCTAGATCGGCCGCGATCGCCGCACGATCAAGCGCGACAGTGGCTCCCGCCACCGCTCCCGATCCCAGCGGGCAGAGGTTCAGCCGCCGGCGACAATCCGCCAGCCGATCACAATCACGAAAAAACATCTCGACATAGCTGAGGAGCCAGTGCGCTACCAATACCGGTTCTGCCCGTTGCGTGTGCGTGTAAGCGGGCATCGCTGCTGTACCGGCCTTCTCGGCGCGCGATACAAACTCTGCCATCCAGTCCGCCAGCAGCAGCTGCAGCTGATCAATCGTCGCTCGCACATAAAGACGGAGGTCGGTAGCAATTTGTTCATTGCGGCTGCGCCCGCTGTGCAGCTTGTAACCGATTTCCCCGATCAGCGCGGCCAATTGCTTTTCGACGAAGTGATGTACGTCCTCTGCATCGGGATCGTCCAGGAACGCGGGATCCGCCTGAGCCTTTTCTCCGATCTGTTCCAGTCCGCGGACGATCTCCGCCAGCTCCTCGGACGACACGATCCCCGCGCGCTCGAGCGCATGCGCATGCGCCCGGCTTGCCTCCAGCTCGTAAGGCAGCAGGCAACGATCGAATGGAAACGAACGCTGCCACTGTTCAAACGCCGGATCGAGCGGCTGCCGAAAGCGGCCCGACCACATCTTCACTTCGCCACCTCCTGCCGCATTTGCGCCCGCAACCGTGACGGCAACCCGAGAATCCGGATGAATCCCGCCGCGTCTTTCTGGTCATAACTCTCCCCCATCGTGAACGACGACAAATCCGTCCGATACAGCGAGTACTCGGACTTACGCCCCGCAATCGAAATATTTCCCTTGTACAGCGAGAGCGCGACGCCGCCTGTCACGTTCTTTTGCGTGCTTTCGACAAAAGCATCGAGCGCCTCCCGCAGAGGCGTATACCACAGCCCGAAATACACCAGCTCCGCATACTTCAACCCGACGTGCTGCTTGTAGTGCATCAGGTCACGATCGAGACAGAGCGCTTCCAGTTCGCGATGCGCGGTTAATAGCAGGGTTCCGCCAGGCGTCTCGTAGCAACCCCGGGATTTGATCCCGACGAAGCGGTTCTCAACCAGGTCGATGCGCCCGATGGCATTCCGACCGCCGATCTCGTTCAGCAACTCCACCAGCGAGACCGGGTCCATTTTCAATCCGTTGACCGACACCGGCACGCCGCGGTCAAAGCTAATTTCGACCTGCTCCTCCCGGTCGGGAGCTTCCTGCGGTGATTTCGTCATCTGCCAGGTTGAGGCGAAGGGCGCGTTGCCGGCATCTTCCAGTTCTCCGCCTTCATGGCTGATGTGCCACAAATTCCGGTCCCGGCTATGAATCTTCTGCCGGCTCGCTTCCACCGGAATGCCGCGCTTTTCTGCGTAGTCGAGACAATCTTCGCGGGATTTCAAATTCCATTCGCGCCACGGAGCAATCACCTTCAACTCCGGAGCCAGCGCCTGATAGGTCAATTCAAAGCGAACTTGGTCGTTTCCCTTGCCCGTGCACCCATGCGCCAGTGCGGTCGCGCCCTCGCGTTGCGCGACCTCGACCTGGTGCTTGGCAAGCACCGGACGCGCCAGCGAAGTTCCCAGCAGATACTTGTCTTCGTACACGGCTCCGGCCTTCAGCGCCGGAAATACGTAGCCAGTCAGGAACTCCTCGCGCAGATCTTCGACAACGACCTTGCTGGCGCCGGTGTCATAGGCCTTCTTCACCACCGCCTCGATATCGTCTCCCTGACCGACGTCGCCAACCATCGCGATGACGTCATAGTCGTAGTTTTCCTTCAGCCACGGAATGATGATCGAGGTGTCGAGTCCTCCCGAATAAGCAAGGACAATCTTGTTAGGCATGAGCACTCCTGACCGGGAACCGGCTCGCACCGCCCCAGAGCAACAACATGAGAATGGCTTTCTGCACGTGCAGGCGCCCTTCGGCTTGATCGAAGATCACCGACTGCGGCGAATCCATGATCGAGTCCGTGACCTCCTGCCCGCGATGCGCCGGCAGACAATGCATGAAGACCGCGTGCGGCGCGGCTCGCGCCATTAGTTTCTCATTGACCTGGTACGGCTGGAAAATCGGAATCCGCGCCTGCGATTCGTGCTCCTGTCCCATGCTCGCCCACGCGTCCGTGTAAACCGCATCGGCTCCAGCCACGGCCCGCTGTGGATCCGACAGCAACTCGAGCCTCGCCCCCGTCTCCTTCGCAATCTCCTCCGCCGCCTGCACGATCTCCCCGTTTGGCTCATAGCCCTTGGGCGTTGCAACCCGTACGCGCGAACCCAGCAGCGCCCCGGTCAGAAGCAGGGAGTGCGCGACATTGTTGCCGTCGCCTACATAGGCCAGCGTGACGTTCTTCAAATTGCCGAACCGTTCCTGCAGCACCGAATAATCGGCCAGCGCCTGGCACGGATGCTCCAGATCGCTCAACGCGTTGATCACCGGAATCGACGCATGCGCCGCCATCTCTTCCACCGTCGAATGGGCAAACGTCCGTAGCACCATCACATCAACCCAGCGCTCCACGTTGTGCGCGATATCATGCAGGCTCTCGCGCGCATCGATGCGACCACCCGTCTGATCCATGAAGAACGCGGTTCCGCCCAGGCTCGCCATCCCTGCCTCAAACGTCAGTCGCGTGCGCAGCGACGGCTTCTCGAAAAACATCACCAACTGCTTCCCTTCCAGTGTGCGCCGGAAATCCGAAGGCCGCGCCTTCACCACGGCAGCCAGGTCCAACACCGACCGCACCTCAGTCGGACTCAAGTCCCGCGTCGACACCAAGTCCCGCATCGCCGGCTTGCTGATGCCCGGCACCGGAGCAACCGGTGTTCTTTCGACTACCTGTCCCCTCATTCTTCGTTAGCTCCTTCTCGTCTCAGCTGAAAAATTTCAGAATGGTTTCGATGACCTCAGCCCGAAAACAGATGCCAAACTTTCGCGCGCGAAATAATTTCTCGCATCACGCCACTCTCACTTCTGTTCCAAGCTGTAACTTCGCAAAATAAAACTGCGGCAGGACGTCGGCCTCCGAGGCCGGAAGAATCCGCACCCTTCCCACACCTTTGTTGAGCGCATGCCGGCAAGCCTCAAGCTTGGGCAGCATTCCGCCCTGCACCACCGAACTCTCGACCAGCGTGGCGATCTGGCTCAAATCAAGCCACGGAATCACCGCCCCATCGGCGCCCTTCACGCCCGCCACATCGGTCAGGAAAATCAGCGCGCTCGCGTGACATCCCACCGCGCACGCCGCCGCCATCTGATCCGCGTTCACGTTGTAGTACTCACCGAGCGCTCCGACCGCAATACTGGAAATCACCGGGATGCCGCCCTGGCTCCAGATCGCCTCAATCCAACGCGTCTCCACGGCGCAAATCTCGCCAACGTAGCCGAGGTCGGCCCCGTTGCTTTCTTTCTTGCGGGCCCGCACCGTGCCGCCATCCCCGCCGCACAACCCGATGGCCGGCTTGCCCGCGGCTCCAATCGCCGCGACGAGTTTCTTGTTCACCATCCCCGCCAGCACCATCAACGCCATATCGCGCGTCTCCGCGTCGGTTACGCGCAGTCCGTTGATGAACTCGCTCTTCTTTCCCAGCCGCTGCATCGTCCGCGTCAGCTCGGTGCCTCCGCCGTGAATCACCGCTACCTGGTGTCCGTCCCCTGCCAGCTCGACAATCGCGTGCGCGCACTTGCGCAGCACCGTCGCATCATCCAGCGCCGCTCCGCCAATCTTCACCACGACTTTCACTGCAACCCCTCCGCTTCGTTCCAGCCATACATCAGGTTCATGTTCTGCACGGCCTGTCCCGCCGCGCCCTTCAGCAGATTGTCGAGACAAGAAACAATCACCAGCCGCCGCCCGTCATCCGCGAGGCAGAAGCCGATGTCGCAATAATTCGAGTGCAGCGAATATTGGATCTCCGGCAGCTTCCCCGCCGAAAACACCCGCACCCAGCGCCGTCCTGCATAAAACTTCCGATAGCACTCCTCCACTTCGCTCGCCGCCGTCGGCCGCGACAGATGCACGTAAATCGTCGACAGAATTCCCCGCGGAATCGGCAGCAGGTGCGGCGTGAAAATCAACTCGTCCGCCGCCAACCCCAACTGCTCCAGCATCTCGCCCAGGTGCCGATGCTTGAACACCCCATACGCTGACAAGTTGTCGGCCACGGAAACGAAATGCGTGCGCGCCGTCGCTTCCTTCCCTGCCCCCGAAACTCCCGACTTCGAATCGGAAATCACGCCCCGGCTCCGATCTACCAGGTTCGCCTGAACCAGCGGCGCCAACGCCAGGATCACCGACGTCGCATAACATCCCGGATTCGCCACGAGCATCGCGTCTGCGATCGCGTCGCCATGCATTTCCGGCAGCCCGTAAACCGCGTTCTCCATCGCCTCCTGGGCAGCCTTCCCATCGACGTCCTCGAAACCGTACACCGCCCGGTGCTCCTTTTGTCGCAGCCGCCACGCGCCGCTCAGATCGATCACCCGGACTCCCGCCCCCAACACCTCCGGCACCAGGCTCCGTGACAACTCATGCGGTGTGGCCAGAAACAACAAATCCACACCCGCCTGCTTGAGCCTCTCAATCGAGAACGGCTCCAGCGGATATCCCCCGTTCCCGCTCAACGCCGGAAACGACTCCGCCAGATCACCACCGCCTCTTCCCGACTCGCGCTTCAATAGCAACGGCTTCTGCAATTTTTCATGCTGCAGAAGAAGGCGCGTCAACTCGAAACCGGAGTAGCCGGTTGCACCGAGCACAGCGGTTTTCAGCTTGGTCCCCACTTACGCCAGCATCCCTTCAATCCGGCGTGCTAGCTGTTGCGCCGTCCTATTGTCTTGGGAAATCACCAGGATGGTGTCGTCGCCCCCGAGTGTCCCGACCACCTCCGGCCAGTCTTCTGCATCCATCGCCGCGGCAACCGGCTGCGCACTGCCAACGCTGGTTTTGAGCACGAGCAGGTTCTGCGCCAGCCGCACCTCCACCACGAACTCGCGCACCAGGCGCGACACCGACGGCAACACCGGTTCGGCCACCGCCGCCCCGTTTGCCGGCATGTAGCCGTCGTAAGTCTTTACCAGGCCCAACTCCCGGATATCCCGCGAGAGTGTCGCTTGCCCCACATCGAACCCCCGCTTCGCCAGAAATCCCTGCAACTCTTCCTGACTTTCGATGGGGCCTTTGTGAAGAAGCTCCAGAATCGTCTTTTGCCGTGCCGCTTTGCGCATGATGAATATTTATTCAGTCTGATGAATAATCATGCAGGCAAAAGTCCTTCCCTGTCAACCAGATATTTCATAACCACCCTGATTCTGGAGGGGTCTGGAAACCCCGCCGAAAATACCCGGTCATCTGTGGATTCGTTCGGCGATCCGCGGGCCCATAACGTTTCCTGATTGCCTCCATAAATAGTTTCGATTTCCGCGTCGCCCCGGCGAGCAGTTAGATTTGGGCGTGCATTCGATCCTTTCCTTCGGAGCCAGGCACTGATGCGAAATTGGCGGGTCCTCGGGTTCCTCATCGCCCTCTTTCTCGTGAGTCCGACCCTGCTGGCGCAGAACGCCTCGGCTCCCGCCGGTTCTGACAATGCCCGGCTGGCGAAGCTCGAGCAAGCCGCTGCTGACGCCAAGAGTTCCGCCGACAACGCCTGGATGCTCACCAGCTCGGCCCTTGTCCTGATGATGACCGGCCCCGGCCTCGCCCTCTTTTACGGAGGCCTCGTCCGCAAGAAAAATGTTCTCGCTACCATGGTGCAAAGCTTCGCCATGATGGCGGTCATCACGATGCTTTGGGCCATTGTCAGCTACAGTCTCGCCTTCGGATCGGGGAGCAGCTTCATCGGGGGATTCCACAATCTCTTTCTCCGCGGCGTCGGCGCCCAGCCCGATCCTGACTACGCCGCGACCATTCCGCTCCAGACCTTCATGGTCTATCAGCTGATGTTCGCCATCATCACCCCCGCGCTCATTACCGGGGCCTTCGCCGAACGCATGAAGTTCAGCGCCATGCTCTTCTTCATGGTGTTGTGGTCGCTGATCGTCTATAGCCCCATGGCGCACATGGTGTGGGGTAAGGGCGGATTGCTGAACGCCTCGCTAGGCGGCCGCTTCCCCTGTCTCGATTTCGCCGGCGGCACCGTCGTCCATGTCACCTCGGGTGTATCCGCGCTCGTGTGCGCTCTCTATCTCGGCAAACGCGTGGGCTATCCGAAACAAGCGATGACCCCGCACAGTGTTGTGCTCAGCTTCGTCGGCGCCTGTCTGTTGTGGGTAGGATGGTTCGGATTCAACGCGGGCAGCGCTCTCGCTGCGGGAAGCCTCGCAACCAGCGCCTTTGTCGCGACCCATTTTGGCGCCGCCGCCGCCGTGATCGGCTGGAGTGGCGCCGAGTGGATCCGCAACGGCAAACCTAGCGCTCTGGGAGCCATCTCCGGAGCGGTTGCGGGGCTGGTGGCCATCACGCCCGCTGCCGGGTTCGTCGGCCCCATGCCCGCCATCGTGATTGGCCTGATCGCTGGAGCCTTCTGCTTCTTCATGGTCGCCACCGTCAAAGCGCGCTTCGGCTACGACGACAGTCTCGACGCCTTCGGCGTCCACGGCGCCGGTGGGACTCTCGGCGCGCTGCTGACCGGGGTTTTCGCCGTCTCCGCCGTCAATCCCATCTTCAAAGACGCCCAGGGAAATCCCCTGCCCTCAGGACTCATCGACGGCAACGCCCATCAGTTGCTGAATCAGGCTGTCGGCGTCATCATCGCGTGGGTGCTCGCCATCGTGGGAACGCTCATCATCCTCAAGATCGTCGATGTCACCATCGGCCTGCGCGTCACCGAGGACGAGGAAGTCCAGGGCCTCGACCTGACCCAACATGGCGAGGAAGGCTACTCCTGGGAGGTCACCGCATGATGGGTTGCTTCGCCATCGATTTCGCGCACTGCCAACGGAGTCTCGCACAACGCCCATGATCAAAATCGAAGCCATCATCCAAACCTCCAAGCTGGAAGCGGTCAAAGACGCTCTTCACGAAATCGGCGTGGAAGGCATGACCGTCCTCGAGGTGCGCGGCCACGGCCGGCAGAAAGGCCACACCGAGTTCTATCGCGGCCGCGAGTACACCGTCGATCTCATCCCCAAGATGAAGCTCGAAACCGTCCTGCCCGACGCGATCGTCGAGAAGGCCGTGCAAGCCATCCTCACCGCCGCCCGCACCGGCAAAATCGGCGACGGCAAGATTTTTCTCTCGAAAGTGGATGAAGCCATCCGCATTCGCAACGACGAGCGCGGCGAAGGCGCGCTCTAGAATTGAATGGAGAACAGCCCGCGGAACCGCCTCCCCCGATCCGTACCATGCCCGGCAGGCAGCCAGAAATCCTGGGATGGAGTATGTCGACAGCCTCACTGAGCAGCGAGTTGCGGGATCTGTACACGGAAGAATCGGCCCGAATCCAGCAGCAATTTGCTGCCACCGGCGACGGGCGTGCCGCCCTCCAGCAACGTACCCGCCTGGTGGAGTCCATCGTCCAAAAACTCTGGCTGCAAATCATCTCTCCTGAGGAGCACGGCCCTTCCGGCTTCGCTCTGGTGGCGCTGGGCGGATTCGGCCGCGGCTGGCTGTTTCCGCACTCCGATGTCGATATTCTGTTTCTTCACGCCAACGGTGACGCCGAGCCGACCTACAAGGATTCTATTCGGCGCTTTTCGCAGGAGCTTTGGGACCTGCGCATGAAGGTCAGCCCCACAACCCGCACCCTGACCGAGTGCGACCGCTTCGATCCCACGAACGTCGAGTTCACCGTCTCCCTGCTCGATTGCCGCTACCTGCTCGGCGACCGCGAGCTCTTCAACCGGCTCCACGACAAGATCATCCCGAAGCTGGTGATGCGCGAAGCGCAGTCCCTCGTCCAGAGCCTGGCCGAGGTCACCCGGTCGCGCCACGCCAAGTACGGCAACACCGTCTTTCACCTCGAACCCAACGTGAAGGATGGACCGGGAGGCCTGCGGGACTACAACGTTGCCTGCTGGCTCGCACTGATTTCCGCCATGGACAAGTTGCGTGATTGGCCCGAGCCGCGGACACTCTTTCCGCTCTCCACGCGCAAGCAACTCGAGTCAGCCCTTGAATTCCTGATGTCCGTGCGCTGCTTCCTCCACCTACGCCAGGGCCGCGACGACAATCTTCTGCTCTGGGAGGCGCAGGACGAAGCTGCCGCCCGCCTTATCGGCACACCCGACGCCGAATTAACCGATGCTGCCGGCTGGATGCGCACCTATTTCGGCCAGGCTCGCGCGGTGTACCGCGTGTGCGAGCAACTGCTTGAGGAAATTCCCGCGGCCTGGTCGTCGCTGTATCGCCAATTCCAGCACTGGCGCTCGCGCCTCTCCAACGCCGATTTTTCCGTCGTCGATGGCCTGATCTACTTGCAACAGCCGAACGCCCTGCACGATCCCGAGATGCTCCTGCGCACGTTTCATTTCATGGCCACGCACGGCCTGCGCCTGAGCACTACCACCGAATACCGCATTGAGCAGGTGCTCCCGTCGCTCGCCGCTACGCCACCACGCGGCGCCGAACTGTGGCTCTATCTCGGCGAAATCCTGACTCAGCCCTATGCCGCTGACGCCCTGCGCGCCATGCACGCGCTCAAGCTGCTCACGCTGTTGCTGCCAGAGCTGAAGACAATAGACGCGCTCGTCGTGCGTGACTTCTATCACCGCTTTACCGTCGATGAACACTCCTTTGTCGCCATCGAGAGCCTCCACCGCCTCCGACAGTCCGAGGCCGAGTGGGATCGGCGCTACGCGGAACTCTTCAGCGAACTCGAACGCCCTGAACTGCTGTACCTCGCACTCCTGCTGCACGACGTCGGCAAAGGCACGCCCAACGTCAATCACGTCGATGCCAGCCTGCAAGC
>Ga0070765_100002171_pt1 | contig 12213 bp, 12 predicted proteins | sample HubBroMetageWFT5_FD_71516 | JGI IMG/M metagenome (GOLD analysis project Ga0070765, IMG submission 71516) | Warmed and freeze-thawed soil microbial communities from the Hubbard Brook experimental Forest, New Hampshire - Hubbard Brook CCASE Soil... | ecosystem: Environmental > Terrestrial > Soil... | reverse complement strand
TTCCCTCAGCGTTTCGACGCGGCTGGGTTGGACAGAGTATTTCTTCAATCTGATCTCACGTGAGCTTCCCTGCAGCGGAGCACTACTTCGAATCCGATTTCCCGTGCGATGGTGTAGGCTTTGTGCCGGAGAGAATCATGTTCAAATTTAGACTTTTGCCGTTGGTGCTTCTTCTTCTGACGTTAACTTCACAAGGGAGCGCGCAGTTCGCACGCACCGACAGCAAACAGATTGTCGATGCCGCCGGTAAACCGCTCCTTGTTCGCGCAACAAATCTTGGCAATTGGCTGGTGCCAGAAGGCTATATGTGGCTGTTCGAAGGCGGCCCACAATCTCCAAGTGAGATCCGCGCGCTGGTGCTGGAGCTCCTTGGACCTGAAGGGGCAGCGGCATTTTGGCAGAAGTATCGCGAGAATTACGTCACGCGTGACGATATTTCGTTCCTGCATCGGGCCGGGTTCAACTCCATTCGAGTTCCCTTACATTACAGCCTGTTTGAGAGCGACGACGCGGAAGGTTTCAAGCTAGTGGACCGGTTGATCGCCTGGAGCCGCGCCGAAAATCTATACGTGGTCTTGGATCTGCATGCCGCACCGGGCGGACAGACGGGCACGAACATCGATGACAGCGCCGGATATCCCTGGCTATACCAGAGCCCACAAGAACAAGAGCACCTGATCGCCGTCTGGCGGCGCCTGGCGACGCACTATCGCGATGAGCCCGTGGTGCTCGGCTACGACCTGCTGAACGAGCCGATCCCGCACTACCCCAAGCTAAGGCCGCTGAATCCTTTGCTTGAACCGCTGTACAAGAAGTTGTCGGGCGAGATACGAAAGGTTGACGCTCACCACATTCTCTTTCTCGGCGGCGCGCAGTGGGACACTAACTTATCGGTCTTCGGCCACCCTTTCGACGCGAACGTCGCCTACACGTTCCACAAATATTGGACGGCGCCGGATGAAAGCGTGCTACGGCCATACATTGATTTTCGCGAACAGTACGATGTGCCGATCTGGATGGGCGAGTCCGGCGAGAATACCGATGAATGGATCGGACAATTCGTGAAGGCACTGGAAAAAAACAACATCGGCTGGGCTTTCTGGCCGTATAAGAAGATGGAGAAGTCGTCGGCGGTTGTCAGTATCATCCCACCTGCTGATTGGGGAAAGATCGTGGAGTTCGCGAAGCTTCCGCGCGGCACGGGGCACGCGGAAGAACGGCTGAAGGCCCGGCCAGAACAGGAGATGATCGTTCGTGCTTTCGCCGAGTTGCTGGAGAATGTCCGCCAGCAGAAGTGCCGCGTGAATGAAGGATACCTAAGAGCGCTCGGCATGAAGCCCGATAATGCTCCGGCCAACGCGGGAGGTCCAGCGAATTGAGTGATTCTTCGATCGCTGAGTCGCTCGTTGAATCGGGTTACTTGCTTCGATTTGCCAATATGCGATGCCGCAATTTGCCAAGTTTGCGATTCAGGAAATGCTCGCGCCTGAAGAAGGGCAGTAGGGGATTCCGTCGCATCTCCACCTTGCTGCGGGCTTGCCTTAGCTGAGCATCTTCGCCGAATAGTTCCAACGCGACGTCCAGCTTATCCAACGCCTTCTCGCGCAGACCTGCGGAGGCACACACCTCTGCCAGATTCAGGTGGAATTGAATCTCTGTAGGCTTGATCTGAACGGCTATTTCGCAAAGCTCGGAGGCGTCGTCCCACTTCCGTTGCGCGCGTGCCATCGACAATCCCAGAAACGAGATGTAGTAAGGATTATGTTGGTCGCTTGCGAAGGCACGTCGAAATCTCTCCAACGCTTTTTGGGGATAGTCGCTCTTGAGCAGTTCGACGCCCTTCTTAAACTCCGCCATTGCATTCTGTTCAGCCGGGTCCTTGGGTCTCTCCGTTGCAAAACCGAGTCTCATGGAGGTCCTTGGGGAACGAGTTCGATAATGCACTAACGTAGACGGTTCCTTTGTGTGGGGGATACTGACCTAACGGCCAGTTGTTGCGATTCGATAAGCCGTACGGCGTGATGCCGCCTCGGGCCAATCTTCTCGGGATGCGACTCGGAGTCTCAATAGGCCCAGGAGCTCCCCAAGAACGTACGCCTGGAAAGTGCTTCGTGGAAGGCAGCTTAAAAGCGGTCTAAGCGGGCTGGATTCTTTGGGGGAGATGCTGAGCGGCCGTGCAAAATGTAAAGGCGTACGTCGTTCGCGCGAATTTATCGTCGTTGAAAATAGTCGTGGAAAAGATGGGCATGGATAGGCCGCGCGAGCTATTCGAGAATTCCACAAAACATCGAAAGGGTGGGACGGCTGCAGACCTCCGTCCCACCCTCAAGATGCGTCAGGCTAGAACGAAAAACGGGCACTTAGCTGCCCGCTGCGTGGAGCGACAGTGGTGCCACCCGCTTGCTCCGATGGCGTAATGCTTCCGAAATTCGCACCGTCGATGTTGCTGTTCGGTGGCTGGAAGCTTGGATGGTTGAGCGCGTTGACGAAGTCAGCGCGTAGTTCCAGGCCAAAGCGTTCTCTGAAGCGAAAACTCTTGGCCAGGGACAGGTTAATGACCGTCAGCCGCGGTCCACGTAGAGTATTCCTCCCAATCGTGCCAAAAGTCCCGGCTGGAGGAGATACGAAGGCAGCGCCGTTAAAATAGCTGATCCCTTGCGCGCCGGCAGGCAGAGCAGGAGTTGGATAGACATTCGCAACTTGGTTTAGATACGACACGCAGCCGCCATTCGTATTGTTGGCGATGCTGCACTGCGAGTAGTTATTGACCGTCGAGCCATATACCGTGAACGGATTCCCGCTTTGCGCGATAAACGTTCCGGATACGCGCCATCCTCCGACGAGAACATCCTCGGCGTAGTTGGCTCCGCTGAGATAGGTCTTCCCTCGGCCAAAAGGCAGCTCATACGACGCAATGCCTTTCACCGCTTGAGGGATATCGAAGTTTGAATTGGCGTAATTGGCTTTCGGATCATTTCCGACCTGCCAGAATTGAAATCCACCGCGCTGGCCCCATCCTCCGGAATCCTGGTCATCGAGGAAGTGCGACCACACGTAGTTCACCTGGAACGTCAGCCCGCTCGAATAGCGCTTGGTGACGGAGGTTTGGAGCGAATTGTAGTTAGAGATCCCGTTGTAATAATCGCCGATGATGTTTCCAAACAGCGGATACGGGCGTTGCGCCTGCGTGGTAGGACCTGCGGCGAGTACCGCGGGGTCGGTAATTTGGTTGAGATCCGTTGGAAACTGCAGGTTACTGCCGTGGCTGCCTACATACGCAACAGACGCTACGAGATTGCTAGCGAACTGATGCTCCACGCTCAGTGACCATTCGTTGATTCTACCCACCGGAACGTTGTATGGCATGTATACGACGTTTTGCGGATTTGCCGGGGTGATATAGGTAAGTGGCTGGCGCGCTGCCGGTGAACCCATGACGTAGTTGAGGATGGGACCCGCCGTTGCAGCAGACGCGTCCAGATTGATCAGCGGAGCGGGGCCTGTTCCTCCATTTGGATCCGTAGCGCTTCCTGCGTTAGTGCCAAGGGCGCCAGCACCCAACAGGCCCCCACCATATGTGTCTTCGCTGAAATTATAGGAATACATTCCAAAGCCGCCTCTTAGAGTGGTGTTCCTAAAGAAGCCGGGACTCCAAGAGAAACCGACGCGCGGCAGAAAGATGTTGTAAATGGGTTTTTGCAGCGAGCTGATGTTGTTCTGTCCGCCAAATGTCATCGAGCCGAGCGCGCCGTTATAGGGGTTCACGATATTAGGATTGAATCCCCCGTAAGCATTGTGCAGTTCGGTCATTCCCGTGGTGGCCACATAGCGCAAGCCAAGATTGATAGTGAGATTCGGCTTAGCCTTGAAATCATCCTGCACGAACAGTTGTGGGCTCTTGATCCGCATATAGGTCACGGCTTGATTGGTCGCCTGCCATCTCTGGACATCGCCTAACAGGAAGTCCGCAAACGACGAACCACCCGGGACACAAGTGGTAGAGCCGGCAGGGCAATTCTGCTGCGTGTATTGGCCGGTGAAGGTGAACGTGCCGGCATCCACGTTGCCCCACGGCGTCGTGTTGCCCTGGCCCATCAGCACCTCAACGCCGAAGTGCAGGATGTGACGGCCACGAATCAACGTCATCATGTCCGACGGGTCGTACAGGTTCTCGATGTAGATGGCGTTCGTGCCGGGGCTAATCTGTGCGCAGCAGATGCCGTTGAGATTAAAAGTTGGAATTAGGTCGGCCTTTGCATATTGCAGACCCAGCGAGGTTTCCGCATTGTAGCCAATCGATTGCGGAACGAACCAGTTGCCTTGCTTGGTGTAACCCATTCGGAATTCGTTCACCATGGTGGGAGTGATGGTCCAGGTGTCGGAGGCTTGTACGTTGTATCCATCGATATCGCCGGAGAAGCAGCTCAGTGGGCAGGGAAGACTGCCGAAGTTCTGCCCCGGATTGTTCTTCGCCGTGATGGAGAACGTCAGACGGTTGTTTGAACTGAGATCGTAGTCAAGGCGTCCAAAGTACCGAAGATTGGGATTAGAAGAAGGCGGGGTGAAGCTGAAGTTGTCTTGAATTTGCCCTGGGAAGCCAGCAACTGCGGTTCCGGGCGCATTGGGAAGAGGATAGAAAGACAGGGCCTTCAACGCCACCGGATCAATCATATTTGCAGGGATGATGTTGCCCGCAAACGCGGTCCGCGTCCCGCCCACTCCGGCCGAAGCTGGATTGTAAATCGTCGGCGTGCCGCTGAAATCATACGCGCCGGGATTTGCGGTGCCCATGCCCCTTTCGGCGAGCGTGGGAACGGTGCTGAGCTGCGGACTGTTGCTGCCCTTGTTTTCGATTTTGTCGCGGACAAAAAAGAAAAAGAGCTTGTTCTTGATGATTGGTCCGCCTACTGAGCCGCCCCACTCGTTGTAGCGCAACACGTTCTTGGTCGGAGTGCCTTGGGGACTGAGGAAAAAGTTGGAAGCGTTCAGTGCATCGTTCTGCCAGTATTCATAAAGAGAGCCGTGAAAGGTGTTGGATCCGCTCTTGCTGATCTGATTGAATACCGCGCCGCCGATGCCATACTGCGCGGAGAATGACGAAGTGGAAATCTGCACTTCGGCGATACTTTCAAAAATCGAATTATCGACGTTACCGCTGACGGGCAATATGACCGTCGCGCCGTCCGCGAGAATGTTGGTGTACATCGGCAAGTTCCCGTTTACGGAAACGGCATCTCCCGCGTTATAAGAGCCGCTGCCCTCGGATTGCGGTTGGCAGGGAGCACCTGCAGCGCCGGGAAGAAGAATTGCGAAATTGGCCCAGTCGTTGCCCGTGATGCCGGCCCCGATCTGGGGCAATTCGTCGATGGTCTTTCCTTGCAGAATGGTCCCCTGCTCGCCGGATTCGGTCTGCAACAACGGCGGACCAGAAACCTCGACGTGCATCACCTCCGTTGTCTGGCCCACTTCCAGAGTGGCGTCCTCGGTGATGACGGAAACCTGGAGCTGAATAGGTCCACGCGTGACTTGCTTGAAACCCTCCTTCGAAAACCTGAGGTTGTAGTTCCCGGGACGTGTCGACACGGTGTCGTAAATGCCGTTGTCATTGGTGACGAATACTTTCGATTCGCCGGTATCAATATTGGTGAGTGTTACGGTTACTCCCGGAACTACGGCTCCCGAGGCATCTTGTACGGTACCGCGGATGTCGCCGGAGTTTGTATTCTGCGCCAGGACACTCCTCGTCGTGCATAGCAACAACATGCAAAACAGAGCTAGAACTGCCAAAGTCAAACGGATTGCGTATCTCATTTCTTGGTCCCCTTCCCAACGAATTAACTTCCATCCCCGACGCATCCACTCAACCGGCCAAGCTGTGATCCGTTCAAGCGCGCCGACCGCAATCCGCACCGCCACGTCGTGCCGCGCTGGAATTAGACAAACGATTACCTAAAGCTCCTAGTGGCCAGCGATAATTCCGCTCGCCCCGATTTGTATTTTTACTGTTGCACCCGCCAGTGGTCGGGGGCAATATCCAGATGAGGCAGTTTGGCTATGACCACTTGGGTATTCGCATGAAGAAAGTGCCGGGCGCTTTTTCGCCCGTGATCGCCGTGGACCGCAAGATCGCGAAGCCGTTGCATCGACAGCTGTATGACTCCTTTCGCGCGATGATCGTGGGACACGGTCTGCGGGCAGGCCAGCAAATTCCCTCTACGCGGGCTCTGGCTATCGAATTGGGGATCTCTCGAATTCCCGTCTTGACCGCGTATGCCCAACTTTTAGCCGAGGGCTATTTCGAGGCTCGAGCAGGTTCGGGAACATTTGTGTGCAGCACCCTTCCGGAGCAGCTCGCACCGGCGGAACGGCGCGATGCGCCGGCCGGCCAGGTGCGTCAAGGCTCGCGGCCCGTGGCGCGTCGCACCAAGAATTTACCGACCGGCGTGAACTCTCCTTGGATAAAGGGTTTTGGGCCCTTCACCATAAGCCATCCGGCTTATGAGCATTTCCCATTTAAAGTCTGGTCGAATCTGGTCATACGCCATTCTCGAAATCCAAGCACTACTGCCTTACACTACGGCGACTCGTTGGGTTCCGAAGAGTTGCGTGACGCTATTTGTACCTATCTCAGAACCGCGCGGGGCGTCCGTTGCGACCCACAACACGTCATGATTGTCTCGGGTTCTCAGCAAGCGCTTGAGATTTCCGCGCGGGTTCTGTTGGATCCCGGAACTCCGGTGTGGGTTGAAGAACCGGGCTACTGGTTGACACGCAGGGTCCTTGCGCTGGCGGGCTGCCGAATGATTCCCGTCCCGGTAGATACTGAAGGCCTCAACGTTGCTGTTGGAATCAAACGGTGTCGCAAAGCGCGGGCTGTGTATGTTGCGCCTTCACATCAATACCCGCTGGGAGCAACAATGAGCGCATCGCGTCGTTTGCAGCTTCTGGATTGGGCCCAAAGTTCTGGTTCTTGGATAGTGGAGGATGATTACGACAGCGAATACCGCTACGGCAGCATGCCCATCGCTTCGTTGCAGGGTCTCGATACTAATTCCCGTGTGATCTATATCGGAACTTTCAGCAAGGTCCTTTTTCCGTCGATGAGGACGGGCTATATGGTCGTTCCTCCGGACCTTATCGACCGTTTCGTGGCCGTACGGCAGGCTCTGGACCTTACCCATCCCCATTTGTATCAAGCGGTGCTCACGGACTTTCTGCGCGAAGGACATTTCGCACGTCATCTACGCAGGTTGCGGCTGGTCTACAGCGAACGACGGACCGCTCTTGTCGACAGCTTGCACAAGCAGTTTAGCTACCGTCTCGAATTGCATGGAGCACAGGCCGGCATGCATCTTGTTGTTTCACTACCCAAAGGATTTAGCGACCAGGGAATTGCAGAACGCGCCGCGGGAAAGGGCCTCTGGCTTTGGCCGCTCTCGCCCGCGTATTTAGGCAAACCGGTTCGCCAGGGATTTATTCTGGGTTTCGGGTCCACAAAAGCGGCGGAGATACCTGCTGGTGTTCAGCGCCTGAAGAGCGTGCTCCAGGCGGAGAGGGTTCTCAGGGAATGAAACTGATACAATCCCGCAAAAGTGGTTATATACACGATGACGTTAGTGGATATTTCGTTACACCTGACCTTGAATCACACTCGTATGATTGGTCGAAAGGGAATCGACCGGAGTTTTGGTTTATCCGCGCCTCGTGGCAATTGGGAAGGAAATTCGGTCTATGCAAACGGTGAGTGAATACTCGGGTCCGGACAGGTACACAGTGTTCGGTACCAAAAGATCTGACGAAAGTGTGTACGCCCGGGTGCGAAAACATCTGCTCCGTCTGTGTTTTGTTTGTCTGATCTGTATGGGTTTCACTGAGGCACTTACTGGAAATCGCCCCACAGCGACCAGTTCTGCTGCTCCCATTCTGGTGGAGCTGTTCACCTCGGAAGGTTGCTCCACTTGCCCTCCCGCGGATATCACGCTGGGCAAAATGGACACTCTGCAGCCGGTCCCCGGTGCGCAACTGATTGTCCTCAGCGAACACGTCGATTACTGGAATCACGACGGTTGGACGGATCCCTACTCATCTGCATCGATAACTGGCCGCCAGAACAGTTATGTTCGAGCTCTCGGTTTGAAGACCGCCTATACTCCGCAAATATTTATCGACGGAACCGCTGAACTGCGCTTAGGTGATCCTGCACAGGCCACTCAAATATTTCAGAAGGCGACCTCGGTTTCAAAAGTTCCGATAAGCATTACGTCGGCGACGATCGAAGGAAGCAAGCCGGCAATCGTTCAAGGAACCATCGAAGCGGAAAGCGGCCCTCCCGAACAACACAACGCCGATGTTTTTGTCGCTGTGGCGCTTGATCATGCTGAGTCCCAGGTCGATAGTGGAGAAAATCGCGGCCAGCACCTCGTTCATGTCGCCGTCGTGCTGGAAATCATCAAAGTTGGCAAGCTGGAGAAGGGAAAAAGCTTCCATCAGGATTTCCGCGTGAAATTCAATCCTCCCCACACTGCTCCCACGAATATTCGAATCGTGGCCTTCATTCAAGAGACGGGTCCTGGCCGAGTGCTCGGAGCGTCACTGCGAAAAGTCGAAATGAATCCATAGAAATGACCGGCGCAGAACGATAGTTTATTGATGTTTCGAACGATGTTTCCGTCCTCTAACTCGAAATCCAACTGGTCATATGGCAATCCTCCAAACTGGGTATTGCGGCCGACCAGTTCTGCGTTCAAAGTCGACACAATCACCACCTCTTCCGACCGCACTTTCGGAGGACTGCCACATCGGGGAGCACTGTCAGTGCTCCCCGACCACCATGCGATGTCTCTGTTGCGATCGCTTAGGACAATCATCGGAAGCAAACCTAATCCGCGGTTCGCCTAGTCGCTGGTTGCTCACACGGCTGATACGAGCGAGTGGACACACCCGAACCCCCGGGCTAGCCTTTCAGTGAGGATTTCCAACCAAGAAATGGCACCGTTACTTCAAGTCGAAGATCTTCACGTGCACTTTCTCGAACCTGATGGCATCAGGATTCACGCCTTGAATGGCGCCAGTTTCGGATTGGCGCGCGGCGAGGTGCTCGGCGTGCTTGGCGAATCTGGAAGTGGAAAATCGACCTTGGCCAAAGCATTGATGAGGCTGCTGCCCAAGGGCGCACAGATTTCGAAGGGTGTTATTCAATTTGAAGACCAGAATCTGCTCGCGCTTACGGAAGGTGAAATGGATCGGATCCGTGGCGGCCAACTCTCTTTCATATCGCAAGATCCTGGGCCATCGCTGAGTCCGGTTATGCGCGCAGGCGATCAAATCGCCGAAGTGATTCATGCGCATCGGGATTCGGATTGGGATCGCTGCAGAGCCGAGGCCAGTTCTCTTCTCGACCGTGTCCATCTCAGTAGCCGTTCGAGACGGATGTACAAGGCTTATCCGCATCAACTCAGTGGCGGTCAGCAGCAGCGTGTGGTCATCGCGCAAGCATTGGCTTGCAAGCCGTCATTGATCATTGCTGACGAACCAACCGCTTCACTCGATTCCTCGACGGCAGGCGAAATCCTCGAGCTTTTCCGAGAACTGAAGCAAGAGCGTAGGATGTCTCTTCTTCTGATTACTCATGATCCGACGATTCTCCGCGGACTCGCGGATCGTGTTGCTGTAATGTATGGGGGCCGAATTGTCGAAATTGCGCCGCTCAGTCAAGTCTACAATCGGCCGCGACACCCCTACGTGAGAGCCCTCCTGGATTGTGTACCGGCGCCGACAGCAAACAGAACCACGGCTCCGCACACACGGCTAAGGACAATTGCGGGTAGTTCGCCTGATCCAGGGCGTTTGGCGGAGGGATGCAGTTTCTCGCCGCGCTGCCCCGAACGCGTGGAAACATGCGAAACACGGTCCCCAGTTTCTGTTGAAGTGGAACGAGAAAGCTGCGTGGAGTGCTTCCTCTATGGCGGGTGAGGCACATCGCGTCGGGGCTGGTGTCGGACCATTGCTCTCCGTCCGCGGATTGACTCTCGAATATGCGCAGCGCCGAGTGTTTGCGACCGAGCGTACGGAGACGCTCGCGCTTCGGGACATCTCCTTTGATCTTGAATCCGGAAAGACATTGCTGCTGTTCGGTACTTCCGGTTCTGGAAAATCGAGCTTGGCGCGCTGCCTGGTTCTCTTGGAGCGCCCACGTGAAGGCCAAATTCTTTACAAAGGGGAAGATCTATTGTCTCTCGGGCGCAAGGCACTGAAGTCTGCGCGCAGAGAGATTCACCTGATCTTTCAGGATTCAGGATTGTCGCTGAATCCGAGGTTCACCGTTGAGGAGTTAATTGCCGAGCCTCTGGTGATTCACAAAGCCCTCGAGAGTCAGAGAGAAATCGACAAACGCATTCGCACGGTCCTGAATCAAGTGGAACTCGGCCAGGGATTTCTCGAACGTCGCCCGTCCGAACTGAGTGGTGGCCAACGGCAGCGCGTCGCAATCGCTCGAGCCATTGTGCTGCGGCCGACGCTCTTGATTCTCGACGAGGCGCTCTCGGCCCTGGATCTCTCGACTGAGGGTCAAATCGCCAATTTGCTGCTGGATTTGCAAGAGCAGTACTCACTGGCATACCTGTATGTCACCCACGATTTGCGTCTAGCGGGTGTCATGGCGCATGAAGTTGCTGAAATCCGAGATGGCCGCATTGTCCGGCAAGATATGCCCACAATCGTATTAACTGCTAATCTACAGCCGGTTTCCTGAGGATTGCCGCGGAATTTACATACAAGCGAGACTGTACCTGAGCCCAAATATCTCCGGGTAACGACAAATGGTACGAGTCGCGCTCCGCATCGCACATGGTTGCATGCTCCTCGTGGGAGTGTCCGCACTCTCGTTTGCTCTTTTATCCTTGTCCCCTGGAAACTTCTTCGACCAACTGCGGTTGGATCCTCAAATTTCGCCGGACACCGTTTCCGCGTTGCGCGCGGAATTTGGCATGGATCGCCCGTGGCCCGTGCGTTACGTGCGGTGGATTGCTTCCGGCTTGCGCGGAGATTTTGGCTATTCGGTTTCCTACCGTTGCCCCGTGGGGCTGCTCTTGTGGCCCAGGGTACGAAATACGCTGTTGCTCACGAGTTTCGCGACGCTGCTAGCTTGGATGGTTGCACTTCCGTGGGGGGTGATCGAAGCGCTGCATCGTGGCGAATGGCTGGAGCGTGCTGGAAGTGTGGTGACGGCGATGTTGCTGGCCATTCCCGAACTCCTGCTGGCGTTGCTCTTTTTGCTGTTCGCCGCGCGAACCGGATGGCTTCCCTCAGGAGGGATGTTCTCCCCGAGCGCCGCTGGCGCGGGACTCTTGCGAGTCTTGGCGGATTTTGCGGCTCATCTTCTCCTTCCCATGCTTGTTCTAGCTCTGGGAGCGGTTCCTCCCCTCATTCGCTACATTCGTTCGGCCATGACATCCGTGCTGGACTCTCCTTTCATCGAGTCCGCTATAGGCCACGGAATTCCACGCTCGCGAATTCTTTATAAGTACGCATTACCAGCGGCTGCAAACCCGCTTATTTCCCTACTTGGATTTTCCATTGGCTCGCTGCTTAGTACTTCATTGCTAGTCGAGGTCGCCCTGAGTTGGCCAGGCTTGGGTCCACTGGTCCTTGAGGCGCTTCTCGCCCGCGACACATACATTGTCATGGCGGTTGTAATGCTTTCCTCGGTATTCCTAGTGCTGGGAAATTTGATTGCGGACTTGCTGCTGTACTGGAGCGATCCCCGAATTCGAGCTGTCTAAACATGAACAATCGCCGGCGCAATTTCGTTCTGGTTCTTCTCCTTGTTCTCCTGCATGTGCCCGTGCTGGTTCCAGGTTTTCTTGCGCCCTATGACTACGCGCAGCAGAATCGCGAGCTACCTTTTGCTCCCCCCAACCGATTGCACTTGGTCGATGAGGCCGGCTCCTTTCATCTTCAACCGTTTGTCTATTCATGGCAGCAACGCGCCGACGGCAGCGGGGATGGTTACGCGGAAGATCGAACGCGCGCGTACCCGGTGCAGCTGCTCGTAACAGGAGCGCCGTATCGGTTTTTTGGACTTTGGACTACGCGGCTGCATCTGTTCGGCGTCGAGCAACCCGGACGAGTTTTCTTGCTGGGCACGGACGATTTCGGCAGGGACCAGCTTTCGCGCATCGTGTACGGCGCGAGCATCTCCCTGTTTGCTGGACT
>Ga0070765_100002170_pt1 | contig 12216 bp, 8 predicted proteins | sample HubBroMetageWFT5_FD_71516 | JGI IMG/M metagenome (GOLD analysis project Ga0070765, IMG submission 71516) | Warmed and freeze-thawed soil microbial communities from the Hubbard Brook experimental Forest, New Hampshire - Hubbard Brook CCASE Soil... | ecosystem: Environmental > Terrestrial > Soil... | reverse complement strand
ACCAGCGCTGATCGCCGAACATTCCAATCGGACATGAGGTTTCACCGGGGGGTGGATGGAACATAGTTCTCGGGCAGTATCGCTGTATTTCTCGGTAGGAATTCTAAGAACAACATTCATCGGCATAGCGAAATTCCAAGGTCTTGCCGTCCTTGACGAACGAATACTTCCAGTATTTCGCGTCCTGATAGCCGCCCGCGTCGACGAATTTCTTGAACTCGGCGTTGGTCACTTCGAATTTGTCGATCAGGAAATCCGGCAACTTGATGACTTCGCGTCCAGTCGGATCGATGTCGCCGGCGGGCACGCGCACCATTCCGGGTGGCAGGGTATCCGCTTTGTCGAGCACGATGTTCTGCAGCCTTTCGCTGCCTACATTCCCGGTCGCGTATGCCGTCTCATACCCGTCCTTGCGAATCTGGAACGCGTAGTAGGACCAGACGGGAAGCCGCTCCTGGATCGGCGATTGACCCAGATACATCCACTCAGCCTTCACATCGTCGTAGTCGCGCACGTACACTTGCGCCCCCGCTGGCAGGGTGTGGATTTCTCTCGGCGCAAAGTTTTCGGCTTTTACCTTTTGCAACGCCGTATCGTTCGGTGCGTAGCGTTCGGCTTGCTTCAAAAGTTTGTAGGCGGCGATTCCCTTCCTCTCCAGCGCTAGCCTTTGAATCTCTGGCGTAGCATTTTCGCGCACCCAGGTGGCGCGTGCGCTGCGACGCGCAAGTAATACGCCTGCGAGGACTAAGACCAGGAGCACCGCAATCACCGGCACCAGAAATTTTGGTTTTCTAATGAAGCTCGGCACCGGGGTGGGATCGCTCGCGGGCTGTCTCAACGCTTTTAAGTCATCGACAATTTCTTGCGCGGACTGGTAGCGATGGTCGCGTTTCTTGGCCAGCGCACGCTCAATAATTTTTGCCATCTGCGGCGGAATGGCAGGATTCTTCTGGGTGGCAGGCACCGGCTCCTTATTCAAGATTGCGTCGAAGATTGCCGTGGTGCTGGTGCCCGGAAACGGCAGAGTTCCAGTGGCCATTTCATAGAGGACTACGCCGCAGGAAAAAATATCGGTCTGAGCGTCCAGCGGTTCTCCAAGCGCTCGTTCCGGGGACATACAGGCGACCGTACCAATGCGGTCCCGGGGCTGGTGAGATCCGCTTCCGCCATCACGGTGGATTGCGACTCTTTTCCCTGGCGCTCAAAGTTTTTCAAGAAGGGCGTGAGTTTCGCCAAACCGAAATCCAGAATCTTCAGCAGACCGCTCGAGGTGACAAAAATGTTGGTGGGTTTGATATCGCGGTGAACTACTCCCTTGGAATGCGCTGCCGCCAAGCCTTCCGTCAATTGCAGACCCAGGTCGCGGACTTCCTCGAATGGCATGGCTTTACCGTTCATCGCGTGCTTGAGCGTTTGCCCGTCGAGACATTCCATTGCTAGAAAGGAGCGGCCTTCAGCGTTACCAATTTCGTAGACGGTGCAAATATTGGAATGGTTGAGGGCCGAGGCGGCGCGTGCTTCTCTTCGAAAGCGTTCCAGTGCTTGTGAGTCTTGGGAAAGTTCGTCGGGGAGGAACTTCAGCGCGACGAAACGACCTAGCTCGGTGTCCTCGGCTTTGTAGACCACGCCCATGCCGCCGCCACCCAGTTTTTCGACGATGCGATAGTGGGAAAGAACACGGCCGATAAGTGTGTCGGCGTCCGCCATTCCGGTCATCTTAGGTTGCGTGCTTTGGCAAGTCAACGAAGAGGAAGAACGTCGTATAGCGGAATTCTAGGAGGTGGGTTTGAGAAGTTCCCATATCCGTGCGAGGTGGTGGTCGTCGTGTTCGGCGACAAAATACAAATGGTCGACGAGGCGCATAGGGACCTTCAAACGCGGATGCGGGATGGATCGAGAGAATAGCGATGCGTTCAATTCGCCGACGCGCTTCAGCAGTATTTCTCTGGCGGCGCGGAATTCGGACAGAATTTGTTGCAATGGGCGGGCGTTGTGGTTGGCCTCGTCGGTTTTGCGATTCCTCAGGTCTGCCACGGTGAGTTGGCCGGCGGCCGCCACGTAATCCTCTACCCGCGCCAGCCACAGCGGTTCGAGGTCAAGCAGATGACCGGCATGTTCCTGGGCCGACCACTTTTCCTGCGCTTTGTTGATCAGGATTTGTCGAGACCGGCCACGAAGCGTTTCATCGAGCCTAGCTGGAGTGCCACGCAATCGTGCGCAAAGATTCGGAAAGAGTTCGACGGAAAACGAAAACTCAAACTTACGTTCAAACCAGATGGGTACCTTACTCATGGATTCTGGGATCAGAATAATACAGTCCGAGCCCCGGCACCGTCGGCCAATCTCACCAAGCAGTGCTCATTCGCTTCCAAAATGGCCTCTGATCTCGAAGGAATCCGGAGACGGTCGAACAGAGTGGCGGCTACCGTCTTGACGATGCCGCTTGAGATGCTTCAGCCATCCTCGTCGGATGGCTTCAGGATGACAACGTTTGTGTACTGCGGTTATGTCTGCGCTCGGAGCACTGCGGCGATTCGCGAAGAAGAAAACATGATTGTAACGCTGGCCAGGCGACGTGGATTGAATGGAAGGCGCGAAGGGTTAGTCTTTGTCCCGTGCGCAGCGGGCGGTTGCTACGCTGTAGGTTACTCCTGTTAGACTATCGCTATCGACAACATAGCCGGCAGGCCCCGGCTTTGAGGCTCCATGGAGTTTTGGATTTTTATCCTTACGCTGTGGGCGTTCTTTCGTTGGGTACAGTCGCGTGTGTGGCGTAAGAGGGACGACGAGCGCTTTGCGAGGGTTGTCGAGGCGCTTAATAGAATTGACGGCAGACACAATCAATTCAAGAGTCTCGAAAGTCGAATTCAGGAACTTGAACGGCGCCTTGCCGACGCTTCCGTAATTTCCACGCCTGAAACCGCGGCGCCAGCCGCCCCAGTTGTAGCTGCCGAAAAACCCACTGTTACGCCGGGTCCTATCAGGATTCCACCGTGGCCCGAAATTCCGAAGGCCCCTACGGTTTCTCCGCCGGAACCTGCGGTTTCGGTGAGTATACCGCCCCCGGCCAAACCGGAACCACCTCCGGCTCCTCCGCCTCCAACGCCACTGAAGCCTGCGGCTGGAACGACACCAACACCGGTTGCGCCTCCGTCCACGCCTTCGCGCGTCGTGCCACCGCCACTTTCTGCGCCACCGCTTTCTCCGCCACCGAAGCCGGCGCCGGTTTCGGCTCGGGAAATCGGCTCGCAACTGGAACAGACACTGGGCACGAACTGGCTGAACAAGATCGGCATCATCATTCTGGTCATCGGCATTTCACTTTTTCTGGCCATCAAGTTTCCGTCGCTCAACAATCCGGAAAAGATTGGCCTGGGCTACCTGGTAGCTTTTGCGATCCTTGGCACCGGAATTTATCTTGAGCGCAAGGACCGCTATCGCGTCTTTGCTCGTGCGCTGATCGGCGGCGGTTGGGCGCTGACATTTTTTACGACGTACGCGATGCATTTTGTGCCGTACACGCGGGTGATCGAAACGCAGTGGATCGACCTGGTGCTGCTCTTCCTGGTAGCGGCGGTAATGGTGGTACACACGCTGCGCTACGACTCTCAGGTTGTCACCGGGCTGGCTTTTCTTCTGGCGTATACCACGGTGACGATCAGCCAGAACACGATTTACTCGCTTTCCGCCGGCGTGATTCTGGCGCTCGGGTTGGTTGCCATCGTTCATCGGCGCAACTGGTTCGAACTCGAAATCTTCGGCATCCTGGCTTCCTATCTCAATCATTTCGTGTGGCTGGCGCGAGTGATCGTGCCAATGGCCGGGCACCACCGGATGTTCCCAGAGTTTGTTCCCAGCACCGTTCTGCTGTGCCTGTACTGGGCGCTGTATCGCTGGTCGTACATCTCGCGCAAAATTGAGAGCAGGCAACAGGAAATCGTCTCCACGTTAACCGCGATTCTTAACACTTCGCTTTTGTTGCTTTTGTTCAAGTATCAATCCATTCGGCCGGAGCTTGCTTTTTATGCGTTGCTTTTTCTCGGCGCCGTGGAATTAGCGCTCGGCCAACTTCCTGTGACACGCCGGCGTCGCGCCGCGTTCGTTATTCTTTCGAGCATCGGGACAATTCTTCTGATCGCGGCCATTCCGTTTAAGTACTCCGGCATGGACACCGCCATCATTTGGCTGGCGGAAGCGCAGATGCTGCTGCTCGCCGGGGTTTTTGTGCGCGAAGTGCTGTTCCGCCGGTTTGGCCTCCTGGTCGCGCTGCTTACTGCTGGAGACATGCTGGTCAACCAGGCGGTGCCGGCCTTCTTCGAGCGGCTCTCGCAAGCAGCGTCTGTGCCGGACTACCAGCTCGCGGTCAGTTTTCTGGTTGCGGGAGTATTGTTTTACGCCAACTCGCTGGGGATTCCGCGGCGCTGGAAGGACTTATTCACTTCAGAGCTCGAAGGCTTTTTCTTCCGCGCACTTTCTTATCTTGCAGGGTTGATGCTGTTTGTCAGCGTGTGGCTGGCGTTTCCAAATGCATGGACCGCCGTTCTGTGGGCGAGCGTGGCTTTCTTACTCGTACTGGTCGGCCGCACACTTGCCGCGGAAGATTTGTTCCACCAGATGCACTTGTTTGCGCTGGCGGCTTTCCTCCGCGGGCTGGCGATAAATGCTTTTGCAACGTCGGCGTTTCTGAACATTGGCCTGACGATTCGCCTTGTCACGCTGACGCTGGTCATTGCCGTACTTTATCTTTGCGCCCGCTGGCTGAGTTTTGATTCGGCGGAGTCCGGCCTGCAGCCATCGGAAATCTACACAACGGCAGCTGCCTTCCTGGCGGCTGTGCTCGTCTATCAGGAATGCCACTGGGCATGGATCGGCGTCGCCTGGGGCGTGTTGGCACTGGCTCTGGCGATTCTGGGATACTTCGGCGAGCGCCGCGACTTTAGTGTTCAGGCACACGTGCTGGTGCTCGCTGGATTTTTCCGCACGCTGATCTTCAATTTTGATGCCACACAGGAATTCGGTCATTTTACTTTGCGATTGATCGCCTTCTGCCTGATGGCTGCGTTGCAGTATCTATGTGCCTATTTCAGCGGCCCGCGGGATTCGGCGTACGCGGGTCTTTTCTCCGCGCTGCACACCTGGGCCGGCTCGATTCTAATTGGCGTCGTTTCGTTCAAGGAAATATCGTCGCCGTGGATCGCGGTGAGCTGGGGGCTGTTCGCGTTCCTGTTGCTGGTGATCGGCGATCGCGTGAAGCGGATTCAGCTGCACTTCCAGGCATACATATTTTCGGTGTGTAGCCTGTTTCAAATTTTCACCGTCAATCTGAATGCGAGCGAAGCCTTCCGCTGGTTCCCTGCTATTTCAGTGAGGTTCGTGACGCTCGGGCTGGTGGCCGCGCTTTTCTATGCGTGCTCTCGCTGGGCTGCGAAGGCAGAGTTTCTGCAGGCAGCGCTGATCGGCGCGGCATACACATGGGCCGGGTCGTTTTTGATCGGGTTGCTGTTGCTGTATGAACTGGCGGCGACAGGCGTGGCGTTGGGCTGGGGGCTGTTGGGCTTGGCGCTGCTGGAAATTGGCGTTTATTTCAAGTCGCGCAACTGGCGGCTGCAAAGCTATGTCGCATTCGCCATGGCCTTCCTGCGACTCGCTTATTTCAATCTGAATGTGCCGCCTCGCGAGTTGCTGTTCACCACTTTGCCCCTGGCGATCGTTTTTTACTACGGCTATTTCCGGATCACCCAGGTAGCGAGCGGCAAGTTTGCGGAAGAATTCGCTTTGGATCGGCGGCTTGAGGCTGCTGCTATGCTTGCTTACCTGGGTTCAGCAACGCTGGTGCTCTTTGCGCCGTCCTATTTTCGCGAAGGGCCGAGTCTAGTTGTCTGGGCTGCTTTGAGCTTGCTGTTCATCGGCGTGGCCTGGTTCATGCAACGAGAAGTATTCCTTCATCACAGTGTGTTGCTTGCGGTGCTTGTTTTCTTGCGCGCGCTGTCCTTCGAATTTCTGGAGGGCGCCCATCAGGGTGCCTCGTGGACCACGACTCGTTGGTTCGATGTCGCGGCGGTTGCGGCGCTCCTTTTCGCAGGGCAAGCGTTCGCGTTTCCCATCAGGTCACGATTCGCCAGCAGTAGCGGCAACAAGACACCTGACGGCGGAACCTCTTCGAGCTTTTCCATGCTGTTTCAGCATCCCGAGCAGATTTACTTTTTCCCTCCGATGATTCTGGTTACGCTGCTGATCCTCAATGAAGTGTCTCAGGGGCGCGTCACGATCGCCTGGGGAATTGAGGCGGTGGTGGCGTTCCTGTTCGCGCTGCTGGTGGGCGAACGAAGCTTCCGCCTTGCCGGGCTAGGCCTTTTGCTTGTGTGTGTGGGGAAAATCGTCGTTCTTGACGTGTGGCGCCAGGAGCGTTCCGACCGTTACGTCACCCTTATCATTCTTGGCCTCGCGCTGTTGCTGGTGTCCTTCCTGTACACGCGCTATTCCGAAGCGATTCGCCAATATCTGTAGCTGAGGGGTGGGAAAATCCGAGTGGGACGGAGATGAAACGTAGACGGGAATGTAAATGCCCCTGCCATCAGAGTGCGGTCGCTATACACGTTGTGCCTTGTTGTGATGGAATGCCTTTGGTTTTAGTCGAGAGAAGCAAGCAATCCGAGACAGGTGTAATGAAGCTCAAGCCGAATCCTTCCAGTCGCAACATCCGAAGTCCTGATTTGCCCAGCAATCAGACGAGACTTAGAGGCACACTGGCCTGCACGTTGCGGCCATCCTTGGAGGGGGCTATGCTCATCAGACATGCTGGTCGGCCACAGTAAATCGAGAGCCGCACCTTGGGAAACGATGCCGGGCCAACGAAGTATCGCGTTTACTCCAAAGATTCTCTTGAGCGCAGCCTTGTGTCTCATTCCCTGCTCTCTCTTCGCGGATTTTGCTTGCGAGCAACAAAGCCGACTGCAGCAGTCACAACAACAATCGACGCCACAACAACAGGCGCAATCGCAAAAGCAAACGGGCAATCCGGAGCAGGTGAGTGTGACGGCGTCCACGCCGCGTGGAATTCACCTGACGCTGAAGGATGGGACCGTTCACGTAGTGCGCGAATACCGCAAGGACGGCGACCGGGTGCGCTATTACAGTATTGAACGGCACGACTGGGAGGAATTGCCGGCAGCGCTGGTGGACTGGGATGCCACCGCGAAGCAAAACGCGGAAATAGAGAAAGCATCGACGGAACTGGTCGCAAAAGTTCACAAGCAAGAAGAAGGCAAGCGGATGGACAACGTGACCGACATTGACGCCAGCTTGCAGGTCGGCGCGGGTGCCTTTCTTCCTTCGGGAGAAGGCATGTTTGTGGTGGAGGGATCGTCGATCCGGATACTGGACCAGGTGGATAGCGCGTTCCGGACCGATCGAAAGAGGGCCATCGCGCAGGTGTTGACGCCCATTCCGGTGGTGACGGGCAGGAAAAATATGATCATCGCGGGAGCACATGCGAAGTTGCGGCTGCGGACTACAACCCCGGAATTTTACTTGCGGGAAGCGCCGCCGGATCCGGATAAAGTATCGTCGGTTCGCAAGAGCACCCGAGCAGGCGACACCGGTCCAGATGTGGAGTTGATTCGCACGAAGATTAAAGGGAAAGAACGGGAAATTGAATCGATCACCATTTTTTTTGGCGAGCAGATGGGCACTTCCGCGAATTCGGTTTCGGTGCAGCGGTGGGAGGTGGCGCCGGAGGTTTACCGGTTTACGTTGAGCCAATCGTTGCCGCCGGGGGAATACGTCCTGGCGGAATTGTTGCCGGATGGGTTGAATATGTTTGTTTGGGATTTTGGGGTGGATTAGGGGGGTGAACGATTTGCGATGCGGGCTCCGAAACTGTACAGCTCAAACAGTTGCACTGGAGGGTCTATGTCCGTCCCCAAAAGATCGGGTAAGAACGGCACAATAGTTGTTTCCGCCATGCGCGCAAGAGAGAACTTCGGGAAGCTTCTGAACCGCGTTGACGACGAGAGAAGGTCTCTGGTCATAGAGAAGCGCGGGACGCCTAAGGCAGTGCTCCTCAGCATTCGCGATTACGTGAAACTTGCCGCGCCTGAGCCCGAAGTCCTGAGGGCGATTGGTGAGGAGTCAGAGCGGAATGGAGCAAGCAAATTATCCGGGCGTCAGATCAGTGACATCATTAAATCTTCTAGATCCCGGAAACCAAAGCGGTAGTGTTTTCCTTTCGATTGGCAGTCGACACAAACGTGTTGATTTCCGCGGCCATCAAGCCGTTGGGTCTGCCTCGAACTGTGCTGCTGGTTGCGATTACCAAGCCCGCCCACTTGTATTTCTCTCCGCCCATTCTGGAAGAGTATGCTGAGGTTCTTGCGCGTCCGGAACTACGCATCCGCAAAGGCCTTCAACAACAGTTGCTGCAGCTCATCAAAAATCGAAGCCGCAGTGTGGTTCCGGACCGACAACTTGAAGTGACACCGGACCCGCATGACAGTATTTTTTTGGAGTGTGCCGATTTTGCCGGGGCCGATTTTCTGATCACTGGGAACAGAAGCATTTCCCAAGATACTGGAAAAAAACCAAGGTGATATCACCGCGGGAATTTATGACCGCTGTCTCTCCTCATTTGATCCAGTAAGAGCCTTCTAAACAAACCCTAGTGACGGCGATGGGAAGAGAAGGGTTTTTAGCGCTTGGATGCTGGAGCTAGGGCGAAGAGTTCCATGAGGACGCGAAGGACGTCGGAGATGCGAAAGGGTTTCTGGAGACGGCGGGCGGTAGCCAGACCTTCGTGCTCGTCGTCGGCTCCCCCAACGTCGCCGGACATAAAAATCACTTCAGGGCGATTCGGGTTAGAGGCAATGCGGAGGCGCTGGGCGACGCCGTAGCCATCGGAGTTGGGACCCGTTCCAGAAAGCTTCAAATCGCACAAGAGAACGTCGTACTTTCCGGCGAGCACAAGTTGCAGGGCTTGTTCCGCGGATGCCGCGACATCCACTTTCAAGCCGTACGCGGCAAGTCCTTCGGCGAGGAGCATGCGGATGCTTTCTTCGTCGTCCAGGACCAGGATTTTGCGATTGGTGATGGACTCCAACGAAGGCAGCAACATTTCTCCAGAACTGGAATCGAGTTCGCGCACCGGACGCCGCCCGGCTTCTTTGGAAGCGATGGGCAAGGTGACGGAAAAAAGGGCGCCACCGCCGGCTACGGATTCTGCTTCGATATCGCCGCCGTGTTCGCGAACGATGGACATGCAGATGCTGAGGCCGAGACCGGTGCCGCCTCCAGGACGTTTGGTGGTGAAAAAAGGATCGAAGAGTTTGGGAAGAGCTTCGGGGCGGATGCCGACGCCGTCGTCCTTCACGTTGACAAAAACAAGCTGCCCACGCTTTCCGACATGCACTTGAATGCGGCCGGAGGGGCGCACTTCCCGAATGGCTTGTTCCGCGTTGCTGACCAGGTTGAGGACTACCTGGATGAGCTGATTGGCGTCCCCGACAATCGGGGGCAGGCCGGGCTGAGGCTGAAACTCCACTTCAATGTTATTGCGCTTCAGGGAGTGTTCGTGAAGTTGAATGGTGCGGTCGACGATGCTGTTGAGATCGAGAACCTTTTTCTGTGGCGAGGCTGGACGCGAGAATTCGAGTAGATTTTGGACGATGCGCGCGGCACGGCGCGCCTGGCGATGAGCCATTTCGAGCTGGCGTTTGGTATTTTCGTCGACGCCCTGGCGATCGCGGAGGAGTTCGCTGACGCCGAGAATCGCGGTGAGGGGATTATTGAGTTCGTGGGCGACACCGGCGAGCATCTGGCCCATGGCCGCTAGCTTTTCGGCCTGAATCAGTTGTTCTTCGAGGCGCTTCACTTCGGTTACGTCGCGCGCGGAGATGACCACGCCTTCGATCTTCCCCTTTTCATCGCATAGCGGGCTGAAGTGGCAGCGCAGACGGCGCCAATTGCCTTCTTTGTGGCGCACCTGAACTTCGACGGAGGAAAATGTCTTGCGCCCGGCGACTACGTCATCGAAGGCGGCCGTCAGGGTTCGACGGTCGTCCGGATGAGTCCAATCGCCGAAGGTAAGTTTGAGCGCTTCGGCAGAATCGTAACCGAGGGCATCTTTCACCTTGGGGCTGACGAAGGTGTAGCGCCGTTCCAGATCGATCACAAAGATGAGATCCGGGAAGCTTTCGACCAGGCGATGCGCAAATTCCTGTTGTTTGTGCAGGCGCTTTTCAATGTTGCGGCGCTCGGTGATATCGACCAACGCACCCTGATAGCGGATTACTTTACCACTGGTGTCGCGAACCGCGGTGGCGGTGTTCAGACAATAGAGCAACTGGCCGTCCTTACGGCGCAGGGTAAGTTCGCGGCCTTCCGGAGATGGCTGACGGTTGATATCGCGGATGAGCGCAGCGCGTTGTTCTTCATCGGCGACGAATTCAGAGACGCGTTTGCTGAGGAGCTCTTCCTTGGAATCGTAGCCCAGCATTTTGACGAGCGCGGGATTGACTTCGAGAATGACGTCCTCGGTGGTGGCGATGTAGATGCCTTCCTGCAGGGTTTCGAAGAGTTCGGTGAAGCGGGCTTCATTGCGGCGCGCGGAAGAAATGTCGCGGGCGAGAACGGTGAGGCCGGTGACCTGATTCTCGCGCAGCATCGCGTGGGCAACGCAATCGAAGTAAAACACCGAACCGGTTCTCGTCAGGCGGGCCTGCACGACGCCATTCCAGACGCGGCGATCGAGGAAGCGGGCCTGCCCTTTTTTGAAGATGTCCGGCGAGGTGCCCGCGGCATCCTCGAAAAACTCCGAAAGATTCTTGCCGATGACGTGTTGGAACGGCTGGCCGACCAGGTCCACAAAGCTGCGATTAGCCGCGCGGATTTCTCCATCCATGCTCAGAGCGAGCAGCACATCGTCAAAGGAATCGATAAGTTCGCGGAAGCCCTGCTGCGACTTGGAAATCATCTCGAAAAGGTTTTCGAGTTGGCGGTCGCTGGGCGCGGCGGAATTTTGCTGATCCATGCCGCGGACCATGCCCTTGAGTTCCGCGAGTTCCTGCGTTTTTTTCCAGACATAGACACCGAGGAGAATGACCAGCACGACCAAGCCGATGGGCGCGGGCCGCAGACCAAACCGATCCAGACGCAGGGAATCCCAGGCGAACCAGGCGAATCCCACGGTAACGATGACGAGGACGATGAAAGTGAGGCGCCAAAGTTCGTGCTGGCGCTTTTCGAATTGCTCGAGGCGAGGATCCACAGGGGGTTGCGAACCCGTTGGAGGGGACGGAGTCTGCAAGGAGCCGGAATTTTGTTCAGGCAGCATGTTTTGCACGAAACGCGGCGTGCGGCGTTACGTATTAGGTTGCTCAATCCCATGGTACGGAGGGGGATGCAGGGGGGCAAGGAAGTCGGCAGCGGGTCGTTCGTGAGGTTCACCTGTACTAAGGTGCAAGCTGGGCCAAGCCGTCAGACGTGAAATGAAAGAAGACGAAGAGCCCACCCTTTGCTGGGAAACGCAAAGGGTAGGCCACCCGGGAGGTCTCAGGGCTCGGAAGGGCGCCACCCGCCCCTACTAGGTTTCGGTACGTTTCCGAGTAATTGTCGCAATCAGATACAAGACAAGGACGGAAACACCGACCAGCCTTGGTAACCAGGGACCGCCCCTCGTGAGCCAAAGAGATACAACGAGCCACACCGATGCAACTACCACCCGAATGTACTTAGCTCTGTCCCAGTTTCGCGAATCTGTGGGAGTTGTTGGTTTGAAGCCATCGGTGTGCAGGGATTCACGCTTCAGTACGAGGTGCCAAGCGATAGCTGTTACGATCATGACGCCTAAGTTTGCTATTCCAAAGACTTGCCAATCGATAACTCCTGCGAGCAGAAGAAAAACGAGCGTGGCTATTGCGATAACCGCGCAAATTGGCACTAATGTGCTCCGCCGCATAGGAGTCAAAATATCACGGATGACTCCTTGCTAGGCTGTATAGGCCTGCGCTTCCGGGAACGCAGCAATTAGAAAGTAAAACGGCGTCCCGGGTTAGCGGGACGCCGTTTTTGGTCGAATTGTTGAAGGCCGATCCAAAGATCGGCCACTACTAGTGTGCTGTCCCGTAAATACCTTTACATAGTCGTTCGACTTTAGCGAAGATGGAATCCGCTGTGGCGGTCCAGACGAAAGGCTGCGCATTTCGGTTGGAATTCTTGACGTAG
>Ga0070765_100002169_pt1 | contig 12216 bp, 8 predicted proteins | sample HubBroMetageWFT5_FD_71516 | JGI IMG/M metagenome (GOLD analysis project Ga0070765, IMG submission 71516) | Warmed and freeze-thawed soil microbial communities from the Hubbard Brook experimental Forest, New Hampshire - Hubbard Brook CCASE Soil... | ecosystem: Environmental > Terrestrial > Soil... | reverse complement strand
TTTTCTGCCTTCAGCGAGGCCGAGCAGAACGGATTGCTGACGGACGAGTTCGCGCGAGAAGCTGCGCCCGGCAGCGCCTATAGCAATGTCCTCGACTACTGGAATCACTCCTCCGGCGAAATGCTGCAACGGTTGCTCTACACCGACATCAAGACTTATCTGGTCGAACTGCTTATGAAGCAGGACAACATGAGCATGGCCGCATCCATCGAGAGCCGCGTGCCGTTTCTCGACCACGTCCTGGTCGAATTCGCGACTCGCATTCCGCGCGAAGTGCAAATCCAGGGACTGGCCGGCAAACGCATTCTGAAAAAAGCAGTGGAAGATTTGCTCCCCCACTCGATTCTCTACCGCACTAAACTCGGATTCCCCACGCCTTGGAGCGGTTGGCTGGCCGGAACGCGCCTGGAGACAATTCGCGAGATGCTGCTCGAACCCCGCAGCCTGGATCGCGGATACTTCCGCCGCGAAGCGATTGAAAAACTGTTCGACGAACATCGCGCGCAGCATCGGGACAACTACGATCGCATCTGGCGATTGCTCAATCTTGAGTTGTGGCATCGCGTCTGCCTCGAAGGCGAAGCGCACGACGAGGTTGCCGAGCCGGCAATGAAGATGGCGTCGACGCAATAACGATTTGTTTTGGTGGTGGTCTGTGTTCTCCGATATCTCTAGTGCTATCCTCGTTATCCTATGCGCAGTCTCCGCCTGATCTGTTTCGTTATTACGTTCACCACGCTCTGTGCTTTTGCTCAACAACCATTTCTCAGCTCTTCTCAATGGACTGCCCTGCGAGGCGAATCAAGCGGTGCCGCTCCCTACGAGAATCTCCGCTACCTGACGACTCTGCATCGAGTGCCGGCAACTCCGGAATTCGACCAGGCAGCGGCCTTCATGTTGCAGCGCGCGCGCGAGTACGGACTCGCCGATGCCCACAGCGAGCAGTTCCCGATCGACGGCACCAAGACGTATGGCCTGATGCGCTCGTACCTGGCATGGACAGTCGAAGAAGCGCGGCTCTGGGAAGTGCGTCCGCAGCATCTCCTTCTCGGAGATTGGAAGACCGATCCCATCCACCTCGCCGACTACAGTCACAGCGCCGATGTGGAAACGGAACTGGTCGACGTCGGCAGCGGGGCCAGCGAGGCCGATTACACCGGTAAGAACAAGGACGTGCGCGGCAAGATAGTGCTCGCCGACGGCGTCCTGGCGCGAGTGCAGGAACTGGCGATCGCGCAACATGGCGCGGTGGGCATCGTCAGCGACATGCCCAACCAGACCACGGCTTGGTCCGGTCTCGACACAACTATCGTTCGCTGGGGTCACCTCGACGCCCGTCAACCGGTCGGCTTCGCCTTCATGATTTCGCGCCAGACCGCTGAAGCGTTGCGTTCTCGCCTGCGCAGCGGCGAATCGATTGTTCTCAACGCTCACGTGAAAGCCACCGTCGGTCCTGGCCACTGGACGGTTGTGACCGCCACCATTCCAGGCACCGACCCAGCCGCGGGAGAAATCGTCTACAGTTGCCACCTCGATCACGAGCGTCCGGGAGCAAACGACAACGGCAGTGGATGCGTCACCATTCTCGAATCCGCCCGTGTGCTGGCGCGCCTGATCGATTCAGGTCAACTGCCGCGCCCCAAACGCACGTTGCGTTTTATTTGGGGGCCGGAGGTCGAGGGCACCATGGCGTTTCTCGCCAGTCATCCAGAAATCAGGCAGCGGTTGCGCGCCGACATCCACATGGATATGGTTGGCGGCGACCCTTTCAAGAACAAGTCCGTATTCCACGTCACCGCAACGCCGTGGTCGCTGCCAAGTTTTGTAACCGACGTGGGCGCCGTGTTTCTCGACACCATTCGCGCCGCTGCCAGCGGATACGCCGCGGGTGAATTGCCCGCCGACCTCGGCATCGTCGAAACTCGCGCTGGCGCCCAGGGCACTCGTAATGAGCTCTTCGGCGATGTGACGCCCTATTCGAGCGGCAGTGATCACGACGATTACGACACTTCCACCATCGCTGTCCCGTCGCTCTATCTCCGCGACTGGCCCGACATCTACATCCACACCGACCATGACACTCTCGACCAGATCGACGCAACCAAATTGCGCCGCGTCGCCCTGCTGGGCGCGGCTTCCGGATACGTGTACGCGAGCGTCGCCGCGCAACAACTTCCAACCTTGCTGCCGTTCCTCACCGCTCAATCCGAAGTTCGCCTCGCCCACGCATTCGGAGCGGCGCAGCAATTGGTTGACGATCCGGGGCTCGAAACGGACGTTGCCTGGTATGAAGCGCGCAATCTGGTGGATCAAACCCTGCAGCGTGAACGCGCAACCCTGCGCTCCGTTGTCGAATTCACAGGCGCCTCTGGGGAAGCGGACATGGACGGCGTGAAGGCTCTCGCCGGTCAGGCAGCTGGTTTCCAAAACTGGATTGACGGGCGAGCCATCCTGAGGGGAGCGAGAGGGGCGGCTCCCATCTCTCCTTGGGTCAGCGCATCCGATGCAAAACGTGTCCCCATCCGGATTGGCGAATTCGGCCCGCTGACCTATCAGAACGACAACGTCCTGCTGGCGCGCCTGGGCAAAGAGCGCTACGCGAAAATCAAACTGATCAATAGCGAAGCCACCCAGTTACTCAACGTGCGTGACCAATCGGAACTTTACGCCTACGAGATTGTCAACTTCGTGAACGGCAAGCGCAGCGTTGGCGAAATACGTGATGCGGTCTCAGCCGAATACGGCCCTCTGCCGGTGAACCTTGTTGCCGACTATCTTGACGCTTGCGTCCAAGCCGGGGTGATCCAGTGGAAGTAACTTTCTAAGGTGAAAACGTTTGCACGTACAAGTCGTTGCACTCCTACTTAGCAGCGAGACCAGTTGCAAAGCGGCCGCCAGCGCACTACAGTACGTAAGCGATTGGAGAGGATAGGCATTGAAGATCTCGCAAAAAGGCCTCTACGCGCTGCAAGCGATCATGACCTTGGCCCGTCGCTACGGAACCGAGACCGTCAAGATCCGCGACATCGCCATGGACAGCGATCTGCCGGAAAAATTTCTGGAGTTGATTCTGCTGGAACTGAAGAACGCGCGCATTGTCGAAAGCGTTCGTGGCGCAAAGGGTGGCTACCGCCTGCGTCGCGCGCCGGCGGAGATCAAACTCAGCGAGATCATTCGTTTGGTCGACGGTCCACTCGCGCCCTTTGGCGATGCCGACCAACTTCGCAGCCTCATCATCACCGATCCCGACCATCGCGCGCTCTATGGTGTGTTTTTGGAGGTGCGCGACGCAGCGGCCAGGATACTGGAGAGTACCTCAGTCGCCGATATTGTGGGGAGAGCTTCCAAACCGCAGAAACGATCGAGAGCGAAGAAGAAAGTGAAGAAAGATATTCTTCTTTCGATCGTTCACAGCGACCTGAAGAGCAAGTAGCCTGCGGTCCAGCGGGCTTTACGCCAGAACCGTCTGATACTCCGCATAGACGCCTTTGAAATCGGTGATTTCATGGGTGCCCTCGAAGTGCCAGATACGCGTAGCCACTTCATCAATCAGATCCTCGTCATGCGTCACCAGCAGCACCGTTCCCGGATAGCGCTGCAATGAAATGTTGAGCGCATTGATCGATTCAAGATCCAGATGGTTGGTCGGCTCATCCAGCACCAGCAAGTTCGGCTTCTGCAGCATGAGTTTGCAAAAAAGCAGACGCGCCGCTTCACCGCCGGAGAGCACATCCGTCCACTTCTCAGCATCATCGCGAGGAAACAGCATCTGGCCGAGAATGCCGCGAATCTCCTCCGTCGATGCCGAAGGATCCCACTGATGCAGCCACTCCAAAACCTTGATGCCGGGCTCGATCAATGCCTTGTGATCCTGCGCAAAATATCCCACCGCCGCTTCGTGCCCCCAGATAACTTTTCCACCGTCTACGAAAGGCCCATCGTAGCCGCTAGTCTTTCGCAGTTCCGATTCCGAAACCGTCGGCGAGTTCGCGAGCAGCGCGTTCACCAAAGTAGTTTTGCCGGAGCCGTTGCGGCCCATCAGCGCGATCTTCTCTCCACGCAGCACGCTCGCCGTGAAACCTGCAATCACTTTGGCTTCACCATACGACTTCGTCACACCCTCGATTTCGAGAATGTGTTTACCCGAGGGCCGCTTCTGCTCAAACTTCAGATAGGGACGCTGGATGTTCGACCGCGCCAGTTCGGTGACCTGTAGGCGCTCGACTTCCTTGCGCCGCGACTGTACCTGGCTGGAGCGCGTTCCGGCGGCGAACCGCGCAATGAACTCGTTCAACTGGTCAATCTTCTTTTCGCGTTGCGCGTTCTGCGATTCGATCTGCGAGCGGATCTGAGTCTTCGCGACCACCATGTCGTCATAAGTGCCGGTGTAAGTAATGATGGTCTCGTAATCGATGTCGGCAATGTGCGTGCAAATGCCATTGAGAAAATGGCGATCGTGCGAAATCACAATCAGCACGCCTTCATACTGATTCAGAAAATTCTTCAGCCAATGGATCGAATCGAGGTCAAGATTGTTCGTAGGCTCGTCGAGCAACAGCGCTTGCGGATGTCCGAATAAAGCCTGCGCCAACAGCACGCGCACTTTCTGCCCGCCCGGTAATTCTGACATTTTCCGTTCGTGTTGCTCGTCGGGAATGTCGAGGCCCTGCAGCAGAATCGCGGCGTCGCTTTCGGCCGTATAGCCGTCTTCCTCGCCGACGATGCCTTCAAGTTCGCCCAGTTTCATGCCGTCCGCGTCGGTCATCTCAGGCTTGGCGTAGATGATTTCTCGTTCTTCGAGAGCAGCCCACAAACGACGATTGCCCATGATGACCGCATCAATCACGCGATACTTATCAAAGGCGAACTGGTCCTGGCTCAAAACGCCCAGCTTGCGCGGGCGGACGACCGTCCCCTTCTGCGGCTCAAGTTCGCCGGTCAAAAGCTTCATGAACGTGGATTTGCCCGCACCGTTGGGGCCGGTGAGACCGTAGCGTTTCCCCGGAACAAAGCCCGTGGAAACCTCGTCAAACAGAATTTTAGCGCCGTAGCGCATGGAAACATTGCCAACCGAAATCATGATATTCAGGGAACTGCGGGAATCGATCCAATCGGAGGAAGACGCAGCTGCTGTTATTAGAATATCACGGAGGGTGCCTCATTCATTCGCGGCTTTCTGCGAATGAGTGGACCCACAGGAGGCACCGAAGTAACACAGAGCAGCCACTAGCCCGTCGCCGCAGCCAACCACGAATTCGTGTTAGCCTTTTCAAGCGAGTCTTCACTGAAAGCGGGACGCAATAATAATGAACGACCCTCACTCTTCGATAAATCTCCAGACCATTGCAAGACAAGTGGTGCAAGCAGCCGGCTTTCAGCCCGACTTTCAGCCCGAAGTTCAAAAGCAATTGGCGGATATCAGAGCGCATCCGCCGCAACTCGTGCCTTCCGACAAGGTCCGTGACCTCAGAAATCTGCTTTGGTCGTCAATCGACAACGACACCTCCAAAGATCTCGACCAGATTGAAGTTGCCGAACGTCTCCCCAACGGCGACGTCAAAGTGATGATCGGAGTCGCCGACGTAGACGCTTTTGTCCCCAAAGACTCCCCCATCGATCAACACGCGGAACGTGAGACCACTTCTGTCTACACCGGCGTAGCCATCTTTCCGATGTTGCCGAACGCACTCTCGACCGGCGCATCTTCACTGCTTCCAGACGTGGACAGGCCGGCAGTAGTCACCGAATTCGTGGTCAATGCCGGCGGCGCGCTGAACGCCAGCAATGTCTATCGAGCCATCGTTCGTAACAAGGCGCAACTCACCTACAACGCCGTCGGAGCATGGCTCGACGGAACGGCTCCCGCTCCGCCCAAAGTGGCTGCGTCATCGGATCTGCAGTCGCAACTCAAACTGCAGGATCAAGTTGCCCAGGCACTCAAGAAGCTGCGCTTCGAGCATGGCGCTCTGGCACTGGACACAAGCGAGGTAGTTCCCCTGCTCTACAGCGAGCAAGTCGTCGATGTCGTGAAGGTCACCAAGAATCGGGCCACCGATTTGATCGAAGATTTCATGGTTGCCGCCAACGGCGTAGTTGCTCGTCTGTTGGAGAAAGTTTCTTCCTTACGCCGCATCGTGAGAACTCCCGCGCATTGGGACGGCATCGTCCGACTCGCGGCGGCGCAGAGCGTGAAGCTGCCCGCCGATCCCGATTCCAAGGCGCTCAACGATTTTCTCTTGAAGCGCAAAGCCGCCGATCCGGACCACTTCGCCGACCTCTCGCTGGCCGTCATCAAGCTGGTGGGGCCAGGCGAATATATTCTGGAGCGGCCCGGCGACTCTCCCGTAGGCCACTTCGGACTCGCTGTCCAGGACTACACCCACTCCACCGCCCCCAACCGCCGTTTTCCCGACATCGTAACCCAGAGATTGATCAAAGCTTCGCTCGACGGAAAGCCCGGTCCCTACACCGACAACGATCTCGCCGCTATCGCCTCAAACTGCACCGAGAAAGGCGACGCGGCGCGAAAGGTGGAACGCGAAATGTCGAAGCGCGTCTCAGCGATGGCAATGAGTAATCGGATCGGCGAAACCTTCGACGCGATGATCACCGGAACAACTCCCAAAGGCACCTTCGTTCGCGTCGCACAACCCCACATGGAAGGCTTACTGGCGCAGGGAGCGCAAGGGCTGAACGTGGGCGATAAGCTGCGTGCGAAGCTGGTGCGGACAGATGTCCAGCATGGCTTCATCGATTTTGTCAGAGCCTAGGAACCGACCGGCGTCTCCCGGTTTGGGATCGTGAGTGCGAACGATGGCGGTAAACGCCCGCTTCCGTCAAGGATCAGAGTCAGCAGATCAGGGTTCCGATAACCTTCGGTGATTTGGATAGGAAGCTGATGGAGGATTACAGTTAAGTCATATTCATGGCCCTCCCATTCAAGTTTGGACTCATAGTATTTGCGTTTGTCACTCTGGGTTGGACGTCATCCTGCTTGGCACAGGCCCCTGAGGGATCGTTCGGGACCATCACTGGAACGGTTGTTGATCAGAGTGGAGCGGTCGTCGCCGGTGCCCGAGTAAAACTTTCTGCTACCGCCGCCGCCACCAGCGAAGACCAGTCCCACAAACCGGAAGCTCCGACAGACGAAGTTCTGACCGGCGAAGTGCTAACCGGCAACGACGGGCAATTCTCTTTCGCCAACGTCGATCCCGGACCCTTCCATCTCACCATTACAGCGGCGGGCTTCGCGGCGCAATCCTCCTCGGGAGTCCTGCAAGCGGGTGAGACCTGCGTTGTTCCGCAGATTGCAATGGCAGTTGCAACCAACGTCTCTGATGTCGAGGTCAGGCTCACCCAGACCGAAGTGGCCGAAGAGCAGATCAAGGTTGAAGAGAAGCAGCGTGTGCTCGGCGTCATTCCAAATTTCTACGTCAGCTATATCCCTAATGCTGCTCCCCTCAACTCAAAGCAAAAATTCAAGCTTGCCTCCAAGACAGTGATCGATCCCTTTACCTTCGTGATCGTTGGGGGAGCTGCGGGAATCGAGCAAGCGCAAAATCACTTCAGCGGATATGGGCAAGGTGCAGAAGGTTATGGAAAGCGCTTCGGCGCCGGCTATGCCGACACCGTTGCGGGCACGTTCATTGGAGCCGCCATACTGCCATCGCTTTTGAAACAGGACCCGCGCTATTTCTACAAGGGAACCGGCAGCAAAACATCGCGGTTCCTCTATGCGATTGCCAATGCCTTTATCTGCAAGGGCGACAACGGACGCTGGCAGACAAACTACTCGAATATCCTCGGAAGCCTGGCGGCGGGCGGCATTTCAAATCTCTACTATCCGTCGCAAGATCGCAGTGGAGCGGCATTGACCTTAGAAAACGGAGCCATCGGCCTCGGCTCCACCGCTGTAGCCAATCTCTTGCAAGAATTTGTCGTCCGCCACCTGACACCAAAGCTTCCCAGCAACGACCCGGCGAAACCCTAAAGATACGTTTGCGCCAATGACTTCCCGTTTGCCTGTTATCCATGAACTTCAGCCGGACCTTCGTGCCGATTACGGACCGGGAGATTATGATTTTCTCGGGCGGCAAGGTTCCTGCGACATCGCCGAATGAGGAGGCCGGGAAATGCTGGGGAGAAGATTCATATTCGATTTCCGTATTCGCGCGATGTTCGCATTCATCCTGCTCGGGGCAGTCTGGGCACCACGGTCGTTTGCTCAACGGGACCAGGCGCTTCATCCCAGATACAGCGTCCAATTTTTCCAGTTGCAGGTGGAAAACCAGGATCTGCGAATGGCCTTCCGTGACGTGGAGCCCACCGGCGCTTCCAACGGAAAGGCCGTGCTTCTGCTACACGGAAAGAATTTCTCCGGGTTTTACTGGGAACCGACCATCGAGTTCCTGGCGCAGCAGGGCTATCGCGTCATTGCCCCTGACCAGTTAGGGTTCGGCGCGTCGTCACGGCCGGACATTCATTACAGCTTCCACCAGATGGCTCAGAATACGAAGGCGCTGCTCGATCATTTGGGCATCCAGCAAGTCGACGTGATTGCGCATTCAATGGGTGGGATGCTGGGCGTGCGTTTCGCGCTGCTGTTCCCCGAGACGGTCGAGAAACTGGTGTTGGAAAATCCGCTCGGGCTCGAAGACTACCGAAAACTCGTTCCTTACATTCCATTGCAACAGCAGTATGCGGCGGAGTTGAGCCAGAGCTACGAGAAAATACTCGATTACCAGAAAAGCTATTACCCGGGAGCATGGAAGCCGGAATATGAGGTCTATGTTCGCGATCAGGCCGGCGTCCTCAGCACGGGCGAGTATCCGCGCGATGCGTGGTCTTCAGCGCTCACCTACCAGATGATCTACGAAGAGCCGATCGTTTACGAAATGGCCGAGATCAGCCGCCCAACGCTGCTGATCATCGGACAAGCCGATCGCACCGTCGTCGGCAAAGATCGCTTGCCGCCCCGCTTACAGTCGGTCGCGGGGCAGTTCCCCGAACTTGGCCGCAAAGCACAAGCCTCCATTAGGGGCTCAACGCTGGTCGAGGTTCCGGATTGCGGCCACATACCGCACATCCAGAAACCTGAGCAGTTTCGCAATGCGGTGGTGACGTTCTTCACTGCGTCTTCATCGCGCTGATGCCCCGCGCAGCCCAAACTGATCCACCACGCGATACCCGCATAGTCTAGGGACCATGAGCAGATGCAACGGGACGGATCAAAGGGTATAGTGGCACGACCCTGAAAACCACGACCCTATCAACGATGACCGCAACATCCATATCAACGACAAGATTGAGTCTCGGCCGTCATCTGTTTGGAGTAGCGGCTTTCGCCTTTGGCCTTATCATGCTGGCCTGGCACGATTACAACGGCTGGCATCAGCCGCGTTACCTTGTCTATTCTGCCGCTGTCGCCCTGATCTTCGGAGGCACCGCGATTCAGTTTCATCGCACCGCGAAAACGGGCGCAGTTGTCCTTGCTGCGGTTTATTTTGTCTTCGCCCTATTGTGCCTGCCAGGAATTATAGCCAAACCGCAGATCTACAATAACTGGGGCAACTTCTTCGAGCAGTTCTCTCTCCTCACCGGAGCCGCGATCATTTATAAGCGCTTGTCATCGGCAAGGTCACAGGAAACGCTTCATCGGATCGGCGGCATTCTTTTCGGTATCTGTGTCGTTTCCTTTACCCTCGAGCAGGCGATTTATCTTAGCCCTACGGCCAGTTTTGTTCCCAAGTGGATTCCGCCAAGTCAGATGTTTTGGGCGATAACGACGACCGTTTTTTTCGCGCTGGCAGCTCTCGCTCTTCTTACCAATCAGATGGCACTTCTCGCGACTCGCCTGCTGACAATGATGCTCGTTATCTTTGGGCTACTCGTGTGGGTACCGTTGCTACTTTCGGATCCCCACAGTCATACGAATTGGAGCGAAACCATCGAGACCTTCGCGATTGCCGGAACAGCATGGATACTTGCCGATCTCCTCGGCGAGTATCGGCCTGAGTAACGCTAACCCAGCTGGGAAAATTCCGTGATCTTACTCCGGCTGCTTCGCCACCGGAGGCTCATACGGCTGTTCCAATCCCCGTCGTGCCGCCAGTGTCGCTTCCGGAAGCGTCGCTCCGGCCGCGTCCAATGCCGCCCGATACTGATCCACAGCGGCGATTCGGTCCTCTTTCAAGTCAAAAATGCGGCCCAGATAAATATGGGACCAAGCAATCACCTTGGGCTCGTGCGCGGTCTGCAACGCTTGCTCAAAGTACTTGCGCGCCCCCTCCATGTCCCGATTCGCGGTGGCGACCTCGGCCAAAATGAAGAGAGCGCGTCCAGAATCTTCGACCTGGTCATCGAGCGCCTTTTGCGCTAGCTTCTGCGCCGTTTCCAGATCGCCTGCTGCGAGTCGCCGCTCCGCGTTTAGCAGCAGGTTCCCTTTACTGCCTCCTGTGTGCAGCAGTTCCGGCGCCGCTTCGCCCGAAAACTGAATGTGCGATGCCCGCTTCATTTCCTTTCCGACTTCAATCGAGCCAACCATGTTCGCATAAGCATTGCGCATGCCCTCGGGTTCTCTGTCGAACTTGGCCAGCGCGTCGTAAAAATAGCGCGTCAGGATGTAGCCTTCCTTATCGTCCTGCTCGATCGCCTGAGCCCGCTCCGCCTCTGGAGCCTTCGTCAAGCGCTCTTCGATCGCCCGTATCAGGCATTCCGTCACCAGCAACGAAATGTTGCTCTTGAACGCGTCATCCATCGGAGAGTTATCCACCATCGTGAGCAGCGGTTCCAGCCGCTTGAACGAATCGCCGTTTTTCAGCGCGAGCGGGTCCAGAAGATAATGCAGATAGGTATGCCGGATCTGCTGCATCTTGATCGCTGTCCCCGGAGTCGGTGAAATCACGACGTAATAATTCGAAGCATAGTTGCGCGCGTTGGTCTGCCCCGGTGCGCCCATCGCATCCAGATAGACGGTAAACTGTCGTCCCAGATAGCCCGCCGACGGCATCCTCAAATAGATCTCGGTGTCAAACGTCATCTTCGCTAGCGGATCGTGATATACCTCTGTCAACTCCGTATAACGCGCGCGATGCCGCTCCCAGATAGCGTGCAGCGCGATCTTCTGATAAAAAGCCTGCATCAGAGGCACGATGTCATCCACCACCGCCGCATCCGGCGGCAGTTCCGCTGGCTTTACTTTCAGTGCGAAAGCCGGCGGCTCCCCGAGATAGAGCGCCAGCGACACGTAGTGAGAAAGATCGTGTGACGGATCCGGTGATTGGTGCTGCCGGTAAAACAAGCACATCGCTCCGATTACGTCCTGAGCCCCGGCAGTATTCTCGACGGCCTTGCCAACCTCAGACCGGATCTGCGCGCGCAGCGGGTCGGAAATACCTAACTCCTGGTCATAGCCGCAGGTGTTGATCGCGGTCAACACAGTGAACAGGGTTTCGCTCGTCTCCAGAGACACCGGCGCTTGGTTCTGCGCCAACCCACGGCCCGCGAGCAGCACGACCGCCAAGCTTACAATGAATGTCCCACGAACGATTTGTCTCAGGAAATTTCCTCGGGTCCCAAGCATGGTTGGAGCTAGAAGTAGTGTACGAACTGGTCAATTGGCGGTCAAACGGACGTTTGCAACGGATATTGCGTGGAGAAATACGAATAACTTAAAGTGCAAAGAATTACATCCTCTCCACATTGACGGCGGGCATTTTTTGTTGACACTTGCAAAGCCCCAAGTCATACTCCCGTGCTCGCGGCTATGCATGCGGATTCCAATCCGCTGATTCAAGATTCTTGCCTACAACAAAACGGCTTGGACGAAAATTAGCGCAAAACAAAAATGGGAGAGATCATGCACGACAATCCTACGTCGACCACAAGAGGCCGCCAACGCCGAATCTTCATCGCCTCTATCGTGGGTTCTTTTCTCTTGCTCGCAACGCACGGCTCGGCCAAGGAAATTGCGATCTTCAACCAAACCAGTAGCGCATCTAATCCCACAGGCAGCCTGGTCGCCGACAGCAACGGAGTGCTCTATGGGACAGCATCGCAGGGCGGAGGATATGGCTCCGTCTTCTCATTGACGCCGCCCGCGGAAGGCCAGACGAACTGGACCGAAACAGTCCTTTACCAATTCCAGGGTGGCACCGACGGCATCGATCCTACAAATGGCCTTACACCCGACGGCAGCGGCGGTTTTTTTGGAGTGAC
>Ga0070765_100002168_pt1 | contig 12221 bp, 9 predicted proteins | sample HubBroMetageWFT5_FD_71516 | JGI IMG/M metagenome (GOLD analysis project Ga0070765, IMG submission 71516) | Warmed and freeze-thawed soil microbial communities from the Hubbard Brook experimental Forest, New Hampshire - Hubbard Brook CCASE Soil... | ecosystem: Environmental > Terrestrial > Soil... | reverse complement strand
ATGGAACTCGATTTCGAAAAGGACGGCGGACTCATCCCGGCGATCGTGCAGGATGCGACGAACGGCGAGGTGCTGATGCTCGGATACATGAACAAAGAGGCATTTGGGCGCACGCAGGAATCGGGGCTGGTGACCTTTTATAGCCGTTCGCGCAAGAAGCTCTGGACCAAGGGTGAAAGCAGCGGGCAAAAGCTGCTGGTGCGTGAGCTGCGCGTGGATTGCGATCTGGATGCGGTGCTGGTGCGGGTGGAACTTGCGGGCGCGGCCGTTTGCCACGAAGGCTATCGGAGCTGTTTCTACCGCAGGGTTGAGCCGGACGGAGAATTACTGGTCACTGCCGAGCGCATGGCTTCGCCGGAAGAACTCTACGGGAAAAGGAGCGGGCAATGAGCCGTCTAAAGCTGGGCATACCGAAGGGAAGCCTGCAGGAATCCACACTGGAGCTTTTCGCGCGGGCGGGCTGGCGCATTGCGGTGAATTCGCGCAGCTATTTTCCGAGCATTGACGATCCGGAAATCGAATGCATGCTGGTGCGCGCGCAGGAAATGCCGCGCTACGTGGAGAGCGGCGCGCTTGATGCGGGGATCACGGGCAAGGATTGGATTTTGGAGACGAGCGCAAACGTGGAAGAGGTTGCCGAGCTTGTCTACGCGAAGAGCAGCCTGGGACGGGTTCGCTGGGTGCTCGCCGTGGCGGAGGATTCCGCCGCGCAGAGCGTTCGCGACCTGGAAGGAAAAGTGATCGCGACAGAAGCAGTGCGGCTGACCGAGAAATATCTGGCAAAGCATGGAGTGAAGGCGCGAGTGGAATTTTCCTGGGGCGCGACGGAAGTGAAAGTGCCACAACTGGCCGATGCGATTGTGGAGGTGACGGAAACGGGAGCGTCGTTGCGCGCGAATCATCTTCGGGTGGTGGATACGCTGCTGGAATCGGCGCCGTGGTTCATTGCGAATCGCGCGTCATGGAAGGATGGGGCAAAGAGAGAACAAATCGAAAACATGACGCTGCTACTGGAAGGGGCGATCAAGGCATACAACCGGGTGGGGCTGATGCTGAACGTGCGGCGCGACGATCTGGCCGGGGTCCTTTCGGCGCTGCCCGCTTTGAGGAACCCGACGATCGCGCAGTTGAGCGATCCGGATTGGGTGGCAATCAATACGATCGTGGAGGAGAAGACCGTGCGGCAATTGATTCCCAAACTGAAGTTCGCGCGCGCGGAAGGGATTGTTGAGTATCCGCTCAACAAGATTGTGTACTGATGCGCGTCCTAAAGCTTAGTGAGGCAATCGAAAGAAAGATGCTCGCCGCGCGGCGCGGGAGCGATGCCGCGGCGGAGCGCGCGGCCGGGCGGATCGTGAAGGATGTGCGGCGGCGTGGAGATGCGGCACTGTTTGCGTGGACGCGGAAATTCGACCGGCTCGCGGTGAATGCAGGAAACTTGTGGGTGAGCGAAGCGGAAATGAAGAAGGCTGCGCGGGAGGTGTCGCGCAAGTTTCTGAATGCGATTGATCACGCCGCGCGGAATATTCGCGCGGTGGCGCGGCGGCAGAAGCCGCGGGAATGGATGATTGAGGTCGAGCCGGGAGTGCGCGTGGGCCAGCGGGTGGAGCCAATCGAATCGGTTGGCTGCTACCTGCCGGGCGGGCGATTTTCGCTGGTGTCGACGCTGCTGATGACGGTGATTCCCGCGCAGGAAGCGGGTGTGGAGCGAATTGTTGTGGCCAGCCCGCAGCCCGGGGCGGCGCTGCTGGCGGCGGCATCGCGGCTCGGCGTTCGTACGGTCGCTCGCGTTGGCGGCGCGCAGGCAATTGCGGCGCTGGCGTACGGGACGCGATCTATTCCGCGTGTGGACAAAATCTTCGGGCCTGGGAATCGCTACGTCACCGCCGCGAAGCGGTTGGTGAGCGCGGATTGCGCGATCGATCTGCTCGCGGGGCCGACGGAAGCGATTGTGTTTGCCGCTCGCGGCAACGCGGCGTTTATTGCGAGCGATTTGGTTGCGCAGGCAGAGCACGACCCTGATGCTGTTTCGCTTTTTGTGACGACGTCTTCGCCGCTTGCACGCCGCGTGGCGGCAGAGGTCGAACGGCAATTGCGGGTGTTCCCGCGATCCAATCCTGCGTGGCGATCGCTTGAGAAGAATGGCGCGGTATTGATCGCCCGGGATGTGGCTTGCGCGGCCCGGTTTATCAATCGTTATGCTCCCGAACATTTGAGTTTGGCGGACGCCGCGGACGGCCTGGTGGATCAATTCGATTCGGCGGGCAGCATTTTTCTGGGTGACTGGAGCGCGCAACCGGTGGGCGATTACGCGAGCGGGACGAATCACGTGTTGCCAACTGGCGGGGTTGCGCGGACGCGCGGAGGATTGTCCGTCGCGGACTTCGTGAAATGCATCAGCGTGCAGGAAATTTCGAGAGGCGGACTGCGGCGGCTCGCGCCGGTGGTTGAGGAATTCGCGAAGGCTGAGGGGCTGGTCGCGCATGGACGCGCTGTTGAGGTGCGGAAATGAAGGCTCCTGTTCCTATTCGGCGCGCGCTTGCGCGCATGCGTCCCTATAAACCGCCGCTGGAAGGGCGCACCCGCAAGGTGCGGTTCGATTTCAACGAGAACCCGCTTGGGTGTTCGCCCGCGGTGCGCCGCGCGCTTGCGAGACTCGCCGCCGCGCCGATTTCGATGTATCCGGAGCAGGAAACAGTGCGGCGAAAGATGGCAAAACATTTTTCCGTTCGCGCGGATGAACTGCTGCTGACGAACGGAACGGATGAAGCGCTGAATTTGGTGGTGAACACGTTTGTTGAAGCGGGAAGCAGCGTATTAATTGTTGAGCCGACGTTTGCGATGTACCGCTTCTATTCGGAGCTGGCCGGGGCGCGCGTGCGCGCTTTGCGATATGACGCGGCCATGCGGTTTCCGATGCGCGAACTGCTTTCTGATCTGCGCTCGGCGCCGCCGCGAGTGTTGTTCCTTGCCAATCCGAACAGCCCGACGGGCCATCTGCTTTCGCTTCGCGAATTGCGGGGGATATTGAAGGCAGCGCGGCGCACGATGGTCGTGGTGGACGAAGCGTACTTCGAGTTTTCAGGCGTGACGGTGGTGCCGTGGATCCGACGCTGCAAGAATTTGATCGTGACGCGCACGTTTTCGAAGGCGGCGGGGCTTGCCGGACTTCGACTGGGCTGCGTTTTCACGCAACGCGGCACTGCGGCGGCGATGCGGAAGGCGCAGTCGCCGTATCCGGTAAATGTGGCAGCGCTTGCGGCAGCAGAGGCGGCGATGCGGGATCGCGAATTCCTTCGGCGCACGCTCGGCGAGTTGCGGCGAGGCCGCCGCGAACTGGAACGAGGGCTTCAACGGTTGAAAGTGCAATTTTTCCCGAGCGCGGGCAATTTTCTACTCGTTTATCTGGGAGATCGCGCGAAGAAAATCGTTGCCGCGCTAGCACGAAAAGGAATTCTGGTCCGCGACCGGTCGAGCGATTTCGGCGGCGAGGGGTATGTGCGCATCACATTCGGCACGATCAAACAGACGCGGCGCCTGCTGCGCCAATTGGGAAAACTCCTATGAGAAAAGCAAGCCTGCGCAGAACAACAAAAGAGACGGACATTCGCCTGAAAATTAATCTCGATGGCCGCGGAAAGGCGCACGTCAGCACTGGCGTGCGATTTTTCGACCACATGCTCGAACAGATCGCGCGCCATGGCGCGATTGACATGAACCTGCAGGCGCGCGGCGATCTGGATGTGGATCAGCATCACACCGTGGAGGATGTGGGCATCGCGCTGGGCGAGGCAGTAAAACAGGCGCTCGGATCAAAGCGCGGAATTCTGCGCGCGGGATATTTCCTGATGCCGATGGATGATTGCCTGGCTGCGGCAGCGATTGATTTCTCAGGGCGGGCACATTGCGTGTGCCGCTGGAAGATTTCGTCGCGGCGCGTCGGCGATTTTCAGACGGAGCTGCTGGAGGATTTCTTCGGCGCATTTTCGCAGGCCGCGGCGGCCAATGTGCATTTGCGGATCGTCTACGGGCGCTCGTCGCATCATCAGGTGGAGTCTATTTTCAAGGCATTCGCGCGCGCGTTGCGGTTTGCGGTCACACGCGACCGCCAACTCCGGCGGGTGCTTCCTTCGACGAAGGGGCTGCTGTGAAAATTTCGATTGTGGATTATGGCGCGGGCAATCTGCCTTCCGTGGAGCGCGGTTTTCAAGCCTTCGGTGTTGAGACGGAGCGCGCCGCGAACCCGGCGCAAATCGCTTCGGCACGGGCGATCGTTCTGCCCGGCGTGGGGCACTTTGGCGCATTCGTGGAAGGGCTGGAGGCGAGAAATCTCTCGCCGGCGCTGCGAACAGCTTACGAAGGGGGCATTCCGATACTCGGGATTTGCCTTGGGCTGCAGGCGCTTTTCACCTCAAGCGAAGAAGCCCCGGGAAAGCAGGGGCTCGGATTTCTGAGTGGCGCGGTTTGCCAATTGCCTGTGACGGTGAAATTACCTCACATCGGGTGGAATCAATTGCGGCGAGTTCAGGAGAGCGCTTTGCTTCGCGGAATTGCGGACGATGCCTATTTTTATTTTGCGCATTCGTTCGCGGCGCCCGGCGCGGAGGGCCACACCGTGGCCATTTGCGAGCACGGAATTCCATTCGCTGCGGTCATTGAGCAACGCCAGCTGTTTGCCGTGCAATTTCATCCGGAAAAATCGGGAGAGGCGGGCGCGCGAGTGCTGCGCAACTTTATGGAGCTGGTGCAATGACGCTCGCGCGGCGAATTATTCCCTGCCTCGATGTGGACGGCGGGCGCGTGGTGAAGGGCATCGAATTTGAAAGCTTGCGCGACATGGGCGATCCCGAGGAGCACGCTGCCCGTTACAATCGCGAAGGCGCCGACGAGCTGGTGGTGCTGGACATCAGCGCATCGCGCGATGGCCGCGCGACGTTTCTGGAGACGATCGAACGCGTGGCGCGACAATTGAATATTCCGCTGACTGCCGGCGGAGGCATCCGCAAGATGGAAGACGGTGTGGCCGTGACGCGCGCGGGCGCGGATAAGATCACCGTCAACACAGCCGCTGTGGAGCGGCCGGACTTAATTTCCGAGCTTGCACAGCAATTTGGGTCGCAAGCGGTGGTTCTTTCGATGGATGTGAAACGAGTGGATGGAAATTGGGAGATATTTATTCGCGGGGGGCGGGATGCCACTGGGATCGGCGCGGTGGCGTGGGCTCGCGAAGGAGCGGCGCGAGGCGCGGGTGAAATTCTCCTGACGTCGATTGACCGCGATGGGACATGCAGCGGGTTCGATTGCGAACTCACGGCGGCGATTGCCGAGGCGGTGCGCGTGCCGGTGATTGCTTCAGGCGGCGCGAAGACGTTTGATGATTTCCTCGCCGTCTTCACGGATGGGCGCGCGGACGCGGCGCTTGCCGCTTCCATTTTTCACAGCGAAACGGAATCCATTGGAGCGCTCAAAAAATTCCTGGCCGGGCGAGGCGTTCCCATGCGGTTGAGCCGATGATTATCCCGTGCATTGATTTGCAAGGAGGAAAAGCGGTGCAGTTGGTTCGCGGGCGGCGGCTCGAACTTGCGGTGGACGATGTGCTCGGTTTGCTGGAAAAGTTTCGCGAATACCCCATTCTGCATGTCATCGATCTCGACGCGGCCAAACGAAAAGGCTCCAACACTCGCTGGATTAAACTTCTGTGCGAGCAGGCTGGCGCGAAATTGCGCGTTGGCGGGGGCATCCGGAGCGTGGCGCACGCGGAGAAGATTCTCAGGTGGGGCGCGGAGAAAATTATCGTGGGAAGCGCGGCGTTTCGGGATGGCACAGTCGCCGCAGAATTCCTGCTCAAGCTGGCAGCTCAAGTCGGAAAAAAGAGAATCATCATCGCACTCGATACGGAGGGCGGAAAAATCGTGTTACACGGCTGGCAACGGCGGCTCGCGCTTTCGCCGAAAGATGTGATTCCGCAGCTGGAGCCCTTCTGCTCCGGTTTTCTTTGTACCTATGTGGATAACGAAGGAACGATGCAGGGAACAAATCTCGCCTGGTTTCGCAGCCTGCGTCGTGTGACGCAACTCCCCATCACGGCCGCCGGCGGAATTCGAAGCATGCGAGAGGTTCGCGCGCTCGAAAAAATCGGCATGAACGCCGCAGTGGGGATGGCCATATATAAAGGAAAGCTTGCGGGAGAGGTCACGGGCCTTGGCCGCGGCCGATCAAGGGACAATCGTAAGTAAAAGGTCCTTGGCATCCACATGCTGGTTGCCCGCAACGAGAATTTTGGTGATTCGCCCGGCAATTGGCGCGTAAATATTCGACTGCATCTTCATGGCTTCCAGCGTCAGCAGCTTTGCGCCGCGTTCGACGACTTGGTTCGCCTGAATTGTGATTCCCGTGATCACGCCGGATGTAGGCGCGCCGATCTGGCCGGGATCGGCAGGATCGGCTTTCGGATGCGATGGCGCGGCAACGCGCAGTGAACGGTCGCGGACGCGGATTTCGCGGGGCTGGCCGTTCAATTCAAAGAAAAGAGTTCGTGTGCCATCGGGATGCGGCTCGCCCACCGTAAGAAAATTGATAATCAGCGTCTTGCCCGGCTCGATCTCGACTGTGATTTCTTGTCCCGGGCGCAGGCCGTAGAACATCGCGGGAGTCGGTAGCACGCTCACGTCGGAATAGGTCTTGCGAAAGGTCTCAAACTTTTGGAAGACGTCGGGATAGAGCAAGCTGCTGAGCAATTCGTCGTGGCCAGCAGCGCGGCCCAGCTTTTTTTCGAGAGCCTGCTGCGCAGCAGGAAAATCCACTTCTTCAAGAATGGCTCCGGGGCGGCCGTGATCAGGTTTCTTGCCACGCAGAATAATGTTTTGGAGCTTCTTCGGCCAACCTCCCGGAGGTGTGCCCAACGCGCCTTGAAACATCTCGACCACCGAATTCGGGAGCGAAAGATCGTGATTTTCGGGCAGCTTCAGAATATCCGCGGGATTCATTTCGCGCGACATTAGAAAAAGCGTCATGTCGCCCACCACTTTGCTGGAGGGCGTGACCTTGACAACGTCGCCGAAGAGCTGATTCACCTCCGCATACGTGCGTTCCACTTCGCGCCAGCGGTGAATCAAGCCGAGCGCCGCCGCCTGTTCGCGGAGATTCGTAAATTGTCCGCCGGGAATTTCGTGCTGGTAAAGCCGAGCCGAACCCGCCCGCGGGCCCGAATCAAACGGCGTGTAGTATGTGCGGACGACTTCCCAATAATCAGAGCACTCGTTGAGGATATCCATGTCGAGGCCCGTGTCGCGCGGCGTGTTCTTCAAAGCGGCCACAACGGAATTCAGATTTGGCTGGCTGGAGCCTCCGCTCAAGGCCGCGAGCGCGGCGTCTGCGATATCCACGCCCGCGTCCGCGGCTTTCAGGATCGAGGCTGCGTTCAATCCGCTCGTGTCGTGCGTGTGGAAATGGATGGGAATTCCCACCTCTTCGCGGAGAGCCTTCACCAGCTGAAATGCAGCGTAAGGCCTGCAGAGCCCGGCCATATCTTTAATCGCGAGAAAATGCGCGCCCAGTTTCTCGAGCTTCTTCGCCATGTCCACGTAATATTTCAGGGAATATTTTGGGCGCCCGGGATCGAGGATGTCGCCTGTATAGCAAATGGCCGGCTCGCAGACGGCGCCCGTTTCGAGCGCGGCGTCAATCGAGACGCGCATGTTGTCGATCGAATTCAGCGAATCGAAGATGCGGAAGATATCAATACCTTGCTTGTGCGCCTCCCGAACGAATTCGACGACCACGTTGTCCGGATAGGATGTGTATCCGACGGCGTTCGAACCCCGCAGCAGCATCTGAAAACAGACATTCGGGATGCGCTCGCGCATTTGCCGCAGGCGCTGCCACGGATCTTCATGGAGGAAGCGCATCGAAGTATCGAAAGTGGCGCCACCCCAGACTTCCAGGCTGAAAAGAGTGGAAAGCCGCCGCGCGACGGCGTTGGCCGTTGCCAGCAGATCGTGGGTGCGGACGCGCGTGGCGAGCAAAGATTGGTGAGCATCACGAAACGTCGTATCCGTAATCAGCAGGCGCTTTTCCTTGCGCGCCCATTGGGCGAAGCCTTTGGGACCCAGTTTCTTCAGCAGGTCGCGGGAGCCGGCGGGAGGCGGTGTTGCCGCGGCGTGTGGTATCACGGGCGGCTCGAATACTTCAGGAATCGCTTTGTCTTTGACCTCAGGGTTGCCGTGGAGAATCACGTCGCCGAGATAGGAAAGCAGCTTCGTGGCGCGGTCGGCGCGCCGCTGCAGATGGAACAACTCAGGAAAGTCTTCGAGAAACGACGTGGTTACCTGCCCAGCCTGGAATCGCGGATGCCGCACAACGTTTTCGAGAAACGCAATGTTCGTTTTCACGCCGCGAATGCGAAATTCGCGAAGCGCACGATCCATTCGACGGCAAGCGCCGGGCAGATTGTTGTCCCATGCGGTCACTTTCACGAGCAGGGAGTCGTAGTAGGCCGTGAATGAAGCGCCCGCGTAGGCCGTTCCGCCATCCAGGCGAATGCCAAACCCGGCGGGCGATCGGTAGGTGGTGAGCTTGCCGTAATCGGGCGCGAAATTATTCTCAGGATCCTCGGTGGTCACGCGGCATTGCAGCGCGGAGCCGTAAATAGGCACCGCATCTTGTTTCGGGAGCGAGAGCGGGGGGGCATGGAGCTCGTGGCCCTGCGCTACAAGAATCTGCGAGCGGACCAGGTCAATGCCGGTCACCATTTCGGTGACGGTATGTTCCACCTGGATGCGCGGATTCACCTCGATGAAGTAGAGTTTCTCCGCGTCGGTATCGAACACGAATTCCACGGTTCCGGCATTGCTGTATTGCGCGGCTTTGGCGAGTCGGACCGCCGCTTCGCACAGCTCCGCACGCAGCTGGGGCGCCAAATTCGCCGCCGGCGCCACTTCGACCACTTTCTGATGCCGGCGTTGCACGGAGCAATCGCGTTCCCAAAGATGCAGCGTATTCCCGTGCTGGTCCGCCAGAATCTGGACTTCCAGGTGCCGCGCATGAGGCACGAATTTTTCGAGAAAGACGGAAGCGTCGCCAAACGACGAAAGCGCCTCGCCCTGCGCTTCCTCGAGCAACGCCTCAAGCCGCGATTCCTCGCGAACCACGCGCATCCCGCGCCCGCCGCCCCCCATCGCCGCCTTGATGATCAGAGGAAAGCCAATCTTTCGCGCGATTTGCGCCGCTTCCTTTGAGGATTTCACGGGATTTTCAGTTCCCGGAAGGATGGGGACTCCCGCGGAGGCAGCAAGCCTTCGCGCCGCGGTCTTATCCCCCAGCATCACAAGCAGTTCCGGCGTGGGTCCAATAAAGATGATGCCCGCATCATTGCAAGCGCGCGCAAATGCGGGATTTTCCGAGAGAAACCCGTAGCCGGGATGAATCGCGTCCACGTTTTTTTCGAGCGCGAGGTCAACGATTCCCGCGATATCCAGGTACGCTTCGACGGGCCCCTTGCCCGCGCCCACCTGGTAGGCTTCGTCCGCTTTGAAGCGGTGTAAACTCAGGCGGTCTTCATTGGAATAGATACCGACCGTGCGCAGGCCAAGCTCATTCGCCGCACGGAGAATGCGGATGGCAATCTCGCTGCGATTGGCCGCCATCACCTTTTTGATTGTTCGAATGTTCGGCATGGATTCCGGCACAGGCGCTGGATATAAGCACCGTATAGTATCGGAACCACTAGCCAGATGAAATGCTTCTTGTCGAATCGCTTGTATCCACGCTTGCCATGGGGTGGGAAGATCGCCTCAGAAGCCCTGACGAAAAGGCCCGAAAACGCCAATAAACAGGCGGTTTTCTCTATGCACCGGACTGAAACACCCCCTCACTTCTGACTTTCGTACCATTCGATTGAAGCTCCGGGTCTATAGCCGCAAGTGTGGCCGGTACCGTAGCATTCACTTCGTTGCAGGAAACAGACAAAGGGCATCCGCAAAGAGCCGCCCACCAAACTGAGGGAAAACGAAATGAGACTGAGGGGATTCAAGGGTTTCGCTTCGAGCTTCGCGATTGTGGCCGCAGCCATGATCTTCTGCCAGGCAACTTACGGCCAGCGCGCCTTTACGGTGCTGCCGCCATCGAGCACGGAAGGCGGGGATCCGATCGCCTTCGTGCGTCCCCATTACATCCTTCATACGCGCGCTTCAGGAGACAATCTAGCAGCGCCTCCGACAACCGCACTCGTCCCTGCCAAAATCCGCCACGCGTACGGTTTCGACCAGATCGCGAATCAGGGCGCGGGCCAGGTGATCGGGATTGTGGACGCGTACGACGACGCGAAAGCGGAAGCCGATCTTGGCGTGTTCTCGAAGGAGTTCGGCCTGGTTGCCTGCACGACGGCGAACGGCTGTTTTCATAAGGTATTTTCAAACGGCAAGCAGCCCGCGGCAAATGCCAACTGGGCTGTTGAAATTTCGCTTGATATCCAGTGGGCCCATGCGGTTGCTCCCCAGGCGAAGATTGTCCTGGTCGAAACCCCGTCCAATAACCTGAGTGATTTGATCTCCGGTGTGGACGTTGCTGTTCGCAACGGCGCCTCGGAAGTTTCCATGAGCTGGACCACAGCGGAATTTAAGGGCGAGAAAAATCTGGACAATCATTTTGTGTCGAACGGCACGACGTTTTTCGCGGCTTCGGGCGACACCGGAACGGGCGTGGCCTACCCGGCCGCTTCGCCATTCGTAATCGGTGTGGGAGGCACGTCGCTGACGCTGGATTCCAATGGAAACTATGTGAGCGAGACCGCGTGGTCCGGCAGCGGCGGCGGCGAGAGCGCAGTGGAAAATGAGCCTCTCTTTCAGGAACAGTTTGCGATTCCGAACGATTCGCGCGGCACTCGCGGCGTTCCCGATGTTTCTTTCAACGCCGACCCGGGCACGGGATATGCAGTGTACGATTCCGTCGGGATCAGTGGTGTAGCCGGCTGGTTTCAAGTGGGCGGAACCAGCGCAGCGTCACCGCAATGGGCTGCTCTAGTCGCAGTTGCGAACTCTTCGCGAGTGGCCGCACGCAAGGCGAATCTCGGCAGCGCGGGGAGCGTTCTTTACACTCTTGCGAAGGCCAATCTGGCGACGGATTTCCACGCGGTCACGAAAGGCAGCAACGGGACTTGCGGCACTTTGTGCACGGCATCAACCGGCTACGACTTCGTCACCGGACTCGGAACTCCGCAGGCTAAAGTCCTTGTTGCCGCGCTCGTCGCGCGGCCTTAGTTTCCCCGCCAGGGCAGCATAGGAGCTTTCGCGGCATTTCGGTGGAAGCTCCTGAAGCCCGCGAAGTATTACTAATCCTGTTTTGCCACGGGTTTTGCCTCAGGAATTTCTCCCACCCGCCGGGTCCAAATCTTACCTTCGGACGTATCATCTACTGGACGGAAATGGCGGGTGCCGCGAGGTCTGTCTGCAGAGGCCTTGTCCCATAACCCCCGCCTGGATGCCAGGAGACATACACGCATGAAGAAAATCTTCGCGATCTTGTTGTTCGCTCTCGCTGCGAGTTTTCCAGCCCTCGCGCAGGATGTTACCGGTGACTGGCAGGGAACGCTTAAGGTCGGTGCCATCGAGTTGCGTCTGATCGTGCATATTACGAAGGGCGACGACGGCACCCTGAAAGCCACAATGGATAGCATCGATCAAGGCGCCAAAGGCATTCCCATCTCTTCCATCTCGGCGAAGGATTCAAAACTAACATTTACCTCTGAAGCCATCCACGGGAGCTACGAAGGGGAAGTGAATAAAGAGGCCACCGAAATCAAGGGCACATTTACACAGGGGACTCCTCACCCGCTTGATCTCGCTCGCTTGCCCAAGGCTGGCGCGAAGACGGAGCGCAAGCCGGCAAAACCATCCGATATTGATGGCACATGGGCCGGCACACTCGACACGGGTTCGATCAAACTTCGAATTGTGTTCCATATATTGAACACGGAAGACGGTCTCACGGCCACGATGGATAGTCCCGATCAGGGCGCGAAAGGAATTCCAGTCACAGGCATCACGCGCGATGGCTCGACTGTAAAGATAGAACTCAAGCAGGCTGACGGCGTCTTCGAAGGGAAGCTCGACGACAAGCTCTCCACGATTGACGGCACATGGACGCAAGGGGGCGGGTCGCTTCCCCTGGTGGTGAAGCGCGTGAAGGAAGTTTCGGAGCTGGAAATCCGGCGGCCGCAAAATCCT
>Ga0070765_100002167_pt1 | contig 12225 bp, 12 predicted proteins | sample HubBroMetageWFT5_FD_71516 | JGI IMG/M metagenome (GOLD analysis project Ga0070765, IMG submission 71516) | Warmed and freeze-thawed soil microbial communities from the Hubbard Brook experimental Forest, New Hampshire - Hubbard Brook CCASE Soil... | ecosystem: Environmental > Terrestrial > Soil... | reverse complement strand
CACTCGCCGTGCGGAGTCAGTTCCGCGCGGCGGAAGGCCAGACGCAATTCTTTCAGCCTCTGGTTATGACAGCCGGCGACGGGACGCAGGCGATCCGCAGGACTATCTGCTGGAGTATTTGCTCGACTATGAGTTCGCCGGGACTTCGCGTGCTGCTTCATGGGTTGGTTGCAAGAACAGGATGTATGGTACATTTCATTGCTCAAGCGAACAATGTTTGGCCGACCTGTTTTATGCCGACGACGCTTGCTCACAATCGGGAAGGGACCATAGAGTGCGCGCGGAAATCCTGAAAATTGATGCTTTAACACCCGAGAGTTCGCTGATCAAGTATGCCGCTGAACAGATTCAAGCCGGGCAGGTGCTGGGGATGCCGACCGACACTTTCTATGGCCTAGCGGCCGATCCGTTCAACCTGCGGGCGGTGGAGCGCGTGTATGAAATCAAATCGCGTTTGCGGCACAAACCGCTCTCACTGCTGATCGAGAACGTTGACCAGGCGGAGGAATTTGCGCGTCCGTTGCCGGATGATTTTCATCTGTTGGCACGGCGTTTCTGGCCGGGGCCGCTGACCATGATTGTGCCGGCCGCTTCGCATCTGCCACTGAAGGTGACCGCGAACACGGCGAATGTGGCGCTGCGCGTGCCCGCGGCTGAAATTCCGCTGGCGGTGGTGCGGGCGGCCAAGATTCCGATCACGGCGACATCCGCCAATCTGAGTGGCGCTTCGGAATGCACGACCGCGGAGCAGGTGCGGGAGCAGTTGCAGGATCGCATCTCGCTGATCGTGGACGGGGGGAAGTCTCCGCGGATAATGTCGTCGACCATCGTGCACTTCAAGGAAGATGGCACCTGGCAGATTCTGCGCGAAGGCGCGATTCCCACGAAGGATATTATCGAAGCGTTGTCGTAGGGCAGCATTCAGCACTCAGCATTCAGCATTCGGACAAAAGCGGCGAATGCTTAGTGCGTTATGCTGAGTGCTGCAAGGCTTGAAACCCTCGTTCACATTGAAGATGGCTGAAGATCACAATCCATCTGACCAAAATAAATCTTTATGGAAGCGTCCCTGGCTGCTGGTGTTGGCGGCGGTGTTGGGAGCGCTGCTGCTATTTTTCGGAATTACTGGATCGCGCATCGTTCGCGCCGCCGGTGAAACGCCCGCTCAAAAGGCCGATGTGATCGCGATTTTCGGAGCTGCGGAGTACGCGGGACATCCTTCGCCGGTGTACCGCGCTCGCCTGGATCACGGTTACGAATTGTTTCAGAAGGGAATGGCGCCGGTGGTGATCACGACCGGCGGGTCGGCGCAGGATCCGGATTTCAGCGAGGGCGGCGTGGGCCGAGATTATCTTCTGCGGCGGGGTATCCCAGAGCAGGCTCTGATCGCGGAGACGCAAGGCTCCGATACGGCGCAGTCGGCGGCGCGCTTGGCCAACATCATGCGGGCGAACGGTATGCGCAGCTGCATTGCGGTGAGTGATGCGTATCACGTGTTCCGCATTCGCGCGTTGCTGGAGCACGAAGGTGTGCAGGTGGAATTAGCGCCCCGGCCGGAGTCGCGCCCGCGCTCGCTGTGGGAACGCTTTGCGGCGGTGATGCGCGAGGCGGCGAGTTATCTGGCTTGGAAGGCGGGGCTGCCGTAAGGCAGCATTCAGCATTCAGCAATCGGCACTCAGCTAAACCGGCGAAAACGCTGAGTGCTAATTGCTAAGCGCTAAGCGCTGACTCTACCATCCCATTTTTTCGCGCAGGCTTGTGATATGCGCTACGTGATGGCGTCCGTGCCAGGAGTAGAGCGCCAGACTTTTTTCGAGTGACATCGGGCCCAGTTCGGAATGGCGGAAGGTGCGTTTCCACTCGGCGTCGGTGAGCTGTCGGAGCATCAGCATCCAGCGCTGGTGCAGGGAATCGAGCAGCGCCAGCGACACTTCTATCGGAGCGTGGTTGGCATCGGGCAACTCGGCCCATCGATCTTCCATGTAACCCTTGATGGTGGGCTCGTCCTCGGTAAGCGCCAGCTTGAAACGAATGTAGGAGTTCATGTGGCTGTCGGGGACGTGATGAGCCACCTGGCGCAGGGTCCAGCCACCATCACGGTACGGAGTATCGAGTTGCTGCTCGGAGAGTCCGCGGAGGGCGGCCCGCAAGCGCGATGGAGTTTGCTCAATGTCGGTCAGGTATCGCTGCTTCTGTTCCGGCGTAGGCGGGCCAGCGTAGGAAAATTTTCCGATGGGATAGCGCGGATCAGGCATGAACTTCCTCCGGGAAAATAGATGATACCGGACTGAACTGTGGTGCAGAAAAAACAGGACCGCCGCGCAGGCGGCTAGCGCACCATGGCGAGGATGCGGACGGGAGCCTCTCCCGGCTTTTTGCTTTTTGCCGGGGCGACGATGACGAGTGAGCCGGTTGCGGGCAGCGAGGTAAAGCGCGCGGCTCGTTCGACGACATAGTTTCCGTGGAGGGCTAGCTGGTCCGCCAACGTACGATCGGAGGTCAGGTTCACGGGTGTCTCAACCACAAATCCGATGGTGGAGCGGGCATCGATCAGAAACATCGCTGCGTCGTGGGCGATGGGAAACCGCGTTTCGCTTAACCCGTCCGGGCGGCGGATGGCGACGACAGATCCCTGCGGAATCATGCCATGGCGCGATTCCCAGGCGGAGATATCGTCGAGAGAAATTTGCGACCCGCCCTCAGGGGTTGCGGCCGCAGTGTTCAAATCCAAAACTATCAGCGGAGCTACCAGGCGCTCCGGCGGAATCTGGCCAGCGGCCCAAGTTCCGGGAATCAGCGCGCCGGGAGCGATGATGCGGGTCCTCGATTCCGGAGCGGAAGCGTGTTTCGTGTCCGCGATCTGGCCATCGGTCAGGTCCACCACGTGCGAATAGCGATCCTGCTGCATGGAACCGGGGCGCCGGTCGGCGAAGAGCAGAATGGCGAGCACGAGCGCGTAGGCGATGATAAAACTGCGAATCCGCATTCAATTCCTTGGCTGGAAGTAAGTAGGACGTAGAGTCCTACCAGTATTGTTGCCCCGTGGGGGTGCCAAGTTCAATCCCCGGTAGGACATGGCCTCGCGGTGGCTCCGACTGCTTGCTGAATCGGCGACATGCAAATTGTTCTACGGGAGCTACAGGTATTCGACGGAAAAACTTTCGTTTGCGGTGCAATATTTCGGGCAAGACGAGCCACAGGTTAGAATAGAGTAACCTTCGAAATCAGCTTTCCTGAGGATTCATGTTCGGCCGCGACGAAAAAGTTTCCGCGCTCCGGCTCACTGCCGTGCAGTACGTCGTACTGTTTATTTTTCTGCTGTTGGCGTACGGGCTGTGGCGTCTGCAGGTGATGCACAGCGACGAGTACGCTTTGCTGGCAGAGAAGAACCGGGTTCGCAATGTTCCAATTCTAGCGCCCCGCGGCAAGATTCTAGATCGCGAAGGCCGCATCATCGTCGATAACTACCCCTCATTTTCCGCGCTGCTGCTACGTGATTCTTCGCGTGATCTGAACGCGGACGCGGACGCCATCGCCAAAGGCCTGCATTTGAATACCGACGAGGTGCGACAGCGCATCCGGCGCTTCTCCGCGATGCCGCAGTACCAGCCGATTTTTCTTAAGGAAGACATCACACCCGATGAACTCGCGTTCATTGAAGCGCACAAGAACGAGCTTCCCGAACTTGAAACCATCATGGCGCACCGCAGGCTGTACCCGCGCAACGGGTTCATGGCGCACCTGATCGGCTACGTCGGCGAAGTGACAGAGGACATGCTCAACCAGCCGCAGTTCGAACTCTACTCTTCCGGTGACGTGGTGGGCGTGAGTGGAGTGGAGAAGCAGTATAACGACATCCTGATGGGCAAGAACGGATCGCGGCGCGCGGTGGTGAACAGCCACGGGCGAGAAGTCGGGCGGCTGGACGAAACGCCGGCAGAGCCGGGAAAGCAGCTCAAACTAACGGTAGATTTGGATCTGCAAATTGCCGCCGAGCAGGCGCTGGACGGACGGAACGGCGCGATCGTGGCGATGAATCCGCGCACCGGCGAAATTCTGGCGATGGTGAGCCGGCCGACGTTTGATCCCAATGATTTTGCGGTGAAGATTTCACGCGACGAGTGGAACAAGCTGATTGACGATCCTGACCATCCGTTGCTGAACAAGGCGATTCAGGCGCAACTGGCGCCCGGGTCGGTGTTCAAGATCATCATGGCGACGGCTGGGTTGCAGGAAGGTATCGCGCAGACCCTGCACGTTGACTGCACTGGCGGGGCGACTTTTTATGGCCGCTATTTCAAGTGCTGGGTGCTCGCCGAACATCGGGTGCACGGAGCGGTCGAGATCAGTAAGGCCATTTACCAGTCGTGCGACGTTTTCTTTTACACGCTGGCGGAGAAGCTGGGCATTGATCGCATTGCCAAGTACGCGACTGCGTTCGGGCTGGGGCAGAAAACTGGAATTGACCTGCCGCAGGAAGCGAGCGGCGTGATGCCGTCGGAAGAATGGAAGATCCGCAACTACAAGCAAAAGTGGTACGCGGGAGAAACTATTTCGGTGGGCATCGGCCAGGGCGCGGTGGCGACCACACCGATTCAGTTGGCGCGGGCCATTGGCGCGATTGCCAGTGGCGGACTTATGGTGCGCCCGCACGTCATCAACCCCACCGACTTGCCGCCGAACGTGGTCCCGGCGTCAAACGTGCCCGATGAAGTTCACATCCCGATTGATCCACAGAACTGGGAAATCATCACGGACGCGATGGCGGCGGTGGTGAACCCCGGAGGCACGGCTGGTCTGTCGCACTTGCAGGGTGTGGATTTCGCCGGCAAAACCGGGAGCGCCCAGACCATCAGCAATACGTTGAAAGCCAAACTGGGTGCGGGCGGCAAGAAATTCAAGGACAATGGCTGGTTCGCCGGCGTGGAACCGAGAAGGAATCCGGAAATCGTCGTGTGCACTCTGCTGGAAGAAGGCGAGCATGGATATCTCGCCGCCCGGACGGCGGCGGCGGTGATCAAAGCCTATGTCGATAAGCAACACCGGCAGCCGACGAAGGTTGCGGGCTCGCGCGTTCGTAATGGCAATGACAATGGCAAAGTCGAAATCGGCGCGGTCTGGAGCGAGCCCGGCGAAGGCGGAGATAAAGACGGTGAGAATCATCTGCAGGCTGGCCGCTTCACTATGGATCTGACGGGCAAGCGAGCGCCGCTGGCGGTGGCCGCGCCGGGACTGCACTGAGCGATATTGACGTAGCGACTCTACTCAACAAACCCAATCCTCAACTGCGCGTGATAGGTTAAATCTGCAATTGCAATGAAGACTGCCGCCCAACTCGCTCTGGACGCCGCATCCGTGCGGGGAGTGACTTACGCGGACGCGCGCGTGGTCTCGATTCGCAACCGTTCGCTGTCCACAAAAAACGGACGCGTAGGTCATGCTTCGGAGTCGGAATCGCTTGGCATCGGAGTGCGCGCGATTGCGGACGGCGCGTGGGGGTTTGCCGCTTCTGCGGATTTGGGACGTGCCGCGGTGGAAGCGGCGGCCGCGCGGGCGGTCGAGATTGCAAGAGCGTCGGCGCGGGTGAAGCGGGAAAATGTTCGGTTGGCTCCGGAACCGGCAGCGGTGGCGGAGTGGACGACGCCTTACAAGGTTGATCCGTTCAACACGTCGGTGGAGCAGAACATCGATTTACTGCTGAAGGTGGACGCAGAGATGCGCGCCGTTCCTGGAGTCACACTCGCCGAAAGCGGGATGAATTTTCAGCGCGAAGAGTCGTGGTTTCTTTCCACCGAAGGCGCTGACATTCATCAGACAAAATATTCGACCGGCGCAGGATACACAGCGTATGCATTTGCTGGTTCGGAGATTCAGAAGCGGTCGTATCCGAACTCGTTTGGCGGGCAATGGCAGAACCGCGGATACGAACTGCTCGAAGAAATGAAATTGGTGGAGAATGCCCGGCGCGTGGCGGAGGAAGCCGTCGCGCTGCATCATGCTGACCAATGTCCGGAGGGAACGAGCACAATCATTCTCGATGGTTCGCAACTGGGCTTGCAGATACACGAATCCGTTGGGCATCCGATTGAACTCGATCGGGTGCTGGGGATGGAAGCGAATTTTGCGGGTACCTCCTTTCTGACACTCGAAAAACTGGGCCATCTGCGCTATGGCAGCGAACTCGTGAACGTTGTCGCCGACGCCCGTCAGGAACACGGACCGGGGCTCGGCACCTTCGCCTACGACGATGAAGGCGTGGCGGCGCAGTCGACTCCGATTATTACGAATGGACGCTTCACCGGATATCTGAGTTCGCGGGAAACCGCGCATACTATCGGCGCCGCCCGATCCGGCGGAACACTTCGCGCCGAAGGCTGGAACCGCCTGCCCATGATTCGCATGACCAACGTCAGCATTCTGCCGGGAGAGAAGCCGCTCACTCTGGAACAGTTGATTGCCGCGACCGACGACGGCATTTACATGGAGACCAACAAGTCGTGGTCAATTGACGACAAACGCTACAACTTTCAATTCGGATGCGAGATCGCGTGGGAGATCAAGCATGGCAAACGGGTGCGGATGCTGAAAAATCCTTCGTATTCGGGGATCACGACCGAGTTTTGGAATTCCATGGATGCGATCTGCTCGCGGGACGAGTGGACGCTGTGGGGAACTCCGAATTGCGGCAAGGGGCAGCCGCAACAGGTTGTGGGCACGGGACATGGAGCCAGTCCGGCGCGGTTTCGGAATATTCGCGTGGGATCGGCGTATTCGTAGACAGGGGACACACATCGGAGGCCGCGATGGAACGCAGCGGTTCGGACGGCGCCAGATGCATAGGTCCTTCGCTTCGCTCAGGATGACAATGCGTGGGGAGTGTCTCTACGGAAACTAGGAATGCTTAGTAAAGAACAAGCCGCTGACATCTTCGACCGCATCCGTGGCTTCTCGTCCGCCGACGAGGTCGAAGCTATCTTTACCGGCTCGCGCTTTGCTTTGACTCGCTTTGCCAATAACACTATTCATCAGAATGTGGAGGAGGAGAACTCCATCATTTCGATCCGCACGAATTTTGCCGGGCGGACGGCGCGCGCTACGGCTAATCAATTTGACGACGAGAGTCTGCGGCGGGCGGTTGCTGCTTCGGAGAGTCTCGCTAAGGTGCAGGCGCCAGACCCGGATTTGCTGCCGATGCCTACGGAGGAGGAGGCGGCGAATTTCGCGGACAGTGCCGCAGACAAGAGTGTCCGCGCTACACGGTTCTTCGAGGAGACTGCAGCTATCGCTCCTGCGGATCGCGCCGATGTGGTCAAGAAAATCGTGTCCATCGCCGACAGGCACAAGCTGACGACCGCGGGCATCTACTCGAACTCGGAGTCCCACGAAGGAATCTTCAACTCGCGCGGATTGGCAAATTGGCATCAGCAGACGCTGGCCGAGGTTTCCATCACCATGCTGGGCGAGGATTCTTCCGGCTGGCAGAAATTGAATTCGCCCGACGTCAGCAACCTGGATCCCGCGCACCTCGCTGAGACGGCGGCGCAAAAGGCGGTCGAGTCGGCTCGTCCGCGGGAAATTGCGCCGGGGAAGTACACCGTAATCCTCGAACCGGCGGCAGTCCTCGACATTGTCGGATTCATGTTCTGGGACTACAGTGGCGTGGCGATTCTCGATCGACGCTCGTTCTTAAATGATCGAATCGGCACTACGCTCTTTGGTGAGAACATCAACATCTGGGATGACGCTTTCCATCCGCTGCAGGCGGGCTCTCCGTTTGACGGTGAGGGCATGCGGCGCCGACGCGTGCAACTGGTCGAGAATGGGATCGTCAAACGGGTGGTCTACGCCAGAGCCACGGCTCGGAAGATGAAGAACTCTGAGTACGCAGCAAAAGTAGGCCCGATTGAAGCCACCGGTCATGGGTTCCCCTTGCCGAACGAGGTCGGCGAGATGCCGATGAATATTGTTTTCGGTGGTCCAGAAAAACCTCAGGGTGTTGATCAAATGATCGCGTCAACCGAGCGTGGCGTGCTGGTGACGCGGCTGTGGTACATCCGGGAAGTGGATCCATACGAGAAGATTGTGACCGGTATGACGCGCGACGGGACTTTTTTAGTTGAAAACGGCAAGGTTCAATGTGGTCTGCGCAACTTCCGCTTTAATCAGAGCCTGATTTCGATGCTGTCGAACGTCGAGGCGATGAGTGTACCGGTACGCGCTTGCGGAGAGGAATCGTTTGATATGGTGGTGCCGGCGATGAAGGTGAGAGAGTTTAATTTTACGGAAGGGACGAAGTTCTGAGGGCAGCACTCAGCATTCAGCAACCCTGGCGATCAGCCTCTACCTTCCTGATTAGACCCGCTAACATCCTTTTCACTTCGACGGTGGAGTCATCTAGCGTTTTGTGTTCTTCAGGGGAAAGAAATCCTAGATCTTTCGCCAGCAGGAAGTGGTATTCGAGTTCGCTGGCCGATCCGGCCGCGATGTGCAGGAAACGCTGGAACTCGGCATTGCTGCGTTTACCACAGCCCTCGGCAATATTCGCCGCAATCGAAGCCGAGCAGCGACGGATCTGACTGGTGAGCCCATAGATCTCTTGTTTAGGAAACTCCGCGGTACCACGATAACTGGCCAGCGCAAGTGCGTGTGCCTTCTCCCAAACCATCAAATCCCGAAAGCTCTTCATCATGACCTCCAAAGTCGGTCTAGAAACGTGGCCCCGAAGGGCTGAATGCTGAATGCTGAGTGCTGACTGCTGAATGCTAACTGTAGACACCTGTCCCCGCAGTGACCGCCCTCACAGCATCCCGCTACGCCCCTAAGTCCCTGTACCACTGAGACTTCGCCGCTCTTGTTCCATGACTTCCGTAACTTTGCATTGCTGATGCTGGGATGTAATCTGGCCCTGAAATGTGCACATGCTCAATCGGAGTGGTGCACGGCACGAACCGGAAGGAAGGTCGTCGCAAACGTGTCTGAAGCCACCAAGGGAACCGCTGCTGATGTCAGCAAAAGTCGCAAGGGTTATGCGGACGTGCAAGGCGCGCCGCGCTTTCCCATCAAACTGCCGGTGGCGCTGAAGTCGACATCGGCAGCCGCTGGAGTTGGGGGCGCCGGAGTCGCGGGCAAGACGATTGAAACCGAGAACATTTCCGCCAACGGTGTCCTGTTCCGCATGGACGCCGATGTGCCCGTAGGTTCGGCGGTTGATTTTACTTTGTCTCTTCCCGCCGATGTAGTGGGCGCGGAAGCCGATGTGCAAGTGGATTGCCGCGGGCGAGTGGTCCGCAGTTTTGAAGATGGTGGACGGCGTGGCGTCGGCGTGGTGATTGACGAGTACCGTTTTGAGCGCAAGTAGTTTCTCGTAATTCGGTCGTGCAAGCGACAGGCAGGACGCGCAGGGTAAGCGCGAAAAGAGGACGGATGGGCAGCACTTCGGTCAGCACTTCGGTCAGCGCGTCGGTCAGTACTTCGGCCGGCGATCCGGTCGGCAATCCGATGGGTGTCGAGCCAGGCGAAGGCATTCAGCCCGACGATGGCAAAGGCACGATCCGCGTGATTGTGGCGGATACGCAGGCCATATTCCGTGCCGGGTTGCGCAAGATCTTCGCCCTCGAAGATGACATACGAGTAGTCGGTCAAGCCGAGAGCCTTGATCAGACCGTCACCGCCATCCAGAAATTTTCCGCTGATATTGTGATCTTCGAAGCGGTCCTGGCAGCGAATCCAGCCGACACAGTTTCCGACCTGCTCCGTCAAAGTACGACTTGCCGTTTGGTGGTCGTGCTGCAGGAACCTGACCAGGAAATGACGCTCGAGTTGTTCCGGCGCGGCGCCCATGCTATCGTTTCGCGCGAAATTGAGCCGGAAATGCTGGTCGAATGCCTCCACAAGGTCGCCCAGGGCGAACCGTGGCTCGACAGCCGCGCCGTCGCGTGGGTGATGCAGGCTTATCGCACGCAAGGACTGCGTCCGGCAGGATCGCGGCCCAAAGTTTCGCTCACGCCCAAAGAATCCCTGATCGTCTCCTGCGTCACGCAGGGGATGAAGAACAAAGAAATTGCTCTGCGGGTTGGTACCACCGAACAGGTGGTCAAGAATTATCTCCGTAAAGTTTACGACAAGCTGGGAGTGGCCGATCGTCTGGAACTCGCACTCTATTGCCTGAATCACCGGGTGGTTGAGGGCGTCGGTCTGGGCAAGCCCGCGGTCCCGCCCACCCCGCCAAACAATGCCAACGCTGCGGCGACGGAAACGCCCAACGCCAGCGCCGCTGCTTCGGGTTCCCGCTCCTGATTCTTCTCTTCTAGTACAATTCTCAATCGCAGACAATCATCGCAGACAATCCAGTTTTCAAACGGGAACCGAGCAACTGCTTCCGGCAAAGTCTGTTCTGCGAGAAATAAGAAGAGAGGCAAACATTATGAAGGGCGACGCAAAAATCATAGCCATCCTGAATGACGTCTTGAAAGCCGAGCTCACCGCCATCAACCAGTATTTTCTTCATGCCGAGATGTGCGAGAACTGGGGCTATGAACGGATGGCCAAGCAGATCCGCAAGGAATCAATCGAAGAGATGCAGCACGCCGAAATTCTGATGGAGCGCATTCTCTACCTGGATGGTGCTCCCAACATGACGGACTATTTCAAGATCAACATTGGGCAAACCGTGAAAGCGCAATTGGAGAACGATCTCCAGCTGGAATACACGGCCGTGAAACGTCTGAACGACGGGATCAAAGCCAGCGTGGCCGCGGGCGATAACGGTTCGCGCGAGCTGATGGAGAAGATCCTGCTCGATGAAGAACACCACATCGACTGGCTGGAAGGGCAACTGCACGCGATCGAAGAGATGACCTACGAGAATTATCTGGCCCAGCAACTGCACAAGCCCGAGGAAAGCTAGCATCCAGGGGGCGATCAGCGGCTCGCTGATCTCCGCACGAGTACGCTCAGTTGCGATCCAGTGAAGAATGGGGTAGCTGTGCTTCGTGGGCGGTTCGCGGCAACTGTTAGAATCAAAACAATCACTGCGCAGGGCGTCGGAGAGATGGCCGAGTGGCTGAAGGCGCACGCTTGGAAAGCACAACCGGCGTGCTGGGCATACTGACCGTCTGGAATCAACAGCCTACGACGATTCCACCGAGGTCATAATACACGAAGCGTGCGCCGTTTCAAGCATGAAAAACAGTCATCAATGTGCGACGTGGCAGGTCAAGAGTTGACCCGCAAAGAAGACCACATTGAGACTGCTGTCTCGCCTTGAGACGTTCTAGTGTGACTTCCGTAACTTGCCACGATGGTTCTAAAGGGCTAAACACAGGCAGTACAACCACATGAGCTTCGTTATCGAATACGAGCAGTTTGGCAACGCCTACTATCTTAACGAAGGCCCGGAGCCTACGGAGCGCTGGAGATGGGCACCTAACCCCGGACACGCCACAGAGTTCAAGAGTGAGGCTGAAGCCCAAGTTGTCGTTTCTGAACTCCAACAGGAATTCAAAGACACAGTATTCAATGTCCGTCTACAGGCAGAGGTCGGTTACGCATACTTCAGCAAGCTAGATAAGTTCCGGGTCACTCGACGCTAAAGCCGCATACGGAAAGAAAAAGCCCCACAACCGGATTAAGGTGTGGGGCGTCTTCCATACGAGTTGTGAACTATCTGAGCCGGGTACGAGAATCATGAGGTGCAGCCGTCGCTCATAGAACTTTCGGCCGCTGAAAGTCACGAGCCGTCTGATTTGGTCTTCGGTGAACACCGAGGGGATGAACTCGGGCTCACGCATCGACTTAACGTGTGGGATGTCGGCAACCGCCGCCGCGCTTGCCCTGTGAGTCGCTACACCAGTGCAGGTAAGCATTGATTGCACGAGTCGCAGCGTTGCAGCCCGTGGCCTTTAGGCCGTGCTCACGCATTCTAACGACCAGCGCGTTCAATTCGGCCTGAGTCGGTGCTTCACTGTCGAGCCACTTCAAGGCGTGGGTGTACCATTTGACTGTCGCAGGGCTGACGTTCATGACGTACTGCCGTTCTTTGATAAACTGTTCGTGACGTTGCAACATGATTTTCTCCTAGCGTGTGAGGTATTTTCGAAGGAAATCATGTAAACCATTGATTAGTCGGAGAGATGGCCGAGTGGCTGAAGGCGCACGCTTGGAAAGCGTGTTTAGGGGAAACTCTAACGTGGGTTCGAATCCCACTCTCTCCGCCATATTTTCAAC
>Ga0070765_100002166_pt1 | contig 12226 bp, 9 predicted proteins | sample HubBroMetageWFT5_FD_71516 | JGI IMG/M metagenome (GOLD analysis project Ga0070765, IMG submission 71516) | Warmed and freeze-thawed soil microbial communities from the Hubbard Brook experimental Forest, New Hampshire - Hubbard Brook CCASE Soil... | ecosystem: Environmental > Terrestrial > Soil... | reverse complement strand
CGCGGCTCTGCCCAGCGTGTCACTCAACACCGGAAAAGTGAACTTCGGTGCGCAGCCGGTAGGTTCGCTCACCATCCCGCCGCAAGGCGTGGCCGTGAAAAATACGGGCGACGCGCCCCTAAATATTTCCAGCATCACCCTGGCCGGCCCCAATAGCGCTGATTTTTCGCTGCAAGTCCCCACCGCGTGCACCACTGCGGCCGTTCCGCCCGGGGATATGTGTTCGTTCGAAGTAGGATTTGTCCCGTCGCTGGTCGGGCCAGAAGGCGCCTTCGTGAATTTCGCCGACGATGCCCCGAACGGTTCGCAGGTGCTGGAAGTCGTGGGAACTGGCGGCGGCCCGCTCGCGGTGGTCTCACCCCTCAGCGTGAATTTCGGCAATCAGCCCGAGGGCACCACTTCCAGCTCCGCACAAGTCATCACGCTCACGAATGGCGGGAACCAGCCACTCACCGTCAGCGGGGTAGTGCTGCCGTCCGGACCGCTCGCCGGAGAATTTCCTTTGGCCAGCCCCGTCTCGGCCTACGCCGCAAAGGTCCTGCCGCCGGGCGGCAGCTGTTCCATTGCGATTAATTTCCAACCGCAGACCACCGGCTTCGTGACCACCCAGGTCGGATTTGTGGACAACTCCGGATTCCTCACCGGCTCGCAGCAAGTTGTTGCCGTCAGCGGCACCGGAACCGGCGTCGCGCCCATCCTCACGGTCGTCCCCACTTCGATTTCGTTCGGCACGCAGCCCGTCGGCATCACCAGTGGCACACAGACCGTAACGCTCACTAACGCCGGAAGCGCTCTGCTGAATTTGACCGGCTTCGCCATCACTGGCAGCAATTCCACCAATTTTGGGTTTCTCGTGAAGGGCGCGACGCCGTGCCCGTTGCCAAACGGCACGCTAAGCGCCGGCGCGAGCTGCACCGTTTCCGTGGATTTCGCACCGCAAGCGGCAGGCCCGGTGAGCGCGACTCTGAGCATTTCCGATAATGCGTCGGGCAGCCCGCAGAGTATCGCTCTCAGCGGCACCGGCGGAACCTCCGGGATCTCTTTAGCACCGGCCGCTTTGAATTTTGCGTCTCAGACCGTCGGCGCCAGCAGCGTGGCCCAAGCCGTCTCCGTAAACAACACCGGCACCACGCCGGTGGCTATGACCATCAGCTTTGGCGGCGCCGATCCGGGCGATTTCGGGGAAACTGATAATTGCTCGCAAAGTCCTTTGGCAGCCGGCAAGACCTGCGTCATAAACGTCACCTTCGACCCCGCGCAGACCGGAACTCGGTCAGCCCTGGTGATGATTTCCGACAACGCGCAGCACAGCCCTCAAATTATCACGGTCGGCGGCACGGCCGTGCAGGCTACCGCGACTGTTTCGCCCAGCGCGATCGGTTTCGGAAGCGCGCTGGCCGGCACCGCCTCCACACCCGTCCCGGTCACGATCACGAATAGCGATAGCGGCGCGGCTCCGGCAATTCTCACCGTCGCAGGCGCCAGCGTAAGCCCTCCCGGCAATTTCACCGCCGCCAATAGTTGCACCGAGGGAGTCCCCGCCGGCACCCACTGCGGGTTCACGGTGACGTTTACTCCACCCGCCTCACCGGTAGCCGCGCCGTGCGGCTCCACGGCCGGAGCGAAAACCGCCACCCTCACCATTACGGACAACGCGCCCTCCAGTCCGCAAATCATCTCGCTGTCTGGCACCGCCATGGACTATTGCCTCGCGCCTTCTGGTGTCGCCACCCAAACCATTACCGCCGGAACTCCAGCGACCTACCAGCTCGTTGCGGATTCCTTGGATGCTTTCGCCGGCGCGGTGGCGCTCACCTGCACCGACCCAGCATCGCTCAGCACTTGCACCGTGCAGCCGTCAACGGTGAAGCTCACGTCGGGCGCGCAAGTTCCGATCGTCCTCAGCGTGGTCACCGCGACAAACAGCGCAGTGCCATTCGGCACAGCTCCCGACGCACGCCATCTCGGACCGCCCGCGCCGCGTACGCCTGCGTGGAGCCCGCGCGGAGTTCTTCTCTGGACGCTTTTTCTGCTCTTGCCGATTTTGGTCTGGGCCTCAGCTGAAAACCGTCAGCGGCCGCGCGCGCTGCGATTCGCGCAAACCGGCGCGTTGACTGTTCTACTTTCGGCCGGCCTCGTGGCATGTTTCGGTGGCGGCACCGCGGCACTGCCGCCCGTAGGAACGACCACCGGCACCTACACGCTGACGGTTACAGGAACATTTACTGGGACAGGAGGAAGCACGTCACGGAGTGTGCAGGTAACTCTGGTGGTGCAGTAGATCGCCAAGCGTTTCGCGAAGTAGGTTGGCGCCGCGAGCGCGCATCCGAGTGCGCCCGTGTCAGCCCGCGCTCAGAAAACTTTTATCGCCAAATCCCGCGGATGTGATCCCACGGCAATCAACGCGGTAGGGGGCCGCGGCGGCGTCAATCCCGGTTGCCCCGAAGGCAAAGTCCTCGTGCGGATCGCGGCCACGTCGTTCGATGCCGTGTCCACCACCAGCAGAATGTCCCCCCCCGGCGTGAGCGCGCAAGTCACCGGCGCCTGTCCCGCCTGAATCGGCCTCCCCACTTGACGCGTTTCCACTGTGACTGGCACGACGTGTCCAGCAGCAGTGTCCGATACGTACAAAGTGTTCGTCGTCGGCGCGAACACCGCGGACGTCGGAGACATCCCCAGCAGCAGAAAATCCGCGACTTCATTCGTGTCCGTATTCACGATCAACAATCCATGAGCCGAACTCGACGTGATGTAAAGCTCGCCGCCATCCGGCTTCAGATCCAGATCATCTGCCGTGCCACCCAGCGCCAGATTCGCCAGCAAAACCTTTCGCTTCAAATCCACCACCGAAACTTGATTCGCAGTACCCGAAGTGATGAACGCCTTGGAATCGTCGGGCAGAATCGCGATCTGCTCCGGACCCGGCGCCGTTGCTACGGTAGCCACAAGAGCGAGCGTCCCAGCGTCGAGCAGCGATACCGTCGCGTCGTCGCGATTGCTCACCACAATAAATTTTCCGTCACTCGTTACGCGCGCGATCCACGGCCGCCGTCCCGCTCGTCCGCGTGCGACGATCTGCCGCGTCGAAGTGTCTATCGCGACGACCGTGTTCGAACCAGAAGCCGCCACGTAAGCCCGCCGCCCGTCCGGCGAAAAATCCAGCGCATAGGGCGCCGCACCCACAGGAATGCGCGCGACCACCTGATTCGCCTGCACGTCGAGCACCCACGCATAACCGCCTGCGGAGCTAAGCCCCCAAATTTCCGCTCGCTTTGGATGCGCGCGCAAACCGCTAGGCCCCGGCCCCACGACAACAGTCCCTACGGGTGACAGCTTGATCAGATCAATCACCGAAACCGTGCCGTCGCCCGTATTCCCCACGTAAGCAAAAAGATGCAGCCCCGGACGCAAGAATGCCGGCCGCAACTCCAGCGCGACTTCACGAATGGCCAGCGCGGCGAGAATTACAAGCAGAAATACCAGGCGATAATTGAAGCGCAATTTCAATTGATGGTGCGGCCCAGCACGGCGGCGATCTGGCGAACTTCCCGGATCAGTTGCTCGAATTCCACCGGCAGGATGGATTGCGGCCCGTCGGAAAGCGCGCGGTCTGGATCGTGATGCACCTCTACTAGCAACCCATCCGCGCCCACCGCCACAGCCGCACGCGACAGCGGCAAAACTTTATTGCGCCGCCCGGTGCCGTGCGAAGGATCCACCACGATCGGCAGGTGGCTGCGTTTTTGCACCGCAGGCACCACCGCCAGGTCCAACGTATTGCGTGTGAAATCTGAAAAAGTGCGCACGCCGCGCTCGCACAAGATCACCGCGTAGTTTCCTTCGGACATCAAGTACTCCGCGGCCATCAGAAATTCGTCCAGCGTCGCCGACATGCCGCGTTTCAGCAGCACCGGTTTTCTGGCGCGTCCGGCGCGCTTCAGCAACGAAAAATTCTGCATATTGCGCGCGCCGATTTGGATGACGTCCGCATATTCCTCCACCAGGTCCAGCGATTCGTGGTCAATCGCTTCGGTTATGATGCCCAGGCCGAATTCCTTACGCACGTCACGCATGATTTCCAGGCCCGTTTCGCCCAGCCCCTGAAAACTGTATGGCGAAGTGCGGGGTTTGTAAGCACCGCCGCGAAACAGCCGCGCTCCGGCAGCCTTCACATGTTTCGCCACAGTAAAAGCCTGCTCCCGCGTCTCAATTGCGCAAGGCCCGGCGACCATCGCCACTTCCGTACCGCCAAACGCCACATCCCCCAGCGCCGTAGGAACACGCACTACCGTATTCTCCGCCTTCACGTCGCGGCTCACCAATTTGTAAGGTTTGCTGACCGGAATACATTCGATCACTCCCGGCATGGACTCCAGCGATCCCAAATCCACCGCGCCGGAATTACCTGTGATGCACACAGCCGTCCGTCCCGCGCCGGGCACGGGCAGCGCTTTGAAACCCAGCGACTCGATGCGCTCACAGACCGCGCGTACCTGCTCGTCCGTCGCGTGCGACTGCATCACCACCAACATGAACGCCCCCTGACGAAGTGCGAATCCCAGAGTCTACTGCATGCGGGAAGCGGGCTGCAAATGACGCGCGCGCAATTCAGCGCTGGAAAGTGCACGCCCAAAGCAGCACAAGAAACCCAAGCACGCTTAATATCGTGCGCACCGCGTGCAGGCGAACCCATTTCGCCAGCAGTGATTCCAATGTCCGCGCGTCGAGCTGATTGCGCTCGTCGAGAAGCAATCGATTGGTCGCCATAATAAACACCGACGTAAAAGGCACGACGGCACCCACCAGGCTACCGCCTACGAGCCAAATCCATTGATGCGTGAACAGAGCCAGCGCCGCGCTGCATACAAAGCAAACAATCGCCAAGGCGGCCTGTTGCGGTGCTGCGCGCTTATAGCTGGGACGAAACTCCTGCAGCGCAGCCGCGGCGCCCAGCGACATGCGGGCAGGATGTTCGACCGTCGTGATATAAAAAGCTGCGCCCGCAAACATGCCGGAACTGACCAGCGCCAGAAGTTTCAGAACATTTTCCATGACAGAATTCAAGCACACATCAGCAGCAAGAGGTAAAGCATGTGCCCATGCGGAAAAAAAGAGAGAATGGAGGCGCGGGGCGGAATCGAACCGCCGATAAAGGTTTTGCAGACCTTTGCCTTACCACTTGGCGACCGCGCCGGATGCTCGTGGCAGAAGCAAATCATAGCATCGGAAGCGCACGACGATGTATTGAAGATTCGCATGATGGTTATTTGTTAGTCTCTGGCAACGTCACGAACGGAAATGCCCGAAGGGAAGCAGCGCATGAAGCCAAACGACAAACCGAACGCGGCGAGACTGCTGCAAACACTGCATGTGCGGACCAAGCGTCGCACGGAGCTGCAGGACGTGACCGACGAGATCGATGCTGTCGTCAGCGAGTCCGGCTGCACGGACGGCGTGTGCCATCTCTACGTCCCGCACACCACCGCCGACGTGCTCATCAACGAAGGCTACGATCCGGCAGTCGCGCACGACCTTGCCGCGGCATTCGATCGCCTTGTGCCGCGCGTCGCGAATTCCGCGCACGCGGAAGGCAATTCCGATTCGCATATTGAGACGGCCCTCGCGGGCTCGTCGCAAACGGTGTGGATCGTCGCCGGCAAGCTCGCGCTCGGCCGCTGGCAACGGATTTCCTTCGCGGAATTCGATGGCCCACGCAGCCGGGAATTGCGCGTCAAGATTGTCCCGGATGCCGCAACGTAAACACAATGCGTGACGTCCAAGGTTTAGCATCACGCGCGCGGTCCGTGCGTGAACTGAAATTCATTTGGCGGTAAACTCTGTGTCCATGAAACGAGCGCTCTCGGCAACGGCTATCATTGCAGTTCTAGTGCTGCTGGTCTCGACCAAGGCCAGCGACGGAATCCCCGCGAAGACTGACGTCACCATTGCCGTCGTTGGCGACCAGCAGATCGTCGGCCAACCGTTCGCGGTGCGCCTCCGCAATAATGGCGAGAAGCGGCTGACTATCTGCCTGGGCCCTTGCAGCGGAATCGTTGTCGCGGGCAGCGGACGTCCCGCGCCCGCATTTGCAGTGCAGGCCCGCAAGGGCAAAAAATGGAGCAGAGAAATCTTCACCTGTACTCCCGGCCCCGACGCCACTTCCAGCATTCTGCACGGCGGTGAAATTCTAGAATTCACAATCAAAGTCATGCAGCCCGGCACCTTCCGCTTGTGGCTCAACTACAAAGACGTAAGCGTCGAAGACGTTGGGGCGCATTGCGAAGCGATCAAGGATGGCAAAGCCGTGCTGCAGGCCAAATCGGACGACTTCGACGTAGTCGCTGCGCCCAAATGAACCTCGGCATTTACATTCAGGTGCCGTTCTGCCAGACCAAGTGCACCTATTGCAACTTTCACACCGGCGTAGTCGCGCGCGAAAAATATGGGCCGTATGCAGATGCCGTGCGTCGCGAAATTACGCAACTGGCGGCGGCCGCAGAAATATCCAGCCTGCGCGATGCCCAAGTGGACACCGTGTACTTCGGTGGCGGCACGCCGAGTCTGCTCGATCCTTCCGCGCTTGCGGGAATATTGGATACGCTGCGCCGCAATCTTGCATTCGCGGATTCTGCGGCGCCGCCTGTCGATATCGCCCACGAAGTGACGTCCGCTGCGCGCGCCGAAATCACTCTCGAAGCCGACCCCGAAACCATCACGCCCGAAAGAGCGCAATCCTGGATCGTTGCTGGATTCAATCGCATTAGCCTGGGTGTGCAATCGTTCAACGATCACGAATTGCAAGCCGCCGGCCGCATGCATCGTCGCGCGGATATTTTTTCAGCCGCACGAATTTTGCGCGATGCCGGATTTCGCAATATCAGCATGGATTTGATCGCCGGCCTCGCCCAGCAGACGCGTGCATCGTGGGAAGAATCAGTCGCGCGCATTCTGAAGATTCGGCCGCAGCACATCTCCATCTACCTGCTGGAAATTGATGAAGGCAGCCGCCTGGGAAAAGAATCGCTCGCCGGCGGCAGCCGCTACAGCGCCGAAGCCATTCCTAGCGACGACGCCATGGCCGAATCCTACGAATCCGCCTGCGCCCGCCTGGCAGCCGCCGGGTATGAGCACTACGAAATTTCGAATTGGGCCCTGCCTGGATTCCGCTCGCGCCACAATCTGAAATATTGGCGCCGCGAGCCGTACATCGGCCTCGGCGCCGGAGCACACTCCTTCGATGGCGCCCGCCGGTGGTCGAACGTGCATGATTCCGCAAAATACGTCACGTGCATCGAAAGCGGCGTCTCGCCGCGTGAACAGCTCGAGCCGGTCACGCTGCAGCAAGCGCTCGACGAAGAATTATTTCTCGGCTTGCGCCAACTCGAAGGCATTGACCTCGCCCGCGTGGAAAAAAAGTACGGCGTCAGCCTGCAAGCACGCATCGCTGGCCTGCGCGAACAGGGATTGCTCGAAATGGATGGAGCGCTTCTGCGCCTCGCCCCCACGCACCTGACCGTCTCAAACGAAGTATTCGTGGAATTGTTGGGATAAGGAGCCGAGCGTGCACAGCGAACCGGTAGAAACGCGGCACAAAAACGATATCGTCGATTTGCGCAGCGATACGGTGACGCGCCCGACGCCCGCGATGCGCGGCGCCATGGCCGCCGCCGAAGTGGGTGACGACGTCTACGGCGAAGACCCCACCGTGAACCGCCTGCAATCGCGCGCCGCGGAAATATTCCAGCGCGAAGCCGCTCTCTTCGTCCCGTCCGGCTGCATGGGCAACCTGCTCGCCATCATGGGCTGGACCCAGCGCAGCAACGAAGTAATCTGCGAACAGCGCGCCCACGTGAACCTGTACGAACTGGCGTCAATGTCCGCCATCGCGGGAGTGATGCCGCGCACCGTCCCCGCGCCGAGTGGCATATTAAGCTGGGAACTGATCGAGCCGCTCATCCGCGAAAAAATCTACTACGATTCGCAAACCGCGCTGGTAACTCTGGAAAATACGCACAATATGCACGGCGGCACGGTGTACCCCACCGCAGTGGCCGAGGACATTTGCGAACGCGTACACGCCGCTGGCTTGCGCGTTCATCTCGATGGCGCGCGGATCTTCAACGCAGCAGTCGCGCTAGGGAAGAGCGTCGCTGAAATCACGCGCAAATTCGATTCCGTAATGTTCTGCCTCTCGAAAGGCCTGGGCGCGCCGGTAGGTTCGCTCCTCGTCGGCTCGCACGATTTCATCAAGCAGGCGCACATCCGCAGAAAACTGCTCGGAGGCGGAATGCGCCAGGTAGGCGTGCTAGCCGCGGCAGGATTAATCGCGATGGAAGCATCGCCCAAGCGACTGCATCTCGATCACGAAAACGCCCAACACCTGGCAAAAGGCCTCGCGGCAGTGCAGGGCATCGCCCTCGATCCAGCACGCGTGGTCACCAACATCGTGATCTTCGACGTGCGCGGAACCAACCGCACTGCCGCGGAAATCTGCGAGCAGCTCAAAGCCAAAAAAGTTTTGTGCTCGGCCACAGAAAAATATTCCGTGCGCATGGTCACACACTGTGACGTGGACCGCGCCGCAATCGACGCAGCGCTGGCAGCCATCGCGCAAGTCGTCGCCGAAAAAGCCCCCGCAGCTGCCGCTCACTGATCTCCCGAGCGTCTCATCGCTTCTTCAGATATACTGCCGCGCGGATTGCCGCACCGGCTCAAAAGCGGCGCCCTTCGCCGGCCGGCAATTTCCTGCACACACACAACCTTTTGCATTTCGCGCGCCGCGAGAGGATGATGAATCTGTGAAAATGACGACTAAAGCCCCCAGCCGATCCAGCACCCCCCACCCGGCGGCCCCTGCCGCCACACCCTACGCCGCAAAACACCAAAATCGCCAATATCTATCCGATACAAATAAACCCTTTTCTTTCACCACCAATTTTTCAGCGCGAAGAAAACAAAGCACTTCTTTTTTTCTATTCAATACAAATGAACGGTCTCGAATCCGTTCTGTCCGTGGGAGAATTTGGTCGTTTTGCGTCAAGGCAGGACTCCCCGTTATTCTAATCACAGGTGGATTGATGACTTCCCAAACGCAAAAAGCAGCCAGCGCCGCGCAACCTCAAGCCGCCGCGCCTCCTCCTACGGTCGAAGAAGCCCGCCAATTCACCGACGCCGCCGAAAAACGCCTGCTCGATCTCTGGATTAAATCCGGGCGCGCGCAGTGGGTGCAGGAAACTTTCATCACCGACGACACTGAAATTCTCGCGGCTCAGGCCGATCAAAACGTGAAAGCCGCCACGTCCGAGCTGGCCGCACAAGCCCGCCGCTTCGAGCCGCTCGATCTGCCGCCTGATGTCGCGCGCAAGCTGAAGCTCATCACACTTTCCGTGGACATCCCCTCGCCGCGCTATCCCAAAGAGAGCACCGAACTTTCGCAGATCAACGCCTCGCTGCAGAGCGATTACGGCAAAGGAAAATGGTGTCCGGACGGCGCGCAAGCGAAATGCCTCTCGCTGAACGACCTGGAAAATATCATGGCCACCAGCCGCGATCCCATCGAGCTGCAGCGCGCCTGGATCGGCTGGCACGCCATCGCTCCTCCCATGCGCGAACGCTACTCCCGTATGGTCGAGCTGGCCAATGAAGGCGCGCGAGAAGTCGGCTTCAGTGACGTCGGCGCGATGTGGCGCTCGAATTACGATATGCCCCCCGGCGTATTCAGCGCGGAATTGGATCGCCTGTGGGAGCAAGTCCGCCCGCTCTACGTTTCGCTGCATGCCTACGTCCGCACGCAGCTCGTGAAAAAATATGGCCCCGGAGCGCTCGGCCCAGACGGCGCAATTCCGGCGCACTTGCTGGGAAATATGTGGGCGCAAGACTGGGGGAATATTTATCCCCTCGTCGCCCCTGCAAACGCCGATCCCGGCTATGACCTCACGCAAATTCTGAAAGCCAAGCAGATTGATCCGCTAGGCATGGTCCATTATGGCGAGCGATTTTTCATGTCGCTGGGATTTGCCGCCCTGCCGCAAACGTTCTGGCAGCGCTCCATGTTCGTAAAACCGCAGGATCGCGACGTGGTCTGCCACGCCAGCGCCTGGGACATTGATTACGTGGACGATGTGCGCATCAAAATGTGCATCGAGCAGAAAGGCGAGGATTTTTCCACCATCCATCACGAGCTCGGCCACAATTTTTACCAGCGCGCCTACAACACGCAGCCGCCGCTATTCCGCAACAGCGCCAACGACGGTTTCCACGAAGCGATTGGCGACACCATCGCGCTTTCCGTCACTCCCGAATACCTGAAACAGATCGGCCTGCTGGAAAATGTCCCGCCGGAATCAGCCGACATCGGCATTCTGATGCACAAAGCGCTGGAGAAGGTCGCCTTCCTGCCCTTCGGCCTGCTGATTGATAAATGGCGCTGGGAAGTTTTCTCCGGGAAAATCACACCCGCCGATTACAACAAAGCCTGGTGGGAGCTGCGCCAGAAATATCAAGGCGTCAAGCCCCCCGTCACCCGCAGCGAACAGGATTTCGATCCCGGCGCGAAATATCACGTCGCGGCCAACGTTCCGTACGCCCGTTATTTTCTCGCGGACATCCTGCAATTCCAGTTTCATCGCGCGCTCTGCCGCCAAGCCGGTTACAAAGGCCCGTTGCATCGCTGCTCCATCTACAACAACAAGGAAGCCGGCGCGCGCCTGAACAAAATGCTCGAAATGGGCCAGAGCCGCCCGTGGCCCGAAGCCCTCGAAGTAATGACCGGCGAAAAACAAATGGATGCCACCGCGATCCTCGACTATTTCGCACCACTAAAGAAATGGCTCGACGAGCAAAACGCCAAAGATGGCGCGAAGCTCGATTGGTAGCGCGCGCCGCGTAGTCGTGCGCCGGAGGAATTAATGAATGGCGTCGCTCGATCTCTGCTCGTCGCGGCAATCGGTGCGCTTTGCGCGTGTTTACAGATCGCCAGCGCGCAATCCCCAAATCCCGCCGGCGCGACCAAAAACGACTGGGCGTACTACGGCCATGACGCAGGCGGCACGCGCTATTCGCCCCTCACGCAGATCAATCGCGAGAATGTGAAGAACCTGAAAGTCGCCTGGACGTTTCACACCGGCGATATTTCCGACGGCAGCGGCCGCCCCAAACGCAGCGGCCTGGAAACCACGCCCATCCTTGTAGATGGCGTTCTCTACCTCACGTCGCCCTTCAATCGCGTCTTCGCCGTGAATCCGGAAACCGGCAAGCAACTGTGGGTTTTCGATCCGATGATTGACATAGCCGCGGGCTACGGCGACGGCCTGATCAATCGCGGCGTCGCCACCTGGCTCGATCCCACGCGCGCGAAAGGGAAGCGCTGCCGCCGCAGGATTTTCGAAGCCACGCTCGACGCGCGACTGATCGCCCTGGACGCCGCGACCGGCGACCCCTGCATGGATTTCGGCAACCGCGGACAGATCAGCCTGCGTGACGTGGCGCGTTATATTCCCGGGGAATATCACATGACCTCTCCGCCGGCGGTGATTGACGACATGGTAGTAGTCGGCTCCGCCATTGACGACAACGCCCGCGTGGACATGCCCAGCGGCGTCGTCCGCGCCTTCGACGCGCGTACCGGCAAGCTGCGCTGGAAATGGGAGCCGCTGCCGCCGAACGACGCAGACTCCGCCAAGCCGAGCGCAAGCGCAAACACAAACGCCACAAAAGTCTGGCGCACCGGAGCTGGCAATGCCTGGTCCATCATGGTGGTGGACCCCGAGCGCGACCTGATCTTCGTGCCCACCGGCAGCGCCAGCCCCGATTATTACGGTGGCATGCGCGCGGGCGATAACAAATGGGCGAATTCAATCGTCGCATTGCGTGCCAAAACCGGGGAACTAGCCTGGGGATTTCAGTTGGTGCATCACGATCTTTGGGACTACGACAGCGCTTCGCCGCCGCTGCTCGCCACATTGCAGCATGAGGGCAAAAGCGTGTCGGTTGTAATTCAAGGAAACAAAACTGGATTTCTCTATGTGCTCAATCGCGAAACGGGCGCCCCGGTATTTCCCGTGGAAGAAAGACCCGTGCCGCAATCAGATGTTCCGGGCGAGGTCACATCGCCGACACAGCCTTTTCCGCTCGCCCCTCCGGCCCTCGTGCCGCAAAAACTTTCCGCCGACGATGCCTGGGGCATCACGCCGGCAGATCGCGATTATTGCCGCGAGCGCATCAAGAG
>Ga0070765_100002165_pt1 | contig 12227 bp, 9 predicted proteins | sample HubBroMetageWFT5_FD_71516 | JGI IMG/M metagenome (GOLD analysis project Ga0070765, IMG submission 71516) | Warmed and freeze-thawed soil microbial communities from the Hubbard Brook experimental Forest, New Hampshire - Hubbard Brook CCASE Soil... | ecosystem: Environmental > Terrestrial > Soil... | reverse complement strand
AGGTTCTCCGCGTAGTGCAGGAGAGTCTGGTGAATGTCAGGAAGCATAGCGGCGCGCGCCACGCGCTGGTGCGGCTGGGCGGGAACCGGCAGCAATGGGATCTTACTATCGAAGACGACGGCAAGGGATTTCCCTTCTCCGGAACCTTTTCTCTGGAGCAGATGGAGGAGATGGGCAAGGGTCCGATGATCATTAAGGAGCGAGTGCGTTTGATTGGCGCCGCACTCACGGTAGAATCAAATCCCGGACAGGGAGCACGTCTGGAAATCACATTGCCTCGCGGCGGAGAAGTGCCTCATGAATTTTAAGAAAGCACAGCAAGTTCGCCTGGTGATTGCCGATGATCATCCGATTTTTCGGGATGGGCTGCGGCGGTTGCTGGAGGCCGAAGCCGACCTCAAGGTTCTGGGGGAAGCTTCCGATGGCGCCGAAGCGGTAAAGATGGCGCGGGCGTTACGGCCCGACATTCTTCTGCTGGATCTTGCCATGCCCAAGCATCCCGGGCTGGAGGCGTTGCGCGAACTGGCCGTCCCGGCGAATGCCACGCCGGTGCGGGTCATCCTGCTGACCGCGGCGGCGGAGAAGAGCCAGATTGTCGAGGCGCTGCAGCTGGGAGCACGCGGAGTTGTGCTCAAGGACTCCGCGACCCAACTGCTGCTGAAGGCAATTCACACCGTCATGTCAGGCGAGTATTGGGTGGGGCGGGAGAGCGTCTCCAACCTGGTGCAATATCTGCGCACGCTGATGCAGGCCTCGAGCGACGAGGCGCGGCAGAAGAAATTCGGGCTCACGCCGCGCGAGCTGGAAATTGTCTCCGCGGTGGTGGCGGGGTACTCTAACAAGGAAATTGCCGAATACTTCAAGATCAGCGAAGATACGGTCAAGCACCACCTCAGTAACATTTTCGACAAACTGGGGGTCTCGACCCGGCTGGAACTGGCTTTGTTTGCCGTGAATCAGGCGCTGCCGCTGAAAAGCATTGCCTGAATCGCGGCCTGAATCACCTGAATCAATGGTTCTCTGAATCGTTGTCTGAATCATAGTTACGAGCGATTCCATCCGGTGGCACTTTAGTGCCATTGGCGTATCTCCTCTGCAAAGCTATGCTTTTGGGCAGCAATCTGTGGGAACAGGTGTCGTGTGCCATCGGTTGTGTCCGGTTCGTGGGATTTGAGAAGTGAAAATCGGAAGGAAAGAAGGAGCCCCGTGGCAACACTCTTACATCAGCTCTGGAACGATGATAGTGGTCAGGACATCGCAGAATACGCCGTCATGCTGGCTGTCATTCTCGTGATTGTTGTGGGCACGATTCGTCTTATCGGGTCCAGCGCGAATAACGTGTTCTCGCAGGTCGGCAGCACCATTCAGTAAGGCATCCCGTTAAAGATCTCCAGCCACGGGCAGCGAAGAATGGGACTCCGGCGTTCCGCCCGGAACGCCATCGCCTGACGTGACGGAATCACCGCGTTACGAAACTCGTGACGCCCGACTCGCATTTTTCCCTACACATGATTTCGCAGCAAGAATAGCGCCCACGGCGCGAGCCGTGGGTTGATGCAAACCAAAATGAACGAGCCCCGGAAGGCGCGAAGGAAAGGCTCCGGCGCGGACGGCCGCAACGTGCTTCTTTCGCCCCGCTGGGGCTGGCGCATCTCTCCAAACGTCTAACCCACGGCTTACGCCGTGGGCTCTATTCTTTCGCCGCTTCGCGGCTGGGGCGTTGCTACGCTATTTCCGCTACGCTACTTTGGATCTGGCGCCGGGGGTTGAGTCGTGGCCGGCTGCGATGTGGTGAATGCGACTTTGTCCGCGCCGCCGGTGGAAAGCCGTGTCAGGTAAGGGAAGAACGGCGTAATTTCGAATTCCATTTTCTCGCGGGCCGACTCGAGCGCCACGGGCTTGGCTTTCGAGAGCTCTACCTGATCGCTCCAGGGGTCGACCCTGATGCGGCCACCGAGCGGGAGCGCCGCGATCTGGTCGAGGCGCTTGTCGTCGAGCGCGGGCGCCGAGGCCAGCAAACTCGACATGCGGATGTCTTTGCCATTGAAGATGCTGTTGCCCAGGTGCGGGCGAATCAGGTTCGGCAACTCGGGCGCTTTCTCCTGCAAGGCCTTCAGGAACAATCCGGCATTGCCGAGTTTGTCTTTATAGGGAGAAGCTTTCAGCAGTTCGATCGCCTTGGCGTCGGCGGCCGCTTCGTCGGCCGCGCTGCGTTTGAAATCAAGACGCCGGAAAGACTCCTCGTCCGGAAAGAACAGCTTGTCGTTGAAGGCGAGCTCGGTATCAAGACGGTGCCCCAGCACGATGTGCGCGGTTTCATGGGCCAGCACCATGGCCAGTGAAGCTTCATCGGGAAGAACGTCGAGCAGTCCGCGGCTGAGCACAATCGTGTGCCCGATGGTGAACGACTCCAGCGGAGCGGTGAGCAGCACGCGGCAGTGGTAGTCGCCCATCAGGTCAATGTTGTTCGTGACGAGCAAATTGTTGACCACGGTACAGAGGACTTTGTCGAGATCGCTGGGAGGCGCGAGCAGGCCAATTTTGGTGAGGCGATCGACCGCGTTTTCTTCCGCCTGCCTCTCCCACATACGCTCGGCCATAATGGGCGAGGCATCGGCAGCGGCGTCGGACTGATCGTGCACATTCTGCGGTGAGTCGACGAGAATCTGAGTGAATTCTTCACTCTTGCCCAAGCCCTTCAGGTCATATCCCCAGAGCCGGGTCTGCGCTTTGAAGTGCAGATTCTTGGCCAGGCCGGTTTTCAGATTCGACTCTTCGGTGTAGATATACGCGGGCAGCCATGTTCCCGGACGCATGTTGAGGCGCCAGCTGTCGAAATGGAAGAAGAAGCTGAGTCTTGGCGCCGGGGCGTACGAACCGTTGAAGCGCACGATATTGTAATCCTGGTCTTCGACCCAGATTCTTCCCACAAAGCGCGCGATCTTCTGGCCTTCCTTGGGCTGGACGTCGATCACCAGGCAGCGCACTTCGCCCAGAAACTCGCGGCGCACGAAATTGAAGTTGTAATACTTGCGCTGGAAGTCGGTGTCGAGCACGACCATCTGAGCGAAACCCAGGGGAAGGAAGTGCAGCGAGTACATTCCGGTGAGTTTGGCCATGATGCGCTGGCCGAATCCGGGCTGGCCAACGAACGAGACGTCGTCGGGGCCGTCGGACATGTCGAGGCGTCCCAGATAGTACTGATCATTGATCGGACTTGCGTTTCCCGAACCATCCATCTTCAGATTCTGCAGGTAAGTCTCGACCATGGGGTGCATGTGGCGCATCTGGGCGACGAAAAAGTGCTCGCGCTCCACTACCTTGTCGATGACTTCGGTGAACGAGGCTGCGGATTGAGATTGAGAAGGAGCGATCTGCGCGGGAGCGGTTTGCACCGTTGCCGCTCCGGCCGAATCGGGTGCGGGGGTGGGGGAAGCTGCTGGAGCGTTCTGCGCCGCTGCCGGCAACAAGCAAGTCAGCAGAAAAAGAAACGAGAATGACGCCACACGAACAATTCTCATAAGAACCTTTTCGGCGGATCACGCGAAGCTGGCGCGGATCACGCTAACTGGAAAATGATGTGCACCACGGCGGTTGAATCCGAGGGCTGACCATCCTGCAGAGCCGGTTTGAAACGAATCTGTTCGGCAGCGTGCACCGCCGCATCGTCCAAACCATAGCCCAGGCCATGAATCACGCGCAACACGCGTATTTTGCCGGTCGCCTCGAAGACGACTTCGAGCAGCACTTCTCCCTCAATCCGCTTGGAGCGTGCCTCTGCAGTGTAAACCGGAGTCGGCTTGGAGAGAATCTCGGCGGCCGTCATTCTTGCCGGAGCCGGCGCGGCGGGCCTGGACTGAACCGTCGGCGGAGCCGGCACGTCGGCGTCGCCAAAGCCGGCCTGTTGCACCACGCCGCGATGCGCGTGCGTATCCTGAGTGGCCGTGCCGTCGCCGAATCCGGTGCTGGCGACGACTCCGCGCACACCTTTGGCCCCGCCGGTTCCGTTGCCGACGCCCGGTCCGGTGGGCATGTCAAAGCCACCGGCCTGCGCGATGTTCACGGCTTGAGTCTGCGATGTTTTCGCGGGAACGCCGTTCGGATCGCCGAAGCCGCCGGTCTGCACCTGCGAGGCGGGTTTGTTGATGGTCTGCGGCGCCGAACTTCCGGTCGAAAAAAGATTGGTGCGCACCAATTGCTTCGGGATTGCGGGAGCGGTGGAGGGCGGAAGATCCGGCTTACGCTCGGCAATCTTCACCTCAGGCGCGGGAGTATTTTCTACCGGCTTCGGCCGGGGCAGCGGCTGCGGCGCGGCCAGATGCAGAACCGCCGGCGGAGGATCGAGTTTGGCGACGATCACGGGCTGCGGAAGCCGGCGCTGCGGTTCGTGATTCACCGGAACCGGGGTTGGAACCAGCTCAATGGCGTGATAGTCCTTCTTGGGCGGCTCGAGGATTTCCGGGTGAAGCACAGGAATCCACACAAGAACGGCGATAACAACCGCCTGGGTGCCGTAGCTCAGGAAAAACTCGGACCACGGCGCTCTCCACTTCGGGAGTGAGGAAAACAAGTGTGTTTCGGGCACAAAGGATCCCATAAACGTAAAATCACTCCGGCTGGTCGTAGCTAAGAACACCAATTTGGCCGTAAGAGTTGTTCTTTATTTTTCTGAACCATTTTATTGACCCTGGGAGACAGGATCCACCTTAAGTGTACTACCGTAGGAGGTATTGCACGGCAGAGGCCATTCTTGGCGCGCTTGATTTCAGTATAAATCATTCCGGATCAATGGGTTAATGACACTCCGCTAACCTCGCGAACATCTCGCGGGGCCCATCGTGCAAAAAACTACACCCTCGACAGTCGGATTTCCCAGCGGGATGCGGAGTTCGGCCATTTTCGGGGCTACGCCGCTGGGCGCTCTCAGCAGTGCACAATTTTGCCACTCTTGATGCCGCGGGTGGCGTTGCGGGTGTCGACGACCAGCTCGGCTTCGTCGACAATCTGGCCATAATCGTAGTCGGAGTGGTCGGTCACGATCAGGACGCAGTCGTATTTCCCCAGGTCTTTCAGCTCGGCGCACTTCATCTGCAAGTCGTATTTGCGGCCTCGTCCGATGAAAGGGAAGTAGGGGTCGTGGTAGCTGACTTCGGCTCCGTCTTTCTGCAGCAATTCGATGATGGTCAGCGCGGGCGACTCGCGCAGGTCGTCGATGTCTTTTTTGTACGCGACGCCCAGCACCAGCACGCGCGCGCCATTCACCGACTTCTTGTGGCGGTTCAGCGCGGTCGCTACCGAAGCCAGAACGTGATACGGCATGTTGATGTTGATTTCTCCGGCCAGTTCGATGAAGCGGGTGCGGAAGTCCCACTCCTTGGCCTTCCACGACAGATAAAACGGATCGACGGGAATGCAGTGCCCACCCAAACCTGGTCCCGGATAAAAGGGATGAAAGCCGAAGGGTTTCGTCGAGGCGGCCGCGATGACCTCCCAGATATCGATGCCCATGCGCAGGCATAGCAGCTTGAGTTCGTTGACCAGGGCGATGTTCACGCAGCGATAAATATTTTCCAGCAGCTTGGTCATTTCCGCCGCGGCGGGCGTTGAGACGGAGACGGTGCGGTTGAAGATGGCTCCGTAGAGCGCGCCTGCGAGTTGAGAGGCTTCGGGGTTCAGTCCTCCGACCACTTTCGGAATATCGCGCCGGGCCACGGTTGTGTTGCCTGGGTCTTCGCGCTCCGGCGAAAAGGCGACGAAAAATTCTTTATTGCTGCCGCTGCCACCGGAACCGCTGCTGCGCGCGGCTTTCAGGCCGGCCCGGTTTTCTTTTTCGAGGATCGGGATCATGACTTCTTCGGTGGTGCCGGGATACGTCGTGCTCTCGAGCACGACCAACTGTCCGGCGCGCAGATGAGGCGCTATGGAGTGCGTGGTCCCGGTAATGAAGCTGAGGTCGGGCTCGTGGTATTCATTCAGCGGAGTGGGGACGCAGATGATGATGGCGTCCATCTCGGCGATCTCGGAATAGTCGGAAGTGGCGGTAAAGCCGTGCGCTTTGGCGGCCTGGATTTCTTCGGCGGCGATGCGGAAAATGTAGGAGCCGCCCTTGGCGATGGTGTCCACCTTGCGCGCGTCAACGTCGAAGCCGGTGACGCGAAATTTCTGCTCGCTGTACAACAGGGCCAGGGGAAGGCCCACATAGCCGAGCCCGATGATGCCGATGCGGGCCTGGCGCTGCTGAATCTTGCTCTGGAATTCGGCGACGGATGCGTCTGCGGGGGAAGAAGTCGTCATAGTCATTTTCTTCGGGGGGCTTCCAGTTTTGGCTGTCCTTGCTGGTTACAGCTCTGAAGTGCAACAGCTCTGAAGTGCAATAGCTCTTAACCGCAAAGTTCGCTAAGAAGGGCCGCTAAGGACGCTAAGAGACCCGCGGCGCAGTTTTTCTTTGCGTTCTTCGCGGCCTTTCTTCGCGAGCTTTGCGGTTAAAGGCTGTAACCGTTAGATTTCTATCGGTACGCCTGGAAGCCAGAACCCTGTTTCATTCTACACGCTGAATTGGGATCGTTCTTCGCGCGACGCGGCTGGGTGGTGGGTCGAATTGAATTTCCTGGCGCACTCTGCGAGATAGTCCGCGATCTCTGCGGCTCAAGGTGTTGCTAAGAGAGCTTTTAACCGCGGAGTTCGCAGAGGAAAGGCCGCGGAGTTCGCGGAGAAATTCAAGTTGAGCTTAGCGGGTGCTGCTCGATGCGAATGCGGAGTCGGGAAATCTGAAATTGGAGTGGGATCGATTGGCCAAGAATATGGGCTCGGGAAAGCGCATCTGGATTGCGGCGGGGGTGGCTCTGGCCCTGCTGCTGGTGGAGTTTGCCGCGCATGCGGGCCGCGTGCTGATCGTCGATAATGCGCAGCGGTCGGACGTGATCCTGGTGCTGGCAGGGGAGACCGATCGTCGGCCGGCGCGCGGTCTGCAGTTGCTGGATGCGGGTTATGGGCGTCGAGTGATTATCGATGTGCCGGCCGCGGCCGATACTTATGGGTTTACGCATGTCGATCTGGCGAAACACTACGTGCAGCAATTGCCGCAAGCCGATTCGGTGGAGATTTGTCCCATCGACGGCCTTTCGACCAAGGATGAAGCGCTGGATGCCGAGAAATGCCTGGCTCGCGATAAAGCCCGCCGGGTTCTGATTGTCACCTCCGATTTCCACACCCGGCGCGCGCTCAGTACCTTTCGCCATCAGATTAAAGGCATAGATTTTTCCATCGCTCCAGCGTTTGACGATGCTCAGTTTGGAGCTCGTTGGTGGTCGCATCGCCAGTGGGCCAAGACTTGCGTCGATGAATGGTTGCGCCTGGCCTGGTGGACCGCCGTCGATCGCTGGCGCTGAAATGTTCCTCTGTGTCCTCCGTGTCCTCTGTGGTTGAGAGTCTTTCAACCCAAGGCCTTAACCACGGAGCACACAGAGGGCACTGGGTAAATCGCAAATGCCTCTCTCCTAGCCGGAAGTACTCAGACCCCCAGGATAAGTTTTCCACCGGAGCTAGCACAAAAGGGATTGACTGACAAGAATCAGGCGGGTAGGATTCGTAGCTGAGTCACCAACATAGTTATTAACGGAGTGTGGGAATGGGCTGGTCAGCTTTCCGCAAGATGGTGAGTTGCGTGCTTCTATTCCTGTTTCCCCTGGCGTTGTTTGCGGCCGATTCCAATGCGGCCATGCTCTACACCAACGGCCCCGCCTGGGTAAACGGCGCCCATGTGCCGCGCGCGTCCTCTGCCATTTTCGCCGGCGATCTTCTGCAAACCCGCTCCGACTCGGTGGCCAACATCAATGAGCCGGGCTCGAGCATCACGGTCCTTTCCAGTTCGCTGGTGGAGTTTGAGGGGTCGTCTGTGCGGATCGAGCACGGCGGAGTGACCGTTTCGACTTCTCGCGGAGTCGCAACTACAGCCGGAGATGTGAAAGTTTTCCCGGCATCGAATGCCTGGACCGAGTTCAATGTGGTCGACGTCGACGGGACGGTCAAGATCGAGGCCCGCAAAGGCGACCTGACGATCGATGACGGCAACGGCAAGGGACTGGTGACTCTGGCGCAAGGCCAGGAGACGACGCGCGACGAGACCTCGGATGCTAGCGCGGGGAACCAGAAGGGCAAGAAAAAGAAGCAACAGGCCGGGGCGTCTCCCGCAGCCGGTGGCGGAATTCTGAATTCTCCCGTGGCAATCGGAATCGGCGCTGCCGCGGTTGCCGGCGTGGGCGCCTGGGTGCTGGTGCAGAGCAGCAATCCGGCGAGTCCGACACAGCCGTGAATTCGGGCTTCCGGCTTTAGACCTCCGACTTCCGAACCTCCGACTTCGACCTCAGCTTTCAGGCCTCCCGAAACCTGCGACCCCATATATCTAAAAACTTCCGGCCCCCAGCCCCTTGGACTCCAGTGCGTTCACGGTCGGGGTTGAGATCGAGGGACCGCAAGCCGAGCCCGAGGCCTGAAGCCGAAGGCTAGACGACTTCCGATGCAGGCAGATGTTCTGGCGCTGCGGCGGGAGCGGGTTTGCGCTTGTTGCGCGAACGCTGCAGCAGGGGTGGAGCGGCTGCGATGGTGCAGAAGACATAAAACAGAGCGGCGTTTGCGGGAATCTGCAAATTGAAGTCAAGGAAGCTATGAACCAGGATTCCGGTGAACCCCAGCGTGCAAGCCAGGGTAACGGCGCTGCTGACATCGGAGGTCCAGTCACCGATTTTTCGCAGGGCATTGCGATAGAGAACGATCAGAAACCACACCATGATGGCAAAGCCGAGCACTCCGGTCTCGGTCAGCAGTTGCAGGTAGTCGTTGTGGGCCTCGTTGACAAAGAAGTTGGTATAGAACGAACGAAATTCGGGGTAGACCACGGGGAAGGTTCCAAGTCCCCAGCCCAGAACCGGCCTGGCGCGGAACATTCGGATTGAGTCGCGGTCGATGTTGCGGCGCATGCCGCCGGAAATGATTTCCGTACGAGCTTCGGAAGAAATGCTCGAGACGCGGGTGGTCAATTCCTTTCCGCCCAGCCAACTCAGCAGGCTAAGCAGGACGATGGCGAATGCTCCTACGCCGAGCACGATGCGCATCCCGCGCTTCTGGCGAAGCAGAACGACGGCCAGGACTGCGAACTCGACGAAAATCGCCAGCATTCCGCCGCGGGAGCCGCTCAGGAATATCGTGCCCGTCATCACCGCGGCCGCAACCCCCGCCGCGATCCGGTCCTTCTGGTCTACCAGCCGGGAGAGCGCCAGAACCCCGGGAATCGGGATGAGCAGTTCCATCAATCCGGCATAGTGGTTGTGGTTCACGTAAGGGCCGTAGATCCAGCCGCCGTGCTGGGGTTGGCGTATCCAGTAGAGTTTGCCGTTGGGCGTGATCCCTTGAAATAGCGCGATGGCGGCGAAGGCGCAGCCGTAGCAGGCAAGAATGATCGCGATTTTGCGCGCCTGCGAGCTGCGCAAGAGAGACTGGCTGGCCACAAAGCAGAGCATGGCGTAAGCGCTGTACAACAGGGCGCTGGAAACCGTGTCGTGGGGATAGGAACTTTTGCCGGAGGCCAATTGCAGCGCGACCAGAACCGCGAATCCAGCCATGGGAAGAAACAGCGGATTCCATTCAATTTTGATTTGGCCTTCGAGCCACTGCCTCGCAAACCAGAGCAGAACCAGGAGCACGGAGAAAATCTCAAGAAGAAAAATGGACCAGGGCTCGACCGCGCCGAAGGCAACCGGGCCGAACATGAGAACGCCGAAAGTGCCGTAGAGCAGGGCCGTGCCCATGCGGTCGGACAAAATCTTGCGCTCTTTTTCGGTCATTTCGTGTTTAGCCATGGTGTGTTTAGCCACGGTCTGTTGAGCCCTGCTGTGTTGAGGCATGAACGCGTTGTGCTTTCCCCGGGCGGGCGTCAAGACGGTTTCTGAACCAGGCGAAGGTCGTCGATCCAGAGCTTACCACGGATCGGAAGGCCCTCCGGAAGCCGCCGGATGTGCAGTACGACGAGTTTGCAATCAGGAGCGGTAGTGAATTCGCCGTTGACCAGCTTCCAGGAATCCTCGTCTTTGTCGTTGTCTTTGTCGTCCTTGTCCTTGTCTTTCGCTTCGCTGTCACTTGCACTGGAGTTGCTGCTGTTTTCTTTCAGCTCATCGCTTTCGTAATAGACCGCCTGGGTGTACTGGTCCTGAATTGTGAGATGAGGTCCGCCGGCGCCCTCCTGCTCCCCTTTGTTCTTGTAATGCGCGGAGAACTCATAGGTCGTGTTGGGCTGTACCGGGACGTACTGGTAGAGTCCCGCGTCGTTAATGCTCGGTCCGTCAAAGGCGATCATGAGAGGACGCGCACCGCGAACCGGGCGGCGGGGCGCGGGGGCGTCTCCAAAAAGGGCAAGGAGTCTGGAAACAGTACCAGTCTGGCCTGCGGCGTCTTCGGAAGGTTGCGGGGTGGAGTGTTCGAGCATAAGGCTGACGCCGGGCTGCCTCTCGTAGTGCCAGTCGAAGCCATTGTTTAAAACATCAAGACTGAAATTGCCGTTGACCACCAGATTCCGGCTTGATGGCCGATAGGAGGTGAGATCGAAGCGGGCGGTGGCCTGCTGCCAGGCCAGCACCGCCTCGTCGACTTCTTTGTGCAGGATCAGAAACCGGATGTAGTCGTAGACGTAGCGCACTTCGAAGGGCTGGCTGGTTTGCATCAGCGCATCCCAGACCTTGAAGGTGCCGGCGGTCTCCTGCTCCAACTGCTGGGTCAGGAGCGCAGTGTCATTGTCGGCCGAGGGGTGGAGCACCTTGCCGAGGAGGACATCCGCATTCATCTGGAGGAACGCAAGAAAAGCGGTGTAAGCATCGGGATTCCGCGGAACCACGTCGCGCAGCAGGGAGTCCACGTCGGGATCGACCCGCCAGCAAAACTGGATCGAGGTCGCGGCCAGAGAAGTGTCGTTGGCCATGACCACGCTGAATTCGCGCAGGGCTTTTTCGTTTTCGCCGCGGACGAGATAGAGATTCGCGGCTTCCCAAGCAACGTCAGGGGTCATGGGGTCGGCCTGGATCGCGCGCTCCAGGGACGCGGTCTGACTTTCCCGGTCGCCGAGAACCTGGTAGGCGCTGGCCAGATCGAACCAGTAGCGGGCGGCATGCGGATTGAGCCGGACGGCCTCGCTGTAGTGGACGACAGCGGTGCGGGGATCGCGAGCAGCGAGGTCATAATAGCGGCCAAGATGATACCGGTAGTCGGCGTTGCCGGGGTCGAGCCACGCGGCGCGGCGCAGGCTGGTCAACTCCGCCGGGCCACTGAGTTCGGCCGCCCGGCTAAACAGCCACACGGCGACAATCCCGCGCGTCACGGCCAGCGAGTAGGCCGCGGCGATCACGAGGACAATAGCCGCTGCGGTCCGCTTCCGCGCGGGTGTGTTCAGTGCAATGTTCATGAGGTAAACCAGGGCAAGCTCTCGCTACGCGCTGCTCGACGAAGGGGGCGAGAGTTTTACCGAATCCTCGTCATCGTCATCCCCGTCGTTCTCGGGCTTGTCGTCGGTCTGATAATAGCGGGAATACTTCCCCTTGTACTCGTAGTAGTAGTAATAATCCGGCGAAGTCAGGTCAACCGCATTGAGCAAGACTCCCGCCACTCTGGCGCCGACCTGGGCAAGCAGGTCGCGGGCGCGGGACAGAGATTTTTTCTCGGTCTGGTCCGAACGGATGACGAGCACTACGGCATCGGCCCGCGGGGATAACAGCACTGCATCGGTGACGGATAGCGTTGGAGGCGTATCGATCACAATGTGATCGTACAGTTCGCGCAGCTGATCCAGGATGTCGCGCATGGTGGGCGAAGCCAGCAACTCGGCCGGGTACATGGGAGGAGTTCCGGCGGGCAGGACAAACAGGTTCGGATCGATCGTGCTGGGAACGATTGCGTCCAAAGTAGCGTTGCCGGTGAGGACATCGCTGAGTCCGCTGCGCAGTCCCATGCCCAGATGCTTGTGAATACTGGGGCGCCGCAAGTCGGCGTCGATGAGCAGAACCCGGACGCCTTTCTGCGCCAGCACCACCGCGCAATTGATGCTGGTGGTGGTCTTGCCTTCCTGCGGCAGAGCGCTGGTCACCATGATGACTTTGGGCGGCGCTCCGGGGTTCGACAGCAGCAGGGAAGTACGCAGGGCCCGGTAAGCTTCCGTCATCGGCGAGTGGGGACGGGCCTGGGTGATA
>Ga0070765_100002163_pt1 | contig 12231 bp, 8 predicted proteins | sample HubBroMetageWFT5_FD_71516 | JGI IMG/M metagenome (GOLD analysis project Ga0070765, IMG submission 71516) | Warmed and freeze-thawed soil microbial communities from the Hubbard Brook experimental Forest, New Hampshire - Hubbard Brook CCASE Soil... | ecosystem: Environmental > Terrestrial > Soil... | reverse complement strand
ACCAGCTTCGGATGAACCAGACTATCTCGCGAGAACTCTCCATCATCACGCCGGGCGAGCCAGACCAGCGCGGAGCGCAGCTTTCCATCCGCATCGACCAGGACGGACGCGCGCTGTGCGAACGGCTGGCGCGAGAAGGCGTTATCGGGGACTGGCGAGAGCCGGAGATTTTTCGGGTAGCGCCGGTGCCTCTGTACAATTCGTTCCACGATGTTTTCCGTTTTGCCCGGCGTTTCGCTGCAGTAATCGGTCGGACCGATTAGCACGTCGGATCGAGTTCGCGTTACTTCGGTAACCTCCGCGCCATCCCGCCCTGACCATACACTCTTAGCGTGGGCCTCATCTCGGTGCGACAACCCGGCAGGTGGACGGGAATCGTGTGCGCGGTGGTATGCGTTCACGTGTTCGTGTCTGTTCTGGTTCCACGCAGTATTGCACTGACCGCGTTCGGCGATCTTACGCAGTGCGCTCTGCTTTTTTTCGCGATGCTGTCGATCCTCTCAAACCTGAAAACCAGTTATAACAAGGCCAAGCTTTTCTGGATGCTCATGGCGTTTGGCTGCGGCATGTGGCTCTGCTCGCAGGTTTTATGGACTTACTTCGAGGTCTTTCTGCGCCAGGAGGTACCCAACCCGTTTGTCGGAGACGTAGTGCTGTTCCTTCACGTCGTTCCTATGATGGCGGCGCTGGTGGTGCAACCACACATTCAGCGGCATGACCATTCCTTGCGCCTGGTGTCGCTCGACTTTTTCTTGCTGCTCACCTGGTGGCTTTATCTTTATCTATTTATCGTGATCCCGTGGCAGTACGTTTCGCCGAACGAAGCAGTTTATGGTCACAGCTTCGATGTGCTCTACGCATGCGAACAGATCGTTCTGATTGCAGGCGTAGGCCTGGTTTGGAGGCGCAGTCACGGATCCTGGCGGCTGGTTTACAGACAACTTTTCATTGCTGCGCTGTTTTACAGCGTGGGCTCCATTCTTGCTGGTGTGGCGATCGACTATCACCGGTACTACACGGGCAGCCTTTACGATGTTCCGCTGGTGGCGGCTATGGCGTGGTTCGCAGCTGTGGGCTTCGTCGCACGCGGATCGTCGGATCAGCCTACAGAGCAGGAGCGCCGCCACGGCCACAGCATGTGGACTGCACGTTTAGCGATGATTGCTGTCTTCTCTACCCCGCTGATGGTGGCATGGGCGGAGTTTGGGCAAGGGGCACCGCCGCGAGTGCGCTCCTACAGGCTGTTCCTGACTGTGGCTGCGATGGTCTTCATGGGTGCGTTGGTGTTCGCGAAGCAGCACTATATGGACCGCGAACTGCTTCACCTGCTGCGGCTGTCGCGTGAAAATCTCGATGAGACCTGCAAGCTGAAGGACGAATTAGAGAGCAAGGAGCAGTCGTTGCGTTGGCACAGCCTGGAACTACAGCGCAAGAATCTCGAGCTTCAGGAGATCTCCTTCACAGATCCGTTGACCGGAGTGTGGAACCGGCGCTATCTCGAGGAAATTCTTACGGCAGAAGCGGGACAGGTTTTGCGAAACTACGAGCGAGCCCGCGGCAGCGACATTCGAAAGCTGGACCATCGCGACCTGGTCTTCATCATGGTGGACATGGACTTCTTCAAGGAAGTGAACGATCGTCATGGTCATCCGGCCGGCGATCGCCTGCTGCAGCGAGTGGCAGAGCGACTGAGCGGGGTGGTGCGTAAGTCCGACGTACTAGTTCGCTGGGGCGGAGAGGAATTTCTGATCATGTCGCGCTCGGCGGATCCCTCCGGCACGCCCGCCTTCTGCGAGCGAGTTTTGGAGATCATGGCATCCGAAGCATTCGATCTCGGACACGGGGTTCGAGTACGGAAGACCTGCTCTGTGGGATGGGCTCCGTTCCCCTGGAGCCGTGGAGCATACGAGGCGGTTTGCGCGGAAGAGATTATTGAACTCGCAGACACGGCGCTCTATCGCGCAAAGGCCGGAGGGCGAAATCAGGGAGTTGGAATTCTGCCAGGTGATGGAGCACTTGCGACTCCTCAGGCAATTTCTCTGGAAGCTCTGCAAAAAGATGCTGGTGTTCTCACGCGTACTGTGCGAGTGCGGAATGGCGGCGGTACCGACCAAGCCGTGGTCGCAGATATGATGTCCAGCGAACACCGCGACGTTTAAATTCTTCCACCTGCTCCATTCTTAGGCACGAATTGCTTCTAGTCAACGCAGCGGCGCTTGACCTGTTATGCTGCGTTGAATAGAGTGGGTAGCCGTTATCCTGAGAGGTACAAGCGACGATGAATTCAAAAAGTCCTTCCCGCAAGACGGGTCTGCGCCAGAAGGCGCAACTCATGTCGGCATCAGAAATCGAGCGTACGCTGGTGCGCCTGGCGTATGAGATTGTCGAAAAAAACGGCGGCATCGAGGGTTTGGGATTGGTTGGGATTCGTCGCCGCGGCGTGCCCATCGCGGAGCGGTTGGGCAAGATCATCACCCGCATCGAGAGCGCGAAAGTTCCGGTCGGTACGTTGGATATCACTTTCTATCGCGACGACCTTTCAACGCTTGGGCCCAAGCCGGTAGTTCAGGAGAAAGAAATCGGGTTTTCGATTGAGGACAAGAATATTGTGCTTGTCGACGATGTTCTTTTCACCGGACGCACCACGCGGGCCGCACTCGACGCACTGTTTTCGCACGGCCGACCGCGACGGGTGCAGTTGTGCGTGCTGATCGACCGCGGACATCGGGAATTGCCAGTCGAAGCCAGCTTTGTGGGCCGCAATATTCAAACCACCATGAACGAGGTGATCGAGGTCAAGTTAACCGAGGTTGACGATGCGGAGAAGGTTCTGCTGATGGAAAGGTAGGACGGGCAGCAGCGGCACTCGCACTCGCCGAAAAATAAAAGGACGGCGGTTAATCCGCCGTCCTTATTTGTTTGAGCGATTTGTGATTACAATTTTGTGCAGACCGCCTTGGTCTGGGTGTAGTTGTTTAGAACGTCGTGTCCCATCTCGCGGCCCCATCCGGACTGTTTATATCCGCCAAAGGGCAGAGATGCGTCGAAAACGTTGTAGCAGTTGATCCACACTGTGCCGGCGCGCAGAAGTTCGGCGGTGCGGTGGGCTTTGCTGATGTCACGAGTCCAGACGGCAGCAGCCAGGCCATATTCGCTGTTGTTGGCACGCGGGAGAATTTCCTCGGGATCGTCGAACGGCATCGCCGTTACAACGGGCCCGAAGATTTCTTCCCGCACCACCTTCATGTCTTCGCGAGTGTTCACGAGAACGGTGGGCTCGACGAAATAGCCTTTGTCACCTTTCTTATGGCCGCCAGTGACCGCTTTGGCGCCTTCCGAGAAACCCGCGTCGAGATAACCGCAGACGCGGCTTAACTGTTCTTCGGATACGAGCGGTCCCATGTTTGTTTTCGGATCGAGGCCTGAGCCGACGTTGATTTTCTTCGCGTGTTCGGCGACGCCTTCCACGACGCGGTCGAAGATCGGCTTCTCGACATAGAGGCGCGATCCGGCGCAGCAACACTGACCGTGATTGAAGAAAATCGCGCTCGCGGCTCCAGCGATGGCAGAGTCAAGATCAGCATCTTTGTACACGACGTTGGGAGACTTGCCGCCCAGTTCAAGTGACACCCTTTTCAGGTTGCCCGCTGCGGCGTGCACGATGAGCTTGCCAACTTCTGTCGAACCGGTGAAGGCAATCTTATCGACGTTGGGATGAGCGGCCAGCGCGGCGCCTGCGGTCTCCCCATAGCCGGGCACAATGTTGACGACGCCATCGGGGAAACCGGCCTCCGCGATTAGTTCGCCGAGACGCAGTGCGGAAAGCGGGGTTTGCTCCGCCGGCTTCAACACCACCGTGCAACCGCAAGCCAGCGCCGGACCCAGCTTCCACGCAGCCATCAGCAAAGGAAAATTCCAGGGGATAATCTGGCCTGCAACTCCGATGGGCTCGCGCAAAGTGTAGGCAAAATACTTCCCTCCCGGCACTGAGATCGGAATCGTGTTGCCTTCGATCTTCGTGGTCCAACCTGCCATATACCTAAACAGGTCGACGGTCAGCGGGACATCGGCTACTCTTGCGACGGCGAGAGGTTTGCCGTTGTCGAGGCTTTCCAGATAGGCGAATTCTTCGGTGTGCGACTCAATTAGATCGGCCAGCTTCCAGATGAGGCGCCCGCGTTCGGATGAGGTTAACCGCCGCCACGGGCCGTGGTCGAAGGCTTTGCGCGCGGCCTTCACGGCCTGTTCGATGTCTTCACGATCGCCCTCCGCCACCTGCGCCAGAACTTCGCCGGTGGAAGGATTGTAGGTAGGAAAAGTTTTGCCAGAGATGGAGCTTACCCATTGGCCGTTGATCAACATTTTGCGCGGCTTTTCGAGGAACTCCGCAACGTTAGGATGAATCTGTGGTGACACTGCGATACCCATACTTCCTCCTTAGATCAACACGAAGATCGAACTTGAATTGGCATGACGTCACGCCAAAGATGCCAAGCGGAGAAGAACAACGGAAGTATGCTAGTCCCGAGACCGAACAAAAGCAATTCCGAGTGGAGGTTATTCGCCGTACGGAACCCAAATATTCTTTATCTGGGTCGCATGTTCGAGAAACCAACGCCCTTCGGCCAGCTTTGGATTGAACCAGTCGATGGTCCGGCCCTCGTTGGTCCAGACTTGTTTTAGATTGCCAACCGACATGGCTTTTGCGGCGGCGGCGTTGGCTTCGTCACCGAAGGACCAAACGGCGTCGACATCGTCGTGCTCGGCGAGAGTTTTCAAAAGTTGCGACGCATAGCCGGTCACAATGTTCACTACACCGCCCGGCAGATCGCTGGTGTCAAAGAGCTGATAGAGATCCGCAGTGATAAGCGGGTATGCTTCAGAGGGAACGGCGACCACGGTGTTGCCCATCGCAATCGCTGGCAGCACGAGCGAAAGGAAACCCAGCAGCGGCGCCTCCACGGGACAGATGATACCGACGGTTCCCAATGATTCGTTCATGGCAATTGCGATATCACGGAACGGAGGATTGTGAACGGCTCCATCGAACTTATCGGCCCAGGCAGCGTATGAAAAAATGCGTTCGATACTAAGATCGAGTTCAGCCTTGGCTTGCTTCGCACCGACGACTGCAGTGAGTCCGCGGATAACTTCGTCGCGGCGTTGGGAGAGATTCTCAGCGCAATAGTAAAGAACCTGCGCCCTGTTGTGAGCGGTCGCTTTCGCCCAGGCTTCAGCTTTGCGAGCGGCCTCTACTGCGTTGCGAATGTCTTTGCGGTTGCCGAGCGACGCTTCGCCGAGCAAATGTCCATCGGCGGAACGCACCTCCATGCTGTAGCCGGAATCCGGCCGCACTTGTTTGCCGCCAATGTAGAGCTTGACCGTACGATCGATGGCGGGAGCGCCAGTCGCCGGCTCTTGTTCTGGGGGCGCGGGTGCGAGGTGCGGAGCGGCCGGCAACTTAGGGGCGTTCTTGAACCATGACGGCTGCAAATATTCCAGCAGGCCTTCCTTGCCGCCTTCGCGCCCGTATCCGCTCTCGCGGTAGCCGCCGAAGCCACAGGAAGCGTCGAACAAATTTGTGCAGTTCACCCAGACTACGCCGGCTTTCAGTTGCGCGGCGGCGTGCAATGCTACGTTGACGTTTTCGCTCCAAATGCAGGCGGCAAGACCGTAGACGGTGTTGTTGGCCAACTCAACCGCTTCTCTCGGAGTGCGGAACGTCATTGCGGCGAGCACAGGCCCGAAGATCTCCTGCTGCGCGACGATCGATGTGGGATGCACATTGCTCAGCAGCGTGGGTGGATAGTAGAAACCGCTCTCCGGCAACGCGACCTGCGGCTGCCAGCAAGTTGCGCCCTCGGCGATTCCCTGGCCAACCATGCGCTCGATGCGATCCAGTTGCACGCGGGCGACGATCGGACCGATGTCGATTGCTTTGTCCAAAGGAAGGCCGATGCGAAGCGTGCTCATGCGGTCGCGGATCTTGGCCATCAAACTCTCAGCAATGCTTTCTTGCATCAATAGGCGCGACCCCGCGCAACATACCTGCCCTTGATTGAACCAGATTCCGTCGACTAATCCCTCGACTGCGCTATCGAGGTCGGCATCGTCAAAGACGATGAACGGAGATTTTCCTCCCAACTCGAGAGACAGGCGCTTGGGAGTTGCTGCCGTGGCACTGCGAATCGCGCGTCCAACTTCGGTGGATCCGGTGAACGCGATTTTGTCTACGTCGGGATGTTTCACCAAGGCCTCGCCGGTCGAGCCGTCTCCGGTGACGATGTTGACGACTCCGGCGGGCAATCCGGCTTCCTGACAAAGTTCAGCGAAAGCGAGCGCTGTGAGCGGAGTGAACTCCGCGGGCTTCAATACGACTGTGTTTCCGGTGGCGAGGGCTGGAGCAATTTTCCAGGCCGCCATCAGCAGTGGGAAATTCCAGGGAATGATTTGTCCTACGACGCCACAGGGTTCATACTCATGAAATTCCTGATCGAGAATTTGCGCCCAGCCGGCGTGGTAATAGAAATGGCGAGCCACCAGGGGAATGTCGATGTCACGGCTCTCGCGGATGGGCTTGCCGTTGTCCATGGTTTCCAAAACGGCGAGCAGACGGGAATGCTTTTGCACTAATCGCGCCATAGCATAGAGATAACGCGCCCGGATATGCGGAGTAAGCGCCAACCATTTTGGAAATGCCGCGCGCGCAGCTTGCACAGCGGCGTCGATATCTGCGGGCGAACCTTGGGCGACAGAAGCCAGCTTTTCTCCGTTGGAAGGATCGATCGTCTCGAAATATCCTCCGCGGGCCGGTGCCTGCCACGCCCCGTTGATGAAGTGTCCGAAGCGATGGCCGTGGCGCGCTAGCCAGGCTCGAACCTCTTTCGGATCTTCTGGAGCTGGACCGTACTCCATCGTAAGAAACTTTTCAGCGATACTCATTTCGGCTCGATTCCGGTTTTCTTAAAGCCACAAGCATCTGGCGCCTACGCTATGGGATGACGATACTCCGCCGAATAGCGCCCGGTCGCGTGATGCTCCAGTTGCCGTTCGATGTCTCCCAACAACCCACTCGCGCCAAAGCGAAACAGCTCGGCGCGCATCCACGAAGGCCCGAGTTCTTCTTTCATCATGGCCAACCAGTCGGTCGACTGCTTGGCGGTGCGAATGCCGCCGGCCGCTTTGAATCCCACGGCCATGCCGGTTTGCTGCGCATATTCGCGGATCGCGCGAGTCATCACCAGACCCACGGGCAACGTGGCGTTGGTAGGTTCTTTGCCGGTCGAGGTTTTGATGAAGTCGGCACCCGCCATCATGGCCACGACGCTGGCCCGCGCTACATTGCGCAAAGTGAGCAGGTCGCCGGCGGCGAGGATGACCTTCATGTGAGCGGCACCGCAGGCTTGTTTGAAGGCTGAGATTTCGTCATACAGCGCCTGCCAGCGTCCGCCAAATACAAGGGCGCGAGTGATCACAACGTCAATTTCGCGAGCGCCCGCCTCGACAGAGCGGCGAATTTCGGCAACCCGCTCGGCGAGCGGCGATAGACCTGCGGGAAAACCGGTGGACACGGCGGCGACGTGGATGCCGCTGCCTTCGAGGGCGTACAATGCCGTTTCAACGAAGACGTGATACACGCAGACGGCAGCGACTTTCACGTCGAGTTCTTCGATTTCAAGCTTGCGCACGAGATCCTGCTGCAGTGGCTGCCGGGCCTTCGCGCACAGACGGCGCACGCGGTCGTCAGTGTCATCGCCGGAAAGCGTGGTGAGGTCCATGCAGGAGATTGCCCGCAGAAGCCAGGCCGCCTGCCATTCCTTCTTCACGGTCCTCCGCGCTACCTGGCTCTGGGCGCGGCGTTCCACCGCGCTGGTGTTCACCCGAACTTCCTGAATCCAATTCAGGTCGAGAGGAATTCCGGAGTTTGGCAGGAGGGGGCGTCCGCCGAGAATCGCGATGGAAGTTTCGTCATGAGGCTGGTGGCCGCCAGGTTTGCGCGCCATTTCTTGAGATGTTCCGGGATGGTTGTGATCTACGGGCATGAAAATTCGTCTTGGTTCGCAGTAGGGCAGCAGCGCACGAACAGATCGCCCAGCTGTAATTGTACGGCAGGAAATCTTGCAACGCGAGTTCACTGGATCGGCTGTCGGCAAGTTGGTTCGCACCTAAACAAGAAAACCTGGCCAAGAAAAAGCCGTTAATTCGGGTGCAAGGGTTTACAATGACCCTCGCTTTCGCCGCTGTTCCGCGAAAGCTCTCCCCTATGCGCGAGAAGAAGCTGCACCCTGACGTGGCGGCACGGCTGCTTCGTTCCGCGAAGAAAGTGATGAAGAACGCTTATGCACCCTACTCGAAATTCCGGGTTGGGGCTGCGATCTTGCTTTCGAACGGGAAAATCTTCTCCGGGTGCAATGTGGAGAACGCTTCCTACGGAATGACCAACTGCGCCGAGCGCACCGCGATTTTCTCGGCGGTCGCACAGCTTGGACCGAAGATCGAAATCCGCGCAGTTTCGGTAGTCAACGACCAAGGAGTACCCTGCTCACCGTGTGGCGCGTGCCGTCAGGTTATCTACGAATTCGGTCCTGATGCGACGATCTTTTTCCAGGGGGCTGATGGCCCTAAACAAGCTCAAATTACCGAACTACTTCCGGAGGGGTTCCGCCTCCAGTGAATCCGACGCCGGCTCTAACCCAGACTTTCCGCGCCATCGATGTGATTCGCAAGAAGCGGGATGGCGGGGAATTGTCCGCCTACGAGATCGAGTCCATGGTGAACGCTTACACTCGGGGCGAGATTCCCGACTATCAGGTTTCCGCGTGGCTGATGGCAGTGGTACTGCGGGGAATGACGCGAGGCGAGACTGCGGCACTCACGGATGCGATGCTGCGGTCCGGCGAGGTACTTGATCTTTCTTCCCTGCCCGCGAAGAAAGTCGATAAGCACTCGACGGGCGGCGTGGGCGACAAGACTTCGCTTGTGCTGGCGCCGCTTGCAGCCGCTGCGGGCGTGGCGGTTCCCATGATCAGCGGCCGTGGCCTGGGGCATACCGGGGGCACGCTGGACAAGCTTGAGGCGATCCCCGGTTTCAATGTGAATCTGCCTGTGGCGCAATTTCGCCGCGTACTCGAAACCTGCGGCTGCGCGATGATTGGGCAGACGGCCGAGATCGCTCCGGCTGATCGCAAGCTGTACGCGTTGCGCGATGTCACCGGCACGGTGGAAAGCCCTTATCTCATCTGCGCATCCATCATGAGCAAGAAACTGGCGGAGGGCATCGACGCACTGGTGCTCGATGTGAAGACCGGATCCGGGGCATTCATGAAGAGTGCAAAGGACGCTGCGTTTCTCGCGGAACTCATGGTTGAAACCGGCGAGCGGATGGGGAAACAAGTGGTCGCGCTGATCACGGACATGGATCAGCCGCTGGGGCGCATGATCGGCAATGCGCTCGAAGTGGTTGAAGTGGTCGAGCTTTTGCGCGGGAAAGGCCCGGAAGATTTGCGGGAACTCTGCCTTGAGCTTGCGGGTTCGATGCTGCATCTGGGTGGAGTTGCCGATTCGGTCGCAGCGGGGAAAAAGCAGAGCGAGACATTGATCACTTCCGGCAAGGCGCTCGACAAGTTTCGACAGATGGTGGAATTGCAGGGCGGAGATCCGCGGGCGATCGACGATCCGAAGAAGCTGCCCCAGGCTCAGCATACGATGACGGTTTCGAGCCCGAGGAGCGGATATCTCGTATCTCTGCAGTGCGAGCAAGTGGGAATAGCGTGCGTGATTCTCGGCGGAGGCCGCGAGCGCAAGGAAGATTCGGTTGACCCCGCGGTGGGGATCGTGCTCCACAAGAAAGTTGGAGACGCCGTTTCCGCTGGAGAGGCGCTGGCGACGATCCACTACAATGCGGAAGCGCGCGCGGTTCGTGCCCGGCAGTTGCTGGAGGAGAGTTACCGAATTGCTGATTCGCCCCCGCGCGAGAAAAGGCCTTTGATCCATCATGTGATGACCCAGCGCGTAATCGGAAAGCCCGGAGAAAAAAACTGATGGGACGCTACACTGGAATCCTCGGCCTTTTGACCATGCTGGCGTTGGCCTATGTCTTTTCGAGCAATCGCCGCGCGATTCGCCTGAAAACCGTAGCATGGGGCCTGGGCCTGCAGTTCGCCTTTGCCGTGTGTGTGCTGAGAATAGGCGCTGGGCAGCGGATTTTTCAAAAAGCAGGCGACGTCGTCAGTCGTTTGCTCAGTTACTCGTATGTCGGCTCGCAGTTTGTCTTCGGAGATCTGGGCAAGCAAGGCTCCCATTTCGGATTCTATTTCGCTTTTCAAGTACTCCCGACCATTATCTTCATCTGCGCGTTCTTCGCCGTGCTCTACCACTTCGGCGTCATGCAATTCGTCATCAGGATTGCCGCCTGGGTCATGACCCGTGTAATGGGCGCCAGCGGCGCGGAGTCGCTGAATATCGCGGCTAGCATTTTCATGGGACAAACGGAGGCGCCGGTAACAATCCGTCCATTCCTGCCGGATCTGACGCACTCCGAACTTATGACCGTCATGACTAGCGGAATGGCGCACGTCTCCGGCGGAATCATGGCGGCCTACATCGCATTCGGCATAGAACCCAAACACTTGCTGAGCGCAGTGATCATGACGGCGCCGGGCACTCTGTTGATGGCGAAGATGCTCGTGCCCGAAACTGAGCAGCCGAAGACGGCGGGACGAGTGGTGATGCCGGAGAATGAAGAGCAAGCAGAGAAAGAAGAGAATCTGCTGGGCGCGGTCGCGCGAGGAACGACCGATGGCCTGCATATGGCTTTGAATATCGGCGCCATGCTGATCGCGTTCCTGGCCCTGATCGCGCTGGCGGACGGGATTATGGGTGGAATTCACCACTGGCTGGCCTGGTTTCCGTCGAGTCTGGAAACGATCTTCGGAGCAGTCTTCGCTCCGGTTGCATGGGTGATTGGTGTTCCCTGGCATGACTGCGGAGTGATTGGAACTCTGCTCGGCACTCGAATGGTGCTGAATGAGTTGGTGGCATTTTCGATGCTCGGGCCGATGAAGGCGGGACTTGATCCGCGCTCGTTCACGATTGCCACGTTTGCGCTCTGCGGTTTCGCAAACCTTAGTTCCATCGGAATCCAAATTGGCGGCATCGGGGCGCTGGCTCCCAATAAGAAGAGTGAACTCGCTCGTCTCGGGATTCGCGCGATGCTGGCGGGAACCATGGCGAACCTGATGTCGGCTTCGATTGCGGGCATGCTGCTATAGGCCGTGCCGGTTTTCGAGAAAGGACTTTCCTGTGAGGCAACTCCACACTGCGTCCATCCTCATTTCGTTCTGCATTCTTACTTTCCTGACGAATGCCTTTGCTCAGGTCGCGCCGAGGCGCGTGATTATTGACACCGATCCGGGTACCGATGATGCCATGGCAATCATCCTCGCGTTGAATTCTCCGGAATTCAAAGTGGAGGCGCTGACGGTCGTGCCCGGCAATGTGGAAGCGAAACAGGGATTGGAGAATGCGTTGAAGATTGTTTCGCTGGCGGGACGCTGCGATGTCGTGGTGGCCGCGGGAGCACAACATCCGCTGAATCAGAAGCTGATTACCGCGCAGTTCTGGCATGGCAAGAACGGGCTGGCCAACGTTGAGTTGCCGGCCTCGAAATGTAAAGCGGATCCCAGGTTTGGTCCCGATCTCATCATCGAAATGGTCCACAAATACCCGCATGAGATCACGCTGATTCCAGTGGGGCCGCTAACTAATATCGCGCTTGCGGTTTCGAAAGATCCCTCGATTGCGGCGCTGGTCAAGGATATCGTCATCATGGGTGGCTCGATCTCTGGTGGGAACGTGAACGGAGCGGCTGAGGCGAATATCTATAACGATCCCGAAGCTGCGCAGATTGTGTTTAATGCCGGCTGGATGGTGACGATGGTCGGGTCCGATGTGGGCGAGCGAACTTTGATCACGCGGAAATATTTGGCGGAGCTGCAGTCGTCGCACGGACCGCAAAGCGACTTTATCGCTAAAATTGCCGATTTCTATTTGACCCGCAGCGAGAAGAGCGGATACAGCGGGGCTGCGATGTATGATCCACTGGCGGTGGGGATTGCGCTGGATCCGACTCTGGGCACGCTAAAAGAAATGCATGTGGACGTGGAAACCAAGGGCGAGTTTACGCGCGGAGAGACGGTGGCGAACCGCATGGGATCGAACGAGAACAATGTG
>Ga0070765_100002162_pt1 | contig 12233 bp, 12 predicted proteins | sample HubBroMetageWFT5_FD_71516 | JGI IMG/M metagenome (GOLD analysis project Ga0070765, IMG submission 71516) | Warmed and freeze-thawed soil microbial communities from the Hubbard Brook experimental Forest, New Hampshire - Hubbard Brook CCASE Soil... | ecosystem: Environmental > Terrestrial > Soil... | reverse complement strand
CCTGCAACGCGATGCCTGGAAAGATCCTGCGACGCGTGTGCAGGCGTTCACCGCAGAGGTGTTCAGCGAAGCGGCTTTTACGTTGCCGCCGCAAAGCGCTCAGTCCGGCTAGTGCGGATTGGCCAGCGTATGAATGCAGCGCAGTGCGCCGGCTGCTTTAGGCCTACTCGATCTCCACGTAATCGCCGACGAAGAACTCGCGCAAGCTGAAGGTGGTCAAGACCGTGGCGGAATTAGTTCCGGTCCTAAGCACGATGCCCTCGCCGATGACTTCGCGCGGGGTATTGTCCCACTTCCACTTCTCCGGGGAGCTGCCGAAGCCGTAAATGCGACCGTACACGGTGGCTTCCTTGTCGTTGTCGAACGCGGCCCGCTTCGTTTCGTATGCTAGTTCGTGCTCGGTGCCGGTGTAGCGGAAGATGCGGAAGTAGTCGCCGACGCGAACGCCCTGTTGACTGCCCAGGTTCACGAAGAACACATCGTTGGTGCCCAATTCCACCTGGAAGGATTTTCCGATCATCACCATCGCGGTCGCTTTGCCGCTGAAAGGCGCGAAGCGGTCGAAATTGCTCTCGGATTTCAGAGGTGGCGTGGGGCGCTCATGGAACGGCAGGAGGATATCACCACGCTGCACATAATTGCAGGAGTGTTCCACTTGCGCCACAGAAGTATCGGGCTGCGCGACAACCACGCGCACGCGGGCTTCGTCCTCCCACCAAGTGCCCAGCTTGCGGATGATCGCGAACTGCCACTTGGACCACTCGACCTCCGTCGGGTCAACGACCGGGCGGATCACCGAGAATTCGTCGCCGACTTTCACACCCTGGCTGGCGCCTTTGTTCAGGTACACATAGTCGCCGTCCCAGAAGGTAATCTTGTAGTTGGAGCCCTCGCCCGTGATCACGTAGGAATCTTGGGGGATGGACTCATTGGTGATGGTCCCGGAGCAATAGACGTCCTTATAGATAGGGGCGGAAGCGGCGGGGTTCTGCGCCGAAGCGGCAACGCCCAAAAGGCTCAAAATCAGACTGGCAAGGACAATTTTCCCACGCATAATGCATGCTCCTTTGAATATCGCGCGCCGCGGAACAGGCGCTGGCCCACAATTAGCCCGATGTAGCGACTGTAATGGACGTACTGGAACCCGTCAAGACAATGGTCCGACCCGCTTTACACATTGTGCACCACATGGTACAAGCCCTGCAGTACCTGTACGATAGGACAGGGTGCCCCGAATTTCGCAAGAACAGACGCGCGCGTCCGTGATCCGAACGGAGCCCAATCCAAGACAGCTATGATGATTGGCCGATGATTGCAAAGGACAAAATCTGCGCGGTGGCGGCTGCTGGGGACACCGCTGGCATGTGGAAGCAGCTCTCCCAGGCTCTGCGAGTTACGCGGACGGTGGAATTGCGGCTGGATTGGCTTACCAACGAAGATGAACTGGACCGGTTTCTGGCGCGGCTTGCGAAAAAGCGGCCGCGCGCTACGCTGATTGCAACTTGCCGGCGCCGTGTGGCGGGCGGGAATTTTCGCGGCACGATTGCGCAGCAGTTGGTGCATCTGGCCTCGGCGCTGCGCTCGGGATGCGGCTGGTACGATCTGGAGGTTGAGAGTTCTGCAAAGTGTCCGCCGGAGTTGCTGGAGGTGCTGCTGGGCGAAGGACGGCGGATTGCGTCGGCGCATTTTTTTAGGCGCTCGCCGAATAATTTGCGGGGCGTTGCGGCGGACTTGCGCCGCGGTGGCCCGGATGCGATCAAGATTGCGGCGCAATGCGATTCGCTGGGCCGTAGCATCGAGGTATTGCGGTTGGCGCGCGGGCGACAAAACGTGATTGCCGTGCCGATGGGAGATGCGGTGCTGGCGGCGCGGGTGCTGGCGTTGCGTGAAGGCAGCGCGCTGGCGTATGCGCCGGTGGAGAACGCGACCGCTCCCGGCCAAGTGACGCTCGATGCGATGAAAAATTTGTATCGCGCGGATCGGTTGCGCCGGAAGACGCGGGTGTACGGAGTGATTGGTGATCCGATCGGGCATTCGTTGTCACCCGTGCTACAGAACGCAGGATTTCAGGCGCGAAAGATGGATGCGGTGTTCTTGCCTTTCCTGGTGCGTGATCTGCGGGATTTTCTGGGCAGCATCGAGCCGCTGGGAATTGCGGGGTTCAGCGTGACGTTGCCGCACAAGCAGGCGATTCTGCGGCATCTGGACGATTGTGATCCAATGGCCGCGGCGATCGGTGCGGTGAATACGGTGGTGGTGCGCGGCGGCGGGAAATTGTACGGCTACAACACGGATTATGTAGGTGTGCTGCGCGCGCTCGAGCGTCGCATCCCGTTGCGCGGCAGCCGGGCTTTGATATTCGGCGCGGGAGGCGCGGCGCGCGCGGTGGCGTTTGCGCTGGCGGAATCAGGTGCGTCGGTTTGCGTTTGCGCGCGACGGGCGCAGGCGGCGAAGTCGCTGGCGCGAGCAGTTGGCGGCGAAGTTGTAGAACGTCCACGGCTGCAGCGCGAATTTTTTGATGCGATCGTCAACGCGACGCCGGTGGGAATGCATCCTGCCGCCGACCGCTCGCCGCTCGCGGCCCGCGAACTGAATTGCCGGCTCGTGTTCGACCTGATTTACCGGCCGCGTATGACCAAGCTGATGCAACTCGCGGCGCTGCGCGGCATCGAAACGGTTTCGGGCGTCCAGATGTTTGTGGCGCAGGGAACGGCGCAATGGGAAATATGGACGGGTGAACGCGCGCCGGTGGAAGCGATGCGCCGCGCCGTATTGCGCGCGTTGACGAGCGAAGAGAAAATGGTTAGATGATGATTCAGCCGGACTTCAAGACATTTACGAAACTGGCGCGCCAGGGAAACCTGGTTCCGGTGTACGAGACGTTCACGGCCGATTTGCTGACCCCGGTGGGCGCGCATTTGCGTCTGGCGCACAACGCGAAATATTCTTTTCTGTTGGAGAGTGTGGAAGGCGGCGAAAATATTGCGCGCTACACATTTGCGGGCGCGAATCCCCAGGAGGTTTTTCGTTCGCGCGGGCGGAAATGCAGCCTGGAAACGGGCGGCAGGCGCAAGAATTTCGAGACCGATCCCGTCGCGTATCTGCGGCAGCTCACCGAAAGGTATCAGCCGGTGCGTGTGCCGGGCTTGCCGCCGCTGATTGCCGGTGCCATCGGATATTTCGCGTACGACATGGTGCGGTTAATCGAGCGGATTCCGGCGAGCGGGCGCGACGATCTGAATCTGGACGATAGCGTGATGATGTTCTACCTGGGCCTGGTGGCTTTCGATCACGTGCGGCATCGCGTATGGGTGATCCGCAATGTTTTCACCGCAGGCCCGGGAAGTCTGCGCGCGAAGTACAACGCCGCGGTGCGGGAAATTCGCCGCACGCGGCGCAAACTGGAAAGTCCACTGCCGCGGCAGCGCCGCACGCGGCGGGGCGGGGCGCTGCGCGTGGAATCGAATTTCACGAAGGCCCAGTACATGGCCGCGGTGCGCAAGGCCAAGAGCTACATCCGCGCGGGCGACATTTTTCAGGTTGTTCCCAGCCAGCGATTTTCGGCGCACACCAGCGCCGATCCCTTCGAGATTTATCGCGCGCTGCGCGTGGTGAATCCTTCGCCATATCTTTATTATTTGAAGCTCGACGAACTTGCGGTGGTGGGCAGCTCGCCGGAAATGCTGGTGAAGGTGCAAGGGCGCAACATTTCCTACCGTCCGATCGCTGGAACCGTGCCGCGCGGCCGCAACGAGGCGGAAGATCGTGCGCTGGAAGCGAAATTGCTCGCTGACCCGAAGGAGCGAGCCGAACACATCATGCTGGTGGATCTGGGGCGCAACGATCTGGGGCGGGTGTGCGAGTACGGTTCGGTGAAAGTCGAGCGGCTGATGTTCGTCGAACGGTATTCCCACGTGATGCATCTGGTTTCGAGCTTGCGCGGACAATTGCGGGCGGACCTGGATTGCTTTGATGCGTTGATGGCTTGCTTTCCCGCTGGCACTTTATCGGGTGCGCCAAAAATTCGCGCGATGCAAATTATTGATGAGCTGGAGCCGACGCGGCGCGGGATTTATGCCGGTGCAGTGATGTATCTGGATTTTTCCGGCAACATTGATTCGTGCATCGCGTTGCGCACGATGGTCGCGAAAGGCGGCCGCGCCTATATTCAGGCGGGCGGCGGCGTGGTGGCGGATTCCGTGCCAGAGCGTGAGTACCAGGAAACGGTGAACAAAGCGCGCGCGCTGGTGACAGCGCTGGAAATCGCGCATCGCGGTGGGAACGGCAGCCGCGCGGAATAAGTCTGAGTAGTGGCGACATTCGTAGTGCGAGCGGGTGTCGGGGTTGGGTCATTTTCAGATCGGTAATGCTCATCGAGTGGGTCATCTGCCCCAGGGTTATCCGGTCGCCGGTTCTATACGCTCCCTGGGGTACGAGGGGTATATTTACAACAGGCTTCGAACACAGAGCGCTCGACCAGGAAGAAGAGAGTGTAACCACCCCCCACTTCGAGAGTGAGCGTTGAACCGCTTTGTGCGGTGTCGCAAGCAACGATTTCTCCGGCCGCAAATTGCTGTCGAGCGCCAGAAATTGGCGCCACGGCCGTGAACGGTACGATCACCATATATTCGACCCGCATATTCACTTAACCTGTCGTATAGCGGTATGGTATCAACTAGGTTGCTGTCTCCGGCGCTGATTAATCACATAATCGAACACTGACCCAGTACCCGGATGTCTATCTTTCGCAAAGCGGGGCTTCAGGGGCTAAAGCCCGATTTTTTCGCTGCGCGTGACGGCGTGGCTGAAGCCCCGCCCTTCCGGAGCAGCGATTCGTGTGTCAGACGAGAGAGACGTGAGACATGAGAGAATGAGCTCGCTATGATCCTGTTGCTGGACAACTACGATTCGTTTACGTACAACCTGGCGCAGTACCTTGGTCAGATGGGGCAGCAGCTCGATGTGCGCCGCAACGACGAGATCACGTTGGACGAAATCGAGGGGCTGGCGCCGGAGCGGATTGTGATTTCGCCAGGCCCGTGCACGCCGAAGGAAGCGGGGATCAGCGTGCCGTTGATCCAACGATTTGCGGGAAAGATTCCGATTCTGGGCGTGTGCTTGGGGCATCAGGCGATCGGCGCGGCGTTTGGCGGGCGTGTGATTCGCGCGCCAAAGCTGATGCATGGAAAGACGAGCGAGATCGAACACGACGGGCGGACCATTTTTCACGGTTTGCCGCAGTCGTTCATCGCCACGCGTTATCATTCGCTGATCGTCGAGCGCAAATCGCTGCCGCGCGAGCTGGAAATTTCGGCGGAGACGGAAGATGGGACGATCATGGGTTTTCGCCATCGCAAATTGCGCGTGGAAGGCGTGCAGTTCCATCCGGAATCGGTGCTGACCGGCGCGGGATTCGATTTGCTGAAGAATTTCTTGAGCATTTGATTCGACGCGGCGGTGCGTAGTGCGCGAGCAACGAAGAATTAACCCCGCAGTTGCCAAAATTCTTCTACTCTGCGTGGCAATCGCGGCCGTCGTTCTGTTTCCACGCGCGGCAGATAGCGGCGCGCCATTGCAAACGCAGGCCGAAAAACCCCCGGCGCAATTCTACCTCGGTTTCGACGCGAACGATTATCCCGGCGATAACGCATTGCCTGGGTTGCGACGAACTTTCACGTTTTCCGGCTATTGGCTGAACACGCCGCCTGGCGCTACGACGAATTCGTGGATCGGCAAGCGCGCCGAGCTACTGAAAAACCGCTTCGGTTTTTTGCTGTTGTTCAATGGCCGCCTGTCGAAGGAACTGCAGCCGCCGGTAGATCCACGCGGTTTAGGAGTGCGTGACGCGGAGGCTGCAGTCGCCACAGCGCAGCGCGAGGGATTTTCCGGGGGCGCGGTGATTTATTTGGATATTGAAGAGGGCGGCCGAATGTATCCAGTACAAATCGAATACATTCAGGGCTGGAGTGGGCGAGTCGCGTCTGGTGGTTTCAGCGCAGGAGTGTATTGTTCGGGAATGAAAGTGAAGGAAGGCAAAGGGCAGATCATCACGACCGCTGATGACATTCACGAGCGCGCGCCGGTCGCGGCCTATTTCATTTACAACGACGCGTGTCCTCCTTCGCCGGGCTGCGCGCATCTGAAAAATCCTCCGGCGCCGTCAGAGAGCGGATTTTCCGGCGCGCTCGTCTGGCAGTTCGCGCAATCGCCGCGGCGCCGGAATTATACCGGGCCGTGCAGCGCGACTTATGATCCAGACGGCAATTGTTATCCTCCGGCGAACGCCGCGGCCGGTCGCATTCTTCTTGATCTTGATTCTTCGGTGTCCGCCGATCCGTCTGGCATAGCCGTACATTCCAGCAATTGAATCTTGGCTTCAGGGGCTAAAGCCCCCTCTAACGATGCGCGTGACGGCGGGGCTGAAGCCCCGCCCTTCCGCGTCAACTGATTGTGAGATGGCTTGTAGCAATTCGCGGAGCGGATGGCAATCAGGTCGCGGATTGGCTGTGGTGGCCTGCGGCGGATTGTGAAAACGCCACGAGATCTTCGAGCTTAGCGCGGGCGGCGCCGGAATCGATGGATTCGGTGGCGAGGCGCACGCCGTCGAGAAAATCGGTGGTGCGGCCTGCTGCGACGAGCGCGCCAGCTGCATTGGCCACCACGATTTCGCGATGCGGGCCATGCTCGCGGTAGAGGAGCGAGCGTCCTAATACTTTGTGAATGATTTCGGCGTTGTGCTGCGCGTCGCCGCCGCGAATCGCTTCGAGCGGGGCGCGGCGCAGGCCAAAATCTTCCGGCACGACGGTGTAGCTGCGCACGGCGCCATCACGCAATTCGGCGATGGAAGTTTCTCCGCTGATGGAAATTTCATCCAGGCCGTCGGCGCCGTGTACCACCAGCGCGCGTCGCACGCCCAATTCACCGAGGGCTTGGGCGACGAGTTCGGTGAGGCTTGCGTCATAGACCCCGACGATTTGCGCGGAGGCTCCGGCGGGATTGGTGAGCGGGCCGAGCAGATTGAAAACCGTGCGCACGCGCAGTTCGCGGCGCGCGGGAATGGCGTAGCGCGTGGCGGCGTGCATCGCGGGGGCGTAGAGGAAGCCGATGCCGATTTGTTCAATGGATTCGGCGACGCGTTCGGGCGGGAGTTCGATTTTTACGCCGAGGGCTTCGAGCACGTCGGCGGAGCCGCAGCGCGAACCGGTGGAACGATTGCCGTGTTTCGCGACGCGCACGCCGGTGCCCGCTACTACGAACGCGACGGCTGTGGAAATATTGAAGGTGCCGCGCGCGTCGCCGCCGGTGCCGCAGGTGTCCACGATCACTTCGTCGGGATGTTTGCGGCCGGCGGGGAAAATCGGCGTGGCGTGGCGGCGCATGGCCAGTGCGAAGCCGACGACTTCGTCCACGGTTTCACCTTTTATGCGCAGAGCGATCAGCAGCGCGGCGATCTGTTCGGTGCTGGCGTGGCCGGAGAGGATTTGCTCCATCGCGGCTTCGGCTTCGGAGCGCGAGAGGTCCTGGTCTTTGATTAGTTTTTCGAGCGCTTCGTGGATCATTTTTTGTTATTGGACCGCGGCGATTGTGAGGCCGCGAATTTTCGCGCGAGGCAGCTGCTTGCCCGTGCCGCATCTTCCAAGTAAACTAAGTCGTTTTAATTGTCCTCGAATCTTAGCACTATTCAAGGCGACCTTCAGGAAGCCGATGGAGTCGGAATGAAGATCCACGAATATCAAGCCAAGGGTATCCTTGCGAAATTTGGCGTGCCGGTGCCGCGCGGAGAAGTTGTTTTTAAGAAGGATGAGGCGCGGGCGGTGGCGCAGCGGCTGGGAACTTCGGTAGTGGTGGTTAAGGCGCAAATTCACGCGGGCGGGCGCGGGAAGGCCGGCGGCGTGAAACTGGCAAAATCTCCTGACGATGCTGCGACGCTGGCGGGGCAAATTCTGGGAATGAAACTGGTGACGCCGCAGACGGGTGAAGAGGGACGGATCGTGCGGCGGTTGTTGATCGAAGAGGGCCTCGACATCAAACGCGAATTGTATCTGGGAATTTTGGTGGATCGCGCGTTGGGCTTGCCGATTTTTATGGCTAGCGCGGCGGGCGGAATGGAAATCGAGGAAGTCGCGAAGGATCATCCGGAAGCGATTCTGCGCGAGGCGATTGACCCGGCTACCGGTTTTCAGCCTTATCAGGCGCGTAAATTGGCGTTTGGATTAGGGCTTACGCCGGAGCAGGTTGGCGCGGCCGTGCCATTTTTTCAGGCGTTGTACCGCGCGTTCATTGAGACGGACGCTTCGATGATCGAAATCAATCCGTGCGTGGTGACGGGCGATGGGAAGCTCGTGGCGCTGGATGCGAAAGTGACTTTTGATGACAACGCGCTGTACCGGCATCCGGAATTCAAGGATTTGCGCGATCTGGAAGAGGAAACGCCTCTCGAAGTGGAGGCTTCGAAATTCAAATTGAATTACATCAAGCTGGATGGCGACATTGCCTGCATGGTGAACGGCGCGGGCTTGGCGATGGCCACCATGGACATTATTAAATTGAGCGGCGGGAGCCCGGCGAATTTTCTGGACGTGGGCGGCGGGGCTTCGGAAGAGCAGGTGAAGAACGCGTTTCGCATTTTGCTGAGCGATCCGAACGTGCGCGCGGTGTTTGTGAATATTTTCGGCGGGATTTTGCGCTGCGACGTGCTGGCTAGCGGCGTGGTGGGCGCGGCGAAAGAGCTGAAATTCAAAGTTCCAGTTGTGGTGCGCATGGAAGGCACGAACGTGCAGCAGGGAAAGGAAATTTTGCGCAACTCCGGATTCAATTTTGCCGTCGCAGAGGGAATGAAAGATGGCGCGGAAAAAGCGGTGAAACTTGCAGGAGGGGCACGATGAGCGTGCTGGTCGATAAGAATACGCGGCTGATCGTGCAGGGAATTACGGGACGCGAGGGGAGTTTTCACGCGCAGCAGATGCTGGATTACGGGACGAAAGTGGTGGCGGGCGTTACGCCGGGGAAGGGCGGGACGGAACATCTGCAGGTGCCGGTGTTCAATACCGTGGCGGAAGCGGTGAAGGCTACGAAAGCGAACGTGTCGGTGATTTTTGTACCGCCGCCATTTGCGGCCGATGCGATTCTGGAGGCGATGGACGCTGGTTTGCCGCTGGTGATTTGCATCACCGAGGGCGTGCCGACTTTGGACATGGTGCGCGTGGCGGCGGCCCTGAAGAATTCGCGGACGCGATTGATTGGGCCGAATTGTCCGGGAATTATTTCGCCGGGAAAATGCAAAATCGGAATTATGCCGGGTTCGATTCACAAGCAGGGACATGTGGGCGTCGTCAGCCGCAGCGGAACTTTGACGTATGAAGCGGTGGATCAACTGACGCGTTTGGGGATCGGGCAATCCACTTGTATCGGGATTGGCGGCGATCCGATCATCGGGACGAGTTTTCTGGATGCGATCAAGATGTTCAATGAAGATCGGGATACGCATGCGATCGTGCTGATTGGCGAAATCGGCGGCAATGCGGAGGAAGTGGCAGCGGAATACATCAAGAAGCATGTCCGCAAGCCCGTGGTGGGATTCATCGCGGGGCAAACCGCGCCTCCGGGGCGGCGGATGGGGCATGCCGGGGCGATCATCAGCGGCGGGCAGGGGACTGCGGCGGAAAAATATAAGGCAATGCGCGCGGCGGGAATTCGTACGGTGCAGAGTCCTGCGGAGATTGGGCACACGATGGCGGCCGCTTTGAGCAAATCCAAATCGAAGGCGAAGCCCGCTGCTGCGAAAAAGAAGGTCGCTGGAAAAACGAAGAAGGTGACAAAGAAAAAGAAGTAGTTCAGTGCGCACGGGTTGGCGCGCTATTTTAATTTTAGGAGATGAATCGAATGGCTGTGGAGAGAACATTGGCGATCGTTAAACCGGATGCAGTGGGGCGTGGGTTGACCGCGGACATCCTGAGCCGCGTGCATGCGGCAAAATTCAAGATCATTGCGATCAAATCATTGCGTTTGACGCGGAAGCAGGCCGAGGGATTTTACGCAGTGCATCGCGAGCGGGGTTTTTTCGGCGAGCTCACAGAATTTATGAGTTCGGGCAAGGCTGTGGTGATGGTGCTCGAGGCGGAAAATGGGATTGCGAAATGGCGCGAGACGATGGGCGCGACGGATCCCGCGAAGGCTGCGGCCGGCACCATTCGCAAGGAGTTGGGCGAGAGCATTCAGTTTAATTGCACGCACGGTTCGGACGCGCAGGAGACGGCCGCGTACGAGATCGGATATTTCTTTTCTGGTGCTGAGCTGGTCTGAGACGATCAATCGCCCCGCCGCCGACGGCGGTGCGATATCCCGAAAGCATGCCCGCTTCGTCCCGTAAAACGCGGGATGAACTGGCCGCTACACATTCAACTGCAAAGAGCCGGCGAGACGCACTTCCACCCTGCCGCTGGCAGGCTGTCAGGACGAGCCGGCACTACGTTTTCTGCGTCTTCCTACCGCATCGTTAATTTTTCGGAAAGTTTGGCGAGGCTTCCACTTCGAGAATTTGTTTGGTGTGGCGTTCGCTGTGGGCGGCAGTGAAGAGTACCCACTCGTAGGCGTCCAGCGGGCCGAGCGGGCTATCCATTACATGCTGGCGCAAGTCGGGCGTGGTTTGCAGAAACTCGATGGTGCGCGCGCGGCTTTTGAGGAAATGATCGAGAGTTTCAGCCGGGGTCCAGCGTCCGGTGGGCACCAGATCCGGGGGAGCCTGGCGCTTGGTGCTGCGGTCGGGAACCATGCCAAGGACCAGAGTATCGAGCTTGGCGGTGTCGCGATCGGGCGCGCCGGCGGGCGACTTCATGACTTTTTCCGTGATCGTCTGGAAAAAGCCGTCTTCGGCCAGCGCGATGTGTTCCAGGGTTTGCGCGACGGACCATTTGTCCGGCGCGGCTTTGAAATTCCACTGCACCGGCGTGAGGTTTTTGGTGTCGGCGACGATGGCGTCGCGGGTTTGTTCGAGGTATTTGACACCCTTTTCGCGATCGGCCTGTGAAAGTGTTTGCGCGAATACGGCTGGGGCGAAGCTAACGGCGGCGCAGAGCAGCAGGATTGCTTTTCGCATCGGGATTTCTCCTTTCGGTTCTTGTCCGGTGAAATGATTGTGTGTGAAATTACGTTTGTGCGCAAGTGAGGCGCCTGGTCGATGGTTCGGAGTAGAATGGAACGCTGAGCGCGCTGCCATGGATGCACTTCGCGAGACCGGTAAGCTCTTGATGGTGCTGGGGATTGTGCTGGCCGGCTTGGGGGCGCTGCTGGTGTTTGGCGGAAAATTGCCGTTCCGGTTGGGGCGTTTGCCCGGCGATATTGTTTATCAGGGTCGGAATGGAAGTTTTTATTTTCCGGTTGTCACTTGCATCTTGCTGAGTGTGGTTTTGAGTTTGGTGATGTGGGTTGTGAATCATTTCCGCAGATAGAGCCATGAGCCAAACTTCGCTTTTCAATCTGATGCCGGAACGACGGACGTGGAAGGTCAGCGAGTTGACGGCGCGCATTCGCGAGTTGCTGGAATCGGCGCTGCCAGAGGTGTGGGTCGAGGGCGAAGTATCGAATTGCCATATGGCGCAGTCCGGGCATTGCTATTTCACGCTGAAGGATGCGAAGTCGCAAATTCGCTGCGTGTGTTTCCGCGATCAGATGCGCGGGATGAAGTTCAAGCCGGAGGATGGACTGCACATCACGGTGCGCGGCGCGCTCAGCGTGTACGACGCGCGCGGAGAATATCAGATTTACGTGACGCTGATCGAGCCGGTGGGATTGGGCGCGCTGCAACTGGCGTTCGAGCAGCTGAAGAAGAAGCTGGAATTGGAAGGATTATTCGCTGCGGCGCGCAAGAAACCGTTGCCGGTGCTGCCGCGCTGCATCGGGGTGGTGACGTCGCCGACCGGCGCGGCCATTCGCGACATTCTGCGCGTGTTGAAGCGGCGCTTCCCCAACGCGCAGGTGAGCTTGTATCCCGTGAAGGTGCAGGGCGCCGGAGCGGCGGCCGAAATCGTGGAGGCGCTGCGGTATTTCAATCAGGCGAAAACCGTGGACGTGCTGATTCTGACGCGCGGCGGCGGGTCGCTGGAAGATTTGTGGGCGTTCAACGAGGAAATCTTAGCGCGGGCGATTTTCGCATCGGTGATTCCGGTGATTACGGGCGTGGGGCATGAAACCGATTTCACGATCGCGGATTTTGTGGCGGATTTGCGCGCGCCTAC
>Ga0070765_100002161_pt1 | contig 12235 bp, 9 predicted proteins | sample HubBroMetageWFT5_FD_71516 | JGI IMG/M metagenome (GOLD analysis project Ga0070765, IMG submission 71516) | Warmed and freeze-thawed soil microbial communities from the Hubbard Brook experimental Forest, New Hampshire - Hubbard Brook CCASE Soil... | ecosystem: Environmental > Terrestrial > Soil... | reverse complement strand
GCGGCGCGAAGATCGGCGAGAATTTTTTCGCCCATGCCCACGCCGTCGTGCGCGAGAACTGCCGCATCGGAAACAACGTGCTCCTGCAGAACGGAGCTATCATCGGCGCCGACGGCTTCGGCTTCGCAAAAACGACAGACGGCCGCTGGTACAAGATTCCGCAGCCTGCGCCAGTGGTAATCGAAGACGACGTCGAGGTGCAGGCCAATTCGTGCATCGACCGCGCCAGCGTCGGTGAAACTCGCATTGGCCGCGGCGTGAAGGTCGACAATCTAGTGCAGGTCGGTCACGGCTCGCAGGTCGGCGAAGACGCGCTGCTATGCGCGCAGGTGGGCCTCGCGGGATCGACCGAGATCGGCGCGCGCGCCATTCTCACGGGCCAGGTCGGCGTCGTCGGCCACTGCAAGGTCGGAGAGAACGCAATCGTCACGCCGCAAAGTGGCGTAGCGAACGACGTTCCCCCCGGCGCGCTGGTCAGCGGCGCCCCCGCCGTCGATCACAAGTTGTGGCTGAAATATTCAGCGATCCTCCCGCGCCTGCCGGAGATTGCGCGAGCAGTGCGGCGGAAGAAGAACGATTAGCCACAGAGGTCACGGAGCAAGTAGAGGAATAAGCCTGGGTGCCGGGTGCCCCATTTCTCGCGCGTTCTCGGCGCGAGAGTGGGCTTCGTCCCAAAGGGAGCCGGCGTCGTAGCCCGATGTGCAAGAAAAGTAGATGGCCAAATCCGCGTCTAGCCGCGAAGCGGCGTAAGAATAAAGCCCAGTGCGCAAGCCCTGGTTAAGCAGCGGAATCAGAGCAAGCCCCGAAAGGGGGCGAAAGAGACGCGATAATACCTCCCCAGGCAGAGACACCATGCCAGCGTCAATCTTTTCCACAGCCCCTCCCCGCCGAATGTGACGAACAACCTTTACTGAGAATGAGGAAAGTACAGAATTGGGAATATGCGCGACGGCATTCCCAACCAGATCTGCACGGAGAACGGCTTGACGACTCACCTATTCACGAGTCCGGCCGCTAACTCCTTGTCCCGCAATATTTTAGAGACACCCCCCCTGGCCTCAATATTTTGCCGCGCAAAATCCGAATCACCCACCGCTAACTCCAATCGATTCAGGATTGTAGCTCGCGCGCGAAAAAAAATATTTGGGGATCGGATCAACCTTCGTGGGGAGGCAATCACACCCTACTTCGTCGCCACACTTCCCTGCCGAAATTCTTCCGTCAGGCCGCTTTCGATTACCGCCCGCACTTTTTCCATCAGGCATTGGCGGCTGCCGAAATCCTTCGGGTCGATCGGAGGATGAAAGATTACTTGCACCCGCCCCGGCTTGATGGCGAATCGGCCCTTCGGCATCGCGTAATGAGTGCCGGTAATCGTCATCGGAACGACGGGAACCCCGCACTCCATGGCAAGATAAAACGGTCCCTTTTTGAAGGGCAGCATCTTGCCGTCGAACGAGCGCTTGCCTTCAACGTAGATCGTCATGTTGATTCCCTGCTCCACGACAGCTTTAGCGGCGGCCACAGCTTCGATGCCGGCATCGCGATTGCCGCGATCGACCGGCACCAGCGAGCCCATGCGCATCACTGGCCCGAGGATGGGAACCTTGAACAACTCTTTTTTCACCATGACCGACGTGCGCCGGGGAATCAGCGGGATCTGAATCGGAGGATCGAGGTTGGAGGCGTGATTGGTCATGAAGATATAACTGCGTGACGGATCAAGCTGGTCGAGGCCGGTTGTTTCAACGCGCACGCCAGTGATTCGGACGCCCGTCCACGCGCCCCACGTAAAGAGACGATAGAGCACGCGAACGTCGCCCATGACAAACGCCGCCGGAATTCCGACGAGCGCGGCCAGCGGAGCGGCCAGACCCCAGAACGTCAGCATGACGATGGTGCGGAGCATTACTTGGGAACCTCAGACTTCGGAGGCTCACCTTTCGGAGCGTCCGGCTTCGGAGCACCGACCTCGGCTTCGCCTCTGAGCCATGCCGCGCGCCGGGCGCGTTGTTCCGGCGTGACCTGATCAAGCTCCTTTACCTGATATGAGATTTCCTGACTGCCGCCAATTTTCCATTTCAACTCGCGATCTCCGCCGCGACGGCTGTGAACTTTCACCGTGAGCGTGTCGCCGGGAGCAAGTCGCGCGAGTTCCTGGCGGGACTCCTGGCCGACGGCCTTGCCTTGCACCTCGACGATGGTGTCGCCAACCTGCAGTCCTGCGTGCTCTGCCTCGCTACCCGGCGTGACCGAGGCCACCGACATGGGGCCGTCGAAGTTGCGGGACGCGGCGAAACCCGCGTCGGGCACAGTGTTCGAGACGGGCTCGGCGCGCAGGCCCACCGTGCGCAGGAAATCGTCCCAGGGAATTTCGTCGGTGCCAGCGATGTACTTCGAGAAGAACGGTCCAAGATCGGAGTGACAGACCGCCTCTGCGGCTGCGCGAACACCATTGGAGTCGTCGAAGAACAGGTTGCTCTTGGCGTAGTGAGCGTTCATCCACTGCAGCACTTCGCGCAGCGAGACCTGCCCATGCGAGGCGTCGCGCACGGCGAGATCGAGCATGATGCCCAGCAACTCGCCTTTGTTGTAATACGAAATGCTGCGCTCGGGCCGGCGGTAGTAGGCATCGCCTTCAAGCCAGGCATCGAGACTCGATTCTTCGGCCGACTGTGTAAGGTGAGCTGAACGCCGCTCCAACTCGGTGATTTCTTCGCCCAGCCGATCGAGATAACGACTCTCATCGAGCAGGCCGGCGCGCAGTTGAATCACACCTTCGGCGGTGCTGGTCACGCCTTCGCTGAACCACAACGCGCGCGTGTAGTTCTCTTTTGTGTAGTCAACGGGTTCGAGCGTTCGCGGGCGAATGCGCTTCACGTTCCACAGATGAAAGAACTCGTGCGCGGTGACGCCGGTCACAGAACCGAAGCTCTGCTTGACGACTTCGGCGTTAATTTCGATTGCCGTGGAGTAGGCATGCTCCATGCCGCCGCCGCCCGGGCCGCGGGGAAAGTGATAGAGGAACATGTAGGTATCGTAGGGGCGATCGTTCATCCAACTGGTCGCGGCGATCACGATCTTGCGCAGGGCTGCGACGAGCTTTTCCATGTCGTAGTCGGCGGGATCGGCGTCGACGACTACGCGATAGTGGCCGCCGGCTTCGTCGAAATCAGATTCGGCAAAGCTGCCGATTTCAACCGGAGAATCGACCAGGCGATCGTAGTTCGGGGCGCTGAAGTCTACGTTGTTAGGCTTCGAATTCTCAGACGAAGCCAGTGGAGTCGCAACGTGCCATTGCTCCGGCAGATGCGTGAAATGCACGCGGACCGGATCGGCGCGTGCGTCGACGGGGTACATGAGAATTTCGGCAAGGTTCAAGAAAGCATGATGCTGGTTCAACTGCGCGCCGAACGGTCCGGGCAAGTCGACGTAGATTTGATATTCAACCAGTGCTCCGGCATTGGCTCCCTGAACTTGCCAGCGGCTCTTGTCCAGCGCGCGAACCTCGAGCGCTTTTCCCCCGCGATCTTTTGCATGCACCCAGTTCACATATTGCGCGAAGTCACGAACCTGGTAGAGAGCATTCCACACTGGCAACTGGAGGTCGCGTTGGGCAGGGCCAGCGGGCAGTGTGATCTGCACATCGACGAGATGCTGCTCGGGATTGTCGAGTGCAATGGTGTAACCGGTCTCCGAAGGTGGCTGCGCGATCGCAACCGACGACAGTGCGAAGAATGCGAGAGTTCGCAGAAGGGGACAGATAATCTCGCGCGGCCGCTTCATCGCTTCCCTGCTAACTCTCGCAGACGCGCCGGAAGTTTCTCATAAATGCCGCCGAAGCCGCCGTTGGAAAGAATGGCAACCACGTCTCCGCTGCGAAGTTCGGGAGCGATGGTTTCGACGATAGAATCCGCATCGGCTAAAAGCCTTGTCCGGCGGCCATTTTGCTCGATCTCGGCCGCGAGAGCCGGCAGTTCGAGACGTTCGTTTTCAGGCACGGCTTCGGAGCGAAAGACGCCCGCGACTATGACTTCGTCGGCCAGCGCCAGGCTGCGTGCGAGATCACTTTGCAGAATGCGGCGGCGCAACGTATTCGAGCGCGGCTCGAGAATGGCCCACAGACGCGCTCCCGCATAACGCTCGCGCAGCGCCTTCAATGTTCCGGCGATCGCGGTGGGATGGTGCGCGAAATCGTCGATGATCGTGATGCCGTTCACTTCGGCTTTCACTTCGAGCCGCCGCTTTACGCTCTTGAAAGTCTTCAGCGCGGTGGCAATTGCGGCTTGCGAAATACCGCAGGCTGCAGCCAGCGCCGCGGCGGCGGTTGCGTTCCACACGTTGTATTCGCCGGCCAGCGCGAATTCAAAGTCGCCCCAACGTTGCCCGTCGCGCATAATTGTCCAGGTGGTACGGTTCGGTTCAAAGCGCAGGTTGCTGACTTTCCAATTTGCGCGCGGACTTGCACCGTAGCGCTCGACCGGGCAGAAGGCTTTGGCCACGCAGCGCTCGAGGCTGGGGCTTTCGTTTTTGGAGTTGCCGCCCGCTCCGGCCGTAGCGCCGTCGAAGGCGACGATTCGCCCGCGCCGCGGAATCAGATTGACCAGGCGTTTGAATGCGGTCTCGACGGCGTCAAGATCTTTGTAGATGTCGGCGTGATCGAATTCCACCGAGGTCAGAATGATGGCGTCGGGAAAGTAGTGCAGAAACTTCGGGCCTTTGTCGAAGAATGCCGTATCGTATTCGTCCCCTTCGAGGATGAAATGTTTGCCGGCACCGAGCTGAAAGCTGGATCCGAAATTCTCGGCGATACCGCCGATCAGAAACGAAGGCTGCAGCCCTGCGGAATCGAAGATCCAGGCCAGCATGGAGGTCGTGGTGGTCTTGCCGTGAGTTCCGGCCACGACCAACACGTCTTTGCCGCGAAGAAATTCGTCGTGCAGAAGTTGAGGCATCGAACAGAACGGAATGCGCTGGTCGAGTACGTGTTCGAGTTCGACGTTGCCGCGCGACATGGCGTTGCCGATTACGACCAAGTCAGGACGCGGCTCGAGGTTGGCCGCGGCGAAGGGCTGTGCAACGGGAATGCCGAGTCCGCGGAGAAAGTCGGACATGGGCGGATATGCGGCGGCGTCCGAACCGGTGACGCGAAAACCGCGCTGCTGCAGCATTCCAGCGAGCGACGCCATCGCCGTGCCGCAGATGCCAATCAGGTGAATGTATTTTGGTTTGGTCATCTCGCAAAAATCTTTAACCACTAAGGACACTAAGGCTCACTAAGGAAACCTTTTTGTTCATCACGGCTTTACTGCTGACTCCAGAATTCTAAGGGCAACGTTACTGCCGCGAACTGTCAGTTTCGCTTGCACGCCGAAGGGCAGCGTGATGTTGCGAGAGGTCACGTGGCCGGATCGAACGCCGAATGCGACTGGCACTCCCAAGTCGCCGACAATTCGCGTGATCACTTCTGGCAGCGTGTAGTCCTGATTCGCATTCTGCACGCAGTCCAGCATTTCCCCGAAAACGATTCCGCGCACGCCGGCAAATTTCCCTGCCAGTTTCAACTGCATCAGCATGCGATCGATCTGGAAAGGCTTGGCCGCGACATCCTCGAGAAACAAGATGGTGCCTTCAGTTTTAATCTCATAGGGCGTTCCGAGCGAGGCGGCCAAAAGTGACAGGCATCCCCCATAAAGAATGCCTCCTGCTTCTCCGTCGGCCAGGCCGGCGACTTCCTTACCCAGAGCCACGTCCCAGGGGTCGGCCAGCGAGAGTGCGGAGCGCCATGACGCCATTTCGACTCCGTTGTCGTGCGCCCAATCTTTCGCCGCCATCGGACCGTGGAAGGTAACGAGTGACGCAGCATCGGCGAAATACGTCAGGAGCGAAGTGAGGTCACTGTAACCGACAAAGATCTTCGGATTCGTCCTGATGACGTTGGGGTCGAGTTTGTTCAGCAGATAATTCGCGCCGTAACCACCTCGGGCGCAGACGATCGCTCGCACATCCTTCCGCGCAAACATGTCGCTCAACTCGCGCGTCCGCCGTTCGACCGATCCGGCGAAGTAGAGGTCTTTTTCCAGAATCGATTCGGAATAGACAGGGTTGTATCCGGCGCGGCGCAGCGCTTGGCAACCAGCCTCGAGATCGGCACGCTTGATGTTGCTGGCAGGCGCAACGATGCCGACGGTATCTCCGTCGCGAAGAGCAGGCGGTTTGATGCGCTGATTCATGAATAAGAGTTTCGAGGCTACAGCACTCGATCGCCCCGGTGGGGTGCGATTTCAAGTCAGAAAGAATTCTCCGCGGCACAACAGCCGCGCCGAACCACGCAGAAAGATGTTATTCAATTCCCGACGCACCGTCTGCGTTCCACCGGGCGCATGAACCCTTACCGGCGACTGCGCTTGCCCCGTTGCGATTGCCGCCGCGGCTGCGGCGCACGAACCGGTTCCGGACGAACGAGTTTCGCCGACGCCGCGCTCGAAAAATAAAGCGGTCACATCATGCTGGCCGCGAACAGCGACAAACTCCACATTCACTCCCTGCGAAAACTGCGAACCCCGCTGGATTTCCGCCGCCTGCGCCTGCCACTGCGGCGGAAAGTCGCGCACAAACACAACGTAATGCGGATTGCCGACGGAGACCGGAACACCGCGAATCTCGCCTGACTTCAGCTTCACCGCAATTTCCGAATCGACCGCGGCTTTTCCCATTTCCATTTCAAACTCGTATTCGGAATCCCTGCGCGCGCTCAAGGTGCAGATCTTTGCGCCAGCACCGGTCAGAATTGAAATGCGCTCTTTCCCGTGCGCGGCACAGAAATGAGCTGCGACGCAGCGCGTGCCATTGCCGGAGATTTCAGCGGCGGAACCATCGGCATTAACCAGGCGAATTTCAACATCGGCAGTGAAGTGCGGGAAGATCCACTCGACACCGTCGGCGCCGACGCCTTCGTGGCGATCACAGATGCGGCGAGTGAACGCGGCAACGTCGGGCGGGGCCAGGGCGCCGTCAATCAGCAGGAAGTCATTGCCGCAGGCGCTGGCCTTCACGAATGAAATCGTACGCACGGAAGAATTCACTCGCGCTCCATTGCTTGGCACCCCATCTATTCGCGCTCCATGCGCCCGAGCGAAACCGCGCTGCGCAGTACTGTTGAGCGCTGCAACTGATGGAGCAGTTCTTGCTGTTCGCGATTGCAGCCCTCGACATCGAATTGCAGGCGAACATGTTGGCCCGTGCTTCCGCTGCCAACGTTCTGCATCAGTTGGAGGTGACTTTCGAGAATGCGGTTGACCTCGTTGGTGATCTCGTCGAGGCTGCTGCCGGTCACCTCATATCCGGTCACCAGCAGCTTGAGGTTGAACGTTTCTTCCAGATGGCCGAGCAGGAATTGCGCCAGCAGCACCAATCCCGCGGCGAAGGTTGCGGTGAGGTAAAGGCCGCCGCCGGCGGCCATTCCAACCGAAGCGACCACGAACAGAGTGGCGGCCGAGGTCAGGCCCGTGGTGAGGCCGCGGTTGTGAAGAATGGAGCCGGCGCCGATGAAACCGATTCCGGGGATAATCTGCGCGGCGATTCTAGCGGCGTCCGAGGGAATGCCCGCGAGTTGAGTCGAAAGCAGCGTAAACATAGCCGCGCCGAAACAGATGAACATGTTGGTACGCAGGCCGGCGGCGCGGTGTTTGAACTCACGCTCGAGGCCGATGACGCCACCGAGAAGCGCCGCGAGCAGCAGTCGAAGCAGTGAGCTTACGACCACACCTCTCGTCCACTCGAGGTGAAGTAATTCGATGAAATGTAGCCAGCTCATGCCGACGCGCGCCCGCTTCCCGAGGCTTTTCCTTGGAGTTCTTGGATGGCCGGATTTTATCATCGCCGGGAGATCGCGAAGAGATCGCGCCGCGTTAACCGGGTTGATTACCGCGCGCCGATCATTGCGCTTCGATCAGTGCGCGGCATAGAGTGCGGCGCGGGCCTGGCCGGTGACGTGAATCACAATGAACGCGGAAAGATGATGGCTCTGCGCGGCCTGCCACACCGGATCGCCTTCGAAGCCAACAGCGTAATCGGCGTAGTGGGCGGGATCGGCCAGGGCGCGCTCCCACAATCCGTCGACATCGGTGGGTTGCTTCCAGACGCGGTGGTTGCCTTCGTTGATGACACGGCGCAGCGGGATGCCGGCTTTCTGCAGGGCTCCGACGTGGTCGCCAAGATACATGAGCAGCGTGGCGTTCGAGGGCAGTTTCAGCAGGACAGACGCGATTTGGTCCTCGAGATGGTTGCGGCCGCTCATGTTGAGCTTGGCTTCTGTCAGGGAGATGGGGCCGGCGTGCCAAACCCAGCCGTAGCTCAGCGCGACGAACGCGAGTATCCCCAGCGTGATCGCCGCGCGAACTCGCCGACTCCAACGAGGTGATTGCGAAATTTCATAGATCAGCAGCGAGAGCGCAACGGCGAGCGCGGGCAATAATTGCAAGCCATAACGAACGTTGTAGTGGGTGAAGGGCCACCACTGCGGGACGAAGATGGGAACTCCGCCATAGGCGATTGAGAGCGCGTAGAAAGGCAGCGGCACGAGAAGAAACAAAAGTGGCAGGAGTCGCCGTCGCCGCGAAACGGTTGCGAGAACCGCGGCCAGAACTGCGAGCGCGAGCCATCCGCGTTGCAGCCATTGGTTCGAGACCACGTTGTCTTCCGCGGACTTGAGAAAGAAAAGCGTGGCGACGGGCAAGTTTCCGGAGCCAGGATGGCCCGGGCTTCCGGAGGTCTGCGTTTTGCGCTCGATCGCTTTCGCAGAGTAAGGGCCGTTTTCAAACTCCAGCGGATTGCGGTAGACGATTCCGTTGTAGGCGAGCCAGAGGGCGGGAGCGGCGGCGGCGATCAGGACGAACTTGATGGCAGCGCCGGGCCGGATGCTGATCGTGTTTTCGCCGAACGTGTTGCGAGAGACGATCGAGAGAATCAGGATCACGGCGGACATTGCGGCGGCCAGGAACCATCCGTCGTAGCGTGTCAGACAGGCTGCGGCCAGGCATAGTCCGCATTTCGTCAGCGCTCTCGCTTCACCGTGAATGAATTCGGTGAAATAGACGACAGACCAGACAAAGAAGGCTAGGTAGAGCGCCTCACCCATCGCGGTGGTCTGCAGGTAAATCAGATTCGGATTGGCCGCGTAGATCAGGGCCGCGATCCAGGCCGCCGCCCGGACGCGCAGGTCGAGCTCGCCGTTTTGCGAATCGCTGCCTGACACGACTCCACGAACCAATACTCCGCGTACCAGTATTCCGCGAACCAGACGGAAGATTCCGACCACGCCGAAAACATACGCGGCCATGGATGGAATCGATCCGCCCAAGCCGCGTTGCCACATTTGAGTGGAAATCAGAAACGGCAACATGAGCAGATGTGGCAGCGGGAGCCAGACTGTGCCTAACTGCAGCGGACCAGGTGTGAGCGAATCGAAGACGCGGCGGGCGATGTTGATGTGGGCAATGGCATCGCCGTAGAGCAGGATTTCGCCACGCTGATAATAGAACAGGAACGACAAGACGGAGGCGCACGTCGCGAGCCAGATGAGGAGTCGGACTTCGGAATCCCACGGGGAGGCCGGATTTTTCGGTGGCTTTGCCATGCGCAAATGGCGAACGCTCGGAAGAGGAGACGTCGTAGAGACGTAGCTTGCTACGTCTCTGCTAGCCACGAGCTGACCTGCCTCTGGCTGCATGAGACGTAACAAGTTACGTCTCTACGACTGGTTTTCTACGCTTTCTTCTTGTCGAGATATTTACCCAGGAGCAGTTTCAGTTTTTTCTTGGCCGACGCTGGAATCTTGCTGCGGTCGGTCTGGATGGCGTGGGCCAAAGCCGATCCACATTTGCAGGAGCGCTCGCGGGGCATGGAAGCGACCGTGGCGCGAACCACTTTCGTCGCGTTCTCGGCATTTTTGAGCAGCACCGAGACGACCTGATCGACCGTGACCGCATCGTGAAGCGGATGCCAGCAATCGTAGTCCGTGACCATGGCAACGGTGCAATAACAGATTTCGGCTTCGCGCGCGAGCTTGGCTTCCTGCAGGTTGGTCATGCCGATGATGTCCATGCCCATGCTGCGATAGACGTTCGATTCAGCGCGCGTCGAAAACTGCGGGCCCTCCATGCAGACATAAGCGCCGCCGCGCTTGCCGACTACGGCGACGTTCTTGCAGGCTTTTTCGACGACGCCGGAGAGTTCTCCGCAGATGGGGTCGGCAAAAGAAATGTGGACGACCACGCCACCGCCGAAGAAAGTGTCGATGCGATGACGGGTGCGATCGAAGAACTGATCGGGGATGACGAACTCCAGAGGCTTGTGCTCTTCTTTCAGGGAGCCGACTGCGGACACCGAGATGATGCGCTCGACTCCAAGTTGCTTGAACCCGTGAATGTTGGCGCGGAAGTTCAGTTCGCTGGGCAGAATGCGATGGCCCTTACCGTGGCGGGTAAGGAATGCGACCTTGCGGCCCTCAAGCATGCCGCAGACGTACGGGTCGGAAGGCGCTCCAAACGGCGTCTTCACCCGCACTTCTTTCACCTTGGTAAGTCCGGGCATGGAATACAAGCCGCTGCCGCCGATGATTCCGATTTCCGCCTGCGCCATTCATCCTCCAGAATGATTGCTGATTCGCAACTACAAACTCGTGATTATACAGCAGGAGAATCTGCGCCTCGGCGCCCGCGATTCGAAGCGCGCCGCGATTGAAGCGTCTGCCCCGCGCCTCCGCGAGGGGCGCGCTACAATTTCTGAATGAGTCTTTGGAGGATAGCCGTCGTTTTGCTCCTGCTTGGCGCTTTCGGTGATGCGCAGCAAGCGTTCGCATTTCAAGTTCAATCCGGACGTGCAACTGAGTCGAAGTCGGCCACCGTGCCCGCGACGATCGACCACAACCGCGTAGTGATCGATATCGACATCTTGTCGCGCGACGGCGTATGGCGGCGGACTCGCGCCTGGGTTGACAATGGAAACCCTGATTTGGAGATGTCGCGGCGGCTGGCTACTGCGCTGGGACTTGCGGTTTCTTGTGACCAGACGAAATGCTCTTCTCCGCCGCCGCGCGCGATCGCAATCGGCGGAATGAACATTTCGCTGGCCGATGTGAAGGAAACTGAAATTCCCGGGCAGCCGGCGAGCGCAGCCATTATGGCTCCAGGCATGAAGGCGGAGATCAACATTCCGTCGGCCGTCCTGCGTCACTATGACGTGTTGATCGATTTCCCGGAGCGCAAGTTTTCCATTGGAGCGCCGGGTACGATTCACTTTCTGGGATCAAGCGGTAAGGTGCAAATTAACGCCGAGAACGGCTTGATCCAGATTCCGAGCCGCATCGAAAACAAGAAATATAATCTCGGGCTCGATCTGGGCGCGTCTATCAGCTTTCTTTCACCCGAGTTGTTTGATCCGCTGGCTGCTGCGCACGCCGACTGGCCGCACATGACGGGCGCGGTCGGCCCGGCGAATATGTGGGGCGCGGACGAGGAAACGACATCGAAGGTAATGCGTCTGGATCGCGTGCAGTTCGGTCCGCTGTTTTTGACCGACGTCGCGTTTGTCGAGTTCCCGAAAGAGCGCATGGAGTATTTCGCGAAACGCGCGGGCGTGCCCACCGTCGGCCTGATCGGCGCGAATATTTTTCTCAACTATCGAGTCGGCTTCGACTACGCGCACTCGATGGTCTACTTCGATATTGGACGGTTGTACACGTTCCCGGAATTTACGGTGGTCGGACTCACCTTGCGGCCGGAAGATGACGGACGATACACGGTTCTTGCCGTCGAGGGCGCCGAAGGGGAAGGGCCAGTAACACTGAGTGGTGTAACCGTTCAGCCGGGCGATCATCTCGTTGCGGTTGACGACATTGCTGTCGCCGGCTCAACCATGGGACTGGTCTGGTCGATGCTCGGAGGGACGCCGGGGCAGGAGCGGAAGTTGACGATTGAGCGCGGCGGAAAGGAATTTTTTGTGAACGCAAGAGTGCAGCAGTTCCTGGAAGTCGCGCCGGACAGCGAACCGGGAAGAAAAAAATCAAAACACTGATTTCGCGGATGATGATTGGCTCGGATTCCGATCGGGATTCGAATTGCGGGATTCGCGAATTCGAGAATTCTGACAATCACTTGGTGAGCAGTTCTTTTTCCAGCATCAACGTAGTGGCCGCATCGAGGCTCTCGCTTATAAACACTGTGTCGGCTTGCTG
>Ga0070765_100002160_pt1 | contig 12237 bp, 12 predicted proteins | sample HubBroMetageWFT5_FD_71516 | JGI IMG/M metagenome (GOLD analysis project Ga0070765, IMG submission 71516) | Warmed and freeze-thawed soil microbial communities from the Hubbard Brook experimental Forest, New Hampshire - Hubbard Brook CCASE Soil... | ecosystem: Environmental > Terrestrial > Soil... | reverse complement strand
TGCTGCTCATTGAAGGTAAAGATGGCGTCGTAGGTAGGCAGGATCGCCCCGCCGCTATAACCGAAGATCGCCGCCACGCCTTCATCGGCGAGCACCTGGACGATCATTTCCGCGCCGGTCATGGATCTGCCGGCGAGGGGGTGAATTTCGGTGGCGGTGTGCATCTCCGGTGCGGCGTCGGTCATGATGGGGTCAGCGGGCCAAATCAGGTGAAGACGGTCTATCAGAATAGCCAGTGCCGCACTGGCACTCAAGCTAAAATACAGCCATGCGCCACATCATCGGAATTCTGCTGCAAAATGAAGCCGGCGCGCTCTCGCGCGTGGCCGGCATGTTCTCCAGTCGCGGCTACAACATCGAATCGCTATCGGTCGCTCCTACTGACGACCCGACCGTATCGCGCCTGACGTTGGTCACGACCGGATCGGAAGCGGTGATGCTTCAGATCACCAATCAGCTGAAGAAACTCATCGACGTCGTGGACGTGGAGGACATGACCCGCGGCGAGCATATCGAGCGCGAACTCGTCATGCTGAAGCTGCGCGTGGAACCCGAGCGACGCGACGCGGTGCGAGGCTACGTGGTGCGCACCGGCGGGCGCGTGCTCGATCCGTCAAGTCACTGCTTTATCGTGGAGCTGCTGGGAAGCGAGGCCGAGATCAGCGGCTTCATCCGCGAACTGGCCGCGCATGCGGAACTGATCGAAGTGGTCCGAAGTGGAGCACTGGGCATCAGTCGCCAGCCCTCGCTTCGCGTCGTACCTGCCTGAGCGGCTACGGCACCAGCACCGTCGCTCCCACCGTCTTTCTCGCTTCCAGGTCGCGGTGCGCCTGCGCGGTATCACGCAGGGCGTAGCGCTGATTCACCTTCACTTTCAGCTTGCGGCTCGCGACCTGTGCAAATACGGCGCGTGCGGCAGCATCCAGCTCGGAGCGCTGCTTGATGTAGTCGAAGAGCGAGGGTCGGGTCAGCATCAGCGACCCGCGCCGTGCCAGTTCCAACGGCGCGATCGCCGGTGGCGGCCCGGACGCATTGCCATAGGAGACCATCAGGCCACGCGGCTTCAGGCAATCCAGCGACTGCAGAAACGTATCCTTGCCCACCGCATCGTAGACCACGTCGGCCATTTTTCCGCGGGTGTATTCGCGCACTCCGGCGACCAGATCGTCGCGCCCGGAAATGAATACCTTGTGGCAGCCTTGCTTTCGGGCGATAGCTGCCTTGTCGGCATCGCCCACGACACCGATGACTTTCGCTCCCAGCGTGCGACCCCACTGCGTCAGCAGCGAACCCATGCCGCCGGCCGCCGCGTGAACGACAATATAGTCGCCGCGAGCAACACGATAGGTACGCCGCAGCAGATACTCGGCCGTGAGGCCCTTGAGCATGAGCACCGCGGCCTGTTCGTCGGAAATACTCGCTGGCAGTTTCACCAATGCGGTGGCGGCAATGTTGCGCGCCTGGGAGTAGGCGCCGCCGCCGGTGACATAGGCTACACGCTGACCCACCCTGAAACCGTGCACTGCCGGACCCAGCGCCACGATGACACCGGCGGCTTCATGACCCAGCACCGCTGGCAACGCGCGCGGATATTGGCCGGTGCGGTCGTAGACATCGATGAAGTTCAGCCCGATGGCGGTGTGGCGCAGCTGCACCTCACCGCGCCCGGGAGCAGCTAGCGGCTGCTCCTGCCAGCGAAGCACATCGGCGCTGCCAGGCTCAGGAAGGACGATGGCGTATGTGGATGCGGACACACACGCATTCTACAGTGCCTACAGCGCCGCCTGGTCGGTCTCGCCCGTGCGGATGCGGATCACACGATCGATGTCGGTGATGAAGATCTTGCCGTCGCCGACCTTGCCGGTCTTAGCCGCTTTCAGCACGGCCTCGACCACCTGATCCACCAGGTCCGAGCGTACGGCGACCTCGACGCGGGTTTTCGGAACAAAATCCACCACATATTCAGCCCCACGATAGAGCTCGGTATGCCCGCGCTGGCGACCAAAGCCCTTCACCTCGGTAACGGTCATTCCCGACACGCCCAGCTCCGACAGCGCCGCGCGCACGTCGTCCAGTTTGAAGGGCTTGATGATTGCGGTTACCAGTTTCATGCAAGAGCTCCCGTCAGCATTTGTTGTTCGTCTGGTGGGCTTCGACTATCCGGGGTGCACCTTTCGTGCCACGACCCTGGCGCCATTCGGGCGCAGGAAGCGCACCACTTTAAGCACCACGACGGCGCGTGGCTAGCGAATATACGCCCATGCGTGGTGCCGAACATTTCAATTGGCGAGGTAGCTCGCCAGGTACTCGTCGAAGCTGCCCTTCTGCGACCGCTCGATCGACTGCTGTACTTCCAGCGAGAGCTGCGCTTCGGCTTCGAACTCCTGCCGGCGCGCCTGGTTGGTAGGTTGCGCGTCGATATGGCGGCGATGGTCTAGTGAAAAGCGCAGCGCCAGGGCCGAGAAGCTGTCGCCATGAGAAGGCAGCTCACGTAGCAACCGCGCGGAGGGTGTCTGTTCGACATCGCGGAGTTTGGCCTGCTGCTCCCTCAGCGTGGCACTGTAGGGATGCTCGGGGTGTCCCGCATCCAGCAGCTCACACACGCCGGTCATCGAATCGAGCAACTCCTCCGCCCAGCCGATCATCGGGACGTTGCGGCCGTCGCGCACCAGCGTCAGATTCGGCTGGCGGCCCTGGCGGGCGACGATGAGGTGGTTGCGGTCGATCGAGGTTTCTTCATTCGCATCGATCGGCGGACTGTCCTTCAGCAACAGCAGCTGCACGAACGCCTCGAGAAAGTAGAGCTTGCGCAAGTTGACGCCGACCGGGTCGAAGGCACTGTTGTCGAGCGCGCGCACTTCAACGTATTCGACGCCGTCGCGTGCCAGCGCATGCAACGTGCGCTCTCCGGCCCGCAATGTGCGTTTGGGCCTCACATAGCTGTAGTACTCGTTCTCGATCTGCAGCAGGTTGCCCGATAGCTGGCGGTACTCCCCATCGACCTTGACGCCGAGCTTCTGGAACGGCGGATGGGGCGTGGTTACTGCCAGGCGCAGATCGCGCAGATACTCATCGATGTGATTGACCGATACCTGCACTTCGCTCTGGCCGCGATTGCGATAGCCGATGTCGCTCATGCGCAGCGAGGTGGCATAGGGTCCGACAAAGGTGTCGCTGCCGAGCGGCTCGAGCTGATGGTCCGCACGCCCCCGCAGGAACGATTTGCACAGGGCCGGCGACACACCGAACAGGTAGGAGACGATCCAGCCGTGCCGCCGGTAGTTGCGCAGCATGTCGAAGTAGCGGGCTGAAATAAAATCCCTGCCGTCATCGCGCGACTGGCACACCTGTGCATACAGCGGCCAGAACGCTTCCGGGAAAGAGTAGTTGAAGTGCACGCCGGAGATCGCCTGCATGATGCCGCCGTAGCGGATCAGCAGGCCGTGGCGATAAATCGACTTCACGCGTCCCTGGAACGAGCTGCCGTAGCGAGCGATCGGTACGTCGGCATCACCGCGCAGTGCACACGGCATCGAGGTCGCCCATAGCAGCTCCTCGCCGATCTGGCTGTAGACGAATTGATGCAGGTCCACCAGGTACTGCAGCAGCGCAGCATTGCTCTTGAAAGTGGGCGTGACGAGCTCCGCGAGGGCCTCGGCGTAGTCAGTCGTGACGTGGGGATTGGTCAGCGCCGAACCGAGGCCCACAGGATGCGGAGTCTGGGCGATGCGACCATCGGGATGCACGCGCAGCGACTCGCGCTCGAGGCCGCGCGGGCCCTCGCATAGCAGGCGCTGCTCGCGACTGTTGATCAGCCCGGCGACGCGGCGCTCGTATACACGATCAACCACAGCAAACCATCACTTCTGGCATCCTAGGCGTTTTACGGAGTCGCGAACCATGCAGGTAGGAAGCAGTACCCGACGCGTAGCGATCATCGGCGGCATTCGGACGCCGTTTGCACGCTCCAACACGGCCTATTCCAGCGCCGGTGATCAGGAGCTTCTGACGGCCCCGCTGCGCGCGCTCGTGGACCACTTCAATCTGCATGGCGAGCGCCTGGGCGATGTGATCGCCGGCGCCGTCATCAAGCACCCGAAGGACTATAACCTGACGCGCGAATCGGTGCTGTCCTCGGGCCTGGACCCACACACGCCCGGGCTGGACGTGCAACGCGCCTGCGGCACCAGCCTCGAGGCGGCCATCCTGGTGGCGAACAAGATCGCGCTCGGACAGATCGATGCCGGCATCGCCGCAGGCGTGGATACCACAAGTGATCCGCCGATTGGCTATCCGAAATCCTTCCAGCAGAAGCTCCTGCGCAGCGCGCGCGGCCGGACGTTTGGCGAGCGTGTCAAACCGTGGTTCGGACTGCGCCCGCGCGACTTCAAACCCGTGTTGCCGGCGGTGGTCGAACCCCGCACCGGGCTGTCGATGGGACAGAGCTGCGAGCAGATGGTCAAGACCTGGAACATCAGCCGTGAAGATCAGGACCAGTTGGCCTACGACAGCCATCTCAAAGCCGCGAACGCCTGGAAAGAGGGTTTCTACGACGATCTGGTCGTGCCGTTCAACGATCTGAAGACCGATAACAACATTCGTCCCGATGTCTCACTGGAGCGCCTCGCCAAACTCAAGCCGGTCTACGACTTCAGTGGCAGCGGCAGTCTGACCGCGGGCAACAGCACGCCTCTGACCGACGGGGCGGCAACGCTGCTGCTGGCGTCGGAAGCCTGGGCGGCAAGGCGCAATCTTCCGGTGCTCGGCTACATCACGGCGGGCAAGAGCTGGGCGGTGGATTACGCGAGCGGCAAGGATGGCTTGTTGATGGCGCCGGCGTACGCCGTGGCGGAGATCCTCAAAGACACGGGCCTGACGCTTCAGGACTTCGACTTCTATGAGATCCACGAGGCCTTCGCGGCGGTTCCACTGTGCCTGTTCAAGGCGTGGGAATCGGCCGACTACTGCCGGGACCGGCTTGGCCTGCCGGGACCCCTTGGCTCCATCGACTATGCAAAGCTGAACCTCAAGGGTGGCAGCGTGGCGATCGGGCATCCATTTGCCGCCACCGGCGCGCGCATTCTCGCCACGCTCGCCAAGCAGCTCGCGCTGGCCCCAGGCGCGAAGCGTGGCATCGCTTCGGCCTGCACCGCGGGCGGCATGGGCGTGACCGCGATCGTGGAACGGGCGTGAAGCAATTCCAGTCGCTGATGGCCCGCGATGGGCATACCTTCAGCGCCTACCTCACCGACCCGGACGGTCGCGCTCGCGGCGCAGTGGTCGTCCTGCAGGAGATCTTCGGACTCACCACACACATCCGCCGGGTCGCCGACGACTATGCCGCCAATGGGTACCTCGCGATTGCGCCGGCGCTGTTCGATCGCATACGCCGCGATCTGGTGCTCGGTTACAACGCGAAGGAGATCGAGCAGGCGATGGGTTACCGCCTCCAGATTCCGCTGGCCAAGACCCTGCTGGACATCGCTGCCGCCGCGGCGGTGGTGCGACACGCCGGACGGGTCGCCACCATCGGGTTCTGTTGGGGTGGCACGCTCTGCTGGGCCGCGGCGAGCCAGGTGCCGATGGCGGCAGCGGTGTGTTACTACGGCCCTAAGATGCTCGAGCAGTCGCCAAAGACGCCGACCTGCCCGACACAACTTCACTTCGGCGAGAAGGACAGCAGCATTCCGGCAAGTGATGTGCAGCACCTGCGCGAAGCCTATCCGGCTGGCGAGTACTACCTGTATCCGGCGGCGCATGCGTTCGCGAACGAGGAGCGGCCGGATCGCTACGATGCGCCGAGCGCAGCTCTCGCGCGCACCCGCACGCTGGCCTTTCTCGCTCAGCACGTGGGTTAGTCGCGTGTCGACGGCGGTACTGCTGGTCAACACCGGCACGCCGGAGGCGCCCCGCACCGGTGCGGTACGCCGCTTCCTGCGGCGCTTCCTCTCAGACCCGCGCGTGATCGAGTTGCCGCGCCTCCTGTGGTTGCCCCTGTTATACGGCGCGGTGCTGCCGCTGCGTTCGCCGCGCAGCGCTCACAAGTACCGGCAGATCTGGCAGGAGCAGGGCTCGCCCCTGCTGGTCTACACCGGAAAGCTGCGCGAGGCGTTGGGGCGCGAAATTCATCAGTTGCGGGGCCATGTGCATGTGGAACAGGCATTCCTGTATTCCCCGCCCTACGTCCGGTCCACCATGGATCGGCTGCGCGATGCCGGCGTACGGCGACTGATTGTCCTGCCGCTGTTTCCGCAGAGCAGTGGCAGCACTACGGGCGCAGTCTACGATCAGGTCGCGGATGCACTTCGCGGCTGGCGGGCACTGCCTCATCTGCGGTACATCGCGAACTACCACGCCGAGGCACCTTACATTGGAGCCCTGGCCGCCAGTCTCCGAGACTATCAGCGACTACACGGCACCGGCGGTCACCTGCTCATGTCGTTCCATGGCATCCCGCTATCCTACGTCGCGCGGGGGGATCGCTATGCGGACGAATGCCGCCACACCGCGCAGCTGCTGGCGGAGACCATGGGTCTTAATGCACGGGACTGGAGTCTGACGTTTCAGTCCCGATTTGGAGCCAACCGCTGGCTGACGCCGGCAACCGACCGCACGCTTTCCGAGTTGCCTCGGCGAGGTGTGCACTCCGTGCGGGTGATCTGCCCCGGGTTCGCCGCGGACTGCCTGGAAACCCTCGAGGAAATTGCGCTCAGCGGACGCGATATCTTCTTGAAGGCGGGCGGCAAGCAGTTCGACTACGTGCCCGCGCTCAATGCGCGGACCGATCATGCCGCTTTGCTGGCGCAGCTGATCGCACGCAGCATTTCCGATTGGCCGAGCACCTCGCCGCGGCCCGCGTCGTCGCCGTAGATGTTCGGCCGCTTCCTGGAAATCGGCATTGCGACGCGGGACATTTCCATCTCGGTACCGTTCTACGAGCGGCTCGGTTTCTCGCAGCTGGTCACCTCCGACGCATGGTCGCATCGCTACGGGGTGTTGAGCGACGGGCGCCTTTGCCTCGGGCTGCACGAATGCGAGATGCCAAGCCCGTCAGTAACGTTCGCGCTGCCGGATTTGAGACTTGCACTGTCGCGCCTGCGCGCCGCACATCTCGAGCCCGAGATCGCCGCGCTGAGCGATGACACGCTGAATCAGGTGGTATTGCGCGATCCGGGTGGGTCTGCCGCTACTCTCCTCGAGGCACGCACCTACTCGCCGGCAGATCCCGGCTCGTTGACCCAATCACTCTGCGGTTATTTTGCGGGGCTGAGTCTGCCGCAGAGCGATTTTGATGCCGCTCGCGAGTTCTGGGAGCGCGCCGGCTTTGTGGGCTTGAGTGAAGAGGACGAGCCGTTCCCACATCTGCCGCTGACGAGCGATCATCTGGATCTGGCATTTCATCAGCGCCGGACGTTCGACGCGCCACTGCTCGTATTCGAGAGTGAGGAGATCGCACCGACAATGCAGCGGCTGCGAGAGCTCGAGGTGCCGTTCTCCAAAGAGCTGCCGCGCGGATTGAACCGGCAGAACAACTGCCTGATCGAATCACCTGAGGGCACGGCGCTACTGATCGTGCAGGCGGCCCTTTAGGGCTGGCGGTGCGCGCTCACCCGGTAACGGATGTGGATGCGTTCGGCCACGCGCAGCGCGCCGAGCGCAATGCTGTACGGCGTGAGTCCCAGCTGTGCATGCGTCAGGTCGAACTCACCGCTGGCGGTCAGATCATCGCCCGAAGTCTGCAGTGTCACCGGAATTTTCACCTGCGTAGTAGTCGTGCGTACAACTAACATGGTGAGCGCGCTCAGGTCCCCCGCGGTGTCCAGTATCTGCACGGACTGCAGGTGGATTTGCGGGAACTGTTTGGAGTTGAGCAACGATTCACCGAGCATGTGATCGCGGGTGCCGGCGATCGCCGCCTCATCAACGGTGCTCTGAAAGTCCGAGCCCTCCGCGGCGCGCAGCGTCGGCTCGTCCACGCTCATCGCTTCGACTGGAAAGTCCATCTGAAATGAGGACTGCGTCCGATCCGGGGTCAGCAGCACGCTGCCGGTGAGCTGGCGAACCGCGATCACGTGATTGTGCCCCAGGTGCGCCATCGCGCCATCACGGTAGGCGAACACCAGCACCTGCGACTGCCCGGCATCGATGGCGTAGCGCGTACCGGAACCAGCAGCACCGGGCGCTGCAGCCCCTTGCGTGCCTGGCGTCGCTCCCGGCCGCGCGACAGGCGAGGTGCGACAAGCACTCAAGCACGCCGCTGCCAGCACCAGCGCAGCACCTAGCGCGATATGCGCCCTCATCGGCGCGTGCGTATCTTGCGCTTTGCAGGCCTGGCTTTGCCTTTGGCCTTGGGCACCCGACGGCGGGGAGCTTCGCGCTTTGCCGGAGCTTTGGCTTTGGCCTTCCCCTTCCCCTTCCCCTTCCCCTTCGGCTTGGGCTTCGACCTCGGCGCTGGTTTCGCAGCCGCGGGTGTCGGGCTCGCATGCTCGCCGCGCAGCTGCGCGACGATCGCCGGATTCTCCAGCGTCGACACGTCTTGCGTGATCTCCTCTCCGCGCGCAATCGCACGCAGCAACCGGCGCATGATCTTGCCGGAGCGTGTCTTGGGCAGCGCGTCGGCAAATCGAATGTCATCGGGCTTGGCAATGGGGCTGAGCTGCTGCGCGACCCACCCGCGCAGCTCTTCGGTGAGTTTGGCGGCGTCCTCTTGCGGGCGCGCGCCGCGGCATACGACAAAGGCGAACACTGCCTCGCCCTTGACCTCGTGCGGCCTCCCGACCACGGCCGCCTCGGCGATGCGCGGGTGAGCGACCAGCGCCGACTCGATCTCCATCGTACCGAGCCGATGACCGGCAACATTCAGCACATCGTCGATGCGACCGACGATCCAGAAGTACCCGTCCGAATCACGATGCGCACCGTCGCCGGCAACGTAGAAGCGGTTGTTGAATTTCTCCCAGTAGGTGCTCAGGTAGCGCGCGTTGTCCTGCCAGATGGTGCGCGCGAGCGAAGGCCAGGGCTTGCGAATCACCAGATAGCCGCCATTGCCCGCCTGCTTCACCGATTGGCCGCGATCATCGACGATGTCGGCAAAGATGCCCGGTAGCGGCTGCGTGCAGGAGCCGGGCTTCGTGGTCGTGACTCCAGGCACGGGGGAAATCATGATGGCGCCGGTCTCGGTCTGCCACCACGTATCCACGATCGGACAGCGTTCACGTCCGATCACGCGGTGATACCACATCCACGCTTCCGGGTTGATGGGCTCGCCCACGCTGCCGAGCAGCCGGATCTTCGACAGATCGTAGCGAGCGGGGATTTCATCACCCAGCTTCATCAACGAGCGAATCGCCGTCGGCGCGGTGTAGAACACTGTTACGCCGTGCGCGGCACAGATCTTCCAGAAGCGTCCGCCGTCGGGAATCATCGGCGCGCCCTCGTACATGACGATCGTGGCGCCGGCGGCAAGCGGACCGTATGTCACGTAGCTGTGGCCGGTCACCCAGCCGACATCGGCCGTGCACCAGAACACATCCTCGTCGCGCAGATCAAATACCCACTCGCACGTCAGTCGGGCATTCAGCAGGTAACCGGCACTCGAATGTTGAATGCCTTTAGGCTTACCGGTGGATCCGGACGTATAAAGCAGATACAGCGGATGCTCGGCATTCACCCACTCCGGGTCGCAATGCGGGGACTCACCGTCCACCACGTCGTGCCACCAGTGATCCCGGCCCGGTAGCATCGTGACCGCAGTGTTGGTGCGCTTCAGCACGATGACCGTCTGCATGCTCGGACAGCCCTCCGCCAGCGCGGCGTCAACCGCGCCTTTGAGATTGAGGGCGTGTCCGCCGCGCCAACCGCCGTCGGCGGTGATCGCCACCTTGGCCTGCGCATCGCGGATGCGATCGCGCAGTGCTACCGCTGAGAAGCCGCCGAACACCACCGAATGCACCGCGCCGATCCGGGCGCATGCCTGCATTGCAATCACCGCTTCTGGAACCATCGGCATATAGATCACGACGCGGTCGCCTGAAGCCACGCCGAGTTTGCGCAGCGCATTGGCGAAGCGGCACACGTCAGCGTGCAGCTCCCGATAGCTCAGGCGTCGCGTGTCACCGGGTTCTCCTTCGAAGATGATTGCAGTTTTGTGACCCCGCTCGCTCAGGTGCGCGTCCAGGCAGTTCCACGAAACGTTCAGCTCGCCATCGGTGAACCAGCGGTAGTTGGGTGCATTGCTCTCATCCAGCGTGACGGAGAAAGGTTTATGCCAATGCAACGAGCGCCGCGCGAGATCGCCCCAGAACCCCTCGTAGTCCTCCTGCGCGCGCCGGTGCATGTGGGCCAGATCTGACGCCTTGATGCGCGCTTTTGCCGCGAATCCCGCGGCGGGTGGGAAGCTTCGATTTTCATTCAGTACGGACTCGATATGCTTTGCTTTTTCGCTATTCTTCGGCATGGCAGCAACCTTCCGTTATCTTATGCGTGCAGGATACCTCAATCGGCCCAATCGCTTTGACAGACCAAAGTCGCATTAGAATGGTTGAGCAGAACCAGCGCTGCCTGGTCGCGCACTTACCGCTTAACGAGACACTTAAGGAACGATCAATGAGCGAATCCAATTCGATGTCACGTCGCGATGCCCTCAAGGGCTTTGTATTGCTGTGTGGCGCCGCTGGCGCTTTGGGCGTCAATCGCGAAGCTCAGGCGGCCGATCTACCGCACCTGTCCCCTGAGGATCCCACGGCAAAGGCTCTCGGCTATCACGAGGACGCCAAGGCGGTCGACAAGAAGAAGTTTACGACCTACGCCGCCGGCCAGCAGTGCGCCACGTGCCTGCAATTCCAGGGTAAGCCGGGAGATGCCTATTCCGGCTGCAACATCTTTGCCGGCAAGGCGGTCAACGCGAACGGTTGGTGCCAGGTCTGGGTAAAGAAAGGCTAGGGAGAATGATTCTCAGGCGGCCCGTGCCGCCGCCAGGCGCTCCGCCTGTCGGCGCACGAGGCTGCCGAAGCCGTGACAATCGCAGAACGCCGCAATTCGCGGCAGGTCCGGTGCACCGCAGATGAGGTCCGTGCGCGGCGCCTCAATCGGCACATCGCAGTAGATCCGCGTGAGCGCGCGCGCCTGATACGCGGCGACGCGATGTTCGAGCAGCCGTTGGGGAAGCGACGCGGCACCCCGCAGCGGCAGGTCAGCGACCAGTTCCAACCTTTCGAACAACTCATCCAGTGATGTGAACAGCTTCATCAGCGCACCGGCGGTTTTCGGTCCAACTCCCGGAACGCCGGGCACGTTGTCCACACTGTCGCCGGTCAACGCCAGATAGTCAGCCATGCGCTCGGGCAGCGCTCCGAAGCGCTCCTGGATCTCGTGGTATCGGTATTCGGCTGAATCGCTGTAGTCCCAGAACACATCCCCTGGCCCGATCAGCTGCGCAAGATCCTTGTCACGCGAGACGAGCGTGACCCGCAACCCTTTCGCGCGCGACCGGTGCACAAGCGTGCCGATCAGGTCATCGGCTTCATAGTCCGGGCTGGCAAACTCGGCGATCCCCAGATGGCGACAGAATTCGCGACAGAGCGCGAACTGACGCGTGAGCTGCAGCGGTGCGGCCTCGCGGTTCGCTTTGTAGGCCGGGAACAGCCGGTGCCGAAACGACTTCCCATGGCTGTCGTCAAAAGCGACGGCGACGTAGCGCGGTCGCTTACGCTCCAGCAGATCGCCCAGGAACCGCGCGAAGCCATAAAGTGCGTGAGTGGGATTGCCTTCCCCATCGGCGAGATCGGGAGGCATCGAGTGCCAGGCGCGAAAAACGTAAAACGACGCGTCGATCAGGTAGACCACTATGGACGCTGAGTGTAACCGAACGGCGAGAGGAGACTAGCTGAGCCAGCGTGCGATTCGATCGTGCAATGGGCTGGTTCGTGGAAAATGCGCCAGCAAATACTCCATCTGGTCGGTGAGCACGCGCCTGCCCTTGAGGAAAATGTATTCCGCATAGGTGGGCGTGAAGGGAACTGCGATCAACTGCATCTTGGCCTGCTCGGGGGTGCGCCAGGCCTTCTCGTTGTTGCAGCGGCGGCAAGCCGCCACCACATTGGTCCACACGTCCAGTCCGCCCTGCGAGAACGGGCGCACATGATCGCGCGACAGTTCCCGGCTCGGAAAACGCCCTGCGCAGTACATGCACAGGTAGGCGTCCCGACGAAACAGGGTCTCGTTGTTGAGCGGAGGCAC
>Ga0070765_100002159_pt1 | contig 12241 bp, 9 predicted proteins | sample HubBroMetageWFT5_FD_71516 | JGI IMG/M metagenome (GOLD analysis project Ga0070765, IMG submission 71516) | Warmed and freeze-thawed soil microbial communities from the Hubbard Brook experimental Forest, New Hampshire - Hubbard Brook CCASE Soil... | ecosystem: Environmental > Terrestrial > Soil... | reverse complement strand
GCATTCAAGGTATTGAAAATATGCTCCGGTGTTGGCCGGGTTGACGCAGAAGCCGTAGTCATGGGTGTTATGCTCCGTTTCTATTGGCACCAAGCTCGAACCGCTTTCAGTCTAGCCCATCAAGGTCAAACTCATTGCTCGTAGTGTACTCCGCTGGCATACTCTTTCTCCGCAGCAAGTACAAGGATCGCTCAAATGAAACGGGAATATCACAAGTGGCATTCGCCACGCCTCGGTTTCGAACTGGGTGTAGTCGTGTACGGACATTACGGCCAGCCGCTGCTTGGCTTCCCCACCAGCGCCGGCGATGAATGGGAGCTGCAAGGGCAAAGCATGGTCGGCGCGCTTGCCGATTTCATTGATGCCGGGCGCATCAAACTCTACACCGTCAATTCCATCAACGGCCTCAGCTTCTACAATAAAGCGGCGCACCCATTCCATCGCAGCTACGTACAATCCGTTTTCGACTCCTATTTACGCGACGAAGTCGTGCCTTTCATCTGGGACAATTGCCAATCCCAAGTCGCCATCTCCACGATGGGTGCATCCTTTGGCGCCTATCATGCCGCGAATTCCCTGTTCAAACACCCTGACGTTTTCAAACGTTGCTTCGCCATGTCTGGCGTATACGATTTGCGGAATTTCATGGACGGGATGTACGACAACAACTTTTACTTCAACAATCCGGTCGACTATCTAGCGAACCTTTCCGATGGCTGGTTCTACGGGCAATACGCCTCGTGCGATATTCATCTCATTACCGGAACCGGCCAATGGGAACACAGCGGTCCGACCTACCGCCTTTCGGAGGTTCTCTCCAGCAAAGGAATTCGCCACTCCGTGGACAATTGGGGTCCCGAAGGTGGCCACGACTGGCCCTACTGGAAACACGAAATGCGCGAATACATCAGCCGCCTCTTTTAACCGCGATTTGTATTCGTTTTGTAGGGATGGCCTTTTGAGGCCGTCCGCTCTTGGGTTCTCTGGATTTCTTGGTGGGAAACGCGATCAAGACAACAGGGCTGCTTCTACGCCAGCCCCAAATGCTCCATCTGGTACTGCCCCTTCGCAATCACCTGGTCTTCATCGATCCACACGTCGCAATTCCGCGTCAGCACATCCACATGCGTCCGCGATTTCCAATCCGCGTGCGTTTGGCTGCCGTAAGGATCTCCAAAGGCGATATGCACGCCGGGATATTTTTCGTCCTGCAGCAAAATACCGATCATCTTGGACAACCCTAAATTGGTTCCGAAGGCCAGCTCTCCGACGCGGTCGCTGTTCTCATCGGTATGGCAATAGGCCCAAAACTCGTCTTCCAAATCCTTGCGGTCGCAATCCACGTGCGCCAAGCGTCCGCCCTTAATTTCCAGCACCATGGGCGTTTTCTGCAGGTCGCCGTATTTCCCGTTGAAATAATCTCCAGCCGTTGCGTCGCAAACGAATCGTCCATCCACCGTCGCGGGCGTTGTGAACACTTCCCCTGCTGGCAGATTCGACCAGTAGCGAGGACTGATCAGCCCGCTGGTCTTTACCCAATCCAGCGTGCCATCGAAGTGGGCTTCAATCGATGTCCCGGCTTCCGTCTTCACAATCAAAGTTTTGGCTTTCAACATCCGATCGCGCAGCCGGTCGCTCAATCGATCCACGAGCCGGTAATCCGCGCGCATACCCTGCTGCATGATCTCCGGCGTAACGCCCACCATGTGTGCGTACCGAATCTGCCGTCGCTCCACTACTCTTACGATAGACATCCGCGCGCCCAGTTCCCCAGGTTGCGGTGTCATGCACAAAATCCCGACGTCCGCGTGTTCCAGTGCCTCCAGCACCGCTTCCGGCGCGCCCTTCATTGGGCGAGGCCCAAAATCTTCCAGCAGCAAACCGGTGAATGTAGCGCCGCGCTCCTGCAGCGCGCGTTCCAGGCTCGCAGCCACGCTGCGGCTCACTTCATCGGCGATCAACGCAACGTTCTCGCCAGGGCGGACGTTCAAGCAGACATCCACGGCGTTTTTGGCGCCGCTCATCAGCTCACAGGGTGCTTTTCCGAAAGACATCCCTATTATTTTATCAAAAATTTACGCCACGTAAATCCCGCTTGTCGTCCAGGGCAACCGCGGCGCGTGCCATTACGACGCGACCGCCGAACCCTTCTCCGCTCGGACGGCGACCACCATCTTTCCCCGGCCCCGTCTTTGCGGCACCTTCTCAGCGTAGGCTGCGCTCGCCTCGCTAAATGGCAGCACCGTATCCACTACGGTACGCAGCCTCTTTTCCTCGAGCAAATCACTTATTTTGCGAAGTTGCTCCGCATTCGCCTCCACGATGAAGAATGCCTTCTTCTCTCTTTCATCCGCCGAACCTTCGACGTCCGCTGCAATCGTAATCATTCGCCCACCTGATTTCAGTACACTCCCGGATCGCCGCAGCGTTTCGCCTCCGACCGTGTCAAACACCACATCCATCTCCCGGACCGTTTCCTCGAAGCGAACCTTCGTATAGTCCAACACTTCATCGGCACCCAATTCCTTCACGAACTCTATATTTCGCTCCGACGCGGTGGCGACAACATGCGCGCCCCTCAGTTTTGCCAGCTGCACCGCGAAGAGACCAACCGCTCCCGCCCCGCCATGTACGAGCACGCGTTCTCCATTCTCTGACTTAGCGCGCTCGTAAAGGCCCTGCCAAGCCGTCAGCGCCCCGATAGGAACGCTTGCCGCTTCCTCATGACTCACATTTTTCGGCTTTGGCGCGATCCAGTCCGACCGTGAAATGCAATATTCCGCCAGCGCACCATCGGAAAACCAATCATTCATGCCATAGACTTCGTCGCCGGTCTCGAAACCTTCTGCATTTTCGCCGAGGGCTGCAATCACGCCCGAAAATTCGTGTGCAGGAACCGCATTTCTTCGCACCTCACCATTCTTCCCATGAGAAGTGGGGTACCAGTGCAACTCCGTCGGAGTTATTCCCGCGGCAAAGACCTGAACCAACAATTCGTCTTTTCCAGGTTGAGGTAGGTGAAGGTCCTCCTCAAAAAACTGGGGTGCCTCCAGAGAGTCATTCCACCGAAGAGCTTTCACAGCGCACATCCTCCGCGAACACAAAAATTCCACACTTTCACGGTCTCATCTACCACAGCGGCGATAGCTTTTAGGGGTCAATCCTGACGGTTTATGCACCAGGGCTGGCGGTGGCAGTTCGTCGCAAAGCCTTACGTCGCTCGACGCGGAAAGAGGGAATTTGCCCGCCGCCACTGGTCACATTCGCCAAGCCTGTCGCGCTGAGCCGGGTCAGAAACCCCGCCAATTTCCCTCGGAACAGGTATGGCGCAAAGTCCACCAGCATGTTCTTGAACTCGACTTTTCCGCCCGTGCCGATCTGTGGAAAGCTTCCGCGCCGCATGGGAATGCGCTCCTGCACGATCCAGCAACCCTGTGCGCTGCCCTTTTTTCCGCTTGCCAGGGCGTGCTCGATGGCGTGCTCCCATTTTTTTTCGTCCACTTCCCAGCCCAGCGTCACACCGGTCCCACCATACTCATCGCTCGGTTTAAGCACCAGGTCCTTTCGATGCTCGCGGATGTGCTTGAGGAGTTCCACTGGCTCGTCGTCATACTCCGTCTTCACGTCTTGCACCACGCGTGTCCACGGCACATGCCGGTGAATCACTTCGCGTTCTTCGGGAGAGAAGAGCGCCGCATTCTTCGCATCGGTCAAAACAGCGAAGAACGCCTTCACGTGCGGAATCTTGCAGCGAAAATTATTCGCCACGCACGCGGCTCCCGCCGCATAAGCCTTCACCAGCGCCTCGCACTCCTTCGGCTTCGCAACAATGTCGTTTATCAAAACGCGCCGGTAGACCAGATCGATCTTTTTGCCCTTTGCTGCCAGCCGCTTGCCATCGAAGTCCAGTTCGCTCGGATCGACGATCACTACCGGAACACGCAATTTTTCAAAGCGCTCTTTCAGAATCTCAAATTCGCTCCACGTCGGCACATTCTTCCAATCGACTATGGCCATCTGTGGCCGTTGCGTCTTGCCGCCCCAATCGATGTAGGTCGTGATCAGCGCATCCAGCAGCTTTGCGCTCAGCGGGTAGCGGTGAACCTCGAAATATTTCTCCAGCTCCTGCATCGGCGGCAATCCACCGAAAATCTCCGTCAGTTTTTCCGTGTATCCGGCGCCCGCCGGCGATTCACCGTTGTATTCGGTGAATTTCAAAGATTCCGGCAACAAGAACGCATCCAGGCGCGAAGCCGTGCTCGCCGGCCCGTAGCCCGTCGGCAACCTAGCCAGCTTTTCTTCTTCGGGCCGCAGATGAAATTGTGCGAAGAGTGATTCCTCCTCGAGAGCCTTGCTCGCAACTCTCTCCGCCACCGCCGCAATCGTCTCGGAAACGACCCGTACGCGCTCTTCGTCTTCCGGCGAAAGAAAAAATGGTCTCAGGAAGGGGCAGTGTACTCTTCTGCCGAACGTCAAGTTTGCATTCCGCAGCGTCGACAGGAATTTCTTGGCGAATTCAGGAGATTTCTTTACCAGCGGCCGAAGCGCCGCATCCCACAGCTCCACGGGACCTTCGGCACCCGCGCTCAGCGCAGCTTTTGCTGTTCTCATCACCGGCTTGTCCCCGGTGAAGTCTGCGCCGCGTGCGCCATTCGCGCCGCTCCCGTAAATCCTGCCGGCGCCCCGATGCCCAGCATTTCTTCCCAGCGCGGCCATGTATTTGCCACACTTCCGTGCAGCGCGCGATCAATCACCAGCCGCGACATCTTTTCCACTACATGCTCAAAATAGAACTCCGTGATGCGATCCCGCTCAAAATCCGGCGCTGGATTCAGAAAGTCGATAGCGTATGGAACCCCGTCTTTAATCGCGAATTCAATCGTATTCATCTCGTAGCCCAGTGCCAGATTAATTGTCTGCGCATCTCTTACCACTCGTGCGCCAACTTCCGCCGTCAAATAACTGTGCTCGACCAGGTATTTGCGTACTTTGGGATCGTAGGCCACCGGCAGGATGTCTGTCTTTCCAAACGTAAAGCAGCGCACGTACTGTTGAAAATCGATGAATTCCTGCAAGGTCATGCAATAAGGTGACGTCTTCTCGTAGGCCTCCAACAACTCTTCTTTATTGTTCACCTTATATACGTGCTTCCATCCGCCGCCCGAAAACGGCTTCAGGATCGCTGGACGCCCCACGTAATCCAGGAGCCCGTCCCAGTCAACGGGGTAGGAAAGATTCCGCAGCGATTCCGAATTGATGTCCACATCCGCGGGATAACCTTTTTGCGGCAGCAGCACCGTCTTCGGGATCGCTACGCCAAGCTTCGCCGCCACCGAGTAGTTGAAAAACTTGTCGTCCGCCGTCCACCAGAATGGATTGTTGATTACATACGTTCCCTGCAACACCGCGTGCTTCAGATATCCACGGTAATATTCGACTTCGTGCGAAATCCTGTCCACGATTACGCGATACTCCGCAGGCTCATTCATGCGTGTTCCGCCTAGCTTCACAAAGTCCGCAGTAATGCCGTCTTTTTGCCCCAGTTCATTTACGCGCGCGAGAAACGCCGGCGGAAAACTGAATTCGCGCCCGCACATTAATCCAACCTTCATGATTTACCTCCCGATTGCCAAGCGCCAAATTTCCGCAGTTTCAATTAATGGTTCCCACTGAGCTCGACTTCGTTTCCGTCACGCCGCCCCGTGTTTCCATCACCAGATGGCGCACCACGTCCTTCAAATCGCCGGTCTTTTCAAATACGCGCAACTGCCGGTCCGCACTGGTGCCTTCATTCAAAATGGTGTGCACATACTCCACGGCGCCGCGGCTTCCCAGGTCATCCACCACATCGTCCACGAACTCCAGGAGTTCGGAGACCAACTCCTTCATTGGGACCTCAACTTCTTTTCCAAGGTCCAGCAGCTTGCCTTCGATGCCGTAGCGTGCCGCGCGCCACTTGTTTTCTTCGATCAATGCTCGCCTGTAAACTCGCCAGCCGATGTTGCGGGTGTAAAGCCGGTGCAATTTCACAACAATCGCCTGGGTCAGAGCCGCAAGCGCCACCGTTTCTTCTACCCGCGTCGGCACGTCGAACATACGGAATTCCAGCGTTCCAAACGTTGGGTGCGGCCGCACGTCCCACCAGATCTTTTTGCCGGTATCGATGCAATTCAGTTTGACCAGCAAGTTCACGAAATTTTCGTACGCACTCCACGATTCGAAAATTTCCGGTATGCCCGTCCGGGGGAACCGGCGGAAAACCGTGGTGCGAAACGATCGGAGCCCCGTGTTTCTTCCCATCCAGAACGGCGAGCTCGTCGAAAGCGCCAGCAGATGCGGCAAAAAATACCGCACCATGTTCATCATGTCGATCGTCGTTTGCCTGTCCGGCATCGCTACGTGAACGTGCATTCCGAAAATCAGCAGCGATCGTGCCAGTTGTCCCATTTCTTCGACGATGTGCTGGTACCTTTCCCCCGGCGAAATCACCTGGTCGATCCAACTCGAAAATGGGTGCGTCCCCGCGGCCGCCACCCGCAGCCCCGCGCGTTCGGCCGCTGCAACCAACTCTCCGCGCGTACGATGGACCTCCAGCCGCAGGTCGCTCACGCTGTCGCAGATTTTTGTCCCAGTTTCCACGATGGATTGGTGCATCTCTTGCTTAACTTGATCGCCAAGTCCGTGGGCCTCGGACAGCAACTGGATTACGTGGGAGCGCAGCTCTAATGTCTCCGGATCGATAATTTGGAATTCTTCTTCGACACCGATGGTGAAGCGGTGAGCCATTGGACGGCCCTCCGGATTGGCTTGGTCTCGACTGGGTACTTCGGGCCAGTATCATACTCCCCCCATCCCAAAAACACATCTATCTCCCGCCTTGCCGCGCGGATACCCAAATTCTTTTTCACCGTCCAGGTTTGCACTCTTTGCGCTGCACAGTCGTTTGACACCCCTCTCCTCCTGCCATACACTCCCTCGCATCGCGAATTCATTTCAGTCATTTCGTACGCATTTTGGAGGAACACTCATGCGACCGCCGCAAGCTCGTCGATCCATCTTTCTGGGCTTGGCCCTGGTTGGAGTGGTTTTCTTCGCTCTGCCGACCGCAGCGCAAAAGCCTCTGGAGCCCGAGGAGCAGTCCAAGGAACCCTCCAAGGTCGTTACTGTCGAAGTCACTCCGTCGCAAACTACTGCGGCCATCGGCAGCAAACTGCAATTCAAAGCTGTAGGCAAAGATGCCGACGGCAATGTTCTCCCGGACCAACCGAAGTATTGGTACGCAGCGCCCTTTGACGCCGCCGGCGCCGGGCAGACTGGAGAAGTCAGCTTCTTCCAGCCGGGCGAAATCACTGTTGGCGCGCTCATCGGCAAGAAAATCGGCTACGCCCACGTCACGGTCAACAAACCACATATCGCTCGAATCGATGTCGCCGCGCCGACCGCCTCTCTTCCGGTCGGCGCTTCCCACCGTCTCGTTGCCGTGCCGCGTAATCCGAGCGGCGATCCGCGCACCGATATCGCGCTGACGTGGTCCTCCGAAAACACCAGCGTGGCGACAGTGGATGCCGCTGGTCTCATTCACGCCGTCAAGCCGGGGAAAACCAAGATTCGTGCCGCCGGCGATAGCGTCACCGGTGAGACTTCCGTTGAAGTCGTGAAAAACCCGGTGAGTGCTCTGTCCGTCAGTCCCGCTTCCACGTCCACGAAAACCGGCGACGTCGTTCACTTCACCGCGAAAAATCGCAATGGCGCTTCTATCTCCGCTGAGATCGCCTGGTCCGTGGAAGGAACCGGAGCACAGATTGGCCCGGACGGCGGCTTCGTCGCGGAAAAACCCGGCATGTACACGGTTGTCGGCGCAGTCGGCGATCGCGAAGCTTCCGCCAGCGTCGTCGTAGCGCCCAGAGACATCGCCCGTGAACTCCAGGTCGTCGGCCACGTCATGCCCCCCGACGAACAATTCGCCGAAGAGTGGATTTGGGACCATTACGCATATCTCTCCGGCATCAGCGACAAACTTTACATTTTCGATATTTCCGATCCTGCGCACCCGCAAAGCGCAGATCCCCTAAAAGTCGACGCGCGTCTCATCAACGATGTCAGCGTCACTTCCGACGGCAAAATCGCCGTAATAACCCGCGAAGGCGCATCCAGCCGCAAGAACGGCATCGTCTTCCTGGACACCACCGATCCCATGCATCCCAAGGTTCTTTCCGAATACACGGCTACCGTCACAGGCGGTGTCCACAGTGCCTATATCAATTCGCACTTCGTCTATCTCACCGACGACGCTACCGGTTCTCTTCGCGTCATCGATTTCGCCGACGTGAAAAACCCGAAAGAAGTGGCGCGTTGGCAGGTCGAAAGCTCCGGCCAGATGCAAATCTCTCTCCCGGACGGCGAGGGCGTCGAAACCGCCGGCCGCTATCTCCACGATGTTCAGGTTATCGATGGCCTGGCCTATCTAGCGTATTGGCGCGATGGCGCGGTAATTCTCGATGTCGGCAATGGCATCAAGGGCGGCAGTCCCGAGCATCCTCAACTCGTTTCGAACTACCGTTTCAACTATGACGAGCTATTCGGTTCCGGCTGGCTCGCCGGCTCGCACGCCATCTTTCGCTACAAAAATTATCTGTTCGTCGGCGACGAAGTTTTCCCCGCCGTTTTCAGTCTTGCTTCAAAAGAGCGCATTCCCGTTCGCGGCATCGTGCACGTTCTCGACGTCAGCGATATTCAGCATCCACGGGAAGTCGCGACTTACAGCGTGCCTGAAGCGGGCTCGCACAACATTTGGGTCGTCGACGATGTCCTTTATATGGGCTATTACAACGGCGGCGCGCGCGTCCTGGATGTATCCGGGGAGCTTCGCGGCGAACTATACAATCAGGGCAGGGAAATTGCGCACTTCTGGTCCGGCGATTCGAAAGGCTATCGCCCCAACCTTCCGTTCGCTTGGGGAGCCTATCCGTACAAAGGAAATATCTACGTAAACGATGTCCACGGCGGTCTCTGGATCGTCAAACTCGGCAATCACAAGCCCTACACTGCCACCACCGAACCCCCGCGCTAGCCCAAGTCGCGACCGAATTGCCGCGAAATACTGTGCTGTACCACGCGAACGCCCCATTCGGCGCTCTACTCCATCTTCCAAAAATCAATCCCTGCCGCTTGCGGCGGCGTATCCACGGTCCCCACGGTCTTCCGCTCGTTCAGGTCGATAATCTCCAATGTCCCAGGCTCTTCGCCTACACCTTCCACAGTGATGAACGCATAACGGCTGTCCGGCGAGATCGCTACCCCATGTACCACTTTTCGTTTTGTCGGCAGCCGCGCCAGTTCCTTACCCGTAGAAATCTCAAACATCGAAACCGATCCTTCTCTTTTATTCGTGGCCACCAGCAATTTCCCGTCGGGCGTCACACCCAGGTTATATACGCCGTTTCCCGCCGGAATGCGCTTCACCAGCGACCAGTTCTTCGCGTCCACTTCCACAATCTCATTCGATTTGTTGCAAGCCACAAAAACGCGGGTCCCATCAACGGACGGCTGCGCCCATGTCGGAGAGCATGTTACTGCCGCCATGTTCATCTTCATCCCTTCGTGCTCCTCGCCACTTCCGTCACTCTTTGCGGGCGCACCGCTCGCGCCCGCTTCCTTGCCCGCGCTCACTCGAAACGTCCGCGACACTTTCATGTTTTCCGCATCGACCTCTACCAACAGGTCGTCCATCATACACGCCGAGTATTGATGTTTCCCGTCACGGCTCACCCTCGACCCATGCGGCATCACGCAGGTGGGAATTCTGGCCACCTCCAGCATTTCGTTTGTATCCACGACGGAGACACTGCTCGGCACCATGTCTCCATGCAAATTGAAGTTCGCCACATACAGAAAGTTTCCATCGGGCGACACATCTTCCGTTGCGGGAAACAGCCCCAGTCCCACCTGTTTCACAACTTCGTCGGTATCCGCCTTATATTTCACCGCGGTGCCGTAAGGCCTGCCGTGCCCGATCGAAACATAAAAATTCTTTCGGTCTGGCGAAAACGCAATCCCATGTGGGCCGCTGATATCGCTCTGAAGGATGCGGGTCTCCGTCGTCTTCACGATCTTCGCGCCAGCAGACCCAAACTGCACCGTGACAATCCTGTCGGACGATTCACATACCAGCTTTATCCAGTAATCTTTCGCGGGCGTATCACCGCTGCTCATCGGCGTTGCGAACAACAGCAGCACGCCGGTAAATATTGCGCTAAACCAATTCCGACTCATCCGTCTAACCTCGATTCATTTGCTTCGCCACGATTCTATATCATCGCCCACGGTCAATTTGGCCCTCGACAGTTTCGCAACTTCCTTGCCAAACTCTTCTTATGCAGATCGCGCCTTTTCGCATTGAACAATACATGGGCAAATATGAGTTCACCGCGAAATATCTGCTCTCTTCCTCCGACTCTGAGTCTCGCACCATTGCCGATCTTCTCTCTTTCGAACCCAGCGCACAGAACGCATTCCTCAATCAATGGTGTGGTTATACCGAGTCCCTTGGTGCGCCGAGCCTGCGCGAAACCATCGCCACGATCTACAAACAGGTCCACGCCCCGGATGTTCTCGTTGTCGCGGCCGCCGAAGAGGCCATCTTCATCTTTTATCATGCCCTCGTAGGACTTTCAGACCATGTCATCGTGGAAACGCCTTGTTACGAAAGCGCACTCACCGTCGCTAAGAGCACCGGCGCACAGGTAAGCGAATGGCGCCGCAAACCCGAAAAAAATTGGGCGCACGACCTCGCAGCCCTGGAATCCTTGATCCGTCCTAACACGCGCTCCATCTATATCAACACGCCGCACAATCCGACCGGTCTGCTCATGCCTCTGCCCGTCCTGCAAAAAGTCCTGCAGCTCGCTTCGCGCACGGGCATCTATGTTTTTTCCGACGAAGTCTATCGCGAACTCGAACACGATCCCGCCACGCGTCTTCCCGCCGCCTGTGACCTCTATGAACGCGCAGTCAGCCTCGGCTCCATGAGCAAGACCTACGGCTTGCCGGGTTTACGGCTCGGCTGGCTGGCTTGTCGTACTCGGGAAATTCTTCACAAATGCAATGAGTTCAAGTACTACACAACCATCTGCAGCAGCGCGCCCAGCGAATTTCTTACAGAACTCGCCCTGCGCCACCGCGAAAATCTCGTCGAACGCAATCGCCAGATCGTTCTCAACAATCTTCCGCTACTTTCCGCTTTCCTCGCTCGTCATCCGAAGCTCTTCCAATGGACTCCGCCCAACGGCGGCCCCATCGGCTTCGTCCAATACCTCCCGGCTGGCGACATCTTTTCGCTGTGCGAGTCGCTCGTCGAAAACTTCGGTGTCCTTCTGCTGCCGGGTAACGTATACGACGAACCGCGTCACATCCGATTCGGCTATGGCCGCCGCAACATGCCGGAGTCCTTGGCTCAACTCGAAACAGCGCTCGCAAGCCGTGTAGCGGCCTTTTGAGGCTGGCGTTGTGCGCATTAACGGGCGAGCCTGCTTGCCCAGCAAAGTGAAAAGGGCACCCGCGTATTCCGTAGGTGCCCTCAATAGCCTTCTAATTCGTTGAAAGATTTAAGAGCCGGGTCTCACGCCGCTCCCATCGACCTCCGTGCTTGAAAGCACTCCCGGCAGAACACCGGGCGTCCCTGGGTTGGCCGGAAGGGAACTGTTGTATCCTTCCCGCATTGCGAGCAAGTGGTTTTCGTTTCTGCTCGCATCGGCGTAGGTCCACCGGCACCTGCACCGCCACCCCCGCCGCCTTCCGCTCGCTTTGCCTTGCAGGCTTTGCAACGTTTCGGTTCGTTCTTAAAACCTTTGTCGGCGAAAAACATCTGCTCGCCGGCAGTAAATACAAACTCGGCGCTACACTCCGAACACTTCAAGACCCGATCGTGGAATTCCATGAGCCGCTCCCCCTGAACCCCATTCGAGCAGGGAGGGCGGGCTCATTTTGCACCGCGGGCCTTGATGTGTCCTTGGACCTGTAGCTCGGGAACGCCGGGCACGGATCCCTGGGGCCTGCACGCGCAGAACGGTCATACTTTCCCAAACGTCTCTGCCTGACTGGGGCCTGATCCCGGAAGTGCAGCGCCGAGCCGCGTCTACGCGCAGGTTTTTTAGTCCTGCTCGCGACGCTGCTTCTTGCGCAGTCGCTTCCGCGAAAGCGCTTCTTTTGCCCGGCGCTTCTCGCCGGGTTTCATGTAGAAGCT
>Ga0070765_100002158_pt1 | contig 12242 bp, 14 predicted proteins | sample HubBroMetageWFT5_FD_71516 | JGI IMG/M metagenome (GOLD analysis project Ga0070765, IMG submission 71516) | Warmed and freeze-thawed soil microbial communities from the Hubbard Brook experimental Forest, New Hampshire - Hubbard Brook CCASE Soil... | ecosystem: Environmental > Terrestrial > Soil... | reverse complement strand
ATGCCATTTCTCACCGAAGAGCTGTGGCATCGCCTGCCACAGCCGGCGGGCGCGCGGTCCATCGCGCTCGACAAGTTCCCCGAACCGCGAGCTGACTGGAGCGATCCCCTGGCGGAGAAAGAAATGATCGTGGTTCAAGACATAATCATCGCTGCGCGTAACATCCGCGCGGAAATGAAAATTGAACCGAAACAGAGGATTCCAGCCGTTATCACTCCGGGCGATACGGAAACCGGCTACCCGCTGAGCTCGGAGGAGGACGCAATAAAAAGGCTTGCGAACCTTTCAGAGATTCGCTGGGCAGGGCGCCGCGAATTTGACTCCTCACGCGGCCTCATTCGCTCAGCTGCAAATTTCGATGTTTACATCGCATACGGCGAAGCAGTGGATAAGGCCGCAGAGCTTTCACGTCTGCGAAAAGAAATCGATCGCCTGGCAAAGGACATCTCATCCAAACAAGCTCGCCTGGCCGACGAAACGTTCATCAGCAAGGCCCCCGCCAAGATCGTCGAGGATCTTCGCCTCACGCTAGCAACACGCCAAATCGAGCACCAAAAGCTCCTAGACCGCCTCAGCCAACTCGCCTAGCCAGCACGCTCAGCCCGCGGAAGGCCCTGAGTCTTCCACGAACGCCTTCAGCCTGGATAGAGCCTGATCCCATTGTTCCGACACAAAATCAAGGTATTCCCTAAGTTCTGCAATCGGCTCGAGGTCGAATTCGAATAAGCTTTCGCGACCCGATCGGATACTGCGCACGATTCCGGCGCTCTCCAGTACTCGGAGATGTTTGGTGATCGCCTGGCGAGTCAACCTAGAACGCCTGGTTAACTGAGAGATTGAGAGCGGCTGTCCCGAACAGAGTTTTGCAACCAGCGACAGCCGGGTTGGGTCACCCAGGGCTGCAAAAACGAGAGCGCGTGTCCGCTGTGTACCCGTCACGCGGCTACGGCCGCTGCGCAACATAGTTCTCGATGTTTTTCATTTGTTCTGTCCAGCCGCCATCGTTTCTTCGGAACGCTTGGAGACGGCGATCCCCGGGAAGCTTGTCGAAACCGGACTCGGTGACCACCAGCAGGGTGCCGCTGGCGGTCTTCTCCAGCCTGAATTCAACGAGCGTGCGCGGCTCCTTGGAGTAGTCCAGCGGGTAACCCTCCTTTTCAAGAGACTTGGGATGCGGCCAGGTGAAGGAGAAAAGGCGCTCTGGCTCCATTTTCTGCACGAGCGCTTCCCATTTGATGTGCTCGCAACCTGGATAGGTAATCTGGCCGCGAGAAACTTGACCCACTACAAAGGGGCCATCCAATCGGACCCGAAACCATTCGCCGAATTCGCGGTAATCCGTTATTGCGCGCCAGACCCGCGAAATCGGCGCCCTAAGCTCAATGCGCTTCTCCATCTGATCGTTCACGTTAAGCAACCTCTGGGTTGCATATTAGCGCAAGCTCATGTAACAAGCAACCTTTTGGTTGCAGTTTAGGGAGTGGCTGCTTGATTTTCATGCTGGCGCTCTCGAAGTGTTCCCTTGAGCGTCCGTCCGGCACGACGAGGACCTCCCAGGAGCAATCCGCGTTATAATTCCGCATCGACTCCCATGCTTAGGGCCAACCATTTTGTCTTCCTCGCCATCATGCTACCCGCGCTTTTCGTGACCCCATTGCCTGTTCGCGCCCAATCGAATGCTAACGTGACGCCTGACTGGTGCAAACAACTCCCGCGCCCGCAATACAAAAACCTTGAGCGCGTGCCGTCAGCCGATTTGTGGTTCGAAGTTTACAAAGTCGCGCCGGGAGTTTTTGCGATTTACGAGCCGCATCAATTCGAAGAAGTGATCTCTTTCCTGATCCTGGGCGAAAAGCGCGCCGTCCTGTTCGATACCGGCCTCGGCATTGGAGACATCAAACGCGTACTTACGCCGCTTACGTCCTTGCCAATCACGGTGGTGAATTCCCATACGCATAACGACCATGTCGGCGACAACTGGGAATTTGACGACATTTATGGCATGGATACGGATTTCACGCGCGCGAATTCGAAAGGTTCCACGGCCGACGCGCTGGCTGAACTTGCACGCGGATCGGTTTGTGGCCAATTGCCTGCTGGATTTGACGCAAAGTCCTATGCCACGCGCCCTTTTCAAATCACTCACTGGATTCACGACGGCGACACGGTGGACCTCGGCGGCCGAGTGCTGCAAGTACTCTCGACGCCGGGGCATACGCCGGATGCAATTTGCCTGCTCGACCGCAGGAATGGGCTGCTATTTACAGGAGACAGCTACTATGCGGGACCAATCTGGCTCTACCGTCCCGAGACCGATCTCCTCGCTTACGTCCAGTCGGTTGAACGAATCGCAGCACTGGCGCCTCAGCTTCACCTGCTCCTGCCCTCCCACAACGTTCCTGTAGATAATCCTTCGCAATTGCCGAAGTTGCTAGCCGCCATTGAAAAAGTTCGGGGTGATGCAGTGGAGCCTTTCGCGGCCGGCAACGGTAATGTCACCTATACCGTTAACGGATTCATCTTCCTGATGGCCGCCCCGAAATGACGAGTTTGCATCTGCAGGGGCGCATCATCTCGAGAGTCCCCGGCGAGTCTTGCTTGGCGGCATAAAGTTCCCTGCATTCGGCGTTCGAGCTCTCACAGTCCGGGCGCGCGGTGCGCCCGAACAGGTGAATGCCCTTGGGCATGACTTTGCTAACAAATTTCGCGTCTGCGGCGGCAGCGAGCTTGGCCATAAAATTGTTCACCCGGCCGGGTGTAATGTCGTAGTTGAAAATTGCGGGCACTGCCATGTGATTTCCTCCAGAATTTCCGGCCCAGAGTGTAGCGAAACTGCCGAGCAATCCAAACGATCCTTCCGAGCCAGCCACGGCTTGTTCGGAGCGCACGCGTCAAGTATGCTTTGCAATCCCCTATGTCCACAAAGCGAATGCCAAATCTGCCGGGAACCACCGACCGGCGCATCGACGCGCTGCTGACGCTTCTCTCCGAGAACTCGACCATCGTCATCAGCGGTGAAAAAATCGCCAAAGAAATTGGCGTGACGCGCCAGCAAGTCTGGCGCTGGGTCCAGAAAATGCGCGAATTGGGGGTGCGCGTGAAGGGCCACGCGCGAACCGGCTATCACATCGAGCGCGTCCCGGACATTCTTGCACCGCAGCTTCTAAGCCATCGCCTATTCGGTACGCCGTTCGCCCGGCGTATCTATCACTACTTCAAAGTTGACTCAACGAACGCGGTGGCGATGCAGCTCGGCGAGCAGGGCGAACCACACGGCGCGATTGTGTTAGCCGAGGAGCAAACCGCTGGACGCGGGCGTGCTGGGCGCGCATGGATCTCCGAGAAGTCCGCGGGCATCCATTGCAGCATTTTGTTGCGGCCACAAATTCCACCGGCGCACGCGCCGCTTCTCACGCTGGTAGCCGGCCTCGCCGCGCGTGATGCTGCCGCCGAAGACCTCGACGTGCTTCCTGACATTCGCTGGCCCAACGATCTACTGGTGGAGGGCCGAAAGTTCTGCGGCATCTTAACCGAGATGCACGCCGAGCCGGACCGCATGCACTACGCCGTGGTTGGAATCGGCATCAATGTGAACCAGACGAAAATGCCCGCCGAACTCGCAGACTTAGCCACTTCGCTCCGCATGGAAACCGGCAAGGTCCATTCGCGGCTGGAACTGCTGCTCCGGTTGCTGCGCCACCTAGACCGCTACTACAATGAGTTTATGGCGGGCGGCGCAGAGCCAATTCTGCGCCGTTTCGCCGAAGTCTCCAGTTACTTTCAGGGAAAACGCGTGCGCATCACGACGCCAATCGAGGTTTTTACCGGCACTACGGCAGGTCTGGAACCCAGCGGGGTGCTGCGCGTGATGCGCGACGATGGCGGCGGAATCGAATCGGTGCTTTCCGGCGATGTCGCGGAGGCATCCTAATGCTGCTGGCCCTCGATGTTGGCAACACCAATACGGTTCTGGGCGTCTTCGGCGCCGCCGAGCTTGTCGCGCATTGGCGATTGACGACCGCACGCGATCAAACGATCGACGAATACGGCATCTTGTGTCGCGAACTCTTCACCTTGGCCGGTCTCGATCCAAGGGAGATTGACGGAATCATTATCAGCTCGGTCGTCCCGCCGCTGAATTCCACACTGGCGGGAATGGCGGAACGATATTTCGGAAAAAAGGCGCTGTTCGTCGAGCCGGGAATTAAAACGGGTATGCCGGTGCATTACGACAATCCTCAAGAGGTTGGAGCGGACCGCATTGTCAACAGCGTCGCGGCTTTTGAAAAATATGGAGGCCCATGCATCATCGTCGATTTTGGCACGGCGATTAATTTCGACGCGGTCTCAGCCCGCGGTGAATACCTGGGCGGCGTGCTCGCCCCTGGGATCGGAATTTCCGCCGAAGCACTTTTCGCTCGCGCGGCCAGGCTGTTTCGCGTGGAGATTAAGAACCCGGGGAAAATCATCGGCACAAATACGGCCGCTTCCATGCAAGCCGGCCTTTTCTATGGCTACACCGATCTGGTCGACGGCATTCTGGAACGGATGAAAAAAGCGATGGGCGCGAAGACAAAAGTGATCGCCACGGGTGGACAAGCGGCGCTGATCGGCACGGCGTCGAAGCACATCGAAATCATCGATGAATTTCTGACGCTCGAAGGGCTGCGAATTATCTGGGAGCGGAACCAGGACGCTGGTCAGCTTCAAGCTAAGACGCGCACGCTCGCGTCCGTTCCGCCGCGCACAAAAAGCTAAACTTTTTTTTGCAATGTCTTAGCATGTCTCTTGGCGCAAATCAGAAAGTCCGCAGAAGCCCGAGGAAATGGAACCTTTCAACTACTTCAATTATTTCACCGAAATCGAAGATTATTTCTGGCGCAAGCGCGGAGCGCACCTCCTCGTTTCGCCTCTCGATTGGGCCATCGTGGAAACCTGGCAGAAGGCGGGCATCCCGCTCGGCGCAGTGCTGAAAGGAATCGACCGCGCATTCGAGAGCTGGGCCCGATCGCGCCGTGCCGCGGGCGGACGCCGATTGAAAAGCCTGGCGTATTGCGTTGACGCTGTGCTAGACGCGGCTGCGGAGTCGGCGGAAGCAGCGGTAGGTACCGGGCCGGAAGTGAAATCATCACGCCCTGCAGCCGAACCTTTTTCGCGCGACGAATTGCGAAAGTATCTCGTACGCAATGCCGCGCGACTGCGCGCTGCCTCGGTAAGATTGCGCGAATCGGCCGAGAAAAGCGGTGTTGAAGCTTCCGCGCTTGCGGCCCGCTTCGAAGAGACGGCCAAGCGCCTGGACGAGGCTCTGCCACTGCTTGAGTCCCCGGGCGCACTCGACCTCGAGGATCTGGAACGCCGCCTGACCGTGCTGGAAGAAAAACTTTCGGCTGCGCTTTCGGCGGACGCGGATGAAGAATCGCTGCTTTCGGTCCGGCGCGAAATGGATCGCTCTCTGGCGCCCTACCGGCGTAAGATGTCCGCAGAACAATTGGCGCAACTCGAACGGCAATACATTCAGAAACGACTTTTCGAACATTTCAACGTGCCACGCCTGAGTTTGTTTTATCTGACCTGACGCAAAGCAATATTTCAGCGCGCTGATCGAAAAGCGCACACGAACTTTTATGCCACTTATGGACGTAACAATCGAAAAACTGATCTACGGCGGAGACGGACTCGCGCATCACGAAGGATCTACCGTCTTTATACCGTTTGTGTTGCCCGCAGAGCGTGTGACCGCAATGCCCGTCGAACAGAAAAAGAAATTCGTCCGCGCGCGCGTGGAACACTTGCTCGAGCCTTCGCCGCAACGCGCGCTACCGCCCTGTCCGCATTTCGGCGTTTGCGGCGGCTGCAATTACCAGCACATTCCCTACCAAGCGCAGTTAAAATACAAGACCGAAATTCTGCGCGAGACGCTGCGGCGCGTCGGACGAATCGAATGGACCGAAGAGATCACAGCTCATGCATCGCCGCCGTGGAGCTATCGCAACCGCGCGCAATGGAGGGTTCGGCCGCCCTCAGAGCCATCGTCACCCGGAGAGTCAGGTCAGGCGGATTCGCGCGTACCCAATAAAACTGGCGCGAAGCTCGATATCGGCTACTTCCGCGCAAATTCCACCGCACTCTGCGCGGTCGAGAACTGCGCGATCCTCTCGCCGCTTCTTTTGAAGACGTTTCGGGCCCTGCGAGAGGCCTTGGCTAGCGGGGCCCTTCCGCGAGAACTACGCGAGATCGAAGCGTTCAGCAATGAGAGCTCGAACGACCAGTCGAGCGACTGCGCGCTGCTGCTCTCCGCTAACTTTGCCGGCTTCCCCTCGCGCATCGCCGTGCACGCCGACACCATCCGGCGGATTGTTCCCGAGGCTGCCAGCGTTCTGTTTCACGATCCTAGCCGTGACAGGATGGAATTGTTCGGCCCCGGCTTCCTCGAAACGCGAGCGGCCGGGAGAAAATATCGCGTCGGTCACTTCTCATTTTTTCAGGTCAACCGATTTCTGGTGGACCATCTGGTGCAAACGGTGTGTGATTCCGAAAGCGGCCGCCTCGCTCTGGACTTGTTTGCGGGTGTGGGACTATTTTCAATTCCGCTCGCCCAACGCTTCGAACGCGTCATCTCAGTGGAGTCAAATCCGGCGGCTGCTCGCGATCTTGAGGTCAACGTGCGAGGACCAAGCAGGATTGAAGCGCGCACCGCAGACGTCGACCGCTTCCTGGAGAGAAATAAGGAGCGCCCAGAGCTTGTTGTACTGGATCCGCCGCGCGACGGTTTGACTCCGGATGCCGCGAGACGCCTGGGACGCCTGCAACCCGCGCGCATCACCTATGTTTCTTGCGAACCTCCCACGCTTGCGCGCGATCTCGCCGTTCTCAAGCAAGCAGGCTACAACTGCAGCGAAATTCACATGTTCGATCTTTTTCCGCAGACGTTTCACATGGAGGCGGTCGTTCGACTGCGCCGACGCGAATGACATTGCCAGCTCGCGGATCGCGCGGCTTTTGGCACTTGCTAGCCGAGCCGCGCTCTCGCGGATCGAAAATTGTAGAAAAAGAGCGCAGGAGCGACTTTGAATGTGGCGGAGTCGGAGGAGGTGTAGTTTGGCCCGAAGATATTTCCGCCGTCCCAGCGGCCGCCGATGACAATTCGCCGGGTAGGGAATCAGATCGCGCATCCGGTCGAGGATGTTGTGGAACGTTACGCTCGCGCAGGAGCGCGATTCTTGCTCCGCGATCGCGATGGCGAAGGCACGGCGATCACCGACGGCCATACGCGAGAGTACACACATTCCTAGAGTCGCATCCGCGTTGAGCCAGCCTATCTTGGGGAATTTCGAAACTCAGCCGCGCTAGTCTTCCTCGGTGGCCGATTGATTGCCCTTCTGATATTCCTCGATGAGTTTCCGCGCTTCCTCCGCTCGCGGTTCCAGGACGTAAATCTCGACGCCATGAGTTCCTTCAGGCGTTTCTCGAAGCGGAAAAGGATCGTTTGAACCGGAACCGGGCGAACTGATTCCGGCGCTTTCAAGGAGTCCGCGTATCACCATAGCTTCCGCAGCGGTGCCCGCCGTATAAGCAACCACCACGCGCTCGTGCGATGGGTCGTGAGCTTGTCTTTGCGATGCGTTTTCAGTCATTTAAATTCCCCGGAAAATATCCTCGAACACTGTTCCACAGTACTATTGCGCGCCTTTTGGGCAAAGTCCATAATGGTGTTGGTAGCTCTTCTGGACCGTCATGGAACCCATCGAAAACAGCGCGTCGTTTCGGCCTACGCAGGAACAAATTGACGACGAAAGCAGGCGCATCCGCCGGCTGCGCATTTTGGTTCAGCTCACGCTGGAATCCATCGCTGCGGGCGACCTGACTCCCGAAGAAGCCTCCGGAATGATTGCTGCCACCCGCCGTGTGGCGCTGGAAATGTTTCCGGGCAAAGAACGCGCCTTCGACCTTCTCTATCGGCCAAAGTTTCAACGCGTGATGCACGCCATCTACCGCTTGCAGTAAGAGAAAAAATCAAAATCGGTAGTACGTTCGCAGCCACATCCTGAACCACACGAAGACAAGAGCGCCCAATGTTCCGATCAAAGCTTTAAATTCGCGGTTGCGGCGGTATTGCGCCCAGGAGAACGCTTTTTCCCTCCGCCCTTCCGCCGAACGTTTCCCCGGTCGAAAAAGGCTCGGAAAGAACAGCGGAACGCTCGCGGCGTACTCTTCAAACGCGGTTCCGAACCTTTCGCGCAACTCCTCTTCTTCGTTGCGCATCACTGCGTAATAAAACACACCAAAATAAACGCCCACTAGCAATCCGGCCGACAGAGAATGCCCAGCGACAATAAATCCCGCAGCCAAAAGCGCGCTGCCCAGATACAGCGGATTGCGCGTTCGCGCGTAAATGCCGGAAGTGGCCAGCTCCTGCCCCTTGCGCAGTTGTCCAGCAGCGGCCGCTCGAACGATGATTCCAAGGGCGGCGACCCCCGCGCCCACCGCTATCGAACGCGGTGTCGGCCAAGCCAGCAGCCAATAAAAAATGGCCACTGGATAGCCAACGCGGACACGCCAGCGCATCCAGAATCTTCTGGGCGTGCTCACAAACGAGGCCTCAGCCGGCGCTCGATGGCATCCACAACTTGCTGTACGGTGATTGAAAGCATGGCAGGCGAGTAGGACGCGCCGCGTCGGTAAGTCGTTTCGCTGAATTGCGGGTTTCGTACGACCACGTCTTTGAAAGAATACGGCCCGTTTCGCGAAGGGTCCGTTGGACCGAACAGACCGATCACCGGAGTGTTCAACGCCGATGCCAGATGCAACGGCCCGGTATCTGCCGACACGACAAATCTTGCGCGACGCAGCAGAGCCATCAGAGGTCCAAGGTCGAGCGGGAGCGCAACTGGTGATGGGCTTCCGCCCGTGCGAATTATTTCTTGCGCCAAATTTTCTTCTCCGGGACCGAAAGCGATAATTCCGCGCAAGTGGTAACGCTCAGCGATCTGGCGATGCAGTTCTCCATAGCGCGCGGCGGGCCAGCATTTCGAGCGCCAGCCTCCTCCCGGATTCAACACAAAATACTGATGCAAGTCATGAGCGTCGAGCTCACGAGAGACGCGCTCGTCATCCACCAAGTGGATCGCCAGTGAAAATCGCGGCTTGGGGATTCGTGCGCCGGCACGCTCGGCCAGCGTCAAGTTGTGGTCGACTTTGTGCGGGCCCCGCGGGTTCAACCGATCGGTGTAGAGAAATGACGCAAATCCCTCCCGCGCGTAGCTGCTTTGAAAACCGATGCGTCGCGGCGCTCCGGAAGCGAACGCCAGAAGCGCCGATTTGTACAAGCCTTGAAAGTCGATCGCATGCGTGTACTTCGCAGCGCGCAACTGCCGGACCGTAGCGGATAATCCCGCCGCGCTTTTGCGCTGCAATGAAATCACATTGTTCAAGTCCGGATTGACTTCCAGCAAGCGCAGCCACCTTGGCTCGACCAGCCAGTCGATGCGCGACTCGGGGAACGTATCGCGAATCGCGGCCGCGGCAGGTAGCGCGTGGACAATGTCCCCTAGCGAGCTGAGACGAACGAGAAGAAATCGCTGTTCAGCCATCTTTCTCGTGGCGCAAGCGGGCGATCAGGTCGCGGGTGGAATGGTTCTTAGCGTCCCCCACTATTGCTGTACGGATTCCAAGGAGCGCCGTGAGGTCTCGTTCGGGAACATTGTCCGTCGTGTAATCCGTGCCTTTCGCGTGCACCTCGGGCTGGTATTCGCGCAGCAGCGCATTGACATCGTGTTCGTCAAAAATTACAACGTAATCCACCGCCGCGATTGCCGCTACGAGCGAGGCGCGCGCGCGTTCGGTCAAAATGGGGCGGCCTGCGCCTTTCAGCGCTCGCGTGCTCGCGTCAGAGTTTATACCCACGATGAGCAAATCGCCTTCTGCGCGCGCTGCCTGCAAATAGCGCACGTGTCCCACGTGAAGCAAGTCGAATACGCCGTTGGCGAACACCACTTTGCGCCCGGCGCGGCGGTGCTCGTCGAGCACATGGTGCAAACCTTCGCGCGACAATATTTTTTCGCGAGTGTCCATGGAGTGCTCAGCGCTGGGTTGTGGCTTCGCGGCGCAACGCGGTTTCGAGTTCCGCTCGCGTGACGGTTGCGGTTCGCCGCTTCATCACCACGATTCCGCCGGCGTAATTTGCAAGATGAGCGGCCTCCAAATAGGAAGCGCCGGCGGCGAGGGCCAGAGTGAACGCCGCGATCACCGTGTCACCAGCGCCGGTAACGTCTACCGGAGTTTCCGAACCATAAATTGGGATATTATGCGGATGCCCTGGTTTGCCAGTACCGTCTTCGAAAACAGTCATGCCATCCTTGCCGCGCGTTACTACCAAGGCTTCAAGGCCCAGGTCGCGCAACGTTTGCCGGCCTAATTCCTCAAGCCTCTGCATGTCGTTGCCGACGCTGACGTGATAAGCGGCTTCAAGTTCGGGCTCGTTTGGTGTCGCTGCAGTGATTCCCGCATCTTGGTATTCGAGCAATCGATAACGCGAATCGAGCGTGATGAGTTTCCCGCTCATCTTGCGCACGATGGACGGTGAAACCGCTCCGAGCCCGTAATCAGAAATAAGCACCGCGTCGGCCTTCTTCGCGGCTTGGCGAGCCTTGCGCTGGAGCGACTCCCGAATACTCGCCGGCGAAGCCTCGCCAGGTTCGCAGTCTACGCGCAGAACTTGCTGCTCGGTACTATGCGTCCATCCTGCGAGATAGCGAGTCTTGGTAGTCGTGGCTCGATCGCGCGTGCGAAGGATTCCCGAAATATCGATTCCCTTTCTCCGGAAATAATCGAGCAGGGTTTTGCCGCCTTGGTCATCCCCCACCACGCCAACGGGCAATACCTTTGCTCCGAGATCCACCAGATTGTTTACCGCATTGGCAGCGCCGCCGGGATAGGCTTCGGTTCGCCGATGGCGCAGAATCAGTACGGGAGCCTCGCGCGAGATACGCGATATTTCACCGGAAACAAACTCGTCCAGTACAAAATCTCCCACCACGCATATCGTCTGACGCGGAAAGGACGCGACGACGTCAAGCAGGCGCGTCAGGTCCACTGTAGCGTCGGTGACCCGCGCACTCGCAAGCGGCGCCGCCTTTGACTTCGACCCTGTTTTGCCGCGCCTGGCGCTCAAACAAGCTCCTCGTTTTTAGAAATCCATAGGATGCATTTTAGGGATGGGCCGCAAAGTATCACAGCGTAAGGCATGCAGCAATCCAACTGTCGTCTGGTGTGGCCTTCAATCTTTGCCTTCACGGAGCCTCACGAACGCCGGATTCCGCTTTTCTCATCACCGCCTGCCAGAAATCATCCTCCTGATCCACTACCAGCAAGATGCTACAGATCCATAAATCCATCACAGGTGCAGCTTCTGGCAAATTGAAACTGTCTTTCTCGGTGCAAACCAGGCCAGCGGCTCTGGCGCTGGCAGCTTGTTCTTCGATTTGGGCAATATCGGACGGCGAATAGCGGTGATGATCGGGAAAAAACCTGTGTCCAACAATTTGAAAGCCCCAATCGCGCAAGTCCGCAACGAACGCCGCCGGATTGCCTATCCCGCAAAAAGCAAAAAGCCGTTTACTACGCGCTTCCTTCTCCGTTAGCTGTGGGTTCGAACGAGAATAGACAGAAGCCAGTCTTGTGCGCGCATAAAAAATCGGCGCCCCGGAATGCCGTCGTGTCACTGACTCGACCGCCGGTGTATGGCTGCTGCGTGTGATAACGATCACGTCCGCGCGCTCGAGCGCCAAGCGCGGCTCGCGCAAACGTCCGGCGGGCAAGACATGGCCCCCTCCGAAGGGATTGCTGGCATCGATCAAGACGACGTCAACATTCCGCGCGAGTTGCAAATGCTGAAATCCGTCGTCGAGGATGAACCACTTCACGCCGCGACTGGCCAGAGCGGCTCCACTCTTGTAACGATCTGCACCAACTCCCAATAACGCTCGCTCCCCTAAGCGCGATTGCAGAAGCTGAACTTCATCGCTGGTGTAACGAACTTCCGAGCCGCCGGCAGTCTTGCCTCGATATCCTCGCGTAAGAATCCCAACGCTCCTGCCTTCCGCAAGCAGCCGCTCCGCGATCCACAGGACCATCGGAGTCTTGCCCGTCCCGCCTACGGTCAAGTTCCCCACGCTGATGACCGCGCCACGCAAGTGACGCTGGCGAAAAATTCCCTTCCGATACGCACGCGCCCGAAGGCGCGC
>Ga0070765_100002157_pt1 | contig 12242 bp, 10 predicted proteins | sample HubBroMetageWFT5_FD_71516 | JGI IMG/M metagenome (GOLD analysis project Ga0070765, IMG submission 71516) | Warmed and freeze-thawed soil microbial communities from the Hubbard Brook experimental Forest, New Hampshire - Hubbard Brook CCASE Soil... | ecosystem: Environmental > Terrestrial > Soil... | reverse complement strand
GAGAGTGAACAGTTGTTTCGTCTGATGCGGCGGCTGAAGGCAAAGGGCGCCACGCTCATTTACGTTTCGCATCGGATGGAAGAAATCTTTCAACTAGCTGATACCGTAACCGTGCTACGGGATGGAGGGCATGTGGCTACCGAGCCGGTTGCTAACCTCAGTCGAGAAAAGCTGATTCGACAAATGGTGGGCCGTGATGTGCTCGCGCATCGCCCCAATCATCTTGATCTCACGCCAGGAGAGGAGATCCTGCGGGTCGAAAATCTTTCATCCATGGGCCAGTTTGAGAACGTCGGTTTCTCCGTGCGCCGCAGCGAAATAGTCGGTATGGCGGGCCTGGTGGGCGCGGGACGGACTGCGACCGCGAAGGCGATTTTCGGACTGGATAAACGAGCTACCGGTAAGATCTTTATCAAGGGTAAACCGATGGCGTTGGGTAACGTCAATCGGTCAATGAAACATCGAATCGGCTACCTCCCCGAGGATCGGAAAAAAGAGGGGTTAGTCTTGTCTATGAATATCTCGGACAACGTTTCATTGCCCCACATCGACACATTTAGCCGATTTGGCTTTGTGGATCATGGTCGTGAAATTCAAGAGGTCGAGCGCCTGACTAAACGGCTGCGCGTCAAAGCGCCCTCGATTGACTCCATCACGGCCGGACTCAGCGGAGGGAATCAACAAAAAGTGGCCATCGCGAAATGGTTAGCCAGAAGTTGTGATCTCCTAATCGTCGACGAGCCGACCCGAGGGGTAGATGTCGGCGCGAAGGCCGAAATCTATCAACTGCTCGATGAAGTAACTTGCCAAGGTTTGGCCGTGTTAATGATCTCTTCAGAGTTACCCGAGCTGCTCAGCCTAAGCCGTCGAATCATCGTAATGCGGGAAGGATTTGTGACCGGCGAACTACCCTATGAGCAGTTCTCGCAGGAAAGCGTGCTTAACCTGATGGCGTAAGGCGGGGCGGTGGGGGAAGTAATCAGTAATCAGTAATCAGTAATCAGTAAGGAGCCAGGAGCTAGAATCCAGGAGCCAGGACGCGAGTGGGCGAAACGGCGAATGGGCGAGGCGGCGACACCGCATAAGTCCAATCCCGTTCGCGTTGACGCAGGAAATGCCTTAAGCCGCGCGGATACGCGCTTCGCCGCGGTGCGCCCATTCGCCGTTTCGCCCACTCGCCTCCTGGCTCCTCACTGATTACTGACCTAGTGCTTACTGATTACTTTCCGCAAAAGGTCCAGCGCTGCCTCAGTCACCACCTGTTTGAATGTCGCTCGATCGGTCGGGAAGAACAGCTTTTCCACTTGTGAAGGTCCGTCTGCCGATGCTAGCCCGACAAAAACTGTGCCCACCGGCTTTTCGGGGGTGCCGCCATCGGGCCCGGCTACACCGGTCGTTGACAACGAGTAAGTAGCACCGGCTCGAGCTCGGGCGCCTTCAGCCATGGCTTGTGCTACTTCTTTGCTGACTGCGCCTACGCTATTCAACAATTCTACCGGGACACCAAGGGTTCGGGTCTTGGCTGCGTTGGAATAGGTCACATTCCCTTCGAGAAAAACTGCCGATGCGCCGGGAACATTCGTGAACCGGTTAGCCAGCAAACCGCCGGTACACGATTCCGCCACGGCGACGGTTGCTCCCCGTTCTGTGAGCAGCCGGACAACGATCGCTTCCATTTCGCTGCCATCCTCGCTCACAATGTGCTCAGACAAACGGGCCCGAACTATCTCTGCTCCCTTAAGCACGCTTTCTAACGACCCGACTAACCGAAGATCTAACTCCCCGATCCGGGCACAATAACCGAGCTCCAGATCCTTGATCGCCGCCAGGTCTGCGCCAATCAATTCCTGGGCATAAGATTCGCCTAAGCCTGCGGTTCGAAAAATTATGGCCGTCAGATCAGGGGTCCCGACCAGGGACCGGATAATGGGACTTGCATACTGTTCGAACATCGGACGCAACTCTCGGGGCGGACCCGGCAAAAGTATCATATCCGGCAATGCTTCTGTCGCCGGGACATAAAGGCCGGGAGCTGTGCCGTGATCGTTTGGCAGAACTTGGGCGCCTCTCGGGACATATGCCTGCCTGGAAATCGGATCTGTCAGCCTTAAGCCCCGTTTTTGAAATCGTTCTTTGATTCTCGCAAATATGCTTTCGTCATATTCGAGGGGACGTCCCGCTAGCTCCGCAACGATTTCTCGGGTGATATCGTCTGTTGTAGGCCCTAGTCCTCCAGTGATGAGAATCAGTTGGCAACGCGGAGCCGCTTCAACGATCGCGTCTCGGATCGCGTCGCCGTCTGGAACTGTGGTCTGACGAGAGATGCGCAACCCGAGCGAGAACAGTTGTTGTCCAAGAAACGCCAGGTGCGTGTTTATGACAGAACCAAAGAGTAATTCAGTACCGGTGGTGATAACCTCGACATCAATCGGCGCGGACCTCCCCCCGTCTCCCCCTTTAGCTACGTCGGCCGAGGGTGTCATGCTTCTTTAACTAAAGACAGCCAACCAGACACCATCCCGCGATGCTCGTGATGTTCTTCGTGTTCCAGAATATACAACAGATTAGAGAGGATATGTGCGAGGATCACTTTGGGCGAAACTACGGCTGAGATGGCGGCTATCGATTCGTTCCTCTTATCATGAAGAGCTTTCAAACAATCTTGATACCGCAGAATCCGGCCACCTTCAAAGGGGTCGAACAGTTGCTCATGGTAACGGACCAAAAAATGCCCTGGCAGATCCACGCCGGTAATCTCGAGGCCGGCCCGTCTGCCGACAAAAAGATAAATCAAAGCTAAAGAGGTCGGTATTCCCCGTCGCGAATCGATGACACAAGGTAACAGCGAGTTCCGAATACTGTAGTAGTCGTCAGAGTTGCCTCGAAAGCCCAGATAAGTGCCAAAGAACTCGGGAAGAAACGCAAGCTGATCGGCTTCAGAGGCCAATGATTCACTGCGGCGCCTTACCTCGTCTGCCCATTCGTCCAACAACCCCCGGTACCGGTTTAGATTGATACCCGGAAGAAAGACTTTCGCCAGCAACCAACAAATCTCTTCGAGATCGTCGAGAGACGAAATAGAACGGCAGGTCTTGGTGAATTCTTCGCGGGCGTCGGTCACCTCGATCGCGGTTACGAGTTCACGAATGATTTTGCCAAGCTTACCGTTGGAGCCGGCCATGAGATCGAGGAGGTCGGGAATGTTTTTGGCGCCTCCTTCCAAAAGTTGTTGCTTGGTCAACTCGACCGTCGCCGGGTCATCATCCAACAGCAGTCGAGTAATCGCTTTGTGCTGGGAGAACATAGGGGGAAGGGTTTACGGTTTGCAGTTAGCGGTTACCGGGCTTCTCACCTCTCACCAATCACTTCTCACTTCTCACATCTCCAGCCGGGGGGCGTCGCTCCACAAATTCTCCAGCGCATAAAATTCGCGTTTATCGCTGTGGAAAATATGCACCAATACGTCGGAGTAATCGATCACTATCCATTGGCTGGTCGGTGATCCATCAGCCGCCAATGGAGATAGGCCATAGCCTTTATGCAATCCCTCCCGGATACCCGAGCTAACCGCCTTTAAATGCGGTTCGGAGGTCGCCGAGCAAATGACGAAATAGTCGGTGAAACTAGATAGGCCGCGGAGATCGAGGATAACAATATCCTCCGCCTTCTTATCTCCCGCCAGCTCAGCGCACTGTCGTGCTAACTCCTCAGGGCCGATACGCGCTCTCCATGGTAAAGTTGGTGCTGTTCAATATAACGTTTAACCGACTCCGGAACCAGATAAGTGATCGATTCCCCGTTCGCAACCCGGTTTCTGATTTCTGTCGATGAGATCTCGATCCTTCGTTGCACCACCGGATATTCGGGAGACTGGAAGTCTTCTGAACGGCTGAGAACGACGAAACCGACCATCTTCTTCAGTTCTTCAAAGCGATGCCATTCGGTCAGACGGTAAGCATTATCCTCCCCGACTAGGAAGAATAGTTCAGCTTCCGGATCGCGGCTACTGAACATCTTCACCGTATCGATGGAATACGAAACCCCGCCTCGCTCGATCTCGAGCGGGTCCACTTCGAAACGGTCTTCGCCTCTAATCGCCAATTGCAGCATGGCCAAACGATCGGTGGCCGGGGCGGTGTGATTGTGAATCTTGAAAGGCGATTCAGCCGCGGGCACAAAAACCAGCCGATCCAGTTTGAACTCTTCCAACGCCTGGTGAGCTAGGATCAAATGACCGTGATGAACCGGGTCGAATGTGCCGCCATAAATACCAATCCTCATAAACCCTTCAGTTGCCAAGCTGCAAGTGGATGCAACCCGCGAAGAAACGCCCAACCGCAGCCCCGAAATCCTCCGGGGTGAAATGAACGCGGATAAACGCAGATAAGGCGCTGTAAAATCCGGGAGCCAGCTTTCAAGAATCTATCTGCGTACATCTGCGTTAATCTGCGGTTGATTTGTTGCTCGATTTTTTATCGTGGTCAACGCTCGGCGTTCCCGTATCATTTTCCCCCAAGCCTATGGAACGAAACCAATTGGGTCAACTGCTGCTGGTGGGAGTTCCCATGCCGGAGCTAGATCTAGAGACGGCAAAATTATTCCAGCTGATCCAGCCGGGTGGCTTTGTCTTGTTTGGACGGAATGTAAAATCCGCTAAGCAACTCCGGCAGCTGGTCGATGACCTCCGCGGACTGAGCCAAGTAGAACCAATCGTCGCCATCGACCAGGAAGGCGGTCGGGTTTCTCGCCTCAAGCTAATCGGTAACGAGCCCCCAAACGCTCAGCAACTCCGGGACAAAGGTGACGAATCTCTGATCCGGACTCACGGTGAGCTGACCGGTGAGCTCCTGCGCTTGTTCGGCTTCAACCTCGATCTTTGCCCCGTCCTCGACATTTCATTTGACGATGAGTCCGATAATTCGCTCCGTGGCCGTTGTTGGGGGACTAGCGTTCAGCAGGTCAATCGATTTGCCGGCATCTTTAATCAGGCGTTGCTATCGACTGGGGTGCTCACTTGCGGCAAACATTTTCCGGGCTATGCCGCGGCGGGACTCGATCCCCATCATGATTTGCCAAGAATTGACCGCTCCAGGGCCGTACTCGAGGACTGCGAGCTGGCGATTTTTCGGGAGTTCCCGGAAAAGGTCAGCAGCATGATGGTAGGGCACGCTTGGTACACTGCGTTCGATTCAGACAAAGTACCCGCCTCTCTCTCTACGAACGTCATCAACGGACTTCTCAAGAAGGACCTGCAATTCCCTGGGTTAACCATGACCGATGACCTTGATATGGGGGCGATTATCAATGAGTCTGGCTTCCCCGAGACTATCTCGCGCGCAATGGCGGCCGGCAACGACATGGCGATGATCTGCCATCGAGTCCCCATGGCCGAAGAAGCGATTGGCATTCTTGGCCAGCTCGACCGCAAGATCATCGATCGCGCCTTGGCCGCAGTAGCCGGTTTCAAAACCCAATTAGCGCCTCCGGCCCCTTTCTCAGAAGCCCGATTCCGCGACCTGGACCAACAGGTCTGGGACCTGAGGGTGGCAACCCTCGGCGAAGAGAGAGCTGCTCAGCGCAGCCCCGACGACGGCAAACGGTCCCCGGTCGAGGTGTACTAGGCGTTCACAGTTCGCGGTTCTCTGTTCACGGTTTCGTGCCTCCGCTGACCTCACCATAGGTCTCATGTGTCCCATAAGTCCCATTCGTTCGCCAATACCTGCAATCATTGACCAACCGCAAACCGCAAACGGCCAACCGCTAACTGCAAACTGCTAACCGCCAACTCTTGAACTACTGTCATCAATACCTATGGTAAAGCCAGGATGCTGGCTGAAATCGAACAGCTCTTGGTCATTCAGGATCACGACACAAATATCAAAGCGCTCGAAAACGAGCTCCAAACGCTTCCTTACGAGCGAAACCGGTTGGAACAACTAATTCAGGACCGCACCGCAGCCTTAGAACGAAACCGGCTGCACGCGAAAGAGATTGAGGTACAACGAAAAAAGCTGGAATTGGACGCCTCCGCCCGGCGCGAGCAAATCGCGAAGTACAAGACCCAGCAGTTTCAAACCCGCAAAAACGATGAGTTCCAAGCTCTAGGCAACGAGATTGGGCGTTTAGACAGAGAGATCACCCAAATCGAAGATCAAGAAATCGATCTGATGGAGCAGGCCGAAACCGCTGCTCGCGAAATCCAAAGCGCAGACTCTAATTTCAAAACCGAACAAGCTCAAGTTCTGCAACAACTCGGGGGGCTTAAACAGAAGGGTGAGATCCTAGCCAAGACACTCGAAGAAACTAAGGCCGCCCGGTTAAAGGCGGCTGCTGCGGTTACAGATCTGGAATTATTGGTGCGCTACGAGCGTATCTTTCAATCGAAAGGCGGAAATGCGGTGGTTTCGATCGAGCACGAAGTTTGTATGGGGTGCCACATGAAGAACACCACCACAAATGTTCATCGGGCAAAGCTGGCGCGCGAGGTGGTTTACTGCGATCAGTGTGGCCGCATGCTCTATTGAGCTATTGATACGCAATGTCCCAACCGTCCCAACGCAGCGGATGCGGCTGCTGTGGTTGCCTCGGCTGCTTAGGTTCGGTTGTATTGGTCCTAGTGCTCGCGGTAGTCGCACTGGTCTTTCTTTTATACCAAACAGCCTCGGCCGATCGGCCCGCCAGGCCACCCGCGCTCGCGGTCAATCAGCAGGTCTACGTTTCAACTCGAAAGAAATGGGACGACTTTAACCGGGATAGCTCGGTGCGGACCCTTGTCCTGTCCGATGCAGAGATCAATACACTTCTGGCGAAGTCGCCGGAGGCGGGGTTCCTGGCAGGAGGCGCAACGGTGACCACTCGGGAAAACGGCATTCAGGTCCAGCTCAGCGTGCCAGTCAAACTGGTTCCGTTCTATACGAAATACATCAACGCCGACGTCTTCCTGCGTCCTATTGTCACCGGCGAAAATGTGACCCTGAACGTATACAGCGTCGATGCGGATGGTCACCCGCTCGATGCACCCTCAATACAACGGTTAAAATCCCAAGCTGAACCCGCTATCAACATGATCCTCACCGGCGCCAACCAATTCGGTGGTACCCGCGCCATCCACGAAATCCGCCTCCAGAACGGCTCGGTGGTATTGATGAGATGAGATGAAGGAGTACAAGGAGTACGAGGAGTACGAGGAGTTCCAAAAGCGGAGTCAGGAGCTAGAATCGGTGATCTTCTTCTTGTATTCCTCGTACTCCTTGAACTCCTTGTACTCCTCCCCTTAAATACCGAAAGTCAGTGGCTACCCAACGGAAGACAAAGAGCCCAGCGGCCAATGTACGATTTTTTGCCGTAGTTGGTTCCGATGAAGGCGCGGTAAAGAAACGCGCGCATGAATTGGCTAAGGAACTAGCGCCCAAAGACGCAGGGGATTTCGGAGTCGATCGTCTCGACGGCGCGGCCGAGAATGTGGATCAAGCCGTCAGCCGGATTCATGAAACGGTGCAGGCGATCCAGACTCTTCCGTTTTTTGGCTCAGAAAAGTTGGTTTGGCTGAAGGATGTCAATTTCCTCGGCGATTCGGTCGTCGGCCGTTCTACCCAGGTACAGACCGCCCTCGAGCATTTAAAAGAGATTTTATCCGAGGATCTGCCACCGGATGTAATCATGCTCTTAAGCGCTACCGAGGTGGATAAACGGCGCTCCTTCTATAAGACAATCTCGAAATTGGGACGGTTCGAGCAGTTCGATCGTATTGATACCAGTAAATCCGGTTGGGAAGAGGCGGTGGAGGGTATGGCTCAACATGTGGCGAGCGAGAGAGGCCTTCGTTTCCAGCCCGAAGCACTAGAGGCTTTCGCCAGATTGGCCGGGGCAGATTCGCGGCAGATCGAAAACGAGATTGAGAAAATCGACTTGTTCCTCGGTGGGGACATCGCCACGTCTTCGCGCACCAGGGAAATCAGCTTGGAACTTGTTCGTCGGCTGGTCGCTAAAACTGCCACCGGCGTCATCTGGGAGCTCAGCAACGCGATCGGTCGCCGTAATCTGCGCGAGGCCTTGGATTTGCTGCAACAGCTTCTCTTCCAAGGTGAAACCGCGGTCGGCATTCTTTTCGCCGCGATTATCCCCACTATGCGAAACCTCCTCGCTACAAAGGAGCTTTGCCAAAGTCTCGGATTGCGGCCTCCCCAAGCGCCTTTCCAGTTCGGAGCAATGATCAGCCGGCTCCCGGAATCGTCGCTGGTTTTTCTCCCTAAGAAAAAGGATGGTAGTGTCAATGCCTACGCATTGGGCTTGGCAGCCTGCGAAATTCATCGATTCTCGATTGAAGAACTCCAGCAAGGGCTCAAAGATTGTCTGACCGCCAATATTCGGCTGGTAACTACCCAGCTCGAACCCAAGCTGATTCTGAGTGACCTCCTGGTGAAGCTCTTAGCTCGGTCTCGATAGGCGACTTCGTCCCGAGGGGACAGCCGTGGAGCGCTGCCTCGCTTGCGAGGCCGTGGTGACCAGGGCGACGTGCTACAAACAACCCCCGATTGTCTGCGCTCTATCGCCGCATTGAGGTCCGAATCGTTACCAATCTGGCTGAACCCGGCATATCAAATCTCTCGGCTCTATTGCCAGATGATAGAGCGCAGCGAGCCCGGGGTAAGCGGGTCACGGTATCTCCTTGCTCACCACGGCCTCGCAAGCGAGGCAGCGCTCCACGGCAGTCCCCTCCGGGACCAGGCCACCTCCCCACCATTAGTATGAACGGAAGTTCATCCCTCTGGATAGTTTGTGACCGGAGCACCCTTGTGATAGACTCCTGCAGCGAAATGATCTCAACTTTGGGTTTGAGGGCCCTTGAGCTCTCGATTCTGCCGGTTGCCAGTTTGGTACGGTCCGTTCTCTAATTTCCCGGAGAACTATTCATGGAACCGCATTCAGTGGCGAATTTGAATACTGAGTCTTCCGAGAAACGGAGGACAGCGACGCTTTCATCACGAAGCGTTTTTAGCCGGGTTTGTAACGGATTCTTAATGGCTTTTGAAGCGGTGACCCGGGCGGGGCGCCTACCAAACGTAAGCACCCTGCTTTCGATCGCCGAGCGACAGACTGGCCTAAACGATTTTGGTGACCATCGGTTTTTGGAGTCGATGGCATTTCTTTTGGAATCGGTCGAACGAGAAGCCAAGCTGAACGCGCTCGGCCGATGCGTTTTTTTCGAACATGCCGTCCAACTGTTGCGCAATCGGCTTTATCTCGAGCTGGATTGGAAGCTTGACCCCAGCATTTCCCAGCGGAAAACTCCTAAACCGGTATTCATCACCGGGCTACCGCGGACGGGCACAACCCTGTTGCACGCTTTACTTGCCCAGGACACCAAAAGGTTTGCCGCTCCATTGACCTGGGAGGTCATCTATCCATCAGCGGCACAGGGTGATAGCCGTCGCCGAATTCGCCGCACAGAACACCAATTGCGCTGGTTCGAGTTGTTGGTACCCGGACTTAAGAAAATACATCCCGTCGCCGCCGAGCTCCCCCAAGAATGCGTCGCGATCATGAGTCATTGCTTCATGAGCGAGGAATTCGATACGATGTTCGATCTGCCTGGGTACGAGTCTTGGCTGGAGGAACAAGACCAACACGGCGTCTATGCCTTTCACAAGCGCTTTCTCCAACACATCCGTACCGGAATGGACGAGCGCCGGTTTGTGCTGAAAGCGCCCGCCCATCTTCGTTCGGTGGAAGCGATCTTAGACGTTTATCCAGACGCTCACATCATTCATACCTATCGCCATCCGATCCAAGTGCTCCCTTCGCTATCGAACCTGATCGTCACCCTGAAGGGTGCCTTCAGTTACAACATTAATCCGTACGAGGTCGGACCAAGCGCAGTGGATTACTGCGTGAGGAACCTGCGCAAATTCTTTGCCAGCACGGAACGCCTTCCGTCGAGTGTCTGCACCGAGGTTGCCTATCTTGATTTGGTCCGAAACCCCATAGGGGTGGTACGCGGGATCTATGCCAGACTTGGGGAACATCTGGCCCCAGACGCCGAGGCCAAAATGGAACAGTTTTTAGCGGAAAACCCCCAAGGAAAATTTGGCCGTCACGTCTATTCGCTGGCTGATTTCGGATTCCAACCCGAGGCCATCGAAGAACAGTTCCGTTTCTATACGGAGCGATTCGACATGGATACCCGTCCGGCCAAGGGGACCTTCTCGAAGTAGGGCTGCACTCTGAATCGTGCTCGTCCTCGATGCGCTGATGTGAAGACCCCGCGGTTGGTAACGCAACCTCCCGCCCGCGGATACCAATGGGACCAATGGGACTCATGAGACTTATGCGACCCATTAGTCCCATGAGTCTCATAAGTCCCATCCGCGGCAACGTCCCTGACCTTTCGAGCACGAGCACGAGTTTGCCTTGGATACCACCCCCCCTTCCACTTGCGTCGCCACCCTCCCAGTCCGACGGTAACCCGACAGCGGTGCTCGGGAATAAATAGGCGGCTCGGATTCTCTTTTTGAGTAGGTATGATCCGTAAGCTCTGTCTCTTCGCCGGTATCGCTACTTTAATGGGTCCCGGCCTGGTCTGGGGCCAATCCACGAATCACCCTAAAGATATGTCAAATCTTTCCGAAGAAGAACTCAAACGTCAACTGACACCCGAGCAGTACTATGTAACTCGGCAAGCCGGGACCGAACCCCCTTTCAATAACGCTTACTGGGACAATCACGCAGACGGTCTCTACGTCGATGTCATCTCCGGGCAGCCATTATTTACTTCAAAGGACAAATTCGATTCCGGCACAGGTTGGCCCAGCTTTACCAAACCGGTCGACGCCAATGCGGTTGTTACTAAAGGGGACGCGTCCCATGGAATGATCCGAGATGAGGTAGTCGGTGCCAAGAGTAACGCGCACCTTGGGCATGTCTTTGATGATGGACCAAGACCAACCGGGCTGCGTTACTGCATGAATTCCGCTGCCCTTCGCTTCATTCCAGTCGAGAAGCTGGAAGAGGAAGGCTACGGCCAATATCTGCCCCTATTTAAGAAGTAAGTTGAAAAGGTTCACGGTTCACCCGTTCCCAAACTGTGAACGGCAAACCGCAAACCGCAAACTGCGAACCCCTATGCGACCCCTGAAATTCCTCGCTGCTTGTTTTCTCAGCAGCATGACACCACTATTTATCGATATGAGCGATGCTCAAAATGTGACTCGGACTGAAACCGCAGTATTTGGAGGCGGCTGTTTTTGGTGCCTTGACGCCCAATTCAAGATGGTGCCTGGCGTCGTTAAGGTCACCTCTGGCTACGCCGGCGGACACACAGATAACCCTAGCTATGAGCAGGTTTGTTCAGACCGGACCGGACATGCTGAAGTAATCCAGGTCGAGTTTGATGCGTCCAAGGTCAGTTACGAAGAACTGCTCCGTAAATTTTTCTACGCTCACGATCCAACGACCTTGAATCGCCAGGGTGCAGATGTCGGAACTCAGTATCGTTCCATCGTCCTATACCAGAACGACGAACAAAAGCAGATCGCGGAAAAGGTCAAAGCCCAGGCCCAACAAGATTGGTCAAACCCGATTGTAACCGAGATTGTGCCATTAAAGCGCTTCTATCCCGCGGAAGACTACCATCAAGACTATTTCGCCAAGAATCCCACTCAAGGATATTGCCAACTGGTCGTCGCTCCGAAGGTAAAGAAGTTCCAGCAACATCTGGCCGCGGAAAAAGCGCAGGCGGGGAATTGAGGCAGTAGAAAGACAGGAATAGCCGCAAAAAGGCGCAAAAAACGCGAAAAGGAAGCCAGTGTAGGCAGAACTTTATCTGGCTTTGGAGATATCGGGCTGGCTCGAGCCGTCCGGCGCCTGGAGGGAGCATTCCCGCGGCCGGGCATGCGCGTCAACATAAGGCGCAAGCCGTGGAGCGTGCCTCGCTTGCGAGGCCGTGGTGAGCAGGGGGACACCGTGATACACACCTAACTTCTGTCGGCGCTCTATGTTATGACCTATGCCTCTTCACGCCCAAGAGCGCGGCATAATGGTGAGTCTACCCTATCCTTAGCCTTGCTTACCACGGCCTCGCAAGCGAGGCACGCTCCACGGGTGGCGGGGTCCGGCGGGCCCGGCAGCCGCCTCGCGGCCGCGGGATTGCGTCGCAGTTCAGTCGGTACTAGCAGGCGGCTCCCGGGAACAACCCATCGCTCCGGTACAGCTGCTAGCGGACAAAAGCTTCGCCCATTTTCTCG
>Ga0070765_100002156_pt1 | contig 12250 bp, 14 predicted proteins | sample HubBroMetageWFT5_FD_71516 | JGI IMG/M metagenome (GOLD analysis project Ga0070765, IMG submission 71516) | Warmed and freeze-thawed soil microbial communities from the Hubbard Brook experimental Forest, New Hampshire - Hubbard Brook CCASE Soil... | ecosystem: Environmental > Terrestrial > Soil... | reverse complement strand
GCTTCGGATGCCAACGATTTTGAAACGGAGCATCGCATCTATCAGGAGGACGCGGTGCTGGAGTATCCCCAGTCGGGCGAGCTGACACGCGGCCGACGAAACATACAAGGCCAACGCGAAAGTCAGCCGAGCAACAAGCGATTTACGATCCGGCGAATCGTTGGCGGCGGCGATCTGTGGATCACCGAATTCATCTTGAGTTATGACGGCAAGCCGTCCTACACGGTGAGCATCATGGAGTTCAACGGCGTCAAGGTCGCGCGGGAAACACAATACTTTGCGGATCCCTTCCCGGCCCCCGCGTTTCGCGCTCAATGGGTCGAACGGATGCCTGCGTAATCTCGGGGCGAATGATTCGCTAACGACGCCGTCGTTTGCGATCTGCGGCATCCGTACATCCTCCGATGGAGGGACGAAAGATGGATTGGAAACGGTTGGTCCAATTTGCGCTGCTGGGTGGCGGGGATTTGGAACAGTATGCCATCTTGCTGGTGCGCATTTCGATTGGGTTGTTCTTCGCTATCTCTGGGGGGAACAAATTGTTTACTGCCGGGGGGACGAAGCCTGTTTACGATACGTTGGTTAAGGCGAAAGTTCCGTTTCCTAAGCAGACGGCTTATTTCGTGGCGACTGTCGAGTTCGTTTGCGGATCGTTGGTAACCGTGGGGTTGCTTTCGAGCGCCGCCTCCGTGGCTTTAGCGATCGATATGATTGTTGCCATCCTGACTAACACGCTTTCCACACTGCCTAAAGGACTTTCGGCTCTTAACTGGCTCGACGATGTCCTCTACTTTCCGGAAGCCCTGTACGTGCTGTTCTTTATCTGGTTGATTTGCTCTGGCCCGGGAAAATTCAGTGTCGATTACTGGCTCGCGGGTAAGTTACTGAGCTGAGCGCAATCGGCGCTTGCGTAAAATCCAATGACTGCGAGGAACGATGGCGAAACTGACGAGCTATCAAGCGGATATTCGGCCGCTTTTCACGGAGCGCGACACTCAAGGCATGATGAAGGCGTTCAACCTGGCTAAATACGATGACGTCAAAGCGAACGCCGCCGCCATCTACGATCGCCTTCGCGGAATCGGCGGCGCGGTGATGCCGCCGCCACCGCCTCGAGGAGAGGGTCAGTGGCCTCAAGATCGCATTGAGCTATTCGCAAAGTGGATGGCGGACGGCTACCAGCCTTAGGCGCAGTCATCTCATAAATGTCCGCTTCGTACGCGGCACCTTCAGGGCGTCCGATTGCCGCCTTAGTGTCGCAAGTTCGCGGTAACAGCGATCGTTACGCCAGACTGATTTCGAATCTAGGTTCCTATGCCCACACTCCTCTCCGTGAATGTCGGTCTTCCGCGCGACGTAACTTGGAACGGTAAGACCGTCCGCACCGCGATCTGGAAAAATCCAGTGGCGGGACGGCAAATGGTGCGCAAGCTCAATATTGTTGGCGACGGCCAGGGCGATCTGGCCGGTCATGGCGGAGAGCAGCGCGCCGTTTTTGTCTATCAGATGGATGCCTATCACTACTGGGAGAATTTCCTCGGACGTAAGGATTTCATCTTCGGCCAATTTGGAGAAAATTTCACCGTCGAGGGGCTTCCTGATAACGAGGTCTGCATCGGCGATCGCTACCGCATTGGTGACGCGATATTGGAAGTCTCGCAGCCGCGCGTTACCTGCTACCGCCTCGGCATTCGCATGAAGGAACCTCGCATGGCAGCTCTGGTCGTTGAACATCGCCGGCCGGGATTTTACTTTCGCGTGCTGCAGGAAGGAACAGTTGGGGCAGGCGACGAGATCGAGAAAATTACTGACGGTCCCGAGCGAATCAGCGTGGCCGATGTTGACGCACTCTTGTACTTGCCGGGACATTCTCGCGAAGTAATGGAACGAGCACTGCGGATTCCCGCGCTGAGCCAGGGTTGGCAGTCTTCGTTCCGAGCGATGCTGCAACAAGACTTAAGCCCCGACACCACCGTGGGAAATTCGGGGCTCGCCGAAGAGGAACAAGCACCGGCCTGGCCCGGCTTTCGGCAGATGCGCGTCGCGAATATTCTTAAGGAAAGCGATACCGTAACTTCCTTCATTCTGGCGCCCATCGATGGGCAGCCTCTCCCTCTCTTCCAAGCGGGGCAATTTATTGTTCTGCGATTGCATCTCGATCCGGGCAAATCGCCGGTGCTTCGCAGCTATTCGTTGTCTGATCTGCCCGCTGCCGATCATTTCCGCATCAGCGTGAAGAGCGAATTGAATGGGATGGGAAGTTCATTTCTGTGCGACCGTGCGCGAGAAGGCGATCTATTGGATGTCAGCGCGCCGCGCGGAAGTTTTACTCTGCGTCCCGGCGAGAATGCCGTGGTACTGCTGAGCGCTGGCGTGGGCGCGACGCCGGTGATGTCTATGCTGCACGCACTCACTGCTGAACGATCGCCGCGAGAGATCTGGTGGATCTATGGAGCGCGCAATCGCGAGGAGCATCCCTTTGCGGACGAATCGCGTTCATTGCTGAAGCAGCTTTCTCGCGGACGAGGATATATCGTCTACAGCAAGCCGACCGCAAATGATCAAGTCGGAGCAGACTTCGATGCGCCCGGGCACATTGACACAGCTTTGCTGGAGAAAATTGGCGTGTCAAAGGCCAGCGACTTCTATCTTTGCGGCCCAACTTCATTTTTGCAGAGTATGCGCGAGGGGCTGCAAAATTGGGGCGTACTCGCCACGAATGTGCACACGGAAATTTTCGGTTCCCTCGAAGCTATTACCCCAGGGATGGCGCACATAGTTCATACTCCTCATTTTCCGCCAGGGCCGCCAGGATCTGGCCCCCCAATCGCATTCGCGCGTAGCGGCATCACCGCTGCATGGGATCCGAAATTCGCGAGCTTGCTTGAACTCGCGGAAGCGTGCGATGTTCCCGTCAGATTTTCGTGCCGGACGGGAGTCTGTCATACCTGCGTAACCGGTCTGATCGGCGGTTCGGTTATATATAATCCTGAGCCGCTGGAGAGGCCCGCTCCCGGGAACGTGCTCGTATGCTGTTCGCAGCCAAGCGCGGGCGTCACCCTAGATCTTTGAGAGAAACAGGATCGAGACGCCCGGCTGAAGCCAGAACGACATTCCGCGAATCTATTCAAGAGAGGACTCCAATCATGCGTTCTGATATTGTGCCCGGAGGAATTTTCCCGGACTACGAACTGCCCGATCATACCGACACACCGCGCAAACTCAGCGAGATCCAGGGCGACGACCCGCTGATCCTCACGCTGGCGCGCGGGCACTACTGCCCGAAGGAGCACCAGCAGCATCTGGAGCTCGCCGCGAACTACTCCAAGATCGCCGTGGCGTACACCCAAATCGCCACCATCTCCACCGACGAGCACCACACTATTCAGGAATTTCGGGCTTCGGTTGGCGCGCAGTGGCCGTTTCTCTCCGACCCTGAGCGAAAAGTTCAGAAGGATCTCGACATTCAGGAGTACACCGACCCGGACAACAACCCGATGATTCCGCACACGCTGGTTCTGAAGCCGGGACTGGTGATCCACAGCATTTACAACGGCTACTGGTTTTGGGGCCGTCCGGCGATGGCAGACTTGTGGCGCGATCTGCGCGCGGTGACCAGCGAAATCCGTCCCGACTGGGACCTCGGCGCCCCAGGACTGCTCGAGGCTTGGAAGGCGGGCGACTTGTCGCGCTTCCACGGCTGGAACAAGCACGGCGCGGCGAAGACGCCCTCAGCTGCACGGAAGGAATAAAGTGGCCAAACCAATCTTGCTGACTGTGGATGACGATTCCGATGTTTTGCGGGCGATCGAGCGGGATCTTCGTTCGCAGTATGGCGCCGAATACCGGGTGATCGGAAGCGATTCTCCTCAAGGCGCGCTCGATCTTTTAAAGCAGTTGAAGTTGCGCAACGACAGTGTGGCCTTGCTTCTTGCCGACCAACGGATGCCACGCATGGACGGGGTAGAATTCCTGCAACAGGCCATGGGAATCTTTCCCACCGCGAAACGGGCATTGCTTACAGCATACGCAGACACCAACGCCGCGATCAGCGCCATCAATCAGGCCAGCATCAACTATTTTTTCTTGAAGCCGTGGGATCCTCCCGCGGAGCACCTTTATCCGCAACTCGACGACTTGCTCGACGACTGGCAAGCTTCCTTCCATCCAACATTTCAAGGGATCCGGCTGCTGGGCACGCGCTGGTCGCCAAGATCGTATGAGTTACGGGACTTCCTGGCGCGCAACCATGTCCCCTATCAATGGATTGACGTGGAACTTTCCGCGAACGATCCGGAAACCAAACGTCTCGTGAAAGCGCTCGGTCCGGAGGCGGCCAACCTTCCGGTCGTACTGTTCCCCGACGGAACGAAGCTTCTGGAGGGTGTTCCGGCGGACGTCGCGCAAAAGGTTGGGCTGCGAACGCGCGCTCAGACCAGCTTCTATGACCTCGCGATTGTGGGCGGGGGACCGGCCGGTTTGGCCGCCGCAGTTTATGGAGCTTCCGAAGGCCTTCATACGGTGATGATTGAGCGGGAAGCGCCAGGAGGTCAGGCGGGGATGAGCTCCCGCATCGAGAACTATCTTGGATTTCCCACCGGACTCAGCGGCGGCGACCTGGCCCGGCGTGCGGTGGTGCAAGCGCAGCGTTTCGGAGTGGAAATCCTGTCCCCGCAGGAAGCTGTTGGCGCCCGGACGGAGGGGCCTTACCGAATCATTAAGCTGTCCGATGGGAGCGAGATTTCTTGTCACGCACTGATGATCGCAACCGGAGTGCAGTGGCGGCGCCTGGAAGCACCGGGGATCGACAGGTTGCAGGGTGCGGGGATTTATTATGGCGGCGGCGCGACCGAGGCTTTGTCGTGCAAGGGTGAAATCGTTTATGTAGTGGGAGGGGCGAACTCGGCCGGTCAAGCGGCAATGAACTTCGCCAAATATGCAGAGCGGGTAATTATCCTTGTGCGCGGCGAATCGCTCTCCAGCACCATGTCGCAATACTTGATCGACCAAATTCAAGAGACGCCCAACATCCAGCTGTGGGCGCACGCTAGCGTGAGCGAGGCTCATGGCGAAACGCATCTGGAAGAGATCTCGGTTCTTTGTTCCGATACCAACAAGACGGAACGCGTGCCGGCGAGCGCGATGTTTATATTCATTGGAGCTTTGCCGCGCACTGAGTGGCTCGCCAATGTCGTCGAGCGCGATGAACGCGGTTTCCTGTTGACTGGTCCTGACCTGATTCGCGACGGGCAACGGCCAAAGGGTTGGACGCTCGACCGGGATCCGTTCCTGCTGGAGACTAATGTTCCTGGCATCTTTGCCGTCGGCGACGTGCGGCATGGCTCCATAAAGCGGGTCGCTTCCGGAGTCGGCGAAGGATCGGTGGCGGTTCAATTCATCCATCAGTATCTGAGCAAGGTGTAGGGGTCCGGGCTCTACTTGGAGCCCGGCTAAACAAATGACCGACAAAACCGAATTACTTCGCGTCCCCGCATTCGCTGATTTGCCGGACGAGCAGATCGCCTGGTTTATCAGCCAATCGCAAGAGATGAATCTCAAGGCAGGCGACGTCTACTCGCGCCAAGGCGACCCGGCCGACGCTATGTTTGTGGTTCTTGAGGGGCATCTTCAAGGCCGGGGCGAACTTGGGGGCGAAACCTTTGTCTTCAATCTGAAGGCCGGCGACGTCACGGGAATCCTGCCGTTTTCGAGAATGCAACAGTTTACGGTGACCGGGCGAGCTGAGACGGACAGCCGCGCCTTACGATTCCCCGCTTCGCTTTTTCCCGATCTTGTCCAGAAAATGCCGGAGCTGACCAGGCGTCTCGTAGGAATGATGTCCGACAGGATCCGTGAAACCACCCGTCTCGAACAACAGAGAGACCGATTGGCTTCTTTGGGAAAGCTTTCGGCGGGTCTGGCGCATGAGCTCAATAATCCGGCGTCCGCCGCGAAACGCGCCGCGAGCCAGTTGGGTGGCATGCTCACCGAAATCAGGAACGCGAGCCTGGAGTTGGGAAGTTACGACCTCTCGCCCGCGCAGAAATTGGAGATCGAGAAACTGGAAACTTCCGCGACGAAAACGGACGTGGTTCCGGCGGATGCGTTGTCCATCAGCGATTTGGAAGATCAGATCGATTCTTTGCTGCGTAGCCACGGACAAAACGACTTGTGGCAACTGGCAGCAGGCTTGGCGCGACGGAACATCAAGCCCGAGGCGGTGGAATCGCTGTTTGCGAAGCTCGATGCGGACAAAGCCCGAGCGGCGCTGGTGCGCATCTCCGCGTCGGTGGAGATCTCCAGCCTGCTACATGAAATCGAAAGCAGCACCTCACGAATATCGGATTTGGTGGGCGCCATCAAGGAATACACACACATGGACCAGGCGCCGGTACAGAACGTGGACGTGGTGAAGAGCCTGGAAACCACTTTGACGATTTTGAATCACAAGCTGAAGCACGGAGTGGCGGTGCAACGCGACTATTCTCCCGTTCCGCTGTTGGTGAATTCTTTTGGCAGCGAGCTCAACCAGGTCTGGACCAACATCATCGATAACGCGATAGATGCGATGCACGGAACCGGTGAGCTGCGCGTGCGGACTTACCGCGACGACAGTTGCGCGGTGGTGGAGATCGCCGACAACGGCCCGGGAATTCCCCCCGACGTGCGCGCGCACATCTTCGAACCTTTTTTCACGACGAAAGGCGTTGGCGAAGGCACGGGCCTGGGACTCGACACGGTGCAGCGGATTGTGAAGAAGCACCGAGGAAATATTCAGGTAAGTTCGAAACCCGGCGACACGCGGTTTCAAGTTTGGCTGCCGTTGGCTGGTTTGGACGGCGCTTAAATCAAGATTCGCGAAGGCCGTGGTCGCACAGGCACTCCTGCCTGTGCAGGTTTTTCGCGGGCGGTATACGGACACGCCGGTAGCCGCGAGTCGCATCGTCCTCGCTGTTCATTGACACGCCCAGCAATACCATCTAATATTTAGATGCTAATAGGAGTGGCTATGAGAACGCAAAGTCTGAAGCTAAAGCAGGCGAGTGCGGTCCTACAGATGCATCCGAAAGAATTGCAGAACCTGGTGCAATTCGGAATCGTGAAGCCCAGGCGAGCCGAGGGAACGTACTACTTCGACACAAACGCTCTATTAGCGGCCAAGGTCGCGTCGTACCTGAAAGAGTCGTTGGGCACGCGCACCAGCGTGCTTTCCAAGTTGATGGCGGCCTTCCGCTCGTGCGACGAGAAACTCAAATCAGAAAATCCGAAGTACATAATTTTCAGTTGCAGGCTGGCGGCGCAGGAAGAGCCTATAAAGCTGGGAGTGCCCTTTCGAACCTTTGGGCAACAGATCGAGGAACGGATGGGCCGAGCCGGACTCTATAAAGACATGCCGCGTGGGAGAAAACGGCGGGGCTGGAAAAAGGAATTTCTGGAATCACTAACGGAGGCGGCCAAGGATATCGGCGACATTTCTGAAGAGGAAATCTCACGGACAGTCCGCAGCTATCGGAAACAAAAGCGAGCTCCGGAGATCACCGTTGCCGCAGAAAGGTAAGAAACATAAGCCACGGGCTGTTGTTGACACCAGCGTGCTTGCCGCCGGCGTATCGGGCTTTAGGAAGCCGTTCGTTTCCGGCCGGGATCCGAGCGCCGATTTGCTTCACAGGTGGGCTAAGAAGAACGGTTTCGTGTGGCTGATCACGGAAGACATATTGGAGGAATACAAGGAAGTGTTAAAGCGGCTGCGCGTTCGTCCGAATCTTATCGGAAAAGTGGTCAAACTGATCCGCGAGCGAGCCGAGGAAGTGGAGGTTCATGCCTCGGGTCAAATTTCTCCGGATCCAGAGGACGACTCGTTTTGCCTTTGTGCCGAGCAAGCTAAGGCTAATTTCATCGTGACATTGAACCCGAAGGACTTCCCAGAAAATCGTCTCAGCGCGAAAGTGGTTGCTCCAGGTCAATTCTTGGCGTGAGCACACGCGCCAGAGGGACCTTGGCTTGCCCCGCTTACGATAGGCGCGGGGACGCCTGGGGACGCCCACAACGAGCGTCGCGGTAGGGCCAATCTGTCCCTGCGCTAAAAGACCAATTGCGATTTGCTACTTGAGGAATAGGGCTTCGCGGATTTGATCGCGGCCTACGAAGGATTTTGACGAGCGGAATTTGCCAAATAGATCGAGGATTTCGCGATTTTGGAAGACGCGAACGTGCGGCGCCAGCGCCGGCGTGGGCAAAACTTCCAGCGTCTGATTCTCAAGGATTCGGTAGCGCGAATATTTGTCCGGCGTACGGCTGTGAAACAGCGAGAGCACCAGGCCGCCGGGACGAAGAATATCGTGCAAGCGCGAGACTACGCGCGAGAGCAGTTCGGGCTCCATGTAATCGAACAAGTCCCATGCCAGGACGCCGTGAAATGTCTCCGGCGGATATTGCAGGATTCCCTCAAGAAAATCGGCGGCCAGAGCGTCGGGTGTGGCGAAATCGCCTTCTTTGCTGAGCAGCACTTTGCGCCGCTTTTCTTCCTCGTCGTTCATGAATTCTTTCCACGAGCGCAGGAAATCCTCCGTGGTTACGCGGAAGCCTTTTTCGATAAAGAAATTCAGCGTGTTCTGCGAGACCTGTCCCAAATCCAACAGTTTGCCCTTGCCGGAATCGCTCAACAGCCAGAGGAATTCTTTTAGGCCGTTGGAAACGCGGGTGGGAATTACAGCCGGTGCGGCGGCAGTCTTCGGGCCGGGCACCGCGGCGGCAGCGGGCATTGCGGATCGCGTCTTAAGTTGCCAGTTCATACCCCAGGTCAGCACCATCGGATTCTCCGTGTTTCGAGTCGAGGGAAAGTTCAACGACTGCGCAGCGTCGGGACAGCTCGTTTACCAGGCTGAATCAATTTCTCCGCAATCGCAGAGACGATTGACAACCCGGACCCGGACGCTTACGCCCGCCTAGACTTAACTATCGGAAGAACCCGTAAAAAGTTCAGCCGCGAACATTGGATAGGGCTGGTGGCCTGATCCTTTGAAGGGGCACCCAAAAGCTCGCACCTGGAATATAGTACAGGCGAGGGCAGGTGTAAACGCAAAGCTGAGCATTTTGAGGCTATTTAGTACTGTTGCGAAATTCGAGGAGAAGATAAGGCGAACGACATTTTGGGCCGGATTAGACTGCGAGATCGGATATGGCGGCGGGTCGGCAGGTCAGCGGGGCGATCACCCACGGCCAAAACGAGCGCGAGATGAACCCCCGCCCCTACTGGCGACGGACTTCCCACATGGCTACCACGTAGCCGGCTAATTCGTGGAGGAAGAGCTTTTCGCCTTCGCGGGTTTGCCACCAGGTGTCGGGGTTGTAGTCGGCGTCGGGCGCGGCAATGACTCGGACTTCGACGTCTTGCGGGAACATACGGCCGCAGATGAACGCGGTGCGGCGAGTGTGGTAATTGGAGGTGACGATGAGCAGCTTGTGCCAGTGCTTTTCGTTGGCTAGACGGCGGATTACGTCGATTTCTTCGCGAGTGTTTTCAGCGCGGTGGGTGAGTTTCAGAATGGCGTCGACTGGGACGCCGCGATCGCTGAGATCGTGTTCGGTAAGATCGGCGATGCTGCTGTAGGAGCGCAGGAAACGGCCGCTGGCTACGATGCGCGGAGCCCAGCCGGCCTTGAGCAGCTCGGCGGCTTTCGTCGCGCGGTCGCCGTCGTAATTGTCGTCGCCGAGAACGATGATGGCGTCGGAGCGCACAGGATTTTCGTCAACAATCCAGATACGGCCGCAGGCGCGGAGGATCGGATGGCGCGCGACATAGAGCAGGCCGATAACGAAAACCACGAAGATCAGGAAGATAGCTTTGCTGATGATGCCGCCGCGTTGATTTTTCTGCTGCGATGCTCGAACAGAAGGCGGGCCGAAAGGCGGGAGGGCTAAGGCACCCTCCCCTACGACTACCACGGCTTTTGACCGGCGTATCACGAGCCTGGATCGATTTTGCGTAGGCGGTCGGCGGCGTCTTCGGGTAGGCGGCCGTTGAAATAGACTTCCTTAATGCTGTAGGACTTGCTGCGCGATTCCACAATGGGCAGGATTTCCAAGTGCCAGTGATAATCGCCGGCTATCGTTTTCCAATATTCGCTAAGCTCGCCTTTGGTTTGCAGCGTGTTCGGAGATGTGTGCACCACCATGTGGTAGCCTTCGCAGACTTGCGCCAGGCGGCGCAGAGTGCGTCCGAGCAGGGTGGCCAGGTTTCTGCGATTCTCGGAGGAGACCAGCGTTTCGAATTGATGATTATGGGTACGCGGCTGAATCCAGACTTCGAAGGGGACGCGCGAGGCATAGGGGCAATAGGCGGCGTAATCCCCTACTGTGTCGATCATGCGGACTTTTTGCTTTTCCTCCTGGCGGAGGATGTCGCAGAAAACGCAGCGCTCTTTGTCGCGGAACCATTCTCGTGCGGCGCGCAGTTCGTAGAGAATGCGTCGCGGGACGAAGGTGGTGGCGGTAACTTGCGAGTGCGAGTGCGTCCATTCCGCGCCGGCCAGCTGGCCGCGATTTTTGAATACGGTTACATACTTGAAGCGCGGATCGCGTTTTAGATCGGCGATGCGCACCGCGTAAGCGTCTAGGATGGCGTGAATTTCATCATCGCTCATGTCGCTCATAGTGCGGTTGTGGTCTTGGGTTTCGATTACGATTTCGTGGGCGCCCACTGGGTCCATGCGATCGTAAATTCCGATTGCTGAGCGGCCGGATTCGCCTTCGATGTGATAGAGAGGGCGGGGGTGCGGGATCACGCAGACTTGCCATTTTTGTGCGTCGGGAAAATAGAGTAACGCGTTGGAGCGAGTTAGATTTGTTGGGCAAAGAGGACACGGGTCGTCTGGGACTCGGGCTTGATCGGACGGCCCGACAACCACCCAGCTTTTTGTTATGGGATCTTTACGTAGTTCCATGGGGATTGGGGCAGAACATCGGATTGACCGGAAATTTCGCGGCTTGCAAATTCGGATTGAGGTTGCTGATTACATTTGGGGGCCGAACGGCGAGATAGCTAAAGCACCCTCCCTTACTGTTATTTGGCGAGATTTTTTGTACGTGCGCGCCGGAAATCATTTACCGCGTGTAGTGGGCTGGAGTGGGGCCTACCTCTAGGCGATGGCGATCCCAGATTGCGCCTTCGCGGGTGTAGGAGGCCATTTCGAAATCTTGCGTGAGTTCGAGGCAATCGGTCGGGCAGGCATCTTCGCACAGGCCGCAGAACATGCAGCGAGAAGTGTCGTAGGTGAAATGGGTCAGCACCTTGCGGCGCGTGGCGTCGTCACGCTGCCAACCCACTACGATCAGATTTTCCGGACAGGCGAGCGCGCATAAATTGCACGAAATGCACAAGGATTCCCCGGTTTCCGGATTGATATTCAGGCGCGGTGCCCCGCGATACCGCTCGGCAACCATGGGCCGTTCCAGCGGATATTGCTCGGTATAAATATTTTTCGGCGATTGATAACGGAAAGTGACCCACATGCCTTTTAGCAGGTCGACTAGGAAAAGACGGCGCAATAATTGATTCATGTGGACGTAGTTTGACGTTACGAAATCGGGTTGTCAAGACGGGCGGGAGGCAGATGCAGGAAAACTCACGGCCAAACCGGGCCGATAGTAAACCCCGGCCCCTACGGGCGCGCGGCGGATGTTACTCTGAGCGAGTATGACTGACGATTGCCGAGATGATATTCGCTGGATGCGAGTGGCGCTGGAGGAGGCGCGCGAGGCTGCTGCTCATGATGAGGTGCCGATTGGGGCGGTGATTGTGGTTGACGATCGCGCTGTCGCGCGCGCGGCTAACCAAACTATTCGCGATTGCGATCCCACCGCGCATGCGGAGATTGTGGCTTTGCGGGCAGCGGCGAAAGTTATGGGCAATTACCGGCTGACGGACGCTACGCTTTACGTGACTGTTGAGCCTTGCGCTATGTGCGCCGGGGCGATCGTTCAGGCTCGCGTAGCTCGAGTGGTTTATGGGGCTGATGACGCCAAGGGCGGGGCTGTGCGCACGTGCTTTCGATTGCTGGATGATGGGCGGCTCAATCATCGCGTGGAATTTACGGCGGGGATTTTGGCGGAGGAAGCGGTGGGGCTTTTGCAGGATTTTTTTTCGACACGACGGTAGGGTTTCGTTATCTCGCCAGAGTTTTTTTCGCTTGCGCCACGATTACTTCTGCTGCTGGTAAATCTCCGGGATTTTTTCCTCGGTGCAGCCACA
>Ga0070765_100002155_pt1 | contig 12260 bp, 9 predicted proteins | sample HubBroMetageWFT5_FD_71516 | JGI IMG/M metagenome (GOLD analysis project Ga0070765, IMG submission 71516) | Warmed and freeze-thawed soil microbial communities from the Hubbard Brook experimental Forest, New Hampshire - Hubbard Brook CCASE Soil... | ecosystem: Environmental > Terrestrial > Soil... | reverse complement strand
AAGCTGGGGATTTTTCACACGAACACGTTTTTGTACTCGCTGGCTGCGGCTACGGTGGGTGCGGTGATTTTGGTGGCGATTGCACATTTGTTTTTTGGGAGTTCGAAGTCGTAACGGTAGAGTAGCGGCGTGGGCAACTTGAGCGGACCGCCTCGGAAGGCGGTCCCCACAAAAGCAGGAAAAGGCAGCAGACGCGAGATTTAATAATCGTGCGTGCATGTCTGCGGCACGCACGCATGGGGCGCAGCAGTGCTACGCCCGTACCGTTGGAGTTACATCTTCGGGAAGTTTGGATCGGCTTTTACTTCCAGGATTTGCTTAGTGTGGCGTTCGCTGTGCCCGCCGATGAATAGAATCCATTCATAAGCGTCCAACTTCACTCCCATGGGGCTGTCCAGTGCGTGCCCACGGAGATCGGGAGTGCTCTTCAGCAGGTCCTCGGTCTTGGCGCGCGATTCCTCGAAATGTTTGAGCGAGGCGTCTGGCCCGCCGAAGCGATTGGTGGGCTTCAGTTCCTCTGGTGCCTGCCTTTTCTGGCTGCGGTCGGGAATCATGGTCATTACCATGGCATCTATTTTGACGACGTCGCGGTCGGGTGCAGCAGGGGCCTTCATGACCTGCTCGATGACGAAGCCTTGGAGTTTGTCTTCGGTGGCCGCAATGTGCTCTACGCACTGCGCAATAGACCAGCGATCAGGAGCGGCTTTGAAATTCCATTGCGCATCGGACAGGCCCTTGATGGCTTCTTCAATGTTCTTGCGGGTGGATTCTAGATACTTCATGGCCTTTTCTTTATCGGCAGGGTTCACATCCTGGGCCTGGGCGCGAACGGCGAACACAAAAGCAATCGCGATCGTGACAACAACCAGACATCGTTTAGCGTTCATTTTCTCTCCTAAGGTTTGCGGCGCACCGTGGCGAGCCGCAGTTTCCAGAGCAAGGACCACTTTGTTGCTACGAATATGGCAATGAATTAGTTACCGCGCGAAGGTCGCCCGGAGGGCAGCCACAGGCAAACAAGCCCCGTGTGATACGATTGCAGGTCAATAGATCGGAGAAACGCACTCTTTGAGTAAGACCAACCAGTCACTTCTAGCAATTCCTCTAGGCGGCCTCGGCGAATTCGGAATGAACATGATGGTTCTCCGAACCGGCGACGACATCATCGTGCTTGATGCCGGGATGATGTTCCCGGAATCGGAGCTACTCGGCGTTGACCTTGTCATTCCAGACATTTCCTACCTGAAGCAGAACCGCCAGCATGTCCGGGCGATCATCTTGACCCACGGTCACGAGGACCACATCGGTGCGCTGCCGTACATTTTGCGCGATTTGAACGTGCCCATTTATGGGACGCGGTTCACGCTGGCGCTGGTCAGGAAACGGCTGGCAGAGGCGAATCTGCTCGATTCCGCGAAACTTTTCGAAGTCGTTCCAGGCCGATTGGTGGAGATCGGGCCTTATGAGGTTGAATTTATCCCCGTAACGCACAGCACGATTGATTGTGTCGCGCTGGCGATTCGTACCCCGGTGGGCGTGGTGATCCACAGCGGTGACTTCAAGATTGACCAGACGCCGGTGGACAAATGGGGATTCGATCTGCACACGTTTGCGCGCTATGGCAGCGAAGGCGTGCTGGCGCTGTTTAGCGATTCGACCAACGTAGAACGCCCCGGGTTCACTCCATCGGAGCGTGTGGTTGCGCCACGAATTGAAGAGTTGGCGCGATCAGCGCCGAAGCGCGTGATTCTTTCCTGCTTTGCGTCTTCGATTCACCGGATTCAACAGGTGATTGATATTGCCGAGCGGATCGGAAGGAAAGTGGCGTTCGTTGGGCGCAGCATGAGCGACAACGTGGAGATTGCACACGAATTGAACTACCTGCGCATTCCGGATGGAATGGTGGTTCGTTCGCAGGATATTCGGAGCTACGAGCCGCGCAAGCTGCTGATTCTGGCCAGCGGATCGCAGGCGGAGCCGATGTCGTCGATGTCGCGCATTGCGGTTGACAATCACCGGTTCGTAACTATCGATGAAAATGACACGGTCATTCTGTCAGCGCGTATTATTCCGGGGAATGAGAAGGCGATTTTCCGGATGCTGGACCATATGTTCCGGCGGCGCGCGCTCGTGTATTACGACAACTCCAATGGGCCGATTCACGTGTCCGGCCATGCCAGCCAGGAAGAGCAGAAATTATTGTTGCAATTGGTAAAGCCGAAATATTTTATCCCGGTGCACGGGGAATACCGGCACTTGTTCCGTCACGCCGCGCTGGCGCATCAGCTTGGGGCGGTAAGCGGAGAGATCCTGTTGCTCGAGGATGGGAAGTGCATTGAGTTCAACGACGATGGCGCTTTCCGGCGCGAACCGGTGGCCGCCGGCCGCATCCTGGTGGATTCGGGCTCGCTGGAAGAGATCGAAGAAGTTGTGGTGCGCGACCGCAAGCATTTGTCCGAAGAAGGCGTGGTAATCCCGATCATCGCGATCGACAAGCACACCGGGCGAATTGAATCGCCGCCGGAAATTGTGACGCGCGGGTTGATGAGCGAAAACGGAGCAGAAATGCTCGCCGGTGCTCGCGCGGTGGTCGCGAAAACCGTAGAGATGTCCAACATGGAAGAACGCGCGGATTGGTCGGTAATTAAGGAAAAGATCCGCATCGATCTGAAACGCTACATCAATAAGCAAACTTCCAAACGGCCGCTAATCCTGCCAGTAATTCTCGAAGTCTAAACTTCCATGAGCGATTCGACCGCGCCGCAGAGCGTTTCGCCGCAAAGCACGTCGAAGGCGGCATTCTTTTTTATCATCGTTACGGTGGCCTTGGATTTCCTGTCCCTAGGAATCATCGCCCCGGTTCTGCCCAACCTGGTGAAGCAGTTCGAAGGCGGCGATATGGCTCGCGCCGCCGCGGTTACCGGATATTTCGCATTTGCATGGGCGGCGATGCAATTTCTGTTTTCGCCGTTGTTAGGAGCATGGTCGGACAAGTTCGGGCGGCGACCGATCATTCTGCTGTCGTGCCTGGGACTGGGTTTGGATTACATTTTTATGGCGTTGGCACCGAGCCTGCGCTGGCTGTTCGTTGGACGGATCATTTCGGGCATCACCACGTCCAATGTCTCGACGGCATTCGCCTATATAACGGATGTGACTCCGCCTGCGGAGCGCGCCAAGAAATTCGGGATGTTGGGGGCGGCGTTCGGGCTGGGCTTCGTGATTGGTCCGGCGGTCGGCGGGCTGCTCGGGCACTACAGCCTGCGCGCGCCGTTCTGGGCCGCCGCCCTGTTGAGTCTAGCCAACTTTTTCTACGGGTTATTTGTGCTGCCAGAATCGCTGCCGCCGGAGAGACGCGCGAAGTCGGCGTGGCATATGGCAAACCCGCTCGGTTCGCTGACGCTGCTGAGATCGCACCCGGAATTGGCATGGCTTTCGATTGTCACGTTGTTTTACTACCTAGCGCATCAGGCGCTGCCGAGCGTGTTCGTCTTATACACGGAGTTTCGTTATGGCTGGAACGAACAGAAAGTTGGGCTGGCACTTGCAATTGTTGGCGTGTGTGCCGCCATCGTGTCTGGTGGACTGGTCGGGCCGTACGTAAAGAAATTCGGGGAACGATTCAGTCTTTGGTCTGGTTTGTTCTACGGGACACTGGGATTTCTCTGCTTCGGGTTAGCACCTCGTGGATGGGAATTCATCGCGGCAATTCCGTTCATCGCTCTCTGGGGCGTGGCGAGTCCAGCTATGCAGTCGTTGATGTCACAAAGGGTGGATCCGAGTGCACAAGGAAAATTGCAGGGAGCCCTCAATTCACTGCGCGCGCTAACCGGAATGGCGGGCCCGCTGCTGTTTACACAAGTGTTTTCCGCGGCTATTGCGCCGGGCGCGCGATTGCATATACCCGGCGCACCTTACTTGCTGGCTTCGCTTCTACTCTTCGGAAGCCTGCTGCTGGCATTCTCCGTGGTAAAGAGTTCGACAGCGACAGTAAGGCCGGCCACCGGGAGCTCTCTCTGAATTCAGCTACCCTCCGGTCCAGGTGATGTCCACGCCGGTCATCTTGCTTCTCTCAAATCACGGGTATAGGCTGAGGTTGCCCAACTAGGACTGATTTAATTATCGGGAGGATGAGATGGCAACAGCTACGAGCGTTATCGAACCGACACTGAAGATTTCCGCGACAAAGCTGCTGATTGGGAACAAATGGGTGGACTCCGTTTCCGGCAAGACATTTCCGACCATCAATCCAGCTACAGGGGAAGTGATCGCGCAAGTGGCTGAAGCCGATGCTGCCGACGTCGACAAGGCAGTCGGCGCGGCGCGTGCGGCGTTCGACAAGGGCGCCTGGCGGAAGTTGACCGCCTCGCAGCGCGGCTTGCTTCTCTATCGCCTCGCGGATTTGGTTGAGAAAAATATTGAAGAACTGGCGCAACTTGAGTCGTTGGACAACGGAAAGCCATACCAGGTTGCCCTGGCCGCGGATCTGCCGCTGACGATTGCGTGTTACCGCTATTACGCCGGGTGGGCCGACAAGATTCAGGGGAAAACGATCCCGGTTCAGGGTCGTTATTTCTGTTACACGAAACATGAACCGGTAGGAGTGGTAGCGCAGATCATTCCGTGGAATTTTCCGCTGTTAATGCAAGCGTGGAAGCTGGGTCCGGCGCTGTCGTGTGGTTGTACGGTGGTGATGAAACCTGCAGAGCAAACGCCGCTTTCTGCCTTGCGCGTTGCAGAGTTGGCGCTGGAAGCTGGATTTCCGGAAGGGGTGCTGAACATGCTGCCGGGTTACGGTCCGACGGCGGGCGCTGCGCTGGCACGGCATATGGACGTGGACAAAGTGGCGTTCACTGGCTCTACCGAAGTGGGACATCTGATCATGCGGGCCGCGGCCGATTCAAACTTGAAGCGCGTAACGCTGGAACTCGGCGGAAAAAGCCCAAACATTATCTTTGCCGACGCGGAGATGGACAAAGCGGTGGAAGGTTCGCACCAGGCGCTATTTTTCAATCAAGGGCAATGCTGCTGCGCAGGCTCTCGAACCTTCGTGGAAGAAAAGTGCTACGACGAGTTCGTGAGCAAGAGCGTGGAGCGCGCGAAGAAACGCACCGTGGGAAATCCATTCGACAAGAACACGGAACAAGGGCCGCAAGTCGATCAGGAGCAGTTCAATAAGGTGATGGGCTATATCGATGCGGGCAAAAAGGAAAACGCGAAGTTGATGACCGGAGGCAGTCGCGTCGGCGAAAAAGGTTATTTTATCGAGCCGACTGTGTTTGCCGATGTTCAGGACAACATGAAAATCGCGCAGGAAGAGATTTTTGGACCGGTGATGTCGATATTGAAGTTCAAGGACTTGAGCGAAGTGGTGGACCGGGCAAACAAATCGCTGTACGGATTGGCAGCCGCGGTTTGGACTAAGGACATTACCAAGGCTCACGCCATCGCCGACGGTGTCCGCGCAGGCACTGTTTGGGTGAATTGTTACGACGTGTTCGACGCTGCCGCGCCGTTTGGCGGTTTCAAGCAGTCTGGAATCGGCCGCGAACTGGGCGAATATGGGCTGGCGAATTACACGGAAGTAAAGACGGTTACGGTGAAGTTGTAGGCGCCACGGCAAAGGCATTCGCTGCAGAACCAGCACGATAGACGCCATAAGAAAACCCAGGAGGGCCGATCTAAAGATCGGCCACTACAAGAGGTGCTGGGCTAAAGCCTAGCCTACGAACCCAAGAGGATCATGTCCTTTGTCGTTCGGGCATACACGCAGAGTGATTTTGCGGCGTTGTACAAGCTGGATCAGCAATGCTTTCCCGTGGGCATTTCCTATAGCAAACAGATGCTTCAGTATTTCTTGAACCTGCCATCGGCAGACTGTCTGGTGGCGGAAGATGGCAAGAAAATCGCAGGATTCGTGTTGTCGGAAGAAAACCCTCCATTGGCGCACATCATCACGCTCGACATAGCGGAAGCGTACCGCCGGCAAGGAGTAGGCACTGCGCTGTTGCGCGAAATGGATGAACATTTCGCATTTCGCGGAGTGCGCTCCGTGTTGCTGGAAACGAGCGTGGAGAACCAAAGCGGGATTGCGTTCTGGCAGCATCACGGATATCGTACCGAAGCAGTCCTAAAACGCTATTATCTCGGCCGGATTGACGCCTATGAGATGCGCAAACGGCTCGTAATTCCAACAAGCGGCACTGCCGGCAACCGCTAACGAATCCTTCAGGAGCGAACGAGTGAACGATTACTTGTTATCTGTAATATTGGGGATTGTGGAGGGGTTGACGGAGTTCCTGCCTGTGAGCTCAACGGCACACCTAAGGATCGCGGAAATGCTTCTGCACATTGACTTGAGCAGCGGCTACTGGAAAATGTACTCGATCGTGATTCAGCTTGGCGCGATCCTGACTCTACCCATTTATTTTTGGGGCCGGTTGGTCAAATTCTTTTCGACTTTTCCATCGGGCGAACGAGGCGATCGGACCGTCCTGACGCACCCGCTGAGTCTGGTTGCCATCGCCTTTGTGGTGACGGCGATTCCTTCGTTTTTGATGACCAAGATTATCGGCAAGCATCTGGAGAGTTTGTACGTTATCGGCACTTCCCTTCTCATCGGCGGCATCGTGATGTGGTTCATAGATGCGCGCAACGCGAAGGCCGAGGCTGCGGGCGAGGGCGCAAAGCAGGGATTGATTCACACCTGGCACATGGAAGAGATGGGCCTGGGCCAGGCGGTATGGATCGGAGCATGCCAGATTCTGTCCGCTGTTTTTCCCGGAACGTCACGTTCGATGTCCACGATTGCTGCAGGCCAAGTTGCGGGGATGTCTCGTGCTTCGGCGCTGGAGTTTTCCTTTTTCCTGTCGATACCGACGATGACGGTGGCAACGTTGTACACGCTTTTCAAGTCGCTGCATGGTAGCAAGACGGAAAATCCGATTGGCGTTTCCGGTATTGATGCGCACGGATGGATCGTGCTGGCGATAGGCTTCGCGGTGTCGTTCATTGTGGCGTATGGCACCGTGGCGTGGTTCATGGCGTATGTGCGGCGCCGCGGATTTGGCCCCTTCGCAATCTACCGCATCATCGTTGGCATCATGGTGCTGTTCTTCGCGTCCCGGATTGCGGGTTGATAATTTGTTTTGATTCATGGAAACCGGAGTCAACTTCGACTTGTACAGCGCACCCGGTTTGATATGATTTCGACGTTCCTCCTGAGCGGGGTCAGCAGCGCCGAGTCTCGCTCGCGACACTCAGCCTTCCCCAAATGCTGAGGAGAAATTCTTGCGCTTTCTGACACCTACCGAAAATAAACGGCTCAACGAGCTGATTGGATTCTTGTGTATCACCCTGGCGGTGCTGCTGGGTCTGGCTCTGCTGACTTACAATCCACGGGACGCAGCGTGGAACGTCAGCTCTTCCTCGTCCGGGGATAACTCCATCCATAACTGGATCGGGCCGGCGGGCGCGTACGCGGCGGACCTGCTGTTTCAGCTTTTTGGCTGGACCGCTTTGCTGCTGCCCGTGGGAATAGGAATTCTGGGATGGCGGTGGTGCCGCAGCCGGGCGGTTGATTCGCAGGCGGCGACGATTCTGGGATTCACGCTATTGCTGATGTCGCTCCCTTCCATTCTGTCGCTATGGCATTTCTGGGACATTCGCGATGCGGTGCCACCCGGAGGGCTGTTGGGGACAGTGGTGTCACACGGATTGCGGAATGGCTTCAACGTCTGGGGCGCGAACGTAGTCGCTCTGGCATTTCTGGTAGTGGCGCTGTTTTTGACGACGAGCTTTTCCTTCAGCGGCGCCCATGCGTGGGCAAGCGGCGCCAAGGGGCCCCTTGGGCGAGCGGAGAAATTCGGGCCGCTGCAAAGGGTCCAGTCGCGCTGGCAAGCGTGGCAGGAGGAGCGCGAGCAAAACCGCATGCGCAAGCGCGTGGAGGAACGGCGGATTGCGGGGCGCAAGCCGGTAAATCCGCAAACTGTCGGTAAGGCAGAAGACGACGAGGCTGAGTCGAACGCCATCCGCATGGATGACGCAAGCGACATTTTCAAGAGCAAGAAATCCACTGCAGTAGCCGAGGATGAGGACGAACAAGAAAAAGAGACCGGCCGCAAGACGCCTATTCTTTTTCTGAACCAGGAAAAACCGGAAAAAGCGAAAAAGTCTGCCGCGGAACCAAAAATCGCCAAGACCAATACGAATTACAAGCTGCCATCGATTCAATTGCTACGATCGGGCGAAGGCTCGCAGAAATTGGATGAAGAAGAGCTGAAGATTCGCGCCCGCGCCATTGAGGAGAAATGCCAGGAATTCGACGTGAACGGCCGTGTGACGCAGATTAACCCCGGACCAGTGGTGACTACGTTCGAGTTCAAGCCTGAGGCAGGAATCAAGTACAGCCGCATCATCGGGCTGACCGAAGACCTTTGCCTTGCGTTGAAGGCGGAATCGATCCTGATCGAGCGCATTCCCGGCAAGTCCACCATCGGTATTGAGGTTCCCAACGACCGCCGCGAGACCATCGCTTTGCGCGAAATTATTGAAGCGGCGGAGTTCACCAATTCACCCAGCAAACTCACGTTGGCCATGGGGCGGGACCTGCACGGCCGTATCCGCGTCACCGATCTTGCTTCCATGCCGCACTTGCTGATTGCTGGCTCGACGGGCACGGGCAAGAGCGTGTTCATCAACTCGTTGATGATGTCGATCCTTTATAAGGCCTCGCCGGACGACGTAAAGATGGTTCTGGTCGATCCGAAGCGCCTGGAACTAAATCTGTACGAAGGAATTCCCCACTTGATCGCGCCGGTGGTCACCGATCCAAAGATTGCTTCCAATGTTTTGCGCAACGCTACGCGCGAAATGGAGAATCGCCTAAAGCTTCTGGCGCAACGCGGCGTGCGCAACATCGACCAGTACAATCGGACGTTCCAGAAGCAGCAATCGCTCTCGCTGTTCGACAATACAGAAGAGAGCGAACACAAACCGCTTCCCTACCTGGTGATCATCATCGACGAGTTGGCCGACCTGATGATGGTGGATACCAACAATGTGGAAGAATCGATCACGCGATTGGCGCAAATGGCGCGCGCGGTGGGCATCCACCTGATTCTGGCAACGCAGCGCCCGTCGGTGGACGTCATCACCGGCTTGATCAAGGCGAACTTCCCTGCCCGCATATCGTTTCGGGTGGCCAGCAAGGTGGACTCCCGCACGATTCTCGATTCGAACGGCTCGGAATCATTGCTCGGCAAGGGCGACATGCTTTATTTGCCCGCGGGTTCGGCGCGACTGCATCGCATTCATGGCCCGCTGGTTTCGGAAGACGAAATCGTGGCGGTCTGTGATTTTTGGCGCCAACAGGCGGAGGCGAAGTACAACGAGCGACTGCTGGAGGCTCCCAAGGACGACGACGGGAACGCAACTGGCAATGGCAAGAAGGCTGGGTCTTCTTCACGCACGAACGTTGACGAAGATCCCGCGACCAGCGAAGGTATCGACGACGATTTGTACCAAGACGCGGTCCGCGTGTGCTGCGAGATGGGCCGCGCTTCTACTTCCACGTTGCAGCGGCGACTGCGCATCGGATACGGCCGCGCTGCCCACCTGATTGACCTGATGGAGAAAGATGGCATTGTAGGGCCGCCGGATGGCACACGGCCGCGCGAAGTGCTTAAGGACCGCAACTGGATGAAAGAGTTCGACGACACGCAAAGCTGAGAAGCGGTCGTTTGAATCGGGTAATCTGAAATCCTTCAAATCAGACCAAAGGCATTACTTCGCTTAGCCTGCCTGGCGACATTTGCAAGTGCGCCTGGCTTGTTTGCACAGACGCAGCCAAAGATTGTGCACGTCTACGTGGCGCTAGCGGACAACGAACATCAAGGGATCGTGCCGGTTCCCGCTGTTCTCGGAAATGGGGAAGACCCAGGTCGGAATCTCTATTGGGGCGCTGCGTTTGGTGTGCGCACCTACTTCCGCAAGAGCACGGATTGGAAAGAAATTGCTGTCGTGGCAAACTCGAGTGCCTACGTGCTGGAGCGATGTGTATTCGTCCATTCTGCGAGTGGAACGGTGCTCATAGCTGACGCCTACCGCGGACGCGAGATTAAGCGGGCAATTTCCGATTTTTTCCAGGCTGCGGCGGGATTGGCGGCGGAAATCGGGGATATCCAGTCAAAAGAAAATGGCAAAACAATCCGACTCGCCGGCAAACCGACGCTGTTGGCATACGTCGGGCACGACGGCCTGATGGACTTCGCGCTCGAGAAAAACTTTCATGGGACGTCAGTCGAACGACGCGACGCAATCGTTTTGGCTTGCGTTAGCAAGAACTATTTTGCGAGTGGACTCCGAACGACCGGTGCACAACCTCTGCTGTGGACTACGGGATTGATGGCTCCGGAGGCGTATACGCTGAAGGCCGCACTGGATGGCTGGATAGAGCGAGAGTCAGAGCGGCAGGTGCAGCAACGAGCAGCCGCGGCTTACGCAAAGTATCAGAAGTGCAGCCTTGCGGCAGCAACGCATCTTTTCTCGACCGGTTGGTAGGCGCTCAGGAATGCGTTTCCAGGTATTTCCCCAGCAAGGCAGCGGCGTGTTCGCAAAGCTTGCGATCTTCAGGGCCAAACGCAGCGAGGAAGTGACTGTCGATGTCGAGTTCGCCGACAACTTTACCCTTCGCGAAAACGGGTACCACGATTTCTGATTTTGTTTCCAGCGAACAAGCCAGGTAGCGCGAGTCCTTGTTTACGTCGTCGACGATAACCGTTTTTCCGCTGGAAGCGGCTGCGCCACAGATCCCCTGATTCAGAGGAATTCGCGTATGCGGCGTCATTGTTCCTTTGAAAGGACCCAGGACCAGCATGTCGCGGTCGGCTTCCTTTTCGATCATGTAGAAACCCACCCAGTTGTAGCGGGTCAATTTTTCGTGGAGAAGTCCCACGATGCCGCGCATCAGCGCTTCCGCGGAAGTGGCTTTAGCCGCGAGGGAATTCAATTCAGCAGTTACTTCACTTGCTTGAGTGTTCGTGGCCGTCATAATGAAAAGTGGTCGAACATGTTCGGGGTGGCGCGGGACCGTGGTTGTTACGATGGTGCCGGGGGCCAGAATAGCACCCTAGGTGCGTCCTTGGAATTCGAATTTAAGCTTACTGGCTAGAGTGAAGTATCGGACGAGATCGACAAACGGCCCTGGGTTCGATTCCCATCGCCCGCTCCAAAAATCCCGATGATTCGGTTGCCTTTACGCCTGGAAGTTGCTGAAAATCACCTCATAAACTGAGGGTTTTGTTCCAAGAATGTTCCAAAGCCCTCCCATTTGTTCCAAGCCAATCGTACGACCTATTTTTATCAATGACTCGCTCAAGAGGTTGATTTGGTTCCATTCGTGTTCACGGTGTTCTCAGAGTATCGGGTAAACCGCGGGTTTACCGCGCGTGGTCGCACGAGAACATTACGTATGGACCTCGGGCCCCTGAAAACCGAGATCATTCGTTACAGAGGCTCGTGAACCCACTGACGCACGGCGCGTGCTTGATGAATCCATTGTCTCTTCTCGAGTATCCGCGGGGAAAAGGTCAGAAAGTCCTCCGTTCTTTTGTGCTCTACTTCCGAAAAATATTGCAAACCTGTCTAAAGTAGACGACAAATAGACATGGCTAAGGGCAGGAAAACCGGCGGACGCAAGAAGGGCACGCCTAACAAGCGGCAAGAGTTGCAGGAGTTCATTGATGACGTTTTCGGGCGCGCGGATCCTGTGCAGTTGGCCACAAAGCTGTTGAGGGCTAAGGCCCCAAGCGAAAGACTTCTCATTCGTCTGCTTGAATACCGCTTCGGAAGACCCCCTTTGTCGACGGAAGGGCAGATAACGATGCCGAAAATTATCGATGTCTCGGTCATGCGAAGTCGACGCTCCAAGCCTGGGCCGTTTTCGTCTGCAGCAACTAATCCCAGCCCTTCGGTGAACAAGGAAAACCCGATCAGCCCAGAACCTATTCCAGTTGTCCAAAATTCGCCGACGTGTCCTCCTGCCATCCCACTTATTCGGAAGCGCGTGTTTCAGGCACCTTAAGCGGTCCAGTCTGCGACCATGCAAGATCGGGTACTAGTAGCCAAATGTCCGGTAATCCCTGCCGGTTCAGACGGTCGATGCAACACCATCCATTGCGCTGATTCGACAATGCTTTCTCGAAAGAAGCCCTCTGTTTGGCTGTACTCGGTCAAAGCCTAGCCAGGGTAGTGCTCTGGCT
>Ga0070765_100002151_pt1 | contig 12270 bp, 10 predicted proteins | sample HubBroMetageWFT5_FD_71516 | JGI IMG/M metagenome (GOLD analysis project Ga0070765, IMG submission 71516) | Warmed and freeze-thawed soil microbial communities from the Hubbard Brook experimental Forest, New Hampshire - Hubbard Brook CCASE Soil... | ecosystem: Environmental > Terrestrial > Soil... | reverse complement strand
GCGAAGCCGTACTTCTAGCAGTTCAGCAAGCGAAGCGCGTCGGTGGAACCGGTTCGCGCCTGCTATCCGGTCAGACTGAAGACTGGAAACTCCTGGAAGAAGAGTTTGCAAATTTTGCCGGAACCGAAGCAGCACTCTATTTCGGCAGCGGTTACGCAGCGAACATTGGATTGCTGACCGCGCTGGTAGGGAAAGACGACGTCGTTTTTTCCGACGCACTGAATCACGCCAGCCTGATTGACGGCATGCGGCTTGCCGGACCGAGAAAAGTTATCTATCCGCATCTGGATCTGAACGCGCTTGAGTCTGCGCTGCGTCGCGATTTGGTCGCGCCGGGACGGAAGATCATCGTTACCGAAAGCGTTTTCAGTATGAACGGAGATATCGCGCCGCTTCGGGAGATGACCGAACTGGCGGAAAAATACGGCGCGGTCCTGATTGTCGACGAAGCGCATGCCACCGCAGTACACGGACCGCAGGGCAGCGGAATTGCCGCGCAAGCGGAATTGCAGCTGAGGCTCATGGCCATTGTCCACACCTGCGGAAAAGCGCTGGCCAGCGCGGGCGCGTTCGTTTGCGGCAGCACGGTATTGAAGGATCACCTGATCAATCGCGCTCGTACATTTATTTTTAGTACCGCGCCGCCGCCATATCTAGCAGGACAAATTCGCGCAGCGATGAACCTTGCGGCCGGGATGGACCGCGAACGCGAGGAACTGCAGCAGCGCGCCGCTTGGCTCGCGCGGGAATTTCGATTTGCGGGATTCGACACCGCCGGCAGCGCAAGTCAGATAGTTCCCGCGATTCTGGGTAAGAATGATGACACCATGGAGGCGGCGGAATTTCTGCAACGAGAAGGCTTTGCAGTTCGAGGCATCCGGCCACCCACGGTGCCGGAAGGGAAGGCGCGGCTGCGCTTTTCTCTGACCAGCAGCATTTCAACTACGGAGATTTCGCGATTGAAAGAAACAGTCGTGGAGTGGCGTGCGCGGCAACCAGTCGCGGCAGCGGTTAGAAACGCATGAGGCGGCAATTCTTCATTACTGGAACGGATACGGGTGTGGGCAAAACCACGCTCGCGGCGTTGTTGTGCGCCGCGCTCGATGCCGTTTACTGGAAGCCGATACAGACCGGCACGCTGGAGGGTTCTGACCGCGTCACGGTCATGCGCCTCGCGGGAATCGGCACGGATCGCACGCTCGAAGAAGTTTACAAATTTGTGCCGCCGGTTTCGCCGGACCTAGCCGCGCGTTGGGCAGGTGTGGAGATCGAACTTGGCAAAATTTCGTTGCCCAGCAGCTTGATGAATGACTGGTTGATTGTGGAAGGCGCAGGCGGCGTGCTTGTGCCCATCAATGGCAAGCAATTTATGTTGGACATGATGGTGAAATTCAAGCTGCCGGTGATTTTGGCGGCGCGAAGCAGCTTGGGAACAATCAATCACACGCTGCTGACGTTGGCGGCGTTGCACGCGGCGGAATTGCCGGTTCACGGCGTGGTGTTGATCGGCGATCAGAATCGCGAGAACCGCGAAACCATAGAGAAATTCGGGCATGTGCGGGTGATCGGGGAGATCCCCAAACTGCCGAATTTGCATCGCACCGCGTTGATGCAAGTCTTTCTGAATCATTTCGACCGCTCCGCTTTTGCACAATGAGCGCGCCTCTGCGCATCTGGCATCCCTTCACAAATACAAAGTTGGATCCTCCGCCGATACGCGTGGAGAAGGCCGACGGCGTGTATCTGCACACCGCCGATGGAAGGAAAATTATTGATGCGATTTCGTCGTGGTGGGTGAATCTTCACGGACACGCAAATCCGCGCATTGCCGCCGCGATTACGGAGCAGAGCCGCAAGCTCGAACACGTGATCCTCGCGGGATTTACGCATGACTCCGCTGAAGAACTGGCGGAGCGACTGCGCAAATGGGTGCCGAGCGGATTGACGCACATGTTTTTTTCGGACGATGGCTCGACCTCGGTGGAAGTGGCCCTCAAGATGGCTGTGCAATACTTTCAAAATACCGGACGCGCTGAAAAAACGGAAATTGTGGCGCTGGCGCATGGCTATCACGGAGACACCGCGGGGGCGATGTCCGTCAGTGATGAATCGCCGTTTACCGAGCCGTTTCGTTCGATGCGTTACCCGGTACATCGCGTGCATTCGGCGTATTGTTATCGCTGCCCGGTCGGCTTGAAGCGCGAAAGTTGCGACATTGAATGCGCGCAGCAATTGGAAAATTTGCTGCGGGATCGCGGTGACCGCATCGCCGCGGTCATCGCGGAACCGTTGTTGCAGGGCGCCGGAGGAATGATTGTGCACCCGGTGGAATTTCTGCAGAAGGTGCGCTCGGCCTGCGGCAAATACGATGTGTTGCTGATTGCGGATGAAGTGCTCACCGGGTTTGGAAGAACCGGAAAAATGTTCGCGTGCGCGCTCGCCAATGTTGAGCCGGATCTGATGTGCGTATCGAAAGGCATCACCGGCGGATTCATGACCATGGGTGTGACGCTGTGCACCGATCGTGTGGAATCGGCGTTTCGCAGCGAAAATCGTTTGCACACGTTTTATCACGGGCATTCGTACACGGGGAACGCGCTGGCTTGCGCGGCAGCCAATGAGAATTTGCGCATCTTCGACGAGGAGCCGGTGTTCGACCGCATCCATACCATCGCGCGCATTCACGGCGAACGCCTCGCGCAGTTGCGCACGCGGCATCAAGTTGGCGATACGCGGCAAATCGGCACCATGGGAGCGTTGGAATTGCGCGTGGACGATCCGGGTTATCTTTCTTCCTTGCGGCCGAAGTTGTACGGATTTTTTCTGGAGCGCGGCGTGCTGCTGCGGCCTCTGGGAAATGTCGTTTACGTGCTTCCGCCTTACGTGATCGAGCCGAAGGAGTTGGATCGAGTCTACGATGTGATCGAAGAAGCGATCGAGACGTTGTTGTGATGTGATCTTGCGATTGGAGTGCGATTGGAGTGCGACGTTCCTTGTACTCCGAAATCCAACTCCGTTGGACAGCGTGAGGAAAAATCGTGGAATTGCCTCTAAAAACGTGGAAAGCGAAGATCGTCGCTTTTGCCGGAACACTGGGCGCGCCGGGACTATTCCTTATTTCCTTTCTGGATTCTTCCATACTGAGTTTTCCCATCATCAATGATCTGTTGCTGATTCAACTTTCCATGAATAACAGTTTGCGCATGCCGCTATACGCTGCGATGGCTATGATCGGTTCCGTGCTGGGCTGCGTGGTGCTCTACTACCTGGCGAAAAAAGGGGGCGAAGTTTTTTTCCACAAACGAGCGGGCCACCGAGGAAAGGCAATTCGCCACTGGGTGGAACAGAACGGTTTCGGCGGCATGTTGCTGGCAGCGTTGCTCCCTCCGCCAACGCCATTCAAGATCTTTGTTTTTGCAGCGGGAGTGTTTGAAGTTCCGGTGTGGAGTTTCACCGCCGCAGTCACTTTGGCGCGTACGCTGCGCTATTTCGGAATCGGCTACCTGGCAATTCGTTACGGTAACGATGCTCTTCCATTTTTGTTCCAGCACAAATGGCAAGTGAGTTTTGGGGCTCTGCTATTTGCCGGTTTGAGCTACCTCGCCTCCCGGCTGCTTCTGCGCGAGAAAAAAGGCACCGTTCCCCCGGAGTAATTCTTCAGCGAACGCGCAAGTAACGAGCCCACACAAGTTCTTCATCCAGCACGCGCGCGTTGACATCCAGAACGATCTGCGCGCCGACGCTGTGATCGCTCAAACCCGCGGCCGGATCAGCAAGGGAACGAATCGTAACTTCATATTCGTCGATATTTTGCCGTGGCGTGCTTTTCTGCATCGTTGCGCGGGGAAATCGAATCGCTTGCAGGAGCTTGCGAGCCGTCGGTGTGGCCAACGCCGCGGTCAGTTGGGGCGAAGGCTCGGGCTTGTGCAAGCACGTTAGAGCTTCGGGCGCTTCAACTGGAACTTCAATCTGACAAATGGAGGAGGTTGTTTCCACCAGGGCATGCCACCGGAAGAGCGAGACAGAATCCGGGAAGGCGGCCGAATGGCGCGAGGACTCTCCGTGATAGCTGAGCGCTTCCAGGGCAGATACAACGCGCTGATGAAACACGGCATGCACACCAACGTAAATGAGAAGTACCGCAAGCGCGGCAATAGCGGCGTTCCGGCCACGCGGAGCGCTGTCTTTGACGCCAATTTCGGTACTCACCAGACGAAACAATTCCGGAAGCAAGATGCCCGCCAGCAGCAGGCCGAGTAGCCAGAGATCGGAGGAGGAGATAAAGTCGCCCGCAATGCGAGTGGAACGAAACGGCCACAGCAGCGTGATGCCATCGGATTGGCAGAGATCCAGGAAGAGATGCGCGATCGCCGCAGAGGAAGCAGCGAGAAAGAGCATGGTAAAAACTAATGGCTCTCTTCTTCTGGCGAAAAACGCGATGAGCACGGACACGAGCACGACAATTACGGTGCCGGGAAGGGAATGCGTAAAGCTGTGATACAGCGTCAAATAGGCAGACGGGCCGAAGAAAATGCTGAACAGATCGATGTCGGCGAGCGTGCCGCCGGCCAACGCGGCCAGTAAAACCGGCCACCCACCGCGCGGGAAAAATGCGCGGGCGATGGTGATAGACAGAAGTATATGGGTGGCGAAGTCCACAGCTAGCGATTTGCCGTCGCTCGAGCGTTGGAATTTGTCTCGTTTTTCGCGGACTGAGGGACCACCAGCTTCAACGCGCGCGGCACAATCGAAAATTCCACCGGAAGTCGCGCGAGGGGTTCCCCGTCTATCTGCGCGTACACCGGATTGGCGTCCAACGGTTCGCAGACCAGCGTGTCCGCTTTCCAGTAGTGGGTTCCTTCTTCCTTGCGCAGTTTTCCCATCCACAGCGGCGGCAGATAACTCAGGTAACGAAAACCACTCTGGGTGGTCAGCGCAAGAACTTCAAACTGGTCCTCGAAAAGATCGGCTTGATCGGTAATTTTAAAAGGCCCGCCGTAGTTCTTGGTTCGGCCGACAACTACGAGAGTGGCTTCCAGTTGGCGATCGCCGGTTCGCACGCGAAAACGCGGAAAAGTATAGCGGAGGACTTCGCGGACGCCCTGCCACCAGTAGGCCAGAATGCCGACGCGCGCTTTGAGCTCCAGGTCGATGGAGTAAACAATCATGCCGTCCGGACCAGCGCCTGCGACACTTAGGAAGTAGCGCTTTTTCTCCGGGTGTTCCAGGGGAGTGGCCAGACCCAATGCAATTTCGCGGACTTCCGCGCCGACCAGTCCCCGGGCGGCACTGGGAATATTCCAGGGGATCGAGAGTTCCTTGGCAAGAATGTTTGCGGTGCCGCCGGGTAGCAGCGCCAGCGGAACGCGATGGCCGTTTTGAAAATAGGCGAGCCCGTTGACGATTTCGTTGAGGGTGCCATCGCCGCCGCACGCGATGACCAGTTGGCGCTTGTCCAGCGATGCTTTTTGCGCGATTTCGATGGCGTGGCCGGGGCCAGTGGTCTCGGCGAGTTCCGCTTCGATGCCGCCGGCGGAGAGGATGCGGCGCGCTTCGTCGAGCTGACGACGACGACCGTTGCCGCCGCTACCTGCGTTCGGATTGTGGATCAGCAAAGCGTCGCGAAACTGAGTGTCCATAGTCTCCGGGTTGTTGCCTGCGTTTAGACCGTAAAGCGGCGGCAAGCCGCCGCACTCCAAGCTTCCCACGCGAGATTCTTATTCTATATGAAATGAAGTTTGGCAATGGAGAAGAGACGCCTGGTTGCGAGGAACGGGCGAAATATTACAGGGCGATGACATTGGCGAGTGTCCGGCCTCGATCATAAACGTGGGGAGTCTCCCAGGACGGCCGAGGATTCGGCGGGCGCGGAACTGTGCGGCGCCGGTTGGCAGAGAACGCGACGAGATTCGAAAGCACAGCGTGTAGCGCGCGCATATGTGCGGACACGGGAGAGACTTGCGGACGGATTGATGGTGCGGGCTTTCTTCGTTGGCGGACCGCCTCAGAAGGCGGTCCCTACGTTAAGACGGAAAGCCCAAGAAAATCCCCACCCTGAAAACCGCAGGGTGCGGCACCCGATTTGGGAGTGGTGAACGTAGGATTTGGGTGGGGTGGGTTACGCTGTAAAGCGGCGGCAAGCCGCCGCACTCCAAGGGTGCTGTACACTTTTGCGTGGGCGTAGGTGAATATGGCGAAGGCCAAAGAGGCGAAGGGCAGGACGATGGCGAAGGCGAAAGAGGCGGTGGCTAAGGTTACGGTTGCGATCAGGAACGAGTCGGAAACGCTGCGCGAGAAGTTGCGTTATCACGAGTATCGCTATCACGTGCTGGACGATCCTGAGATTTCGGACGCCGCATATGACCGGATGATGGACCGGCTGAAGGAACTGGAGGCCGCGTTTCCGGAACTGGTCACTCCGGATTCGCCGACGGTGCGCGTGGGCGGGCCACCACGCGAGGGATTTACCACCGTGCAGCATGCGCGGGCGATGTTGAGCCTGGACAATGCGTTTTCGTTTGACGCGCTGAAGGATTGGGACCGGCGGGTGCGCGAGGGTACCGGGCGGGAAAAGATCGAGTACATCGCGGAACACAAATTCGATGGGCTGAGCATTTCGCTGCAATACGAGGATGGCGTGCTGGTGCGTGGAGTGACGCGTGGCGACGGCACGACCGGGGAAGAAGTTACCGCGAATGTGAAGACGATCCGGTCGATTCCGTTGCGCGTGGACGCGGCTTTGTTGAAGAAGGTGAAGCTGCCGAAGTCGTTTGAAGTGCGCGGCGAAGTAATGATGACGCGCAAATCGTTTGAAGCGCTGAACCGCCAGCAGGAAGAGACCGGCGGGAAGATTTTTGTGAATCCACGCAATGCGGCCGCGGGAGCGGTTCGCGTTTTGAATCCGGCGATCACCGCGCAAAGAAATCTGGATTTTTTTTCCTACTATCTGTTTGTGGGTGGCAAAGAGCCCTTCGCGAAGCACTCCGAATCGTTGCTGGCGCTGAAAGAGATGCGTTTTCGCGCTTCGGACGATTGGAAGTTATGCGACGGGATCGACGCGGTCATTAAGTATTGCGAAGCCTGGGATTCCAAGCGCGAAAAGCTGCGGTATGCCATCGACGGCGTGGTGATCAAGGTGAATTCCACGGGACTGCAGAGCGAATTGGGATTCACGTCGAAAGCTCCGCGGTGGGCGATTGCGTACAAATATCCGGCGGGACAGGAAACCACGATTGTCAGAGACATTATTGTGCAGGTGGGCCGCACGGGTTCGCTGACTCCGGTGGCAATTCTGGAACCGGTACAGGTGGGTGGCGTGACGGTGAGCCGCTCGACACTGCACAACATGGACGAAGTGGAGAGGCTGGGCGTGCAGATTGGGGATACCGTGCTGGTAGAACGCGCCGGCGAAGTGATTCCGCACGTGCTGAAAGTGATGAAGGAGGGCGCGAACCGCGAGCCATTTCTGATGCCGAAGAAATGCCCGGAATGCGGCAGCACCATTCATCGCGTGGAAGGGGAAGTGGCGTATCGCTGCGTGAATGCGGCTTGCCCGGCGAAGCGCAAGGAGTCACTGCTGCATTTTGCCGGGCGCCACGCGATGAATATCGATGGGCTGGGCGACAAAATTGTGGATCAGCTTGTGGACAAGGGCATGGTGAAGGATGTCGCCGATTTGTATGAATTGAAGCTGGAGGGAGTGGCGAACCTGGAGCGCATGGCGGAAAAGTCGGCGCAGAATTTGCTGGATGAAATTGAGGGAAGCAAGAAGAATCCGTTGTCGCGGCTGATCTACGCGCTGGGGATTCTGTTTGTCGGTGAACGGACCGGGCAGCTGCTGGCCGAACATTTTTCGTCGGTGGAAGAACTGGCGGAAGCTACGCAGGAAGAGTTGGAACTGGTGACGGAAGTGGGTCCGAAAGTCTCCACGAGCATCACGGATTTTTTCTCGGAACCTGCCAACCAGAAGCTGATCAAGAAATTGCGCGAGGCTGGGGTGCGACCGACGGTGGAAAAGCGTGAGCTGAAGAGCCAGAAATTCGCGGGCAAGTCGTTTGTGTTTACGGGTGGATTGGCGAATCGCAGTCGCGAAGAGGCCGGGGAAATTGTTCAGCAGCATGGGGGGAAAGTGTCGGGGTCGGTCAGCAAGAAGACGGACTATGTTGTGGTGGGGACGGATCCCGGATCGAAGCATGACAAGGCGAAAGAATTGGGAGTAACGATTTTAAGCGAGAAGGAATTTGAGAAGCTGGTTGGGATTTGACGCAGGTCGCGCGTTGAAGTCATTTGGAGTGCGGCGGCTTGCCGCCGCTTTACGGTTACAGCCTCGTGCTTGGCTGTGCGAGGGCAAGACTCGCCAGGGTTGAATTGAGGTTGAACGAGAGTTTGGGTAGTGCTGGCTACGCTGTGAAAGCGGCACCAAGGCGCCGCACTCCAAGGTATAATTTAGATGGCGGGTGAGCCGGATGATCGCTGGTTCCGCGCAAGCGGAACGGGAGGAAAGTCCGGACACCGAAACCGCGAAAGCGGTGTGGGCATCGCGCCTGGTAACGCCAGGGGGCGCTGTTGGAATGGCGGCGAAAGCTGCCGTTTCGGCGACGTCACGGACAGTGCCACAGAGAATATACCGCCTGCGAAACGTACCCGGTGATAGCCCGAAGGAAAACCTTCGGGACATCTCGAATGGTTCGGTCGTCGGTAAGGGTGAAAAGGTGGGGTAAGAGCCCACCGCCCCGGTGGCAACATCGGGGGCATGGCAAACCTCGCGAGGTGCAAGACCAAATAGGAGGGGAGAGCTGGCCCGGCTCGCTGAGTGCGTTGGCGAAAGCGAATGCGCTCCCAACCGCGTGATGTAAATCATGCGGGGGGATGAACCCTCGGGTAGGTCGCTCGATCCCGGTCGCGAGGCCGGGGCTAGAGGAATGATCGTCACGCGGCACCACTGCAAAGTGGTGCCGCGTACAAAATCCGGCTTACAGGCTCGCCCGCCAAGTTTTGCGAAGTCTTCGCCCGATTCAGAGTTTCCGCAGAGATTCGCTGAGTATTGAGACAATCATTTTTGCTCACTGAAAACCTTTGCGTAGCCCTTGCCATAGGGATAGAAGCGAGTCTTCTCTCCGCGCTGCCAGGCAGCCTTCTGGTCTGCTGTAGAGATGTCCCAATCGGGACGGCATTTTTTCAAGACCGCTCGAAGGTCCTGGCGAAGCTCCTCCAGGGTCGGCCGGCCAAAAAACCAATATCCCATATAGATTTTGAAAATGACGAGCCCAGGCTCGAGGACAATCGTGTGCGGGATCATCGGATTGTGTTGAGGATCGGTGTATTCGGCGATGTCCAGATCTTTCTGCACCATGCGCCCTGCGTCTGACAAGAACGTCCAATGTGCGTCGATGCCGGCTCTGAATTCGTTGGTCTCCGCTAAATTATCGGTGCTGATGGTGACCAACTGGCAGTAGCCCACTTCCATTTCGCGATGCAGTTCGACCAGACCCTCTGCCTGCCGCCGGTCTTTGGGACAAAATCCCCCGCGACCGAGCACCAGGATCATCGGGTCGATTCCCTGGAGTTCCGAAAGCTTGCGGCGCTTGGCGGAATGGTCGGTTAGTTCGTAGTCGGGAAGCACGGCGCCTGGCACGATGTCGGGTCGCATGAGAATTGATCTCCTTCTTGGATCGGGGAGTGACTGTGGACACGCAGTAATTTGTATCACGTATTCGCGTTTGAGGGGTTGGCAGGCATGGTTTGTGGAAAAGGGTTGCGGCGAGCAGAAGGGCGCGTAGAGCCGCGGCAGGCACAGCATTGGATGGCAACTGCTAAGGCGCCCGCCTCAGAAGGCGGCCGCTACAAAGTCCTTGTGGAAATCGGGTGTTTCCAGGCGGACCCTACTCCGTCGGCTGTATGGCGTGAGGTTGGACTGCTCTGTAAGGTGGCGTGTGGAAATGCTCGCTGCGGTTTGCTGAGCAAGGAGGTTAGAGGCTCATGCCACTGATAAACGTAGTCGTGGTGCTGATTGTGGTCGGGGTAATCCTTTGGCTGATCAACCGGTTCATACCGATGCAGGGGACCATCAAATCCATCCTGAATGGCGTCGTGGTTATCGCGGTGGTGTTGTGGCTGTTGAACGTGTTTGGGCTTTTCAGCTCGTTCTCGCATATCCGCGTGGGTAGTTAGAGCGCCGTAGCTTTGATCGAGTGTTGTTCGAGACTACGCGCCATCTCCCGTTATGGGAGCTGGCGCGTTTTTTGTTTCCGCGACTAAAGATTCTTCAAATATTTACAACCTGAGAAGCTCCGCCAGACTCAAAGCTATGCCATGGGTTTGACGGGGGTGTCAATCCGCCGACAGAGACGCTGACGGCTGCTTGGCATGGTCAAGAAAGCAGCTTGCGAAAAGTAGTTCACTCGCAATAAGATTCCCCGCAAATCTGAAGAAGGATGGGTTGGCTCTGAAAATGCACACTCTTGGCGGTGCGGAACAGCGCCCTTGTCTCTCTGCTGGCGAGGTGTGCGGGAAAACAGTCGCTTTCGGTCAGATTAGTTAGCTTCTGGAGCAAAATGTCCACGGAACAAAATCGGGGGAACCTGGAGCGATTCACGGGGAATGTGGTTGGGCCGGCGCGAAAGGGTTTCATGGATAGCGAGAACGCAAAGCAGCGAACGTCGCAAGCAAGGAATTTGAGCCGCCTTGCGGGCCTGGCAACCCTGTTGGTGGGGATACTTCTTGCTGCCGGGTTATGTGCCGCGCGTCCGGCCAGTGACAATCCGGTTCCGAACATTTTCCTGCCGCAATCCACGCCGGCGGACACGATCTTTCACCTGTCGCGTTTTGTGCTCACCATCACTGGTTCGATTTTTCTCGTGGTTTTCAGTTTGCTGGTCTACGCGATTGCGAAATTCCGAATAAAGCCGAGAGACGATGCCCGAGAACCCGCGCAGGTTTATGGCAGCACGCAGATTGAGCTGGCCTGGACAGTTATTCCCATTCTAATCGTGGTGGTGTTGTTTGCAGCTACGGCGCGAGTGATCCACGCGATTCAGGATGCGCCTAAACCGGCCGCAGCGGTTGACGTGACTGCCATCGGACACCAGTTCTGGTGGGAATTCCGGTATCCGGATCTCGGGGTTGTCACTGCGAACGAATTGCACATTCCGGTGAGCGACCCGGCGCACCCGACGCCCACCTTCTTGAAGCTCCTTTCTGCCGACACGGATCACAGTTTCTGGATTCCTCAATTAGCGGGGAAAACGGATCTGATTCCGAATCGCGTAAACGAAATGTGGATGGATCCGCATTCGACCGGTGTGTACATCGGCCAGTGCGCGCAATATTGCGGCACGCAGCACGCCAAGATGCTCCTAAGGGTTTACGTGGACAGCCCGGCAGATTTTCAAGCGTGGGCACAGACGCAGAAGCAGCCAGCGAATCAAGACGCAAAGGAGATAGCCGGCAGGCGCGTCTTCGAAAACACTGCTTGCGTGAACTGCCATGCGGTTGGTGGTATTGGCGCAACCGGCCGTTTTGGTCCCGATCTTACGCACCTGATGAGCCGCCAGACTATTGCGTCTGGAGCGGCTGACAATACGCACGAAAACCTTCGCTTGTGGATCCAGAATCCGGACGCTATCAAGCCCGGCTCGCTGATGCCCGCAATGCAATTGGATGATGCGGATCTGGACGCACTGGTGCGCTATCTGGAGACGCTGCGGTAGTAGACGCTCTTGGGAGATCTGCTTATGTCGTCGGATGCCATCGCCATTCGTACCGCGGACGCAGCCGGGCAACCGTGGCTGGAAGCGCTGCATAGCTGGGTAACCACGGTTGATCATAAGCGCCTGGGCGTTCTGTACATCGTCTACGGCCTCGTCTTTCTTGTTATCGGTGGCCTCGAAGCCATGATCATGCGCGTTCAGTTGATGGACGCACATCTTCACATCGTTTCTCCGCAAGTGTTCAATCGCATGTTTACGATGCATGGCACCACGATGATTTTTTTCGTGGTTATGCCAGTCCTTTTCGGAATCGCCAACTATTTCGTGCCGCTGATGATCGGTGCGCGGGATATGGCCTTTCCGCGGCTGAATGCGTTCAGTTTCTGGCTCACGGCCTTCGGAGGGCTTCTTCTGTACTTCAGTTTTGTGGGAGGCAGCGGACTTTACGGTGCGGGTACTGCCCCGGACGTCGGCTGGTGGGCATACGCTCCGTTGACTTCGCGGGCGTTTTCTCCTGGTCATAGTTCAGATTACTGGACCGTTGCTTTGTTGGTGTCGGGAT
>Ga0070765_100002149_pt1 | contig 12276 bp, 5 predicted proteins | sample HubBroMetageWFT5_FD_71516 | JGI IMG/M metagenome (GOLD analysis project Ga0070765, IMG submission 71516) | Warmed and freeze-thawed soil microbial communities from the Hubbard Brook experimental Forest, New Hampshire - Hubbard Brook CCASE Soil... | ecosystem: Environmental > Terrestrial > Soil... | reverse complement strand
ACGCACCAAGGGAGTTAGGTACCTGCGGCGAACTTGAGCAATCCTGTATTTCTCGCGTGGCCCTATGGTGACATCTACTACCTTCCCGATAAGATCCGGGGAGATCTCAGTCGTTGCATCTAGAAAGTCGGCGTTCGGGACGAATTTCACGAGATCAACTTCCTCATTCCCTGTCTTCAGATAGAGTCGAGCGTCGTTGTTCTTCAGAAAGTTTTCCTTGATTTCCGGTCGTGGCCAGAGCTGAACCCTAATCTTCGCGCCCTCGGGCGTACGCTTGACCTCGCTCCCGGCGCTCTGGTTCCCGGCACTCTGGTTCCCGGCACTCTGGCTCCCAGCCTTGGATGAGTTCATCAGGGCAATCACTATAATGGTTCCGATCACGATCAAAAGTCCCATGAACGCGAGGAAGGCATACCTCATTTTTTGGCTACGAAGATATTGTTCTCCGGTGAGTTCCGAGGGAAGGATTGTGCCCAGAACTCCATCTATGACCTGCTTTCTCTCGTTTGGATTAACGAGGTTGATGGTTGCAAGAACAAGCTCTGCGGTTTTCTTCTTTACTTGAGTTAGTTTAGTGGCGCTAACGATGAAGAGTAAAGCAGCAACGGCGTATGCAATTAGGGAGTACGGACTCTTTGCTGCATCGGGAATCGCTCTCAGAAAAGAATCGAGACCACCCATGATTCGCTCTCCCCACTGCATTCTAAGTCCGGCAAGTATACCCTCGAAATAGCTAACTATGTACATACCGAGCCGAGAGGCCTCTCACTCCTCGAATCGGCGGCTGGGGGGCTTAAGAAAACAGTGGTTGGCCTTTCTCCGAAAGCCAGCGCTTGGGCCACATCCGCGAGTCTGCGTTCATCGCACCTATGGCGATACGACGTTCTCGACGCATCACCGGCGTTTGGCCTGAAGTTTCCAGCAGAGGCAACTGGTTGGGGCGGATTCCTACTGTTGATAAGCATTCAGGTTTACTTCTGGATTCATTTACGAGAAAAGTCGCCATTACTGACGCCTACTGATCCAGGGCTGGAAGTTGCTTGGGTCGGGATTTATCAGTCATGGGCAGCCCAACTAGTGGTCTTCGTGACGGTGGTCGCGTGGCCGGCTGTTGGTTTCTTGGCTCTCACGCTTCGCACCACTTTCTCCAAGCACGTTTCCACGCAGTGGCTGGCAATCCGGGTATCTTCAGTCCTCCTACTTATCGCTACGTCTGTATTAACGCGGCGGTCCACGTCATGCAAACTCGTTATGATGGCGAACGCGAAATTACTTGCTATGGGGCCGAAAAGGCCTTGCGTCATCCCTTCGCCAAGCAAATGAGTCCTGAAATCTAACTGTTAACTCACTTAAAAATCAACCATCCTCGCCGAAAGCGGTTGATGCCACTTGAGGATTCAGCCGACGCTGCTTTCACCTTCTAACCCAAGGTCAGATCGTAGACGTGTTGCGCAAAGGTTTCCCCGCTAACGACGGGACATCACAAAATATTAACAGGGGTAAGTCATTACGAGCTTGACATCACCTAGCTAGTCATATACAAGTCTGGACATACTTTTAAAATAATTATCAAGTATTCTGGATTCGAGGATGGCGCTCGCGTCGATCAGGAGGGGTGTCGGATGAAAAGCTTATTAATTGGATTGATCGTTCTTGCGGGGTTGCAGTGCGCTTTGAGTGGCCGTGCGTCGGCGCAGTTAGGCGCTAACTGTCATGCCAGTTGGGGCAACTTTTTCACTAATCCCACTCCTCCAGGACTCTATAACTGCACAAGCGAGGGGGGCGGTCTTACCACATGCTATTCCGTAACAATGTTTTGTGCTCCACTAGCTGCCCCTCAAGAAACCTGCCCTGGTTGCACTCCAGCTGCGCCAGCGCAAGGAGGCCACCCGATCTCTTTGGCCAGTGGAAACACATTCATCAAAGAGACAGATGTTCGACTGCCCGGACTGTCCGGTGGATTGACGCTGGTAAGAACTTGGAACAGTGTCTGGCCTTCCACTCAGATCCAATCTCAGATTGGCCTATTCGGCCCGAACTGGCGATCAAATTTTGAGGAGCGCATATTTGTAGGCAGCGATAACTATATTAAATACGCGCGTGGCGACGGCAGCTTCTGGTCCTTTGGATACGGTTCTTCGACGGGGTCGTTAGGCGTCGCAGCTCCAGCCAATGAGACCGCCAGCATGACTTATGGGACTTTAAACTGGACGCTCACTTATACGAATGGAGAGCAGAGGGTTTTTGACATCGCAAGCGGTAATTTGCTCTCCATTATCGACCGGAACGGCAACACAACACAGCTAACTTATGATTCGGTAGGGCGGCTAGTTACCGTTACTGATCCCGTTTCGCGTCATTTGTACTTCACGTATGGAAATAGCTCGTACCAGTTCTTGGTGACTCGCGTTTCTTCGGATGTTGGACTTTCCTTGTCCTACTCCTACGACAGCCAAGGAAGGCTCCAAGTCGTTACAGAACCCGACCAATCCACGCTGAACTTTCAATACAACAGCCAGTCCCTGATTACATCGGTGACGGACTCGAATGGAATAATTCTTGAGTCGCATACCTATGATGGCAACGGCCGAGGGTTAACTTCGTCGCAAGCGAACGGCGTTAATGCCGTCACCGTCTCTTACAGTCAGTAGTGTTAACCGTCGCGTAGCAATCTGGGAAGACCGGCTGCCTGGGCCCATGTATAAAAAACCGGAGGCTCTATTGATGCTCCTTAGAAACTGGAAGCCTGCCCTGATTCTTTCGCTTCTCTTCTTCTTTGTTTCCCCTGGGCACGCGCTGGCGGCGTCTCCGACCATCACGAGTCTGTCTCCCACAACAGGAGCAGTTGGGGCCACGGTAACGATCACGGGAACAAACTTCGGCTCCCCGCAAGGAACAAGCACGGTCAAATTTAATGGCACTACGGCGGCTACGGCGACCAACTGGAGCACGACGAGCATAACCGTGACCGTGCCATCAGGGGCCACCACGGGCAGCGTGGTCGTCACGGTCTCAGGTGTGGCGAGCAATGGTAAGACTTTTACCGTTGTCTCAGCTCCGAGTATTACGAGCCTATCCATCACCACGGGTGCAGTGGGCGCTGCGGTCACGATCACGGGAACCAGCTTTGGTTCGACGCAAGGGTCAGGCACGGTCAGCTTCAATGGGACAGGGGCCACCGTGACGAGCTGGAACGCAACAACTATAAAAGTGACGGTACCAACCGGAGCCACCACGGGAAACGTGGTTGTGTTTGCCAGCGGCGTGAACAGCAATGGTTCAAGTTTCACAGTCGTTGCTGCTCCAAGTATTACGAGTCTATCGGTCACGACGGGAGCGGTCGGGGCCGCGGTGACGATCACAGGTACAAATTTCGGCACGACGCAAGGGTCAGGCACGGCAAGTTTCAATGGGAAAGCGGCGACTGTGTCGAGTTGGAGCGCGACCAGCATAGCGGTGACGGTGCCGAGCGGTGCGACTACAGGGAACGTGGTGGTATTTGCGAGCGGCGTGAACAGCAACGGAATAAATTTCACAGTTGCCCCGAGCATTACGAGTCTATCCACTTCGACAGGAGCTGTGGGAGTCGCGGTGACGATCACGGGGAAGACATTCGGATCGACGCAAGGCTCCGGCACCGTAAGTTTCAACGGAACGTTGGCAGAGGTCACCAGTTGGAGTGCGACCAGCATAGGCGTAACGGTACCGGGCGATGCCACGACGGGATACGTAGTCGTGTTTGCGGGCGGCGTGAATAGCAACGGAGACAGCTTCACAGTAGCTCCGGCCATTTCAAACCTGTCGCCCACAACGGGAGCAGTCGGGGCGGCAGTCACAATCACCGGAACAACATTCGGCTCATCGCAGGGATCATCTACCGTGAAGTTCAACGGGCATACCGCAACGGTAACAAGTTGGAGCGTGACGAGCATAGGCACCACAGTGCCAAGTGGTGCGACAACAGGAAACGTCGTCGTGAATACAGGAGTAAATAGCAATGGGTTCCCTTTTACCGTCGTCTCCGCTCCAGCTATAACCGGTCTCTCCATTTCTAGTGGTGTAACCGGTAACCCTGTAACGATCACGGGAACCAATTTCGGATCGTCAGGCACGGTGACTTTTAACGGAACGGTTGCAAGTGTCACAAGTTGGGCCGCGACTAGCATCGGAGTAACGGTGCCGTCTGGTTCCACGACGGGGAACGTAGTCGTGTTTGCGAGCGGTGTGAATAGCAATGGATGGAGCTTTACAGTACTGAATCCCACCATTACGAGTCTCTCAGTGAATACTGGGGCGGTGGGAACTGCCGTAACGGTTACGGGGATGAATTTTGGATCGACTCAAGGTAACAGCTCAGTCACCTTCAACGGAACGGTCGCAAACAACATTACGAATTGGAGTACAACAAGTATTTCAGCGACAGTACCAAACGGTGCAGCTACCGGCAACATAGTCGTAAACGCCAGCGGATTAAATTCCAACGGCGTCGTTTTTACAGTTATATCCACGCTTCCTATCGGCTGGAGTGACGCAGATGTGGGGGCGGTGGGTCTGGCGGGAACTGCAGGTTTTGCAAACGGGACGTTCACCCTGCAAGGGTCGGGGTACCTCGTTAACACCGCTGACGAACTGCATTTTGCTTATCAGGCTTTGTCCGGGGATGGAACGATCATCGTGCGAGTCGTCACGGCACAAGCCGGTTATATTCCGTATGCAGGAGTAATGATCCGCGAAACTTTAGATTCTGCCGCGACCAGCGCGTTTGTGGGCTATTGGAACCTTTCCATTTCCTATATTGACCGGCCAACCACTGGCGCAAATGCTTCTTCTCAGAGCAATGATGCTCAGGCGCCACTTCCATACTGGGTAAAATTGGTTAGGAGCGGAAACACGTTCAGCGCTTATGAAGCACCTGATGGCGTGAACTGGCTCCAGGTGGGATCAAGCGAAACGATTACTATGGCGCAGGATGTTTACATTGGCTTGGCCGTGAGCAATTATAGCAATTCAAGCCTTGCTACTGCGACTTTCGATAACGTATCGATCAATACGGCTGCGGCCCCTGCACCGGTAATCACAAGCCTCTCCGCCACAACAGGTCCGGTTGGCACTCAGGTAATTATTTCAGGCTCGGGATTTGGCGCAAGCCAAGGTAGCAGCGTGGTGACTCTAAGCGCTGCGCCAGTGACGATCAACGCCTGGAGTGCCACTTCGATAACCATAACTATTCCGTCGGGTGCGACGTCAGGCCCAGTGCTGGTGTCTGTTGCACCCAGCATGAACGATAGCAACTACGTTGATTTCACCGTGACTACCCAACCATTGCCGACTGGCTGGCTCGATCAGGATGTGGGTGTGGTTGGCACGCCGGGCACGGCCACTTATTCGAACGGGACTTTCACCGTTGCGGGCTCGGGGGAGTACATCGGAGGCTCTGCCGACGAAATGCATTTTGTATATCAGCCATTGTCAGGCGACGGGACGATCGTGGCGCAAGTCATCACTGCAACGGGTGCGAATTCCCCTCAGGGGGGAGTGATGATCCGCGAAACGCTAAACGCAGATGCGATAAATGCATTTGTGGCGTACCAGGGAAGCGGAATCTCTTTTTCGGACCGTGCAAATACTGGGGCCAACGCCTCCTCACAGACTAACGGAACCACTTTATCCCTCCCGTACTGGGTAATGTTAGTCCGCAGCGGTAGTACGTTTAGCGGTTATCAGTCTTCGGACGGCGTGAACTGGGTGCCGGTGGGAACACCTCAGTCAATCACCATGGCTGAAAACGCTTACGTTGGCTTGGCGGTGTGTGGATACAGCAGCTCGGGCGCAGGACTCGCCACTGCAACTTTCCGCAACGTATCGGTGAGTTCCGATTCGAACTCCGGACCTATTATTTCATCTCTATCCACATCGACTGGACCGATTGGAACCCAGGTCTTTATTTATGGTTCTGGATTCGGCGCAACGCAAGGCAATAGCGTGGTCACACTCAACGGTACCCCAGTCACGATTAACAGCTGGATTGACACATCCATCAGCGTCACCATCCCATCTGGAGCGACTTCGGGTCTTTTTACAGTTTCGGTGGCTCCAACCATGAATGCTAGCAACGGAGTCCCTTTCACATTGACTTTGCAACCGCTCCCAACCGGCTGGCTGGATCAGGACGTCGGTTCTGTAGGGTCGGCGGGAAGCGCGACCTATGCAAGTGGCGTGTTCACGATCACGGGGTCGGGAACCGGCATATTTAACACTGCAGACGGGATGCATTTCGCGTATCTACCTTTGTCGGGAAATGGATCGATTATCGCTAGAGTAGTGAGCGAACAGAGTACGTATAACTCACAGCCAGGAGTGATGATTCGCGAAAGCCTTGAGGCAAATTCAGCAAATGCGTTTGCAGGACCGGCAGGAAGCAACCAGGATGCGTATGTAGAGTTCTATGATCGTCCGACTCCCGGTGCTGAGACCAATCAACAAAGCGCGTCACAAGCTGTGGTCCTGCCGTATTGGGTGAAATTGACGCGAAGTGGGACGACCTTCAGCGCTTACGAGGCCCCTGACGGAATCAATTGGACCCAAGTCGCTACGAGCCAAACGATCACAATGTCACAGAATGTTTTCGTTGGCCTGGCAGTCTCCGACGAAGACAACAACGGCACGGCTACCGCAACCTTTGACAATGTCTCGTACACATTCGGCGCAGCATCGGCTACGCCTGTCGTGTACAGCGTAACGCCAGGTTCAGGGGGACTCGGCTCACAAGTGACAATTGCTGGATCAAATTTCGGCACGAGCCAAGGCAGCAGTTCGATCACATTCAATGGTACTGCTGCGTCTTCGATCACGAGTTGGACCAATTCGCAGATCGTCGCCATTGTTCCCACGACAGCGACCTCCGGTTCGGTCGTCGTTGTTGTGAATTCCGTGGCCAGCAATGCCGATATGACGTTCACCGTGATTAATCCGGTAGTGAGCGCAGTGATGCCCGCGTCGGCACCCGTAGGAGGTACGGTTACAGTAACTGGCACCGGTTTTGGCGCGCTCCAGAACGGAAGTCAGGTTCAATTTAATGGATTAGGCGGGAATGTTACTTCATGGAGTGCCACCAGCGTAACGCTCACGGTGCCCTCGGGTGCGACGAGCGGCCCACTGCTTGTCGCAGAGGATGGAGTTACTAGCAACACCATCCAATTCACCGTGACCGAGGCGCTTTCGGTTACAGCGCTAAACCCAAACGTGGGGCCAGTTGGTTCCTCGGTCACAATCACCGGTACGGGTTTTAGCGCTTCGCCGAGTAATAGCACCGTAACCTTTAACGGGATACTAACCACCACGACCGGTTGGAGCGATACACAAATCACGGCGATAGTTCCTGCTGGAACCACGACGGGTCCAGTGTCCGTGGACGTGGCTGGCATTACGGCATTGGGACCGAATTTCCAAATTAATAACACCGTAACGCTGACCGATTCGCTCTCCAACAATTCAACTTATACAACGGCGATTGTTGGCGGGAAGTGGTACGTCATCAAATCAACGGGCTCTGGCTGCTCCAGTTGCACCCTTCGCGGATTGATCTCGAAAACCTTCGACAATTACGGAAATGTGCTGACAGTAACTGATGAACTTGGGAACGTCACTTCCTACACCTACGACTCCAATCAGAATATGTTGTCGAAGTCAGTCCAGGCAAACTCGGGCCTCGCCACAACTTCATACACCTACAACAGCTTCGGCGAACCGTTGACGATTACAGATCCGCTTGGGAACACCACGACGAACACCTACGATGCTCACGGCAACTTGCTTACGGTTATCGCTCCTGCGCCGAACGGCAACACGGCCGCCAGCGTCACGCAATTCGCCTACAACTCACTGGGCGAGCTAACCCAGATCACTGACCCACTGGGCAGGCCTACAAAGCTCACTTACACGTCGGCGGGACTGATTTCGACCATTACCGACCCTCAGCAGAACGTCACAACCTATCAATACGATACTTTTGGCAATCGGACCAGCATTAAGGACGCGATGAATAACACCACTACCTTCGCGTACGATTCTGGAAACCGTCTCCTGACAATCACCTATCCCGGCAGCACAACAATGAGCTTCACGTACGATTATCGCGGACGCCGTATCACGATGACTGACCAGAATAATAAAACGACCACTTATGCCTATGATGGCGCTGACCGGCTAACCTCAGTCAAAGATCCCGACACCAATGTCACGTATTACAACTACGACACAGAAAACAATCTTCTGAGCATAGAGGACGCGAACACCCACACCACCAGTTTTACATATGACGCGTTCGGCAGGGTCACGAAGACAACTTTCCCTTCGAATTACTTCGAGACCTATGCTTACGACGCGGCCAACAATCTGACCAGCAAAATGGATCGCAAAGGTCAGACCATCAACTACGTGTACGACGATCTGTATCGGCTCACGCAGAAGACTTACCCTGATTCGACCAGCGTCGAGTATGTCTATGATCTCGTTGGGAAACTTCTGTCGGTTACAGACCCAACGGGAACCTATGGCTTCGCTTACGACAACATGGGAAGGTTGGTGGGGGCGACCACGCAGTACGCTTTCCTGTCAGGGAATTACACAACCTCATACACCTACGATGCCAACTCCAACCGACTGACGATGACTGATCCGCAGAGCGGAGTCACGAACTACGTGTATGACACGCTAAATCGACTCAGCACGCTGACACCTCCAACCGCGTTCTCAAGCACCGGCTTCGGTTTCACGTACGATGCGCTGAGCCGCCGGACTCAGATGACGCGGCCTAACGGAGTGACCACAAATTATAGCTACGACAGCCTTTCGCGGCTGCTTTCGGTCTTGCACCAAGTGAGCACAAATACTATTGACGGGGCCGCCTACACGTACGATTCTGCTGGAAATCGCCTAACAACCACTAATGAACTGGCGGTGCTAACATCGAACTATACATATGATCCACTTTACGAGCTGACCCAGGTGACACAAGCAACAAACACGACGGAGAGCTACAGCTACGACTCGGTCGGTAATCGACTGAGCTCGCAGGGTTTGTCTCCGTACACTAACAACGCGTCGAACGAACTGACTTCGACTCCAAGTGCAAGTTACGCGTACGACTACAACGGCAATCTCACGAGTAAGACAGTCTCTGGGAGCACGACGCAGTACAACTGGGATTATGAGAATCGCTTGATCAGTGCGGTACTGCCTGGAACGGGTGGTACAGTGACGTTCAAATACGACGGTGTTGGCCACAGAGTTCAAAAAGCGTTTACGCAGAATTCGACCACTACTACAATCAACTATCTGTATGACGGCGCAAATGCGATTGAAGACGTCGACCAGAATGGGAACGTTCTGGCTCGGTACGAGCAAACTACAAACATTGATGAGCTGCTTGCGGAACTTCGCTCCGGGACAACAAGTTACTATGAAGCGGATGCGCTAGGCTCGGTCACTTCCCTAACCAGTTCCGCTGGAGCTCTAGCGAATACTTACACGTACGATTCGTTCGGCAATTTGATCGCCTCGACAGGTTCACTAACAAATCGATTCCAGTTTACCGGTCGGGAGTTCGATGCTGAAACTGGCATCGATTACTATCGAGCTAGATACTACGACCCGACCGCTGGCAGATTCGTCAATGAGGATCCGCTTAGGTACCTTGCGGGCGGCAATTTCTACAGATATGTTTATAATAACCCCCTTGCCTATATTGATCGTTCTGGGATGCAAGACGAATCACCTGAGGGTGGAGCGAATCCCTCGCCGGGCCCTGTACCAGGTGGGCCCTACGATCCGGGCGGTCCTGGCCCTCAACCATTACCGGGTCCTCGCCCAATTCCTTTTCCTCCTATTTTGCCCGGGCGGTCCCCAAATTGGGGAAACCCGGGGCCTCCATCGCCACCGTTGGCACCGCTCCCGCCACCTGGCTGGGCTTCTAAGACGGGCCCGCTGGGGCCGGTACCTTCACCAGATTGCGGCAGTGGCAAGGTTCGCTGTTGGCTGTCCGGTGAGTTTAAAGACCCGTCGATAGATTCAAAGCTCAAAATGTGCTCCTATTCGTGCTCGGACGGTACGGCAAGGGTATATCTTACCCATATATTTCTCCCGTGTCCGCCCACACCGGACCGGCTTCCTCAATGATAGATTTCAATCATAAAACTCTCATTAGAGAATCTGAGTGGATGCGTGTTTACAAACTGCAAAATGGGAATACATACGTGTATGAATCAAAGTTCCTCATGGACGGTCTTCACATTTCCCCCGCGACTATAAAGAAGAAATGGCCGGCTCTTTCGCCGCCCGAAAGACTCGAATTTGCAAGTGCTTTTAGCAGCCAGCCGCCACGAAACAAAGATGATCATGAAATTCTAGAATACCTCATGGAAGTTGGGTCAGAGGACGTCTGGAGGGCTATAGCAAAGCTCTTGCCATTTCATCCTAGTCGCGATCGAGCTGTGAAATTCCTGCTTGAAAGGGTCCGAGACACCCATCAAGGTCGTGCTAATTATTACCAAGCAATCGAATCGCTTGGTGGGGATTCGACTCTATCTCCCTTGCGCCAGCGCCATGATGAATATCTAAGATTACTCAGCAAGGAGTCAGGAAGCGATCAATTTGATCTCTGGATCGACTACCTGCAGTGCTGCAAAACACTCTGGGCTTTGACTCTAGATCCTATGTTTGTTTCCGAATTAATAGAAAAACAAGGGTCAGCACCTCTTGAAGTTCGACCCGTTGTCGCTCGCCTCTTGCAGGAAATCGAAAAGATGCAGAGTTGATCTAATGCAAGGGCCGGGTGACAGTGGTCCGAAGCCGCAGTCCATTGCGCGCGTAAATCTGACGGACTTACATTATTGCGAAAATAGGATAAGTCCCTTATATACGTCTGGGGGAATCTGAACTTTATCTGTATTTTCACTTCTCTTCTCCTCTGGCCATCCGCACGCGCCGCGTCAAATGTTGGTGATGAAATGAAAGGCATTCAAATGTCCGACAATACAGGCGCAATAAGAATATCCAACGATTGATTTTAGTAGACTCGGTAGTCCGTACCCGCCAAGCACCCATCTGCACAAAATGGAATTCTACAACGAAGAAAAGGCCTCAATCGGTAGCCTTGCCGACCTCTTTAGAGGAATCGCGCAGGCCGTGAATAGTGAAGGACTGGCTTTGAAGCATGTGAGGCATGTTTTTCGGCAGCCAATCTTGATGCGGACCGACACTTTGCCTTTCCCTGACGTCAAGATGGATGCTGTTTCAATGGATGTGAAGATCGAACACAGTCAAGCTGTACGAGGAGGGCAGAAGCCGGACTTCACCGAGTGGATTCTTCGCGAACTAAATTCCGGGAAAACTGAGTGGTTTTTGGCCACACCTTCCGTACGCGCTCTCTTGCCGAGCAAAGATAGTAGTGCATCAAGCTGACGGTGGGTTCAGTCGCCACTACCCTAGGTTTTTCGATGCGGGACGGCCTAAACGGCTCACAAGAAAACGGTGTAATGCATTGTCGTTGGTGGATTCTGAATCATTCGCATGCGCCAAAGGAATCACCGCAAAGATTGACAGACTGGGTTATTCTTACGGCACTCAATCAAAAGCGTACCTGGTCGATCAGGCATGGCCCACTCATGACGAGTCTCTCGAAGGATAAAAAATCAGCGTCCGACCATTCGACTGGTATCGGTTTTGCGAACCACGATCTAAGTCCGTTTGAGGTCGTCAGAGCGGGAATCGCAGCTGTCCCCGCAGTTAGGTATGCCCTTGGAATTGCCGGCATCATGGCTGCTCTCGCACTTGGCAAAGCTTTCTTCTCCACGGCCAAAGCTGCGATCCTAGCATCTCTTGTAATGCTCTGTTTGATGACCCTGCTATTAATCTTTTCGACCGCCACCAGAGTTGGCCCTACGTTTCTTCGGGTTCCCGCATTGGTTTTGACATGGGCAGTCTTGATTTTGTTCGTTGCGTCTTCTGTTCTCACCGTGTCATCAGTTTTCTTTGGCTGGCCCCAGCGTTTTCCAATCCTCGTGCGGACTATCTTAAACCCGACGGGGGATGGTCAACCTGAGGGTAAAAAAAAGGGCCCACAACCATTGAATTTAAAGTCCGACGATGGTTCAGCATTGTTGATCAATGACTTTTACGACCATCGCGGCAGATTGTTCCCTGGAAATTATCACGTTTTGGTTTCGGCTCCAACAGTATCCGAGGCCGGAATTCCCGTACTGCAGAGCGGAGCCAACC
>Ga0070765_100002148_pt1 | contig 12277 bp, 6 predicted proteins | sample HubBroMetageWFT5_FD_71516 | JGI IMG/M metagenome (GOLD analysis project Ga0070765, IMG submission 71516) | Warmed and freeze-thawed soil microbial communities from the Hubbard Brook experimental Forest, New Hampshire - Hubbard Brook CCASE Soil... | ecosystem: Environmental > Terrestrial > Soil... | reverse complement strand
CGCCCGGCGCGCGCCGCAACGGCGAGGCGTGGCTACTTCCGCGCAGCAGCAACGGCAACCGCGTTGCCGGCGGAAGCGCAGCGATGCCATCTACGTGCCGCACCGATCTCACCATCGCCACGCCCACCGAGCTTCGCGCGATCCGCGGCCGCGAAATCGCCATGATTTTTCAGGAGCCCATGACCGCGCTCAACCCAGTCATGCGCGTCGGCGCGCAAATCGAAGAAGCAATCACCGTCCACGAAGCGCGCGTGAGCGCAGCCGATGCGCATCGCCGCGCCGTAGCCGCGCTCGAACGCGCCGCCGTCCCCGAGCCCGAATTACGCGCCCGCCAATATCCGCATCAACTTTCCGGCGGCCTCCGGCAGCGCGCGATGATTGCCATGGCTCTTGCAGCCGGTCCGCGCATCTTGATCGCCGACGAGCCCACCACCGCCCTCGACGTCACAGTACAAAAGCAAATCCTCGAACTCCTCGTGCGCCTCCAGCGTGATCTCGGCCTCGCCATGATTTTTATCACGCACGATCTTGGCGTGGTCGCTCAAGTCGCCGGGCGCGTCGCCGTGATGTACGCAGGCCGCATCGTCGAAGAAGGCCCCGTGCAAGAAATCCTGCGCGACCCGCGCCATCCTTATACTGCCGGCCTGCTGCGTGCCGCTCCGCGCCTCGAACGCGGCAAGCTGGCGCCAATTCCCGGCACCGTCCCGCCTCTCGATGCGCTCCCCCCCGGATGCGCTTTCGCGCCGCGCTGCGAATTTCGTCGCGCCGAATGTGATGAACGCGTTCCCGATCTCCGTCGGGTAAATTCCGCGCACAGGGCGAGATGCGTTCTGGTCGCAACGGAAAGCGCGCCATGACGCCGCCGATCTTAGCCGTTCGGAATCTGCGCAAATCCTATTCGGTGAGGGGCGGCGCATTCGCAACAGCAACGCATCGCGCCACAGCAGTCGACAATGTCAGCTTCGATCTCGAGCGCGGCGAAACTCTCGGCATCGTAGGCGAATCCGGCTGCGGCAAAACTACGCTCGCGCGCATGCTGATGCGCCTGATCGAGCCAGAGAGCGGCGAAATCGATTACCGCGGCGACAATTTCCTCGCGGCCCGGGGCAGCAAATTACGCGCCTTACGCCGCGGCATCCAAATGGTTTTCCAAGATCCAGCTGGCTCTCTGGATCCGCGCATGCGCGTGGCCGCAATCGTAGGCGAACCACTCGCGATCCACGAGCCGCAACTAAATCGCGCCCAGCGCCAGGCCCGCGTCATCCAAACGCTAGCTTCAGTGGGACTCGAAGCCGATGCGCTCACGCGTTATCCGCACGAATTTTCCGGCGGCCAAAAGCAAAGAGTCGGAATCGCCCGCGCCCTGATCCTTCGCCCAGAAATCGTAATCGGTGACGAGCCCGTCTCGGCCCTGGACGTCTCCGTAGGCGCGCAAATCCTCGAACTCCTAGCCAAACTCCAGCGTGACCTAAGCCTCACGTATATTTTAATTTCACATTCGCTGCCGGTAGTGGCTCAACTCGCCACTCGAGTAGCCGTAATGCGCTCTGGCCGCTTCGTAGAATTCGGTCCCGCTGCCCAAGTCCTCAGCCATCCCAATGATCCGTACGCGCAATCTCTTCTGGCGGCCGTCCCCGAGATTCCGGCGTAATTGTCGCGCTGGTTTGCGTGCCTCTGGCGTCCCCGCTGGCATCCGACGAGCTTGACCACGTCACGAGCAACAATCACGTAGGGGGCACAACTCTCGACCAACGCCCCGCATTTCATTCCACACTCCACTGCTCACAAATAATGTTTAAACCACGCCACCGCACGCGCAATCACGTCGCGGCTATGATCGGGATTCACAAACATGTGTCCCTCATTCGGATAAATCACGAATTGCGTCGCCGTATGATTTGCCTGCAACGCGTGCCAGAATTCATACGACTGCGGCGGCGGACACTCGCCATCTCGATCGCCCACCACGATCAAAGTAGGAGTCTTGGCCTTCTTGATAAAAGTTATCGGCGAGCTTTTCGCATACACCGCCGGATCGTCATACACCGACGCGCCAAAATAAGGAATCATCCACTGATCGATGCTGTTCTGGCCGTAGTAGCTCTGATAATTCGAGAGCCCCGCTCCGGCCATCGCCGCGCGAAATCGATCGGTCTGAGTGACGGCCCACATAGTCATGAAGCCGCCATAGCTCCAACCGGTAATCCCGACGCGGTTGTTGTCAATCGGCGCCGCTGAAAGCGATTCCGTGATGCCCGCGAGGATGTCCCGAAAATCGCCGTAGCCGAAATCTTTCACGTTTGCCTGCGTGAAAGTTTCGCCCGATCCATAACTCCCGCGCGGATTCGGCTCCAGCACAAAAAATCCCGCCGCCACAAGCGCTGTTTCGTAACTCCACTGCGTCGGCCACATCGGCGAAACCATCGCCGCGGGTCCGCCGTGCACTGCAACGATCAGTGGATGCTTTATCGAAGTATCCACATCCGGCGGATAGTGCAGCCAGCCTTGCACTTTGAAATTGTCGCTCGTCCAATGAATGCTCTGCGCCGGGCCCCACGCTGGATCGAGTCCATCATTGCGCGAAGTGACCTGCTTCCAGTCGCCGATTTCTCCGGCCCAAACTTCCGGCGGACGCACGAACGACTGCCGAATCACCGCCGTCGTCACACCGTCACTCGCCACGGACATTCCAGCGCCGAACCAACCCGAAGAAATCGTCTCCACTTCGGTCCACACCACGCTGATTGTTTGCGCGGTGAGATCGAGCAAAGCGACGCCGGTGCGGCCGTCCACATAAACGGTAATCAGAATTTGCCGCCCACCGTTAATCCACGTGATCGAGCTCGGGGTTGCATTGATATTCGGCGTCATATCGCGCGGCTCGCCGCCTGCCGCCGGCAAAATATAAACATCGCCGCCAACAGAAATTTCATCGCTCATCAATCCGCCAATGAACGCGATGTTCTCGCCGCCTGGGGACCAGTGCGGCACGGCAATTTGCATTTTCGGTTGATAAAGCAATTTGGTCGCGCCCGATACCAAATCCACGGTGTAAAGTCCCGCGACGTACCAATTGTCATCGCCATTTCCGTGCGCCGCGGTGGTAATGAATCGCGTTCCATCCGGCGACCAATCAAATTCATAGACGTACATATCCGCCGGCGTAATTTGCCGCACTGTCCCCTTCGCCACGTCCACGAGCGTCAATCGCTGCTCGTGAGTTTCCTGGCCGACGACACCTTCATCCGGCGTCTCTGCGACGAGCGGTCCAGCAGCGCGCGTCGCATTCTCGGTGAAAAGCATCGCGATCGTTTTTCCGTCAGGCGACCAACCGGGCGATGCGAGATACCCTTTGAGCTGCGTCATGCGCCGCGCCGGGGTGCCCGCGGAACTTGCGACATAAAGCTGCGATTGGCCGGTCTTCACTGCGTCGGAAAGAAACGCGATGCGCTTGCTGTCGGGCGCCCACGCGACATCGCTCTCCGCATGCGGCGTGCCTCCAGCACCGGCTGTAATGCGCCGCGCGGATTTTGGATCTTTCAAATCGGCAATATAAATTGCCGAATTCGCCGTAGGCGCTCCATTTTTCTCGGTGAGCGATTCCACCCACGCGACTTGCTTGCCATCGGGCGAAATCACAACTTGCGAAAATTCGTGAACGCCAAACATCGCCTCGACAGCTTTCGCTTCCGGAGAATCAGGATCAATCTTCGGCGCCAGCAGGGGATCGATCGCCTTCTTCACCACAGGCGTGCCCATTCCTACTACTCGTGCGCCGGATTTCGGCCGCGGAGTCGCTGGCTTCTGTGGCGGCGTTTCTTGCGACGGTTGCTGCGGCGCATCTTGGGGAGCAGCATCTTGCTGCGGCTGTGGCGGCGGTTGCTGTTGGTCTTGTGAAGCGGCGACAACAGTCGACAGCAGGATGGCAGCGGCAATCAGAAATAGTCGGCGCATGTTCGGTCCCCTTATTCCAAAGTCTTCAGAATTATTTCACACCGGTCGAACGCGCCGGCACGATCGGCAAAATCAAATGCGTAGGATGCTCGCGGTCGTGAAATATTTTCTGATCGGCGGGCTGCATCGTCGTAGTCCTGCCAAGCGGCTCGCCCGTATTCGGATTGCGATCAAATTTCGGCACAGCGCTTGAAGCAATCTCCACGCGGATGCGATGGCCGATCTTAAAAACCTCGCAAGTGTTCCAGACATCCACCGAGTACCGGTAAATCTTCCCCGGCTCGATCGGCGTTGCGGACTCCATTCCATCGCGATAACGCGCGCGCACCATCCCGTCGCTCAATCGCTCCGCATAGCCGTCCGTCCACACATCAATGAACTTCACCATAAAATCCGTATCCGGCGCGCTCGACGCGGCAAAAAGCTCCGCGCGAATCGGCCCGCAAATTTCCGTGTCGTACTTCATCGGGTCGGTGGAATAAACGAGCACATCATCGCGCGCTTCCACCGAGCGGTAATCGTCCGGCCCGCCGATTTGCGCGAACGACGGAGCCGTGATGAATGGTGTGGGATTTTTCGGGTCGTAGCGATAGGCATCCGGAGATTCGTTCATTGGCTCAGCGGTCGAAAGCGTGCCATTTCCGGAGAGTGTGTTCGCGCGTCCGCCGCTGTGAACGTAATAATTCGTCCATTGTGTGCGCCCGATCGGCCATTCGTGCTCCACGGTCCAAACATTCGTGCCCATCTTAAAAATCTTCACCGGCGGCTCGGCCATGATGCCGTTGTCTTTGCCCTTCAGCCAATATTCGAACCAGCGCAGCATGTAACCATCGAGATCGATGACCGCGTTCGGTCCGAAATCCACATCGCCGAGTTTGCTGGTGGAATTTACGGCGTGCGGCCAAGCGCCCATCACCAGTTTCTGATTTTTGCGAATTCGCTGCGTCGCACCTTTTGTGGTCATGCCGATGTAATTCAGCGGCGTGCCCACTTGCTCGTCGTCGTACCAGCCGGAAATGTGAAGCACGGGAACTTGCACGCGCTCGAATTTATTTTGATAGCGCAGCGGCTCCCACCAGGCGTCGAGCGTGGTGTGGTCAAATAAATCTTTCCAATTCTGATCGCGGCGCCCGGCCACCTCGTCCAGATCGATGAGCGGCAGATGCTCGTAGACGCGATTCCAGTCCACCGCATCAATATTCTGAAGCACATGGCCGGCGGTGAAAAAATACCAACTGATGTCTTGGGGAATCGGAATTCCAGTGGGCGATTCGACAAAAGGATCGGACGGCGAAACGAGCGCGATCATGGTGGTGAGATGCGGCGGCTGCTGTACGGCCGCCAGCCATTGATTCACGCCTTCATACGACCCGCCGAACGTGCCCACTTTTCCATCCGACCACGGTTGCGCGGCGCACCATTCGATCGTGTCATAGCCATCGATTCCGTCTGTGCGATAGGGAACGAAAGCGCCGTCTGAATCGCCGCGACCGCGAACGTCTTCGTAAACGACGACGTAGCCTTTCGAGACGAATTTCCGCACGCGGTCGAGCGCTCGGGCGCCGCCGCTTGCTTTCACGTACGGAGTGCGTCGAAGGATTGTGGGGAATTTCCCCGGCGAATCGGGGCGATAGACGTCGGCGGAAAGTTCGACGCCATCTCGCATTTTAACGCGCACGCCGAATTCAATCTTCATGGTGTAAGCAGGCGGGGCGGCCGGAACGGGACTTTGAGCGGTTGAATTCTGATTTGGCATGGTTGCAGCATTTGGCGATGCCGCTGCGAAATCCGGGGCTGAGAGAACGACAAAGATCGTTGCGATAGCGAACGCAATGCATTTCATTTCGTGCGATGGCTCCGCGAAAATGTTTTGCACGACAGGGCGAGACATACTGACGCGCCGTTGGAGTGAAATCAAGGCTTTCGCGCATCGCAGCGTGACACCATTCCGCAGGAGCCTTTCGAGAGCAAAAGTGCCGATCTGAAACTCTGATTGCATTGTCGGCGCGCGGCTTCCGCCGCGCCGAAAGCCTCAAAATGAGTACGGCTTTAGCCGCTGAGGGAAGGTAGATTGAAATTTAACAAATCATGTTCGGAGCTACGCGAATCATCGTAATGTGACAGACGGTCGCGAAATTGACGGTTAAGACGGGACTCGGCAAATTTGAATTGAAGGGATGACCGCGTGAATCGATCGGTGAGACGTTGCACATGGATTTTGCTGACAATTATTTTGATCTGGCTGGTCGGACCGCTTGCGCGCCCGCTGGGAGCGGAGCCTGGGCCCCGTTCTTCCGACGCGGCATCCCGTGCTGTTTCGCAAGACGCGGTCGCTGGAAATTCCGCGAAGTTCCGGCTCCACAAATTCGAACAGCCGATCGGAGAAGAAAGTTTCACCGAGACTCGAAACGCTCGCGGCCGAAGCTTCACGATTAATTTCGAATTCACGGATCGCGGCAGCGCCGTGCCTCTTCAGGTCCATTTCGACGCGCTCGACGACCTTACGCCGTCGAAATTCGACATCAGCGGAAGAAATGCGAGAACTGCCGCGATCGATGAGGCCGTGGAAGTCAGCAGCGGCAAAATTCGCGTCCGCGACGACAACAAAGCCTGGCGCGAAGAGCCGCGGCCCGACAAATTCTTCACCATTGCCGGCTATGCTCCCGCGACGATGCAGATGCTGCTTGTCCAATACTGGAAATCGCACGGCTCGCCAGCAAAATTGAAAACGTTCCCAAACGGCGAAGTAAAAATCGAGCAGCGCGGCAAGGACGAAATAAAAATTGGCGACAAGACCGAGACGCTGCAGCGCTTCACCATCGAAGGCCTGATTTGGGGACGCGAGACGCTGTGGTTCGATTCAAAGCTGCAACTCATAGCCGAAATCAGCGTGGATGCCGAGTTCGATCACTTCGAAGCCATCCGCGAGGGCTATGAATCCGCGCTGGGAACTTTCGTAGGGCGGGCCGGCGCCGACGAAATGGCCGCGCTCACCGAAATGGCTAAGGGAATTTCCAGCGTCCGCAGTGACCTAATCGTAGTGACGAACGGAACGTTAATCGACGGGACCGGTAAGCCGCCAATTCCAAATGCAACGGTGGTCATCGAGAACGGAAAAATCACCGCGGCGGGTCCTCGCGCCCAAATTAAGTATCCAAAGCACGCGAAGATAATCGACGCGTCAGGCAAATTTGTTCTCCCAGGCCTCTGGGATATGCACGCGCACTTCGAGCAAGTGGAATGGGGCCCGATTTATCTCGCCGCAGGCGCGACGACGGTTCGCGATTGCGGCAACGAACTAGAATTCATCACCGCGGTGCGCGACGCCGTAGCAAACGGCCGCGGGCTTGGCCCCCGCATCCTTGCCGCCGGAGTTGTGGACGGCGACGGACCGCTCGCACTCGGCATCGACCGCGTGAACAACGCAGCGCAAGCCAAGGAATGGGTGGATCGCTATCACGACCTCGGATTCCAGCAGATCAAAATTTACAGCTCGGTGAAGCTGGCCAATGTCGAAGCGATCACCGCAGAAGCGCACCGCCTGGGCATGACCGTCACCGGCCACATCCCCGAAGGCATGAACGCGTACGAAGGCGTGGAAGCGGGCATGGATCAAATCAATCACATTCAATACGTCGCGGACATTATGCGGAAGCAAATTCCGCCCGGCTCGAAACGCGTCGACCGCATCGAGGCCAGCGCAAATATCGATCTCAATTCGCCCGAATCGCAGCGCGCGATCGCCTTTCTAAAATCGCATGGCACGGTGATCGACCCTACCCTCGTGGTTTTCGAATCCTTCACAGTGGGCCCGGATCGAACGCTAGAGAGCCTCGAGCCTGGCGTCGCGAAAGTTGCGCCGGAGCTCGCTGTACAAGTTTCCGGTGGCGGCGTTCCGCCGGAGTTTCGCGACGCGTTTCGGCGGGAATTTTCGAAATACGTGGCGATTGTGGGCGCGCTGCACCGCGCGGGAATCCCAATCGTCGCGGGCACGGACCAAAGTGTGCCGGGATATAGCCTCTATCGCGAAATGGAATTGTACGTGGACGCAGGATTCACGCCGATGGAGGCGATTCAGGCAGCCACGATCGTTCCCGCCAGAGTAATGAAGCTCGATGGAGAATCCGGAACGATTGAAACAGGAAAGCGTGCCGATATTATTCTTGTGGATGGCAATCCGCTCGAGAACATTCATAACATCCGAAATGTAAAAATGGTGATGACCGGCGGAGTCGCCTACGATTGCGGCGAATTGTGGAAGAGCGTCGGATTTAAGCCGTAGCTTTCTTACAGCCGTGCAGCACTGAAGATTACCGAACGGATGCAGGCGGCACGACAGCGCAGTTCTTGCCGACGCGAATGAAGATGCTAGAATCTGGCTCTCGTCCGCCCTCGACGATCGAGTTAGTACGCCCGACCAAAAATGCCCGACGAACTTAAGAGCAACATGGGAAAAAGCACAAAGGCGATCTTAGCCGCATTGCTCTTGCTGCTAATCGCAGCCGCCGCCGGCCTTTTGTGGGCCAGTTACTGGCGCGCGCCCGCGTTGCCGGATGATCCCGCAACGAAAGCAGAACAAGCCGCGGCCGCGCTCGTCGATCAACGTCCGCTTCAAGACGCGCAAAAGCTAGCTCCGCTCGCAACCACTGCCGAGGAACTCGCGCTCGTTCAGCAAGCCCTTCGCATCGCCGACCAAGAAGTAGATCTAGCTTTCGGCTCCGCTCTGCAAAATGCCATCAAGCACCCCGCCGCTCCCACCCCGCAAGTCAAAAAACTCGACGCCCGCATCGATGCTCTACAAAAGCGCATCGACACCGAAGAAGACCTCAACGAAAAGTTGACCAAAGCCACGGCCGCAGCCAAAGGCGAGCAGCAAGACAAATTGCAAGAGCAACTCGATCTGCTGCAAGCGCAACTCGAACTCGATCAAGACGATCTGGCCAGCGCCAAACAGGAACTGATCAACGCCGGCGGCGATCTGCAATCGCTGCTGCAGCGCATGAAAGATCAGCACGATGCTTCGACGAAAGATACGAAAGACGCGCTCGATCGCGCCGCGTCCACGGTAGCTTCCAGCGGCGCCGAAACGAATTCGCTCAATTTGCTAAGCGAAACGCGCGAGTGGTGGAAACTGCACTCGAAGCGAAAACAGATCGAGGCTGCACAGCAGGACGTCTGGCGTCTGAAAGACGAGATGGCGAAAAGCCATGACGCGCTCGAAACGCAGATCGCGAACGAGACGGCGAAGAAGCCGGGAATACGTACCTCAACGGCCGACGCTCAGCAAGATACCGCGGCAGCTATGGCCACTCTCGGCCAACTCGCCGACGATCAGAAATTAATCGGACAGATTGATCGAAGGCTTCAGATTGCAAAGGATCTGGACGTCACTTACGGAAAATGGATTCTGCTGGTGCAAGCGCGCGAGCGCACCGCCTTGCGCGAAGTGCTGCTGTCCATCGTCATTATCTTAATTTTCGGCGTGGCAATGTTGATCGCGAATTCGTACGTCGGGCGATATTTCCGGCAGCTCGCGCCGGAGCGGCGTCGATTGCGCACCATCAGCGCCGTAGCGCAGATCGTGGTCCAGGCGATAGGCGTGGCGCTGATATTGCTGGTCGTGATGGGGCTTCCGACTCAGCTCGGAACGGTGCTGGCAGTGACCGGTGCCGGATGCCTCGTGGTGCTGCAGGATTTTATTCTCGGATGCTTGGGCTGGTTTGCGCTGGTGGGTAAGAACGGGATTCAACTCGGAGATTGGGTGGAAATCGAAGGCGTGAGCGGTGAAGTGGTGGAGATTGGCCTGCTGCACACGGTGCTGCTCGAGACCGGAAATTTGGCGGAGGGTCGACCCACCGGGCGTCGTGTTTCATTCGTGAATAGCTACGCGATCCGCGGCCACTACTTTAATTTTTCCACTTCGGGCCAGTGGCTCTGGGATGAGTTGCAAGTGTTCATTAAATCCAGCGACGATCCCATGCCGGTCGCGCAGGCCATGCAGAAGATGGTCGCCGCGGAGACTTCGGCGAGCGCGCGAATCGCCGAGGAAGAATGGAAGAGCGTAACTTCTTCGATCGCCTTGCAAGACTTTTCGGCGGAGCCCGGAGTGAGCGTGCGCCCCACGAATACTGGAATTGAAATCACGGTGCGGTACATCACGCGCGCAAACGAACGGCACGAACTGCGAACGCGCCTCTATCAGAAAGTGATAGAGATGTTGCAGAGCCGGCCCGGGACTGAAGCGGGTGCGGTGGTCGCGGCGGCGCCGGAGTTGGTCGCAGGACCGGCCACCGCTCTGCCAAAAAAATAGTTCCTATTTGATTTCGACAGGCGAAATCGCGCGCAAGCAGGTTCCACGCGCGATTCTAGGATTTTTCTCGGAGGATGATGATGAGCGAGTGGACTCGGCGTCGATTTTTTCTAGCGAGTGCGATTGGCGGATTGGCGGCGAGCGGACGGCGTCTTTTCGGCGCGACGATCGAGACCGGAGATGCTGCGTGGCGGGATGCGTCGCTGCAAAGCGTTGCGGCGAAAGCGCGACCGATCATTATTTCTTCGGCGAACGGAGTAGCGCATCTGGACGACGGCATGGCCGTGCTGAAATCCGGCGGCGACACGCTGGACGCTGCGTTGGCCGTTGTGACGAAAGTTGAAGACGATCCCGAGGACGATTCGGTCGGCTACGGCGGATTGCCGAATGAAGAGGGAGTGGTTGAGCTCGACGCTAGCGTGATGCACGGGCCCACGCGGCGCGCCGGCGCAGTTGCTTCGGTGCAAAAAATCAAGAATCCATCGCTCGTGGCCAAGGCAGTGATGGACAAAACGAATCACGTTTTTATAGTGGGCGATGGCGCGCGGCGATTTGCTGTGGACGAGGGATTTCAGGAAATGAATTTGCTGACGGGTCGCTCGCGCCTGGCGTGGCTCGCCTGGAAGGCCACGTCTTCTGAAAATTGGCGCCCGGGATTGGATAGTCCCGAGTGGAAAGAAAAGATGGCGGAACTGTTGGACACGCCTGAGCGGTTGGCATGGGCGGCGCATATCGAACAAGTGGTCGCATACCCGCCGACTGGCACTATCAATTGTCTGGCGGTGAATTCCAAGGGCGAAATTTCGGGCACTACCACAACTTCCGGTCTCGCCTGGAAAATTGCCGGACGCGTGGGCGATTCGCCGGTGATTGGCGCAGGACTTTTTGTGGATGGCGACGTGGGCGGAGGCGGCGCAACGGGCCGCGGCGAGGAAAATATCAAAATTTCCGGCGGCCATACGATCGTGGAAGCCATGCGCGCAGGGAAATCGCCGAAGGATGCATGCCTCGAGGCATTGGATCGCGTGGTGCGCAACTACGCCATCGATAAGCCGCGGTTGAAGAAATTTCATTTGACGTTTTATGCGCTCAATAAAGATGGCGAGCACGGCAGCGCTTCGCTCTGGGCCAAAGGGCTGGATGGGAAGCCACATCATTACGCGGTTCACGACGGAGTGAAGGCGCAATTGGTGCCCTGCGCGGGCTATTTCGATGCAGTCGGCGGCGATTACTAAGAAACCGGCGAAACCACAACAACTGCGAAGACAACTCGACATCGAAAATGTTCATCCCGCGAATCGCTTTCCGCGATAATTGAATTATGGAGCAGGCGAACGTCGTCGTTATCGGCGGTGGTGTCGTCGGGTGCGCCATCGCACGCGCGCTGTCGGCGCGCTGGGACGACGTGTTCGTGCTCGAGTCCATGCCGAAAATTGGCATGGGCGCAAGCACTCGAAATAGCGGAGTGATTCACGCAGGACTTTATTATCCGCCGGGATCGCTGAAGGCGCGGCATTGCGTCCGCGGAAATATTTTGACCTACGAATTTTGCGCGGCCCACGGCGTGCCTCATCGCAACACCGGGAAATTGGTTGTAGCGGCGACCGCAGCGGAAGCGCCGAAGTTGACGGCGCTGATGGAGAACGCGCAGAAGAATGGCGTCGAGCGATTGTCGATCGTAGATCGCGCCGGAATTCGCGCGCGCGAGCCGCACGTCGAAGGCGATCACGCCATGTTGGTGCCCTCCACCGGAATTGTTTCCAGCGAAGAATTGGTGAAGGCATATGCCCGCGTGGCCGCCGATCAGGGCGCGCACGTCGTCACGCATGCGAAGGTGGAAAAACTTGAAGCTGTCGACGGCAAAGTCCGCGTGATTAGTGCTGCAGGAGAAATCGAAGCTCGATGCCTGGTGAATTCGGCAGGCTTGTTTGCCGATGAAATGGCCGCGATGCTCGGATCCTCGATGGCGAAGCATCGAATTTATCCGGTGCGCGGAGAATATTGCGAAGTGGT